>Ga0310810_10004147_pt1 | contig 15971 bp, 15 predicted proteins | sample NCmetagenome_FD_207641 | JGI IMG/M metagenome (GOLD analysis project Ga0310810, IMG submission 207641) | Soil microbial communities from experimental microcosm in Duke University, North Carolina, United States - NC | ecosystem: Engineered > Artificial ecosystem > Soil microcosm > Unclassified ...
GGAATGCGCGCCGGAACGTTATCGAGAGCCGCCACTACGACCGGCTGCTGGAGATCAGCCCCGGCTTCCGCCACGCGCGCATGCGCCGGGAGTGCGGGCCGATCAGCGATCGGCAGCTGCGTGCCGATTGCTTGGCGAGCTTCAACCAGTATGAGCCGATGGTGGGCTCCTCTACCCTGCCGCGGCGCTATCGGACGGTTCCGGGCGCGGGCTACTAAGCTCGACTCGATCGCCTGATCAAGGAGGAGGCCGCCTCGGGCGGCCTCTTTCTTTTGCGCGGTAACACCGCCCGCCCCCCTCCACCATGCTTCGCATGGTCCCCCTCCCCCGCTTCGCAGGGGAGGGTCGACTCGATTGGTCAGTCGCCCAGCACGTGGCGCTCGATCGCGACGGCGAAGCCATCCTCGTCATTGGACATCGTCACGGCGTCGGCGGTCCGCTTGACCGCCTCGGCGGCATTCCCCATCGCGACGGAAAACCCCGCGGCGGCAAACATTTCGAGATCGTTCTCCATGTCGCCGAGGACGAGGATCTCCTGGCGCGGAACAGCGAGCCGCTCTGACAGGAGGACGATCAGGCGGCCCTTGTCGATGCCGGGCGGGACCACATCGCAATAATAGGGCTGAGAGCGCGCCACATTGGCGCGGCCGGCAAGTGCCTCCCCCAACTCTGCCGCGAGCCGGGCGATCAGATCATGATCGTCATTGGGGCCGACGATCTTGCCGGCACCTGCGAGATGCGCCTCGGTAAAGGCCGGCACGACGGTCGGCGGTGTCTGGACCGTGCGGGTTTCGTGCGCGACATGGGAACCCTCGGGATTGAGTATCACCCACTCATTGCCGACGAACAGCCAGCAATCGATCCCCTTTGCATGGAACATCTCGACCGCTGTGCGCGCCGCATCGGCGGGTATCAGGCGTTGTTCGACGATGCCGAAATCGGGCGTGACGATCGTGCCGCCATTATAGCCGCCGAAGGGCAATGCCAGGCGGAGGGGCTCGATCAGCATGCGCAGCCCGAAAGGCGGGCGGCTGCTGCAGATCGAAAATCCGATGCCGCGCGCGTGCAGCCGCTCGACCGCGGCAATTGCCCGCGGTGTCAGTGCCTTGTCTCGGGTGACGAGGGTGCCGTCGACATCGGAGACGACCAGCGAGATTTTCGTCATCGACGTGCGGCCGCGTCGGGCGTCAGGATCTCGATGCCGGATTGCGAGGCGACAATCACGACCGAACTGCGGCGGACGAAGAGACCGTTCTCGACGACGCCGGCAATCGCGTTGACCCGGCGTTCGGTTTCCATGGGGTCGTCGATCGACGCGAACAGGCAGTCCAGGATGAAATTGCCGCCATCGGTGACAAAAGGCTCGCCCGAACCGGCGCGGCGCAGTTCCGGCCGGGCATCGAGTTCTTCAAGCCGCGCGCCCGTCGCTTCCCAGCCGAATTGCGCGACCTCGACCGGCAGCGGCCCGGTCGTGCCGAGCCGATCGACGAGCTTGTCGTCATCGACCATGACGACGAACTTCCGACTGGCCGCGGCGACGATCTTTTCGCGCAGCAGCGCGCCGCCGCGACCCTTGATCAGATCGAGGGTCGCGCGCTGCACTTCATCGGCACCGTCGATCGCGAGATCGATCCGCCGATGCTCCGCAAAGGTTGCGAGCGGGATCCCAAGCCGGCGCGCCTGCGCCGCCGTGCGCTCCGATGTCGGGATCGCGACGATCGAGAGACCCTGAGCGACGCGGCCGCCCAATTGCTCGACAAAGAAGGCGGCTGTCGTCCCGGTGCCCAGCCCCAACACCATGCCGTTTTCGACAAAATCCAACGCGCGTTCCGCGGCGGCGCGTTTCAGCTCGTCGCGATCCGCCATCAATGCGAGCCCCGCGGCGCCGCCGACTGGCGGATTGCCGTAATCGCCGCCGCGTAATCGGCGGCGCCGAAGACCGCTGATCCCGCGACGATCGCCGTGGCGCCGGCGTCGATTACCTGCCAGGCATTGACGCCGCTGATCCCGCCATCGACCTCGATGATGGGATCGAGCCCGCGCGCGTCGCAAAGTTTCCGCAGCGCACGGATTTTCGGCACGACCGACGGCAAGAAGCTCTGGCCGCCAAAGCCGGGATTGACTGACATGACCAGGATGATATCGCAAAGATCGAGCACCTCCTCGATCTGGGTCAGCGAGGTTCCCGGGTTCAGCACCGCGCCGGCGCGCTTGCCGAGATCGCGGATGTGGGACAGCGTGCGGTGCAGATGAATCGTCGAGCTCGGCTCGCAATGCACCAGCAAATGGTCGGCGCCGGCATGCGCGAAGGCGTCGAGATAGCGCTCGGGCTCTACGATCATCAGATGGACGTCGAGCGGTTTCGAGGTGACCCGCCGCACCGCTTCGACGACCACCGGCCCGATCGTCAAATTGGGAACAAACCGGCCATCCATGACATCGACATGGATCCAGTCGGCGCCGGCGGCCACGACCGCGTTGACCTCTAGGCCAAGCCGCGCGAAATCGGCCGAGAGGATCGAAGGCGCGACGATGATCGGCTTTTTCATGCCGGGAAATTCATGTCACGCGATCGGACGCCATTGGCGACCGCTACGCCATAAGAGCTGCTCGGCGGCGTCGGGCCCGGCAGTGCCGGCCGTATAAAATTCGAGCGGGACGGTTTTGTCCGAGCGCCACATATCCAAGATCGGCTGAACCACCGCCCAGCCGCACTCGACGCTATCGGCCCGCTGGAACAGCATTTGATCGCCGATCATGCAGTCATAGACCAGCGTTTCGTAGCCGGTGCTCGGCTCGGTGTTGAAATAATCGCGATATCGGAAATCCATCCGCACCGCGCCGAGATGGATATCGGGGCCGGGCCGCTTGGCGCCGAACTGCAGGGAGATCCCCTCGTCCGGCTGGATTTGCAATGCCAGCACGTTGGGGGTGAGCGCCTCGACCGGGGTGTCGCGGAATAGCGCGAACGGCACCCGCTTGAATTGGATCGCGATCTCCGTCGTGCGGCGCGTCAGCGCCTTGCCGGTGCGCATGTAAAACGGCACACCGCCCCAGCGCCAATTATCGATCCCAAGACGCAGCGCGACATAGGTTTCGGTCATGCTGTCCGGCGCGACGCCTTCCTCCTCGCGATACGCCTTCATCGGCTGGCCGCGCACGACCCCTGCGGTGTATTGCCCACGCACCACATTGCGCCGGACGTCGTTGTCATCGAGCGGGAGGACCGCTTCGAGCACCTTGTCCTTCTCGGTGCGCACCGCGTCGGCGCCGAAGGAGTTGGGCGGCTCCATCGCGGTCAGGCTCAGCAGCTGAAAGACATGGTTTGGCACCATGTCGCGGAGCGCGCCGGTCTCCTCGTAAAACCCGGCGCGCCGCTCGACCCCGACGGTCTCGGCGACCGTGATCTGGACATGGTCGATGTGGTCGCGGTTCCACATCGGCTCGAAGATGCCGTTGGCGAAGCGCAGGACCAGGATGTTCTGGACCGTTTCCTTGCCGAGGAAATGATCCATCCGATAGATCTGATGCTCGGACAGGACCTTCGCCAACCGAGCATCGAGCGCGCGCGCCGAGTCGAGATCGTGCCCGAACGGCTTTTCGATGATGACGCGACGCCAGGATCCGTCGGGCTCGGCAGTGAGGCCCGCCTCGGCGAGCCGTTCGACAACCGGGCCGAACAGCGAGGCGGCGACGGCGAGGTAGAAGACGACATTCCCGGCGGTGCCGTGCTCGCGGTCCGCTTCTTTAAGAGCCTCGGCGAGGCGGCTATACATGTCCGGATCGGTGACATCGCCCTTCAGATGCGTCATCCGCGCAGCGAGGAATTCCCAGGCGCGAGCGTCAAAGGGCGCCGTGACGGGACCCGTCGCGGTGTCCGACACAAAGCTGCGAACACCCTCGGCGAGATAGGCGCGAAATTCCTCATGCGAGCGGTCGGTGCGGTCGACGCCGATCAGCGCGAATTTATCCGACAGCCGCCCTGCCTTGGCGAGGTTATAGAGCGCCGGGATCAGCAGGCGTTTTGTCAAATCGCCGCTCGACCCGAAAATAACCATCGCACAGGGCGGCGCCTGGATGGCTCGCGCCGACCTAGCCGGCGGCCAATCGGTCCGGATATCCATGCGTATCCTTTTGGCCTCAGCCCTTGGGCTCTTGATGCCCGCCGAACTGCTTGCGCATGGCGGACAGGATCTTTTCGGCGAAGGTGTGGTCCTGGCGCGAGCGGAAGCGGGTGTAGAGCGCGGCGGACAGCACCTCGGCCGGGACGGCCTGCTCGATTGCCGCCTGGATGGTCCAGCGGCCCTCGCCGGAATCCTCGACGTGACCGGAGAATTCCTTGAGGTCCGGATCCTCGGCGAGCGCGATCGCGCTCAGATCCAGCAGCCAGGAGGACACGACGCTGCCGCGCCGCCACACCTCGGCGATATCGGCAAGGTCGAGCTTGTAGCGGCGATTTTCCGGCACCGCAGGTGAATTGACATTACGCAGGATGTCGAACCCCTCGGCGAAAGCCTGCATCAACCCGTATTCGATCCCGTTATGCACCATCTTGACGAAATGGCCAGAGCCGGCCGGACCGCAATAGAGGTAGCCCTGTTCGACGCGCGGATCGCGCCCCGCTCGGCCCGGAGTCGGAGGAATCGTGCCGCGGCCCGGCGCCAGCGCGGCGAAGATCGGGTCGAGATGATCGGCCGCTTCGCGGTCTCCGCCGATCATCATGCAATAGCCGCGCTCGAGGCCCCAAATGCCGCCGCTCGTTCCGACATCGAGATAGCGGATGCCCTTGGCATTGAGCAGCTCGGCATGGGTAACGTCATCGTGGAAAAAGGAATTGCCGCCATCGATCAGGGTGTCGCCGGGCTCGAGAAGAGCGGCGAGCTCGACCACCGTGCCGTGCGTGATCGCGCCGGCCGGCAGCATGACCCAGACCGCGCGCGGCTTTTCGAGCTGACCGACAAAATCCTGGAGATCGCGGCTCGGCGCCGCGCCTTCCCCGACGAGCCCGCGCACCGCATCAGCGCTCTTGTCGTAAACGACGCAGCGATGGCCGGCCCGCATCAGCCGGCGCACGATGTTGCCGCCCATCCGGCCGAGGCCGATCATCCCGAGCTGCATGCGTTGTCTCCCGTTGAGCTGCCTGGCTATTGCAGTGCTTGTTCGATGGCTTTTGTCAGGGTTTTCAGCCCGGCCTCGACATCTTGCGTCAGATGGACGCGCAGCAATCGTCGGCCGCGTTCCGCGAGCACGTCGAAATCGCCCCGAGCCTGCGCCGCCTTGACGACACCAAAAGTGTAGCGCTGTCCGGGGACGGGCAGGTCTTCGGCATCATCGGCGGTGATCTGCAGAATGACGCCGCTGTTCGGCCCGCCCTTATAGGCCTGGCCTGTCGAATGCAGAAAGCGCGGCCCAAACCCGAGACAGGTCGCGGCGCGGGTGCGGTCGCGGATCATCCGACGCAGGCGGGTCAGCGCTTCGGAATGCGCCGGGTTGCGCTCGATATAGGCGAGCAGCGCGACGTAATCGCCGGCCTGCGCCCGCGCGAGATGCGCCTTCAGAATGGCGGGAAGGGTTGTCGCCGGCCGCTTCAGCACCTCGGCATTTGCCGGATCGGCGTAAAGCGCGATGCCGTCGGCGGTGAAGAACGGCTCCTCAGGCGGCAATTTGCCGGTGCTTTCATAGGCCGCGGTCAATTCGCGCGTCTTGATCTTTTGCGCCTCGACATCGGGTTGATCGAACGGATCGATACCGAGCACCGAACCCGCCACCGCGGTCGCAATCTCCCAGCGGAAGAATTCCTGGCCAAGCTGCAGTTTGTCGGAAACGGTGATGCGTACGACCGGCTGCCCGGCGGCTTCAAGCGCCGCGACGGTCTGTTCGCGCTCGGAATCCTGATCGGTCGAGAGCCGGAGATAGGCGAACAGGCGGTCGCTGCCGTAAACCGCAGGCGCGCCGATCGGCTCCCCGTCGAGCGGGACGATACCGCGGCCGAGCTTGCCTGTGGACTCCGCGAGCAGCTGCTCGAGCCAAGCGCCGACCCCCGCGATGCCGGGCGAGGCGATGACGGTAAGCTTGTCGCGCCCCATCTTCGCGGCCGCCCCAAGGATCGCGCCGAGGACAATGCCGGGGTTCTCGACGGGCGGCACGCTGGCGGCGCAAGAGCGCACCATCGCGGCGGTCCGCTCGAGGAACGGACGCACGGCGATACCGCTCGCAGCGGCCGGAATCATGCCGAAATCGGACAATACCGAATAGCGCCCGCCGATTGTCGGCAGGCCATGGCAGACGGCGTGGAATTTCTCTTTCCGCGCGGACTCTTCGAGCGCCGAACCCGGATCGGTGATCGCGATGAAATGCTGCGCCGCGCCGTCCTCTCCGAGCACAGCTTTCGCGCGGTCCCAGAAATACTGCTTGAAGATGTTGGGTTCGAGCGTGCTGCCCGATTTGCTCGATACGATAAACAGGGTGCGCGCGATGTCGATAGCGCTTTCGAGATGGCGGATCTGTGCCGGATCGGTCGAATCGAGGATGTGCAGTTTCGGGAACCCAGCGCCGGGGCCGAAGGTCTGCCCCAGCACCTCCGGGCCGAGGCTGGAGCCGCCCATCCCGAGCAACACCGCGTCGGCGAACCCGGCGCGCTTGATATCGGCGGCAACGCTTTCGAGGCGGCCGGCGTCTTTCAGTTCGGCATCGACGACGTTGAGCCAGCCGAGCCACTTCGCCTCGTCCGTATTGGTCCACAGCGAAGCATCGCCGGCCCACAGCCGCCGCGCCTTCCCCTCCTTGCGCCAGTCGTCGAGGACGCCTTTCACCGCCTCGCTCAGATCGGGCGGCAGCTTGTAGGTCATCGCGTTGAGCTTGCCGCCGAGCACGGTACGGCGCTTTTTCTGAACAGCCGCATAGAGGTTGTCAGCGGCCTCGGCGAAGAGCCGCACGCCATCCTCGACAAGCCGGGCGGTGATCTCGTCGATCGAGATGCCGGCCTCCTCTAGGGTCGCCATCATCGTCTCGGCGCCGGGAATGTCCTCTTCGAGGCTGGCGCGCAGGCGGCCGTGGTCGCGGAAGGCGTCCATCGTCGCCGGCGGCATCGTGTTGATCGTGTCGGAGCCGATCAGCTCCTCGACGTAAAGCACGTCGCTGTAGGCCTTGTTCTTTGTGCCGGTGCTCGCCCAGAGAAGACGCTGCGTCTGCGCGCCGTGTTGTGCCAGGCGCTGCCAGCGCTCGTCGTTGAAGACGCGCTGGTACATCTGATAGGCGAGCTTCGCGTTGGCGATCGCGACCTTGCCCTGCAGGCCTTTGAGCCGCGCCTTTTCCGCGGCATCGTTTGCGGCGGCGATCTTCTTGTCGAGCGCCTCGTCGACCAAGGTGTCGATGCGGCTGACGAAAAAGCTCGCAACGCTTGCCACCTTGTGCGGGTCGCCACCTTTGCGGACATACTCTTCCAAGCCGGAGATGTAGGCGTCGGCGACCTGCGCATAGACGTTCTGCGAGAACAGCAGCGTGATGTTGATGTTGACGCCCTCGGCGATCATCGCCCGGATCGCCGGGAGCCCGGGCTGCGTCGCCGGGATCTTCACCATCAGATTGTCGCGGCCGATCTCGCGCCACAGCCGGCGCGCCTCCTCAATCGTCGCTTCGGTCTGCATCGCCAAATAGGGCGACACCTCGATGCTGACATAACCGTCGCGGCCCTGGGTCTGGTCGTAAACCGGGCGCAATGCGTCGGCGGCGGTCTGGATGTCGGTGACCGCCAGCCGCTCGAACAGCGTCCCCGGGTCGAGATCGCCCGACGTTTCCAGCTCGGCGATCTGCGCGTCGTAATCCTCGCCGTGCCCGATTGCCTTTTCGAATATCGACGGGTTCGAGGTCATGCCGCGCAACCCGTCCTCGGCGATCAACCGTTTCAGCTCGCCGCTACGCAACAGATCGCGACTCAGAAAATCCAGCCACACCGATTGGCCGTATTCGTGAAGCGTCTTGAGCGGATTGGTCATCGGCTATGTCCTAAAGGCAGGCTTATAGTAGCCGTATCAATGGGTTCGCGGTTGATCGGGGTCAACGCCGTCACCGGGTCAACGCGCATCGCTGGGGATCGTGCCCCGTGCCGGTCAAGGCCGCCGCGAGCTGCGCAACGATGTCATCGACCGGAGCGTCGACCGAGACGGTGATCGCATCCTCCTCGGGGGACGGCGGTTCGAGCGCGGCAAATTGGCTGTCGAGCAGCGTCGCCGGCATAAAATGGCCGCGCCGGCTCGCGAGCCGTCCCTCGATCAGCTCCCGCGAGCCTGCGAGATAGATGAGCCGAACATCCCGGCGGTTCCCGATGATGATTTCGCGGTAATGGCGCCTCAACGCCGAGCAAGTGACGACCCCGCGCTCGCCCTGCTGGCGCCACGTATCGATCCGCGCCGCGACGGCGGCGAGCCAGGGAATGCGATCTTCATCATCGAGCGGGTGTCCGGCCTTCATCTTCGCGATGTTCTCCGGCGGGTGCAGCGCGTCGCCTTCCTGAAACAGCCAGCCCAATCGTCGTGCGAGCGCCTCGCCGACGGTCGTCTTGCCCGAGCCCGACACGCCCATAATGACCGCGACGCGCGCGGTCTGTTGGTGCTTATGCAAGGCGCGCTCCAAGATCCGAGCAGCCGCGCAACCTCAGCGGTTATATAGGTGCCGCCGGCCCTATTGCCCCGCTTTTTTTGTGAGCTGAGCTTTGAGCAAACCGCCGCGGCGAGCAGGCCGCCCTAGCGCCCGACCGCGTAGGTCTGCATGCCGCGCGGGTTGGCGCCCGCCTTCAGGATCGTGCCTTCGGGAGTCGTCTCGCGGGCGCAGGCGGTCAGGCGGCCGCCCGACCAGGTCTCGCCATAGCGCACGTTGTGCCCACGCTCGGCCAAGGCGCGCAGCGTCTTCTCCGGAAAGCGCCCCTCAAGCAGCAGCGAGCCGGGATGCGCGGCGCGCGGATAAAACGAGCTCGGTGCGTGGTCGTTGCTGAATTCCGGGCAGTCGATGGCCTCCTGCAAATTCATCCCGTGATGCACATGATGCAGTAAGAGCTGCGTCGACCACTGGTCCTGGCCGTCGCCGCCGGGCGTGCCGAATGCCATCCAGGGCTCGCCGTCCTTTAGCGCGAGCGTCGGGGACAATGTGCTGCGCGGGCGTTTGCCCGGCGCGAGGCTCGACGGCGATTTCTCGTCGAGCCAGGAGATCTGCAGCCGCGTGCCGAGACAAAAGCCGAGCTCGGGAATGACCGGCGACGATTGCAGCCAGCCGCCGCTCGGCGTCGCGGAGACCATGTTCCCCCAGCGGTCGATGATGTCGATGTGGACGGTATCGCCGGCGACCGCGCCGAGCGGGCTCGTCGTCGGCTCGCCAATGCCGTCATACATCCCAACCGTCGGCTCGCCGATGCCGGGCCCCGTCGCGGCTTCGAGGCCGCCGACCAGGATGTAGGGCTCACGCCCATCGGGCCGGCCCGGGCGCAATTCGAGCGAGGCGCAGTCGCCGATCAGCTTGCGACGCGCGTCGCTGTAGGCGGGACTAAGCAGCGTCGAGATCGGGACATCGACAAAATCCGGATCGCCATACCAGGCCTCGCGGTCGGCATAAGCGAGCTTGGCGCATTCGGTGACGATGTGGACGAATTCCGGCCCGACCGGGTCGAGGCCGTCGAGGTCGAAGCCCTGCAGCAAGGCGAGTTGCTGCAGGAGAACCGGGCCCTGGCTCCACGGGCCGCCTTTGACGACGGTGTAGCCGCGGTAGTCACAGGTCAGCGGCGACTCGACCGGCGCCCGCCAGCGCGCCATGTCGTCGGCAGTCAAGAGCCCGCCGTGACGCCGGCCGGAGGCGTCGAGAACTTTCTGCGTGCGGCAGAAGCCGTCGATCGCCTCGGCGACAAAACCGCGATACCAAGCATCTCGGGCGCATTCGATGGCCTGCTCGCGATTTCGGCCGGCGGCGGCCTCGTCGAGGACGCGTTTGTAGGTCGCGGCGAGGGCCGGGTTGCGGAATAATTTGCCGGGAACCGGCGGGTGACCGTTCGGCAGATAGACGGCGGCCGAGGTTGGCCATTCGCGGCGGAACAATTCGGCAACGGTCATGATCGTGTCGCGGATGCGGCCAACCACGGGATACCCCTGCTCGGCATAACCGAGCGCCGGGGCCATAAGCTCGGGGAGCGGCATCGTCCCGTAATCGCGCAATAGCCGCATCCAGGCATCGAACGCTCCGGGCACCGTCGCGGCGAGCAGCCCGGTCCCGGGAATGAGGTCGAGCCCGAGGCTTTTGAAGCGCGCGATCGTCGCCGCGGCGGGAGCGACACCCTGGCCGCAGATCATGTCGCAGCGGCGGTTTTTTGCGCTGTAGACGAGGATCGGCGCTTCACCCAAGGGACCGTTCAGATGCGGCTCCACGACCTGCAAGGTGAAGCCGACGGCGACCGCCGCGTCGAAGGCGTTGCCGCCCTTTTCGAGGACACTCATGCCGACCGACGAGGCGAGCCAGTGGGTCGTCGCGACGACCCCAAAGGTGCCGCGGATCTCGGGGCGCGTCGTGAAGCCGGGCATGCAAACCTCCCACATTTTGACCTGACGGCGTCAATCCAAACCAAGAAAGACCGTGAGCGCTCGATTCACCGCGCTCAAGGTCGCCTCGTCCGCCCGTCCGATCACTTCTCCAATACGCTCGCGGCGCGGCGTCTGCGCCTTGTCGATCTGGATCTGGGACGCACGTTCCAATCCCGCGTCGGGGCCAATCGCGATCCGCAATAGCGGTGCATCGGCAAGGTGGCTGGTGATCGGCAACACCGTCACCGACGGATGCTCATCGAACAGATCGGATTGAATGACCAAGGCCGGCCGCGGCTTGCCGTAATCGCCCGGCAACGCGACGGTGACGATGTCACCTCTCCGCACGCCCGAGCGCCTCCTCCGAAACCGCTTCCCAGGCCGCGTCCTCCGCCCGGCTCGCATCGGTTTCGCTGTCGCGGATCAGCCGCGATTGCCGACGGCACTCCTCCACGAATCCCGGATCGCGCGTGTCCGGCAACCACTTCTGCACCGGACGCAACCCGGCGGCCCGCAACTTGGCGCGGCGGCGGGCAACTCTCTCGGCACGGGACAGCGGCTTAGACATCAGAGCCAAATCTCCTCGCGCTACATGTAACGCGGCTGGGTCGTGGGTGCAAGGTCAGAGCCGGGTGAATTCGATGTCCTGGGAGCCCTGCCACAGGGTCAATTCGCCGAGCGGGCGGAGCTGGTCGAGGCCCTCGACGATTGTAAGAAAATGATTGCCGGCGAGCTGGCCGACCTTGCTGGCGAAACGGACGGGGCCGTAAGCGAGGAGGATCTCGGTCTCGCTGATGCCGCCCGGGTAAAGGAGGATCTGGCCCGGCGCCGGGAAGCTCGTCGCGTTTTCGTGGCCGAGCCCAAGATCGAGCGCGCCGAGCGGGATCCAGCAGGCTTCGCCGCTCCACCGCACATGGATCAGCCGCTCGTGGTAGGGCAACAAGCGTTCGAAGCGCTCGCAGGTCAGCGGCGCCGCATCGCGCTCGAACCGCGCCGTAAAGGCGTACGGCCCGGCGTTGATCGAAATGTCGGTCAGTCTACGACCTACTGGCTGCGACCTACTGGGCGGCGACGCCGGCGTCTTTGAGGCGCATCTTGGCGTCGAACTCCTCGGCGACGCGCGCGTCGTTGTCAAGGAGCGCAGCGGCGTCGATCTTGGCGAACTCGATCGCGCCCATCGCGGCGAAGGCCTCCTGCACCTTCGGCCCCCAGAGGCCGATATCCTTGACCGTAGGCACGATGCGGGTGAACAGGCGGCTGCGGAACAATTGCATTGTCTCGGAATGATCGAGAATCTCGATGCATTCATCGACGGGCAGCCCCAACCGCTCCCACACTTCTTTCTGGTTGAAGCGGTCGCGCATGTGCCAGCAGGCCTGCACGACAAAATCTTCGCGCTCGTTGCGCTCGGCATCGGTGAGCTGCGGGTAGTAGTCGCGCAAGGCAAGCCGGCCAAACGCGACGTGGCGAGCCTCGTCCTGCATGACATAGGCGTTGACCGCGGCGGCGAGCGGATTTTTCGACTGGTCGCGGATGCGCTGAAAGGCCGCGAGCGCCAGCCCCTCGATCAGGATCTGCATCGTCAGATAAGTCATATCCCAGCGGCTGTCGCTGAGGCCGCTTTCGAGCAGCGATTTGAGGCCGTGCGTGATCGGGTAGGCGAGCTCGAATTTGTCGTGCAGCAGGCGCGAATAGGCTTCGACGTGGCGCGCCTCGTCCATGACCTGCGTCGCGGCATAGAATTTCGCATCGAGATCAGGGACGGTCTGCACGATTTTCGCGGTGGCGATCAGCGCGCCCTGCTCGCCATGCATGAATTGCGAGATTTGCGAGGCCTGCTGATGGTGCCGCAGCTGGCGACGCTCCTTCTCGGTCATGCGCTCCCAGATATGCGAGCCGAAGATCGGCACGACGCGGTCGTCGAGCTGCATCGGGTTTTCGGGGTCGAGGTCCAACGACCAGTCGATGCGGTCGGCGGCGTCCCATTGCTGCTGCTTGCCCTTTGAGTAGAGCTGCAGCAGCCCGGCGCGGTTCTCGTCGTACTCCCAGGTGAAGGTGACGTTGGTGTGACCGTCGAACTTCCACTCGGTCTGCTCGACCGGCAAGGCATAGCGGTAACTCGTCGACATCAGGGCCTCCGTCGACGCCTCTCTTAGGCGTCATTTACGAATATGTTAGCACATTCTGCGGATCAACGCCCCGTCAGCTAGCACCCGGTTTGGCGCGGAGCGCGCGATATGGTTAAGCCGGCATTCAGCGGTTCAGGATCTCGACCGTGCCAGCGGCGGGATCGATGCGCAGTATATCGCCGATCTGGATCAGATCAGTCACGTCACCGGCCTCGAAGCGGTCGACCATGGTCACATCCCCAAAGGCGGCGCCCTGCGCCAGGATCGGGTTGACTCGGTTGAAGACGAGGGCCAGCGGCACGACGCCACGCGATTTCATCTCGTGCAGCATCCAGGCCGTCGCGACGCCGCCTTTTGCCTGATCGAGCACGAGGATCTTGCCGGCATAGCTCTGGCCGGCCAGCGCGTGGGTCGGCCGCGAGAAGATGCCCTGTTTACGGTCGAGGTCGTAACGTGCGCTGAAATTGTCCTTCGCCACGAGCGCCATGCCGGTGACATTTGGGCCGATGCCGGGGTGACATTTCAAAACGGTCGACATCAGGCGACCCGCCCGGTGATGGCGGATTCGACACAGCGTTCGAGGCTCAGCAGGGTCGGGCGGTAGCCGTAGCCGCCGATGATGTTGACGAGCTTTGCCGAATTGGTGACGAGCCGCTTCCAGCCATTCGCTTCCGCCATCTCGCCGGCATAGCTCTGATAAAAGCAGATGCCGGCCGCCACGACGGCGCCGCTGTCCTCGAGGCGGCGGGTCACGCCCATGCGGTCGGCCGCGTGCTTGATCTCGGGCGAAGTCGCGACGAGCAGCGTGGTGTCGCGGTGTACTTTGCGGCCGCCAAGCGTGTCGGCAACGGCGGCCATCTCGACCAGCGACAGATGCGGCGCGGCGAAGACGGCGACATCGACCTTGTCGCCGGCCGCGCCATAGGCGGCGACAAAGGCGTCGAGGTCGGCGCGACCTATCGTATGGCCGGCGAGACGCCGGCGGTCCCGATGATCAGGGTCGGGAGTGACACCGGGAATGTGGAAAAGCGCCGTCGAGCCGTAACTCGCCATCGCGGCGCCGAAATGCTTGAGCGCGTCGGAGCCGGGCGACTCGTCGACCCCCTCGATCAGCGGCACCTCCCAATAGGAGCCGCATTCGCGGCCGATGATGCCGCCGAGCGCGCCCCATTCCGAGAGATCGCGCGGCCGAACCTCGAGCTGAAAGCGGCGAGTAGCTCGGCGGCATTCGTCGAGATGATGGCCGTAGCGCGGCGTGCGGCCGGTCAGCGCCGCGGCGAGCGCGGAGGGACCGCCCTCGAAATTGCTGCGCGCGCCGAAGACACTATTCGAATAGATCACGACGCCGGTGTCGCCCATCGCGAGATGTTCGCTGCGGGTCGGTGGCAGGATTGTCTGGTAATTGATGCAGGTGTCGGTCATCAACACGCCGAACGCCTTCAGTGCATCGATCGCGCGGGTTTCGAGCGCCGCCATCGCGTCGGTTTGGCCGAGTCGCTTGTACATCTGGAAATCGAGGCCGCGCGGGTCCGTTAATGTGGGCACGCGGACGCGGCGTTCGGTTTCCGGCGCGGCAGCCAGGCTTTCGAGAAAGCGTATCCCGGCCTCTCCCAGTGACTCTGTATCGGCCATGATGTGGGCCTGTGACACCGGCACGAGATCGGCGGCGTCGAAGAACTCGCCGACCGCGATCTGGTGCTGGATCGCCCAGCGCCGCGGCTCGCCGGCCGCGCCGGCCAGCATCGCCTGTTCTTCGTCGGTGAGACGCATCGCGGCTTACCGCAATTCCGAGACGTGTGGCGCGATGCCGCTCTCCGGCATTGCGTGCGTTTGAGCGACGGCATCGCGGCGCAGCAGAAACCAGGTTTCGAGCGGGCCGAGGCCTTTGATATCGATTTCGCCGCGCGGCTCGCAAACGAACGAGCTCAGCGCGCCGCGCGCCTCGGGGGATAGCTGCACCCGCTCGGGTTCGCCCGTCGATTCGAGGCGGGCCGCGAGGTTTACCGCGTCGCCCCAGACATCATACGAGAATTTCCGGCTGCCGATGACGCCCGCCATGATCGGGCCGGAGGCGAGGCCGATGCGCATCCGCATCGTCACGCCAAAATGCGCGGCCACCGCCTCTTTCTCGGCGAGCATGTCGAGCGCCATATGCGCCAGCCGGTCGGCATGATCGGCGACCGGCTCCGGCACCCCGGCAACCACCATGTAGGCGTCGCCGATCGTCTTGATCTTTTCCACGCCGTAGCGGTCGGCCAGCGCATCGAAGCGGCGCATCATCTCGTTCAGCAAGGCGACGGTGCGCGCGGCGCCGAGCCGCTTCGAGAGCGGCACAAAGCCCTGAATATCGGAGAACAGGATCGAGGCTTCCGGGACCGCGTCGGCGATCGGCTGATCCGGGTTTTCGCGCAGCCGGTCGACAATCGTCCCGGGCAGGATGTTGCGCAGCAACCGTTCGGTCTCCGCTTCCGCGCGTTCGGCTAAGCGAAAGGCGTAATAGGCGATCGCGGCGCTCAGGCCAAAGGTGGTGATCGCCGACGACAGGTAGAGCTGGGCGAGAAAGCCGGGCTCGACGGGCACGATGCCGACCGGGAACAGGAACCAGGCGGCAATGTGCAGCGTCACGCAAAGGAGGACGATCCCAAGGCTCAGCACCAAATGATCGAGGCCCAGAATGAAAAAACCCGCAGCGGCGCCAACGATCAGGTTCAGCTGTATCCCGGAATCGCGGCCGAGCAGCGCGACGAGCCCGAACAAGGCCGCACCTTCGGCGCCGGCGATGACCAGCCCGCCGAGGATCTCACTGACGCGATGCATCAGCGGCACGCAGAGCGCCATCGCGACCAGGGCCAAATTGATCGCGATGATCCAGCGATAGGTGGGCGCATCGGTCGTCGCGTATGATAGCGCGTAGGCGCTCGACGAAATCACGATCAGGATCGCCAGCGCATTGAGGATCTTGAGCCGGCGGCGGATGCGCAGCGGATATCCGGCAGTGCCAAGATCGAGAAGATGAGCGATCGGATGCGCCAAGCCGCGTTTCATTGATAACGGCCTCCCCTCTACCGCGATAGCCCAGCCTGGCGATGCCAAAGGCGCGCCGGCATATTGATTTCGCCGAGAAGAGAGCTTACGGGGATCGGGCGATCAGCCAAGGGGAAAGGCCATGCCGGTCCGGATCTACCACAACCCGCGCTGCAGCACGTCGCGCAAGACGTTGGCCTTGTTGCGTGACAAGGGCGTCGAGCCCGAGATTGTCGAATATCTGAACACGCCCTATACG
>Ga0310810_10004148_pt1 | contig 15970 bp, 12 predicted proteins | sample NCmetagenome_FD_207641 | JGI IMG/M metagenome (GOLD analysis project Ga0310810, IMG submission 207641) | Soil microbial communities from experimental microcosm in Duke University, North Carolina, United States - NC | ecosystem: Engineered > Artificial ecosystem > Soil microcosm > Unclassified ...
CCCCATTCCTCCAGATTGGAGGCGTACATCAGTTCGCCCGGTGTCTTCGCGCCATGGAAGATCTGTATTTGCTGGTAGTGCTCGCGATTCTGCAGCGCATAAACAATCGCCGATCGCAGAGGAATGAGTCCGATCCCACCGGCAACGAAAACCAGATTCTTTCCGTAATACTCCTGCATGGGAAATCCATTGCCATAGGGACCGCGAATCGCGAACTTGTCTCCGGGCTTGAGTTCATGGAGCGCGTTGGTGCAGCTACCCACCTTGCGCACCGTGAAGAAGGTCTCGTCTTCGGTGGGACTGGGCGGCAAGGAGGTCGGGAATTCGCCGGTTCCGAACAGCGAGACTTCCGCGAACTGTCCCGGGCGGAACTTGCGGAAGGCCTGTTGCGCGGCAGGATCCTGGAAATGCCAGTAGAACGTGTGGACCTCGGGGATCTCCGACACCACCCGGTCCAACACCGCCACTTTGGGCAGATATACGTTCTCAGTGGCTGACGAGTTCATCCTTGCCAACCTCCTCGGTCGCCTTTCGGATCATCTCCACTACGCTGGGCATGCCGATATCGCCGTGGCACACAGCCGCGCAACGTCCGCAACCCACGCATGCCATCGACAGCTCACGCTGGATGAAATAATGCGCAAGTTTGCGGAAGAAACGCCGATTGCGGCGATCATGCACGGCTCGCCTTGGGTTAAATCCGCCCGCCATGCGGGTGAACCCTCCGAGCGCGCACGAGTCCCAGGTACGCACGCGTTCGATTTCGTTCGGAGCAACCTCCCGGTCACTCACCGTGAAACAGGTGCAGGCGGGGCACACATAGGTACACCCTCCGCACTCGAGGCATCGCTTGCCGATTTCTTCCCAGGTCTTCTCCAGTACCTTCTCCTGGGAGACGTATCGCACGGTTGCGGAAAACCAGCTCGTGGTATCGGGCTTGAATTGCTTGCGGGCGGCGGCCAGAATCTGGCGACGCTTCTCGATGTGCGCAGGTGTTCCTTTGCGAAAGATCTGATTTTGCAGCAGGGCTTCACCGGCTTCGGTTCCGGCTACGGCCATGAACTCATCCCCTAAGTCCATGAGTTGCAGGTCGAAGTGATCACGAGCAGCGGGACCTGTGTCAGTGCAGACGCAAAAGCACTCTTCGCCGATATCCTGGCCGGGGTCGGTACACACGATGTTCACCAGCAGAAGATTCTTTCGCCGGTCCTCGTAGTAAACGTCAGGAAATTCTTTGCCCAGAAAGAACCGGTCCAGGTGGTACAAGCCCGCGATATCACAGGAGCGAACGCCAAACAGCGCGCGCCTGGGACGGTAATAGGTAGGTTCGATGCGAAGATCCCCGTTGCTCTTCCGCACCTTGAGCATGCGTTCGATGTGAGGAAAGACATAGCGCTTCGGAGGGTAATACGGGTTCGGAAGATGGATTTCAAGCTGGTTGCGATTCTCATCGGTCACTTTGTCAAAAAAAGTATCGCGACCGCGGCCGCGGAACGGAGCAATGACTTCGTAACCGTCGGCGCGCAGCAAATCCACAATCTTCAAAACGCCGGCTCGATCGATAATTCGGCCCTTCATGCCGTCCCCTTATCAATCCGACCTGCCACCAGATTGCCGTTTGTGTGCGCTCCGCGCACCTGCCGTTCCACTTCGTGCATAAAATAAGGAATAAAGACGGTACCCGCCATGACGTCTGAGGTCACACGCGCGGTGACAGCGGCAGCCCCGGTTGCGGCCGTTAACTGGATTTTTTGCCCGTCCCGGATGCCGAACTGCCTTGCATCGTCACTATTGATTTCGACAAATCCTTCCGGATAATCGAGCCACAGCGCGCGATATTCGCGCCTCAAGGTTTCGCTGTTCCGGATCAACACGTTCAGATTCCAGTAATAGAGTGAATGTCCGAAGACGAGGGTCAGCGGGAAATCTTTGGAAGCCGGCCTGGGTTCCGGTTTGGTAACCGGCGCGAATTTGAACCTAGTCCCGTTGTCAGCAAAAAGGTAACTCGTGCCCAGCGGACGATCCTTGGTGCACGGCCACTGCCGGCCGTACTCGCGCTCAAGATTTTCGTACCTGGCGCCGCCGTAACCTGGCACGGCTTCACAGATTTCGTCCATCACATCCGCCGAACGGCGGTATTTCCAGTCCTTGCCGAATAGGCGGGCGACTTCGGCGATTTGCTCCCAGGCGGGCGCCAAGCCATGCGGCGGGTCCACGACTTTCTCGGCGAGCTGGATGCGACGCTCGGTACTGGTAAAAGTAACCTGTTCTTCGCCAAACGCGGTGGTCGGCAGGATGACATCGGCAAACTGTGCGCTTTCCGTAAGAAACAGGTGCTGCACTACGATGAATTCAAAATGTCGCAGAGACGAAGCCACGTCGCGAAAGGCGGTGTTAATCGGGTCATAGCGGCCGAGCCAAATGGCCTTCACCGAATCCGGAGTGCCGGAAAAGACAGTTCGAGCTCCAACCCCAGGGCGGGTGGATAGTACCGTATCCCACAGCGCTTCCAATCGCGCATGTGCCTGCTGATCCCCCACAGGGCTGTAACCCGGGAGGCGGTCGGGCAGCATGCCCATATCGCAAACGCCCTGCAGATTGTTCTGCTCCGTCAGGGCAAAGATACCGCTGCTTTTCTTGCCCAAATTGCCAGTCAGCAACGCCAGATTTACCACTGCACGAATGCTTTCCTTTGTTCTTTCCTCCATGCTGGTCGAATAGAGAATCGCGGCGCTTCTTCCTGCAGCATAGGTAAGTGCCGCCCGCTCGATCATCTCCGGAGCAACGCCGCATACTTCGGCCGCAGACAGCAGGTCATAGAAACGCAGTTCATTCTGCAGTGACTCGTAATTGGTGCAGTGATTCCGGATAAAGGCCAGGTTCGTCAGACCGCGATCAACAATGACCTTGGCCATCGCCCCGTAGAGCATGGCCTCGGTATCAGGTTTGATCTGGATGAAAAGATCGGCATTCTCGGCTACCCGGTGGCGACGGGTTCCTACGACAATCAACCTGGCTCCGTTCAGCCTGGCACGGATTACTGTCCCGGCTAAAGTCGGCATGCGATGGCCGAGATCAACTCCGTCGACGACGATGACCTCGCTGTCGCGCAGCTCGCTGATGGAATTTGTGCTCGCGGGAACACCGATCATATCCATCAGCACGTTGATGGAATTATTGGAATACACTCCCGTGCCATGATGGACATTGTTGGTGCCGATTACGGTGCGGGCAAACTTCTGCAGAAGGTACGATTCTTCGTTGGAGCAACGGGGTGAATTGAGAAATGCAATCGAATCGCGGCCGTGGCGGTCGCGGACTTCTTGCAGCCGGCGAACAGTGTAGCCAAACGCCTCATCCCAGCTGACTTCCTCGAAGTTGCCATTTTTCTTTATCAGGGGAGACTTGAGCCGGTCGGGGGAATCGGATACCTCGTAAACGTGCCAGCCACGCAGACAAATGCGCCCGCTATTGGCCGGATGAGACACGCTGGGGTATGCGCCCACAATCCGGTTTCCCGAGGTTTCAAGGTAGATTCCGCACCCGACACCGCAGAATGTGCAGGTGGTGAGCGTGTGAGCCAAAGCCTGCTTCTCCAGTGTCAGTGTCGCCTTTGGAAGAGCAAGTCGCTGTGACGCAGGACACGCGCTTAGGTGCTAGCCGTACCAAAATGGGTAACTTTGGTTACGTTGGCAGTCAGTCAGGAGTTTCCGCGGCCGTGTGTTCCTGGATTCAAAAAACGGGATCACAGTCCCCGCAAAGCAGACGCCACGGGCTGGCGGGCCGCGCGAACAGCCGGGGGAAGCCCTCCTGCAACCCCCATTACAAGCGCAAAGACAATGCCTAATCCCATCAACAGGGGCGTAACCCGAAAGGCAAACGCGAGATGAGAAAACGTCTGCCAGTTCATGGCTCCGGTTGTAAGCCCGTTAAGAGGGAGCACGGCAATCGAGCCAAGCGCGCCTCCTACGAATGAAATCAGCAGGGCTTCTATGACAAACGAAGTGATCACGGCCAGTTCGCCGAATCCCAGCGCGCGGATCGTTGCGATTTCCCGGGAGCGCTCCGAGACAGCTGAATACATCGTGTTCAGCGCGCCAAACACCGCGCCAATGCCCATGACCGCCGCCACAATGGATCCCAGCACGGTAATTAGCGTAGTCAACACACGTGACTGCTTGTCGTAGTAGTCGACCTCCCGCTCGGCCTGCAAAGTGAGACGCGGGTCAGAGGTAAGAGAATCTTTGAAAGAATTCAGCGCATCCGCCGAAGTAAGCCGCACCGCAATAGAGGAATATATGTTCGTGGGCCGGTGATACACCTGGTTAAGGATCGCGGCATCGCACCAGACTTCCGAATCGAAGGCTGTTCCACCGGAATCAAACTGACCTACGATAGTCCATTGTCCCCCGCCAAATCTGACTGTCTTCCCTAGTTCCAGACCGGTGTAGCTGCGGGTTGCGTTCTTTCCGACCACCAACTCGTTCAAACCCGGACGAAACAAACGGCCCGCAACAATCTTTACGTTTTCGTGAACCTGGATCGCTTTGGCGGACACGCCCCTGATCTGGACATTGGCATCGGTGCCGGTGGATCGCATGGGGAACGGCGCAATCACCACAACTTCCGGACTGACGGCGGGGCCATCGGTGCCGCGGGCAACTCCCGGCGCATCCTCCAGGATCTTCTCCTGGTCAAGCTGGATGACGCTGTCCATTTCCGAAGTTGACCCGGCCCGGCGAACCATCGCATTCCGAGCCGATCCGGAGCGGGTCAGAGTAGCCTTGAAGCCGCGTGCCAGCGACAGCATAGCGATGAAGACGCCCACGGTTCCGGCAATGCCGAGCACCGCGACCACGGCAGAAGTCCAGCGCGCTTTCACGCTTCGCATGTTGTAAATCACCGGAATCGCCATCCTCAGACCCTCCGCAAGGCGTCCACGACGCGTAAACGCATGGCCGTAACCGCCGGCAGCATGCCGGCAGTAATTCCAACCAGCAGCGCGACAAATATTCCGCCCGCAATCGCCACCGAAGGCAGGTAAAAGTATGGAAGCAAGCCGCGCGTTGGATCACCGGCGAGGGTAAACAGTTTTGCCAGCGCCATGCCCAGAATTCCCCCCACAAGAGCGACTAACAACGACTCGGTCAGAACCAGCACCAGGACAAATACGTCGGAATATCCCAATGCCTTCAGCACGGCGAGTTCCCCAATCCGCTCGCGCACCGCGATCGCCATGGTGTTGCCGGTTACCAGCAGCAGCGTGAAGAAAACCACGCCACCAATGGTGAGAATCAGAAACTGGATGTTCCCGAACTGTTTCACCCAGGAAGCGGCGAAAGATTTTTCGGTGTCCGTCTTGGTTTCCCACGGTGAATTTGCGAACTCCTGATCTATGGTCTTCACAAGCTGAGCGGCTTTTCCGGGATCGTCGATGCGAACCGTGTACCACCCCACAAATCCCTTGGAAAACTGCTTCCGCTCATCGAGATACTTCCAATGAAACCAGAACTGGGTCGTGTCATCGGCGACCCGCTTGCCGTGGTAGATCCCATCTATATTGAATTCCCAGGTGCCCGGAATGAAGGTTCCGCGAATGGGGATGCGATCTCCAAGCTTCCATCCAAAGCGTTTAGCCAGCCCTTCTCCCACTACCGCGCCTTCCCGGTCGCCAACGAATTTGTTCCACTCCTCATCAGGAACTATGAATTCAGGAAACATCTGCCGCTGAGTCTCGGTTGATATCGCGAACTGGGGAAAGAAGTTTTTCTCATCCTGGTAAACGCCGCCAAACCAGTTCGCATACGTGACCAGTTTGATGCCAGGAATTTTCAGCAGCCGGTCCTGGTAAGAAAGCGGCAGGGGTTGGATGATTGAGGTGCGGTTGATGACGACGAGCCGGTCCGCCCCCGCCACATCCACGCCCTGGCTGAAGGCACCTCGCACTACGAATAACAATCCAAAGAGAAACAGCGCCACCGCGAAAGATCCCACAGTGAGGATCGTGCGCATCTTCTTGCGGAACAGGTTGGCAAAAATCAGGGGGAAAAATCTCATGACGCCACTCCGCTTTTCGCGCTCGCCTCGACCAGAACACCTTTTTCGAGGTGGAGGGTCATGTTGGCCCGCTTTGCCACCAGTGGATCGTGGGTGACCATAAGGACGGTTTTGTGGTATTCCCGTACCAGACGCTCAATGAGGCCCATGATTTCATCCGCGCTCTTGCGGTCAAGATCTCCGGTAGGTTCATCGCAAAGCAAAAACGTGGGATCGGAAACAATGGCGCGGGCAATTGCCACCCGTTGTTCCTGGCCGCCTGAGAGCTGGCGGGGATAATGATTCACCCGGTCCGCCAGTCCCACCACCGCTAACGCGGTCTCTACGTGTTTGCGCCTCTCCGCTTTTGAAAGCTTGGTCAACAGAAGCGGCAGTTCCACATTCTGATAGGCCGTCAACACCGGAATGAGGTTGTACATTTGAAAAATGAAGCCAACATGCCGGGCCCGCCATTCGGTCAACTTACTCCGTGACATGTGCGTGATCTCATCGCCTGCCACGGTAATGGAGCCTCGCGACGGCACGTCCAAACCGCCCAGCAGATTCAGCAACGTGGTTTTTCCTGAACCGCTTGGCCCCATGAACACTACGAAGTCGCCCTTTTCGACGTCCAGGTTCAGGCCCTGCAGAACATCGATCTCTTCGCTGCCACGCTGATATTTCTTGTCCAGTCCGCGAACCTGGATAAGGCTGGACGTTTTGCCGTTGCCATCGACCATATTCCTCTCCTACTGCTTGATTTCTACCGCCTGGCCTTCTCGCAGCGTCTCCGGCCCGTGCACAACGATCGTCTCGCCCGGTGCCACTCCGGCCAGAACCTCCACATCATTTCCGCGTTCTGCGCCCAGGGTTACGGCTCGGCGTTCCAGCTTGCTGTCGCGCACCAGCAGGACCACGGATTTTCCCGCGTCACTTCGCACCGCTGCCTTGGGGATGAGCGCTTTGATCTGGGCAGCGCTCGCCTGACCGGGCGCGGGCTCTTGGGCGAGAAACGCAACTTTGACGCCCATATCCGGCAGAATACGCGGGTCTAACTTGTCAAAGGCGATTCGCACCTTCACCGTCGCTTTCTGCCGATCCGCGGTGGGAATCACCGTTCTCACCGTGGTGGGAATATCCCAGTCAGGATAAGCGTCCAGTTTGGCGCTGACCTTTTGTCCCTGGCGCACGCGCGCAATGTAGGACTCATTCACGTCAACTTCAATCTCCAGGGAATTCATATCTACCAGGGTTGCGATCCCGGTGCGGGTGAATCCTCCCCCGGCGGAGATAGGGGAAACCATTTCTCCGACCTGCGCGTCTTTCGAAACGATAAGGCCCTCAAAAGGCGCTCGAATTGTCGCATTGTCCACATCCTGCTGGGCGACTTGTATTCGCGCGTCCGCTGCACGGACCTGCTCTTTCGTCATTTCGATACGCGCCTTCAGGCTGTCTACCGTCGTTCTTGCTTGATCGAGGGCTTGATCAGTTTGAACGCCGGAGCGCTGGAGCTGTTCGGTGCGCCTCAGCTCTTTTTCACTGTTCGCCAGATTTACCTGCAAATCCTGAATAGCGGCTGCGGCAGCATCGCGGTCGGCCTTGGCGGAGATCAAGCGTACGCGAGCGTCAGAATCATCAAGCTTGGCCAAGACTTGCCCTTGCTTCACTCGCATCCCTTCATCGGTGTAAACGGCGATAACCCGGCCGGTGATCTTGGCCGCCACAGTAGCTCGGCGCCGGGGAGTGACGTACCCGCTGGCGTTCAGCAACGCCTGGGCATGTCCCGGCTCATTCGGAGGCTGAGCGGCGGCGATTTCGACAACCGGCTTACGACCCTTCAGAGCAAACACGCCGCCGATGGTCAGCACTGCAATGCCGAGGACAGCGGCAAACAGCCTGAACTTTTTGCCGTTCCATCGAGCGCTTCGGGAACGATCATCGATCTTGAGCGTCGCCAGATCCGGCGTTGGAACCCTGGAAGATAAGCTCATACGGTTGCCGACTCCGCCGCCAACGAGCGCCTGATTCAGAAGAGCTCATGCGGTTGCGCCCCTGTGCTGCCTGCGCCTCGGACACGCTTGCGGATAGAAAAAAGGATAGACTATGGTGCGCGATGCAACAACTGCTGCGCGAGGAAATCTGTACGAACCGCGAACTTCCTCTTTCCCCTGCTTCACCACTTACGATACAGTTTCCCAGGTTCAAACAGGCTCGCAGAGAGTCAGCGCGGCCTCGAAATCCAAGGTCGCCGGTCCACAGCATAGAGTCGAAGACGGAGGGTTATGCCCACAGCTGCCGTGCACCTCACACACAAAGCCCTCGGAACGCTGGATTTGGTCATCATCGGTCTGTACTTTACCGTCATCTTTGGGATCGGTTTTTATTTCGCTCGCAAGGAGCGCACCACCACGGATTACTTTTTGGCCAGCCGGAATGTGGGTTGGTTCGCCATCGGTGCTTCCCTGTTTGTGTCGAACATTTCGACCGAACATTTCATTGGGCTGGCGGGATCGGGAGCGACGACGGGGCTGGCCGTGGGACACTTCGAGTGGCTTGCATGCCTGATGTTGCTGATCCTGGGCTGGGTCTTTGTTCCATTCTATTTGCGTTCGAATGTCTTCACCATGCCGGAGTTCCTGGAACGGCGCTTCAACCGTAGTTCCGCCGTTTACCTGGCCAGCATCTCCATCATTGCTTACATTCTGACCAAAATTTCCGTGCACCTGTGGGCAGCGGCGATCGTGCTGGAACGGGTCGTGGGATGGAGTCCGCTGAAGGCTGCGCTGGTGCTGGTTGTGGTTACCGGTATCTATACCATCGCAGGCGGCCTCTCCGCCGTGATTTACACCGAGGTTGTGCAAACACTGGTATTGCTGACCGGAGCTATCGCGCTCACGTTCATTGGCCTACACGAGGTGGGCGGGTTTGCCGGCTTGCGCGCCGCCGTGCCGCCGGATTACTTCCATATGATCAAGCCGGTCAGTGATCCGGAGTTCCCGTGGACCGGAATCTTCCTGGGAGCGCCGATTTTAGGAATCTGGTATTGGTGTACGGACCAGGTGATCGTTCAGCGCGTGCTCTCCGCCAAAGATGAAGGCCATGCCAAGGCAGGCACGATTTTTGCCGGATTCCTCAAGATTTTGCCCGTCTTCCTGCTGGTGGTGCCGGGATTAATTGCAGTCGCACTGTTTCCTGACCTGTTCAAGTTTGGTCCCGGCCATAGAGTGCTGAATGGGGACATAGCATTCCCCACTCTGATCATCAACCTTTTGCCGGTCGGGCTTGTCGGCCTCATGATCGCGGCCCTCTTGGCGGCGTTGATGGGCGGGATGGCCTCGGTATTCAATTCCGCCTCCACCCTGGTCACGCTGGACTTCTATAAGAAGCTTCGTCCGGATGCGAACGAGACCAAGTTGGTAACCTTTGGCCGGCTTGCTACCGCCGTCATGGTTTTGCTGGGCCTGGCTTGGGTTCCTTTCATCCACCTCATCAGCGGACAGCTGTACATATACCTCCAGAGCGTACAAGCCTACATCAGCCCACCGATCGCAGTGTGCTTCGTCCTCGGCATCTTGTGGCCTCGCCTGAATGGCGCCGGCGCCATCAGTTCACTGCTTTCGGGGTTCATGCTGGGAGCGATCAGGTTCATCCTGGAATTGATGGATGCAGCTCACGGCGGAAGCTACTTCAGCAATTCCTTGGTGGTTTGGCTGGTGAAGATGAATTTCCTTCACTATGCCATCCTTATGTTCGTCATCTGTTCGCTGGTGTTGATTGTGGTGAGCTTCCTGACGGCTCCTCCAGATCGGAAGAAACTTGTTGGCCTGACCTTTGCGACGGTTAACGAGAAGATGGATATCAGCCCTCTGCAGGCTGATTACAAACCGCCGGCCGAAACAACCACTGAGCGCAGGGTGAACGTTATCTTCAGCCTGGCCCTGATTGCGACGGTGATCGGTCTGTGGATCTATTTCCGATGACCATTCGCAGTCTAAAGTCGAATGTTACACGGGAAGAGGCTATTCAGTGTTTTGCTCCTGCCGGCCCCACCGGGGTGATTCGCAGCCTTGCAAGAGGCCCGTTGACTTCTCTAGCCGACCTCTACATCCCGTTTCGCGTGTTCCAGATCACAGTGAGAAATAACGGCGTGCGGCAGAGCAAGCTCGTCGCGATGGACACCATCAGCGGCCTTTTGGATCTTTATGGCTTCGACAGCGTGCCTGCCGAGGTTGTGAGTATCGAAACCCGCAACCGGCCCGAATCACGATTGAGCGACAGCGAATGTAAGCGGTTGGTGATTGACAAGTTTCGACGATTGGTTTTCAACCAGGGCTTCTTTCGCCTGCGAGACTTCCAGCTCGAGGCTCTTTGCACAGACGAAGAACTGCACATTCCATATTGGATTGGTTTTCGCGGAAAGGGACCGTATCTGCGCATATCCGTTCTCGACGCCGTACGCCGGAGGATGGAGGGAGCAAAGGTCAGGCAGCTGGTCGAGTCCTGGTTGATGGATCGCAATGCGAGTCATGCAGCTGCCAGAGGAGATGCGCTCGAGGTCTCAGCGGTATGAACTCGATTGTCTGGCGGGAATTCCGCCTCTCCTGACAAGGTACTTCGGTAACTCTACATCGGCAATCTGCTCGGTTATCCTCTTTGAGTAAGTCCCCCAAAAACATTGCGGTACGCGTAAATCGAGACGTAATCAGTAGTCGATCCGACCATGCCTAAGATCGGACGTTTTGACGTAATCAGCGAAATCTCGAAGTCGGCCTCCGGTGGAGTCTACAAGGCTAATGACCCGGGTGCATCCCGCACAGTCGCGTTGAAAGTGCTGCGCCTGGACTTGCCTGCTCAGAAGGCTGCAATCCTGGAAAAGCTCATCCTGAAAGAGGCGGAGAGCACCAAGGTACTGAACAGTCCCAACATAGGGCTGGTTTACGGTGTGGGCGAAGTTGACGGCCAGTTCTGCGCGGCAATGGAGTATGTGGAGGGCAACAGCCTGTCCAGCATGATCGCCCGCCAGGAGGGCTTCTCGATCTGGGACTTGCTCGACATCGGGCGCCAGGTCTGTCTGGCTCTCGATCACGCGAACTCTCGCGGCGTCCTGCACCGCAGTCTCGAACCCGAGAAGATCATGATGCAGTGGGATGGCACGGTGAAGGTCCTTGGCTATGGCATCTCCACCATGGTGAGCGCGATCCCGAGCGAAGGGAAAGTGCCTCCGCTGTTCTACTACATGTCGCCCGAACAGGTGAAGGGCGAGGCCATGGACATTCGTTCCAACATCTTCACCTGGGGCGCGATCCTGTACGAGATGGTGACGGATCGCAAGCCGTTTACAGGCTCAGATGTACAGACCGTGCGTCAGCAGATCCTGGAAGAGACTCCCGAGCCGCCGGCGATGATCAACCCCCGCATTCACCTTGGAGTAAGCAGGGTCATCATGCAGGCGTTGTCGAAGTCGCCGGAAGAGCGTTACCAGCATGCGCACGAGCTCACGATGGACCTGGAGCGGGCGAAGGACGCAACCCAGGGCAAACCCGCGCCATCGGCTCAGCCGGCGCAGGGCGTGGTCGCTCCGCAGAAGTTGAACCGGGCATCGAGCGCGCCCAGCAGTGAGCCAGCAAGCGCGGCGAAGAAGGCGGCAGCAGCAGTAGCTGCCGCGGGCCAAGCCACGGCGCACAGCACACCGGCAGGACGGATGTCAGCCAGCCCGGCAGCCCCGCCCGCCGATCCCCCGAAGTTCAAGATCGATCCGGCGATGGCCGAGGGCGGCAGCGCGACCCGGAAGCCGGTCAGCTTCTCGGATCTCGAAGAGATGCCGCCTATGAAGGAAGCGTACGTTGCTCCGCAACCGCCAGCTGCGGACCTGGAGGAAGCAGCGCCGACTCCGCCGACGGTGGCGTTACGCCCGCGAACGGTCAAGGAATACAAGCCCAGCGTGGTTACGCGCGAGAACGCAAGGAAGGCGGTCAAGGAGATCCGGGGGATGCCCCCCAAGCTGGCCATGTACGCGATATGCGGGGCGGCCGCGGTCGTGCTGTTCGCGATCGTCGGAATGTGGCTGCACTTCCGCGGGCAAGTCGGCGATTCGGACGAAGGTCTGAGCGCCGCCGCGCAAACGACAGTGGAGCAACCTGTCAGCGAGCCCGCCAGCACGGACACGGCCGGGGCCTCCGAATCGGCCACTGCCGAGCCGGAGGTGACCGTAACACCTCGTTTCCCCGCGGCCAAGAAGAGGCCCAGAGTGGCGCCCCGCGTTCAGCCGACTCCCATGTTCGGGCAGCTCACCGTCACCTCAACTCCGGAGGGTGCGCAGGTACAGGTTGACGGCCGCACCGACCCAGGGTGGATTACGCCGTACGTGATGAATAACGTTTCCCTTGGGCAGCACACGGTCACGGTGGCGAAGCCCGGCTTCAATTCTGAAACGCGGACAGTGGACGTGGCCTCGGCGAAATCCATGCTGGCGCTACGGCTCACGCAACTGGGAGCTACGCTCGCGGTGACCAGCGATCCGGCGGGAGCGTCCGTCTACCTGGACGGCAAGAGCGCCGGCCACACACCGATCCAGATCGTAGTGCCGGAAAAAGGCAGCCACACGATCCTGGTAAGAAAAGATGGCTACCTGGACGAGACTACCTCGGCGAACCTGGTCGCCGGCCAGACGTTCCGCTATGCGCCCCATATGCGTGCGCTGGGCGTGACCGACGACATCAAGGTAGTTGGTAAGTTCAACAAGCTGTTCGGCAAACGCACGCCGGACGGCATGACCAAGATCAGCGTCAAGACACAGCCTAAGGGCGCCCAAGTCACCGCCAACCGCCGCATGGTGGACAAGCCCACTCCGGTGGACTTCATGCTGAATCCTGGCAACTACGTGATCGAGATTACCAAGCCCGGGTACAAGCCCGTGAAGCGCGTCATCAACCTGGAAGAAGGTGTCAAGATCGAGGTCAACGAAAACCTAGAGCCGGAATAGGTACGCGCTTTCCTCGCACTCTGCTCTCCTCCGCCGGCGGGACTGTCGGAAAATTCCTACACAACCTATTGTGGTTTTTGCGAGAACGCGAGTAAACAACAACGTGTTGTATAGCCTGGGCTAAGTTGTTGATTTAGCGGATTTGCGCTTGCGAACTTTTTGTCTGTAAGTTCCGGGAAACAAAGGATCGATCTGGCGAGAGATCTCGTAAAATCCGCGATCCAGAGGACTTACACGCATAATCCGCGATCGAAAGGACTTAGCTCGGATGGCTAGTTACTCGCCGTTGATGCGAGATTTGTACTGGTTAGTAACTAGCTGTCAGTTGTCGGATCTCAGCTATCTGCTCTCAGTTGTCAGCTGTCAGCTCTGAGCTATCGGCGGGAAAAAACGTTAGGATTTGACGGCTGAGAAGCCCGAGAGTTCGGATATTTGTCAAGGAGCGTGGCGAGCCGGGGGCACCGGCCAGGGGGGACGGATGTTGTGCCTACACGTCCCCTAGTTCCAGTATGACGGATTGGGTGGGGTGATTGGGACATTGGGGAGAGTTCGCTATCCGGTGCAGGATGGGGTAGTTAGAAGGAAGTTGAGCGTGAGTGGGGGTTGACAGGGGAATGGTTGAGGGCATTGGTCCCCACCCTTGCAAGAAACGCCAAGGCCACCCGCCAGCTTTCGCACTAGCCACGTGGCTTGGGTGGGTAGCTCCTTGAATGAAAATCCCCCACCCTACGAAAACCGCGTAGGGTGGGGCACCCGGCCGATTGGCTGGGGAGCAAACGGCTCTCGACGGGAACGGGAAGAGGTGTAAACACGAACGTGGCCTATGCTCCCTATGGTGAGCGCTACGCCAACTCCGTCGGTACCATTTTTAACTTTACCGGAATGGACAACGACACCAAATCGGATCTGTACGACTTCCCGGCCCGTGAATACCATCCTACGCAGGGGCGCTGGGTTTCGCCGGATCCGGCAGGACTGCAAGCTGTGGAGATGACAAACCCACAGAGCTGGAACAGGTATGCTTATGTGGCGAACACTCCGCTGACGGCCGTGGACCCGCTAGGATTGGTGAAGAGCGATGCTACCGGCTGGTACCACAATACCTGTGAGGGCTGGGGAAGTTTTGGCTGTTCTTATTTTCAGGGGCAGCTTGATGCATCCAATCGCGGTATTGATTTTAGTTTTGAATCTTACTCAGACTGGAGTGATCGACGGACGTTTGGGGGGAATTACTATAACTTCTCTGGGAACGCAAACCCGCGAGAAGTGGGATTGGGATCGTATCTGAATAAAACATACGGGAGCATGGGCAGCGTCTCACAGGATGGGGCGGGCCACTGGACGACGACAATCCCTGGTGGCTGCGTCGATGTTAGTGGCTCTCTCGGCGAGTCTGGTCACAGCTGCGAACCCCCGATCACGGTAAATCTAACGTTTGCGGCTGGTATCCTGCCTCCCGGAGTGGATCCTCTACAGCCGCGCCGCCCTGTGAAGCCGTTCAAACTCCCGCTGCCAAATGTACCTTCAGGAGCAGCATGCAACAAGTACAGCTCAGGAGGACTGCGCTTTGTGTGCAATATGGAACCAAACAGCCCGACGAACAACTGTGTTCGAGGAACCTTGCTAAATAGCTATGATCCGCTGACTGGATATCGTGGCGGGATCCGAGATGCGCATTGTAACGCTTTCGCATCCTGCGGATTGAGCCCGTGGAATCCTGCCCAGATCTTTTTCGGATGTGATTCTTACTGAACGAACGCGTTGGGCAGCGCCTTTATTGCATAACAGTGTTGTCTGCAGGAACCGCAGAGTTGTTAAAGAGGAGATGTCAGCATGAAGTACTTCACGATAGGCCTTATAAAACGTCTGCTGGTGTCTATAGGAATAGTGTGCTTTATTATTGCTTTCGGATCGTTATACGGCCACTTTGTTGGACCTTCCAAGATCGCCTACGCGGGAGCAGTCATGCTGATAGCATGGCCATGGGCTTTACCGCAGGTTTTCGTGGCAGTATGTATCATCTGGTTTATCATCCAGCGACTAAACCCCTCAAAACACCGGATTCCATAATTATTCGTGAACTCCTATTGCTCATCTGCTGAAGACTAGCATTTTTATTTTGCCCGCGTTGCGACACGTCGCGTCCCACAATCCCAGCCCTAGAACTCTGACAAACACAATGTGGGGTGACCTGCTCCCCGTTTTACGAACAAGTCCGAGTATGATTTCAGACGAAGGAAAGGGGAAGGAAGATGTCGAAGAGCAGGCACACGGAAGCGGAGATGATCGGGGCGCTGAAGCAACTGGAGGCCGGGCGCAAAGCCGAAGACGTGGCGCGGGAGGTGGGAGTATCGAAGCACACGATCTACGCCTGGAAGGCGAAGTACGGCGGGATGGACGTGAGCCAGGCGCAAGTGCAGCCAGAGTCTTTCGCACAACTAATCCAGCGCGGCAAATACAATTGAACTTTCGATTTGTATTCTGAGTATCCTCGCATTATTCGGTCGACATTATCAGTTATGTTCGGCGGGCGGGTGGCCCACCTTTGCGTTCTTTGCAAAGGTGGGGACCACTGAGGTCAGCGATCACATGATTTTGCTTCTTCTAGTGTTAGATTCGCCTTGTGCCCACGCGTCTTAAGCGCTACTACGGAGCGCAGCATCTCCATTTCATCACCTGCAGTTGCTATCATCGCCGGCGCTGGCTGGGCAGTGTGCGGCGCCGTGATCTGTTCCTCCGCGTTCTGGAGCAAGCACGCAAACGCTATGGTTTCGTGGTGGTCGGTTACGTGGTCATGCCTGAGCACATTCACCTGTTGATCAGCGAACCGCAGAAGAGCGACCCCTCGCGGGTGATGCAAGCCGTCAAGCAGGGCTTTGCGCGGCGGGTGCTGCGCAGCCTGACGAAGCGGCAGCGCAACGCCCAGCAGGAGCTCTTTTCTAATACTCCTGA
>Ga0310810_10004149_pt1 | contig 15965 bp, 14 predicted proteins | sample NCmetagenome_FD_207641 | JGI IMG/M metagenome (GOLD analysis project Ga0310810, IMG submission 207641) | Soil microbial communities from experimental microcosm in Duke University, North Carolina, United States - NC | ecosystem: Engineered > Artificial ecosystem > Soil microcosm > Unclassified ...
GGTCGGGTGCGTTACTCGAGGAGTTGGTTCCGGCGATTCGCCGGACCGCCGGACTCGTACAGGAAGTCGCCGCGGCTTCGCGCGAACAGACGACTGGCGTGACACAAATCAACCAGGCGATGAGTCAGGTGGATCAGGTGACGCAGCGAACCGCGGCCGCGGCCGAAGAATTGGCTTCGACGTCGCAAGAGGTGGCGGCGCAAGCGGAATCGCTCGAGCAGCTCGTGAGCTTCTTCAAGATCGATGAGGATGGCGGCGTCGCGACGACGCGCGCCGATGCACAGGTTCGCCGAAGCGCCTAGCGATCCTGCGACAGCACGGTGTCGGCGTCGCGCCGCGCACTCCACATCGGCTGGACCACGCAGCGATCGAAGTCGATGCCGCGGCAGGTCGACTTCGCGGCCGCCTGAACCTGCCGGCGAACGTCGTCGGGATACGTGTGACAATCCGCCGTATTCCGTCCGCTGACGCAGCCGTTGTAGCGTAGCAGCGCCTTGCGCCACGCCGCGTCGCGATCTTCGACCAAGCCGGCGGCCTTCTGCGCGACCCAGCCGAGAATGAAGATGCCGTACTTCAGATTCGTCGAATCGGTGTGAACGTTCGTGCCGAATTTACGGCCGAGGTTCTGCCACGGTTTTGGCGCCACTTGCATGAGGCCAACCGCCCCGACGCGCGATCGAGCCGACGACTTGAGCTCGTCGTTCTCCGTCAGCATGACTCCAAGCACGAGCGCGGGAGGAATCTTTCGGGTGTATGCCTCGCGCACGGCGACATCGGCCAACGCTCGAGCGCGCGCCTGGTTCACCTTGCCGGTGCGTAGCAGGTCCATCGCGAACAGCTCACGGTCGAGTAGGAACTGCGCCGTTTTGAGCGACACCTCGGCGTCAGCGTGCATCCATGGCGCGCGCGTCTCGTTCGAGTCGACGTACCGATGCTCGATGAGCTGCGACGCCAGCGGCGCGCGGCTCACATAGTACGGTCGCGTGACACTCGTCGCGAAAATGATCGCCGCGACAGAACCGGCGGCGAGCAGAATCTGAGACCAGACGGAGCGCTTCGAGGAAATGAGGGACCTCCAGGCGGCAATCGGGTGCGGGGCGACGAGAGGCCGGCCCCGCCAATTCCGTTAACACAGTTGTCATACTTGAGGCGAGGACTCAGGGTTCCGTTCGAGTCAGCGCCGACGAGCCAATCATAAGATTGGCAATGTGTTAGGACCTATTACGGTAGCTCGAAACGACCCCGAGCGCAACCAGTTTACCGGTTTTTCGCTCATGCGTTCGGCATCCTTTTTGTGGGAACCGCGTGTTTCGGGGGACGCGGCATCGCATCGTACCCGGTAAACTTCTGGCACGCCTCCATCATGGGCAGCTCGATTCCCACAGGCTCCGGCATTCGACCCATCCGACAACCGACTCCGACGAGACCGCGCGGCATGCGGCGCAGGCGCCGGCGAATGCGACCGGCGACGACCTACCTGCTCGTGTTCGCGGCGGTCGTCGCGTTGGCAATCGTGGTTCAGCTCATCGTGCACCTGGCTCGCACCGATCCGCGCGACGCCCGCGCCATCGCCGAGCGTGAGCTCCGGTTGAACACGCTGAGGCCCGACGAACGAGTGATCCGCATGGTGTCCGTCTTCAAGCGACCCGCCATCGACTACTTTCGGGCGACTCGTGGGCTTCTCGTCCTCACGAATCAGCGACTGATCTACCTTGGGCTCGAGCCTCGCGATTTGCTCGCGGCACCCGACCTGCCGCCGACGTTCGAACAACGCGAGTTTCCGCTCGACACGCTCGTGCGCGTCTCGGCGGGACGGACCTTTTTCGGCATCGCGAAGGCCGTCGTCATCTCGACGCCGAACGAGCAACTCAAGCTCGGTGTGCCGTCGGCGGCGTGGCCGCAAGCAAACCTTCTCGTCGTCGGCATGACCGTGCGCCACGATCGGGCGGTCGCTCAGAGTGCCCAGCAACGCGCACTGCTCGCCAAAGCCGAGGCGGAGCGCAAAGAGGCCGAGGCCGCGCGGCGCAAAGCGAAGTTCTATACGGTGCGACGCGGGGACGCACTCGGGAGCATTGCGACGATCTGGAACACGACACCTGACAGATTGCAGGCGTGGAACCATCTGCCGACGAACAAAATTCGCGTCGGTCAAGTGTTGCTTGTGCGGCCCGCGCTCTGATAGGAGCGGCAGCGTCGTGTTAGCCGCGGAATCCGCGGAGTCAACGGAAACAGCCACGGAGTGGCTCCGTGCGCCGCGACTGTTCGACGCACAACGAGCCTGGACGAAGCTTTTTGGGACAAACGCTCCGGATGCTACTCGACGCCTCGCGAGCGGCAGTCCCAAAAAAAATTCCGGCTCGTTGAGAATTACGCTCTCGCTGCGCGTCGGACTATTCCGTGCTGTTTCCGTTGACTCCGCGGATTCCGCGGCTTGCTGTTCCGGCACGGCGCCAGCAGATCCTCGCTGCGCTCAGGATGACATCGTCGCCGGAAGGACCGTTCCCCGGCACTCGCCGAAGCCGATCCGCGGATGACCGCTCCGCTCGCAGAAGCCGCGGAGAATCACTTCGTCACTGTCCTCGAGAAATTGCCGCGTCTCACCCGTCGGCAATTCAAGCGGCTCGGTTCCACGCCAGGTTCGTTCAAGCAAACAGCCGCGCGATTCCTTAGTCGGTCCGGAGACCGTGCCGCTCGCCAACAGGTCGCCAGTGCGCAAGTTGCAGCCATTGCTCGTGTGGTGCGCGACGAGTTGCGCGATGGTCCAGTACATGTCGGCAAAATTTCCGGCGCTCACGCGAAGCGGTTCCGCGCCCTCGTCACGCATGCGCTGCGACGTTAGAAAAACCTCGAGCGTGATGTCAAAACCGCCGGCATTGGTGTTCGTCTGCGAAAACAGATACGGCAAGGGTGCCGGATCGTCTGCCGGACGCGGATACGCGCGAGCGCGAAATGGCTCCAAGGCGTCCAACGTCACGACCCACGGTGACAACGACGTCGCGAAATTTTTGGCGAGGAACGGGCCGAGCGGTTGGTATTCCCAGGCCTGGATGTCGCGCGCCGACCAATCGTTCACCAAGCATAGTCCGAACACGTGACGCTCGGCGTCGTCGAGTGAGATTGGGGCGCCGAGCGCATTGCCAGCCGCGATGAGTGCGCCGATCTCCAGCTCATAGTCGAGTCGCCGGGTCGGGCCAACGCTCGGCGGCCCATCTGCGGCGTCGCGCGTCTGCCCGACGGGTCGTCGCACGCCTGTTCCGCTGACGACGATCGACGACGATCGCCCATGATAGCCGATCGGAATCCACTTGTAGTTCGGCAGCAGCGGATTGTCTGGGCGAAACATGCTGCCAACGTTGGTCGCATGCGCGATCGACGCGTAGAAATCGGTGTAGTCGCCGATGCGCGCCGGAATCGACAGCTCAGCGTCGCTCATTGCAACGAGAATACGCTGGGCGATTTCGTGACTCCGATCGAACTGCGGCGATCCGGAGCGAAGCAGGTCGCTCAATGCGCGGCGCAGCGCACGGGTGGCGTCGCGGCCGAGCGCGAGCAACGAATTGAGAACGCCCTCGCGACAGTGGTCCGCTGCCCTCGCCGCATCGTCGCTGAGAAGTCCCGCCTCCGCGCACGCCGACACGTCGACAATTTGGTCCCCGATTGCGACGCCGGCGCGCGGCTGCTCGCTCGTCCCCGCGCGCTTGAATATTCCAAAGGGAAGATTCTGAATTGGAAAATCAGTCGACGCGTCGTTCGCGGATGGTATCCACGATCGGAGCGCCGGATCGTTGGTCGGGTCGAGGCTCATCGTGAGAGCGCCAACGCTCGCAGTTCGTCCACTGGCTCGGTGAACGAACACGAGCCGAATGAGACCATGACTTCGTCGCGCAACGATCGCGCCTGCTCCTCTTCGAGCGTTTTGTGCCGCCAGCGAATAGTCGTGGGCGTCGCGGCAAACGCGCCGGGGTCGCGCTCATCGAGCAACTGTGCGGCGTCTGTGTCGCTCAACCCATTCCGCATCATTCCCGCGGCGAGCAGCACGTTGAGGAACCCGAACATCGCGCCGGTCGGCGCGGCGGCATCGTACGTCAGGCGATACTCGCCCCGAACGGCATGATGGAGGCCGGCCGTTGCCTTGAACCGGACTCCCGCGACGATGCAGCAGCGGATGAATCGCACCACCGACGTGACCGACGGAAACGCGTCGGCGGTAACGCCGCCGGTTCGAAGCTTTGCGTTTATGCCCGCTTGCTTCGCGGCATCGATGAGCGTCTCGAGCTCCTCGCCGACGGAGAGCTCGGCAAACAGAGAAAACTCACGTTCGACCGCCGATGCGGCGCGACGAATCGCATCCGTCGATCCGATCTTTGCCTCGAGTACGTCGACGCGCGCGCGGCCTCGATGCGCGCGGTTGAAGTCCCGAACTCGTTCGACGTCGGCGTCGATATCGTTGCCGAGCAGCGCGCTCAGTCGCCATTCGGGCCCGGCCTGCACGCTGATCGCGTGAAGCTGTTCGCTGAAGTCATCGAGGCGGGCGGTGGCAACGACGAAGCGGCCCAGCATCCAAGACTCGTCGCGCGTCCGATACTCACTGTAGTTCCGCACGGCGTCCATCATTTCGACGCCCGCGGGGGGAAAGAGTCCGGCGTAATCGACGACGCCCGCCAACAACGCCCGGAGTGCGCTCACCGCTTGAGCTTCTTCCGCGTATTCACGATGGTGCCGCGGCATTTGGCCGCACCGCACTTGCACGCATAGAAGAGCAGATCCTTCTCGGTGTACTTCGGATCGTCCTCGTAGGCGTAGTCATAGGCCAACTCTGTACCGGCCGGAATCGTCTTCAGCGCCTCGATCCAGATGTGGCCGCGTTCGATCACCGCCTCACAATTCGGATCGCACGAATGGTTGATGAATCGCGCCTCATTCCCGTCGAACGCGGCATCGACACACGTGCGATCGTTCAAGATGAACAAGAACGTATGATGCTGCGGCATCGCGTCGTCGTCGTAGCGTCGATCGGCCTCGGCGTTGCTGATCTTTTCGCCGGTGTACTCGATCACGCGTGTTCCCTTCGGGATGTCGGTCAGCGAGAACGCACCCAGGCCATGGATGGGCGAGCGCCGCAACTCCATCCATTCGTTCACTGGCCCGGCCTTGCCGCTTGGCGAGCGTCGCGCGCGCTTCGCGGCCGCCGCCTTCGACTTGGTGACGCGCCGGACCGGTGACGCGCGACGTTGCTTGGGTCTTGGTTTCTTGGTGGCCATCAATCTCTATCTGACGCAGCGAATGTCGATTGCTCGAAAGCGTGCCGCGAAAACTACATAGGGATTGAGACGAAATGCGACACGGGAGCGCCATTGCTGACGCTCCCGTTCGCCCCCTCCACCCCACCGCCACCCTCGATCAGAAATCGAATCGCAATCCGGCGCTGAGCGCAAAGTTGTGTGCTACGTCTCCGCTGATGCCGAGCCCGGTCGCGTCCTGGAAGTTGAACTTGCCGATATAGTCCTTGGCCAGAACCCGCAGCGCGAGCCCGCGGCCCAGCGCGACATCAGCGCCGACACCGACATTGCCGGCGAAATTCGTCGCCTGCGTGTTGAGGATCGACTCGTTGATGTTGTATCGCATCGCGCCAGCGCCAGCCTGAATGAACGGCGACAACGGCATCGATCCCGCCTTGGATGAACCAAAGTTGTACTCGAGCCCCGCGTCGTACATCAGCATCGAGCTGTTGCCCACGGAGACACCGCCAAGGAACGGAATACCGACCTTGATATCGGACGCCGTGTAGCCAACGTTGCCAATGAGCGACAGGTTCGGCGCGAGCGACAGGCCGACTTGCGCTCCGTAGAGCAAGCCAGGCGCGTTGCTCAGCGTTGTGCCAATTGGCCCTTTGAGATAATCGCCGAACACCATGTAGCCGACGTACGGCGAGACGTGCAGCACAGTGCCCGAGCCGGGCGCTTGCGCGACAGCGGGCATCGCGGTCGCAAGACTTGTCGCGACCGTTGCGCCGGCGATGAGAAGACGATGAAGGCTGCGCATATCGTTTGAGAGTGAGTGTGAAGGTTGTTCGCCTCACTGCTCGGTAAAAGCACGGACGAGACCATGCCCGAGTGCCGGTCATTTGGCGTTGAAAGTCATTGCGACTGCTCGGTTTAGCTCGGCAGCTGCCCCAATTCAACGCTTGCCTTTCGTCCGTGTGAGTGGACGGTCGGCCGTCCTCCGGATGCGGCGATCGGAACCGGTCGCTGCCACACGCCATCCGTATTTCTTGAGCGGGATTCGCCCTGCCGCGTCCGCGCGAATCCCTTCGCGCGCGAGGCGCATGAACTGCGTCAAACCCGCGCTCGATGACGCGCGCACGAGACTCAACTTTCCCTGCGCGTTGATGACGCGATGCCAGGGAACTCCGGTGCCGTCGCGCAGCGCGTGCAGCGCGTAACCCACGAGGCGCGCTTGACCGTCGAGACCCGCGAGCCGCGCGACTGTTCCGTACGTCGTCACACGCCCTCGCGGAATCTTTCGCACGATCGCGTAGATCCGATCGTACGAGCTGTTCTTTGCTACCACACCGGAGCCGGCGTGCGGCGTCTTGGCGGCAACGTTGCCGTCGCGCGCGATGCAAGGCGCTCCTGAATCAAAGCGCGCGCTTCGGCCAGCTCCGTGCCGACCAGCTCCAAACGAGGCGGGCGAACCACCGCGTTGCCCTGCCCGACCTCCGTCTGCACCAGTTTGATCAATTGAACGAACTTGGAGAGCGTGTCGAGGCGAAGGAGCGGCAGAAACCACTCGTAGAGCGGTCGCGCTTGATCCCAGCGACCATCGCGCGCCGCCTCGAAAACTCGCACCGACTCATCGGGCAGCGCGTTCACGAGTCCGGCCACCCAGCCGCTCGCTCCCATGGGAATCGCCTCGAGGATCATGTCGTCCAGGCCGGCGAAGATCCTCAGTCTGTCGCCCAGCGTTTCGCGAATTGCCGTCACTCGACGCACGTCGCCGCTCGATTCTTTCACGGCGTGCAGGTTGCCGTGTTCGGCGAGCTCGCCCAGTTGCGCCGCACTGACGTCGGTGCCATACGCGATCGGATTGTTGTACAACATGCACGAGAGCGGTGTCGCTCGAATCACGGCGTCGAAATGCGCTTTGCTCTCGCGCCAGTCGCCGCGGTAGACGTATGGCGGCAACACCATCAAACCATCACAACCCGCGCGTGCCGCGCGTTGCGCCAGCGACACGCACTCGGCCGTGCTCAGACCGGCGATTCCAGCGATTAAGGGAACGCGCCCGCCGAGTGCGCGTTTGCAGGTTTCGAGAATACTGATTTTCTCCTCGAAGCCGAGCGTCGCCGCCTCGCCGAGTGATCCGAGCGCGACGATGCCGCGGCAGCCATGCTCGGTGAGCCAGCTGACGTGCTTCTCCAATCGCGGGTGGTCGACCGCGAGCGAATCGAGAAACGGCGTCGTGATCGCCGGAAAGACGCCCTGCCAATCTCGCTGCAGCATCTCAGGTCACTCCTTGTTCGCTCGGTAATCGATTTGGCGACGGTCGACCGATCAGAGTGTCGCAACGGGCCGGCTGCGCCGGCGCACGAACCGAGTCCGCGGGCCAACCCATGAGACATTCTAACGCCGCGCCACACACACGGCCTTGGCACGGGCCCATCCCCGCGCGCGTGTACAATTTGGCTTGTCGGGTGCTCCATTGTCGATCGAGTGCGCCCCAGCGGACGTCCTCGCAGCGGCAGACGATCGTGTCCGACTCGGCCAAGGCGAACAACTCGGCGCGAAGCCCGAACGCGCGCTCAAGCCGCGCCGCATCACGACGGTGCCTCGCGCGACGCGAGACAAGTCGACCCGGCACCCTCTGCGCCGCCGCCGCGTGTCCGGCGATCTCGCCTTCGACAAGTGCTAAGTCCACGCCGCCGATGCCGGTCGGCTCGCCGCAGCAGTACACGCCCGGAACACTCGTCGATTGTCGTTCGTCGACAGCGACGATGCCATTCTCGAGCGCGCAGCCGAGGAGCCGCGCCAGCTCTGTGTTCGGCACGAGACCAAACGCGGCGCAGAGAAGGTCGCATCGAATTGTCTGCGTCGACCGGCCGTCGCTCAACGTGACTTCCCGGACCGCCGTGTCGCCGCGCGCCGCCGTGACCCAGGTGCCGGTAACGAACGGCGTCGTCATGAACCCGAGCCGCAGCATTGCCGCCTGCAAGAGCGTCGCCGGGCGCCGCCACAAATTCGCGGCGAACGCCGCGACGTTCTCACGCGACGCTTGCTCCGCGACGAGCAACACCTTCGCCCCGCCGCGTGAAAGGGTGGCTGCCACGGGAAACAGCAACGGTCCCGAGCCCGCGATCACGACGCGCTTTCCACGAAATGATGTGCCGTTCTTCGCCAACGCTTGCGCGCCGCCGACGCCGACCACGTTCGGCAACGTCCACCCCGGAAACGGCAGGAAGCGCTCGCGCGCGCCGGTGGCGAGCACGAGCGAGCTCGCCTCGATCACCTGCCGATTGCCGCGCGACTCGGCGATGACGACGAATCGCTCGTTCCTGCGCTCGAGATCGACGACTGCCGTTGAGCAAAGAACTGCCGCGTCACTGCCGTCGAGGCGCAGAATCCAGCGGCGCGCCGGGCGAGAGGAGACAGAGCGTGCGCCGTGTCGCCAGATTTGCCCGCCCGGCCTCGGCCCCTCCTCGACCAGGACGACGCGCGCGCCCGCCTCGGCAGCGAGCGACGCCGCGGCGATTCCCGCCGGCCCGCCACCGATGACCGCGACGTCACACGTGTCAGTCGTCATGCGCTGCCCCAGTCTCGATGTGCATTCCTGACTCGACGATGATCATGCACGCACGCTGATGATCAACGCCGTCGATCGTGACGCGACACTCGTAGCAGATTCCCATTCCACACACCGGAGTGCGCGACTCTCCAGTCGTCGATCGCCGGAATGCGAGAGCGTTTGCATTGAGTAGCGCACTCGCGACCGTGATCCCCCGCTCGACGCGCAGGGGGCGACCGTCCGCGATGATCTCGATCGTTGCGCTCACGCGTGCACCGCCGCGACATCGCGCGTGGGTGAGAATGCGGCGGCATCGATTTCTGTCGGCCGGCCCGCGATCTGGTCGGCGAGGAGTTGCGCGGTTCCGACGGACGTCGTAATGCCCAGCCCTTCGTGCCCCGCCGCGACCCACACCCCGGGAATCGGATCCCAGCGCCCGATCAACGGCAGCTTGTCCGGTGTGGCCGGGCGAAAACCTGTCCAACATCGAATCACCGAGAGAGCGCCGAGTGCGGGCATGAAATGCGTCGCACGCTCGAGCATGCGTCGCAGAATGTCGCGATTGATCCCAGCGTCCCAACCAACGAGCTCGCGTGATGAACCGATCAGAACTTGTCCCGTCGATCGCGGCTGCACATTGAAGGCGACGGACTCACTGGTCATTACGTGCGCGCTCGTGAGATAGCCAAGCTCCACGATTTGATGCCGACAAAACCCGGCGTACCGATCGGTGATTGCCAAATGCCCCTTTCGCGGAATGATCGGCAGTCCAGGCGTCAGATCTGGCGCCGCGGCTCCCGCGGCGTTGATCACGACGTCGGCATTCATGGTGGTGGTCGCAAGGCGAACGCCGTTGGGAATCAGCTCGCGGACCTCCGCGTCTTCACGAATCACCGCTCCGTGCGCGCGCGCCAAATCGAGTAGACCGAGCGCCGCACCGGGTGGATACACAACGCTGTCTTCCGCAACGCGCAGCGCGCCGACGAGACCGTGCCGCAGATTGGGCTCGACCGCCGCGAGATCCCGCTCGCCTAGAATCTCGGCTTGAACGCCGACGGCCAGGTACGCATCGCGCTTCGCCTTGAGCGCGTCGAGTTGCGACACATCCTCCGCTACCCAGAGGGTTCCGCAGCGATCGAGCTCCGAGCGGCTGTCGAGCTCAGAGGCAAGTCCGCGCCACAAACCGAGCGAGTAACGCGTGAGCGCGAGCTGCTCCGGCGAGTCGTCCATGACGACGAGATGGCCCATCCCCACTGACGTGGTGCCCGAGCTCGCGAATGACTTCTCGAGCACCGTCACTCGCCAGCCGTCGCGCGCCAGCGCGGCCGCGCACGCCGCTCCGACGATTCCCGCCCCGACGACGATGGCGTCCGAGCGGCCGGCGGTCACTGTGCCGCGATGCCGAATTGAAACGGGTCGGCTGGATCGAACCGCAACGTCGCTTCTCCGGTAATAAACGCGGTCCCGCGAACGTGCGGGATGAGCTCACCCTTCGCGCCGCTGGTCAGCCATCCCACAAACCGACTTCCGGTGATGCTCTCCTGCCGCCACTCCTCGCCGAATGCGAGAAGGCCGCGCGCATGCCGCACGGCCATCACCGCCGATGTTCCCGTCCCACACGGTGACCGATCGTACTCGCCACCGGAGCAGAGCACGAAATTTTTCGCGTCGGCGTCCGCTCGCGTCGGCGCGGCCGACACCTCGATGTGATCGATCGGCACGCCGCCGGCGACGCGCTGCTCGGTGATCGCGTCTTGAATCGCTTGCGTTACACGCGTCAGCTCCGCCACATTCGACATCTCTAATGCACGATCGAGATGGGTGATGAAGAACCAATTCCCTCCGTACGCGACGTCGCCGACGATGCTCCCGATGCCGGCGACCTCGACGGCGACATCGAGCGCGTGACAGCGAGCCGGAATGTTCTCGATCGTGACCGATCCATCAGCGTTGAGCTCGGCCGAGACGGTGCCCGCCGGCGTATCGAAATGCGCCACGCCGGGCGAGAGTCGTCCGAGATACTCGAGTGTGCGGACGACGCCGATCAACCCGTGTCCGCACATGCCCAGGTAGGTTCCATTGTTGAAGAACACGATGCCCACGAGCGAGCCGGGATTCACCGGCGGCGTGAGCAGTGCGCCGACGATCGCCGCGTGACCGCGTGGCTCGCACACCACTGCGCGTCGAAGGTGATCATAGTTCCGCCGAAGATCGGCGACCCGCTCTTGCATCGTCTCACCGGTCGGCTGCGGCCAGCCATCGACGATGACTCGCGTGGGCTCTCCCTCCGTGTGCGAGTCGATAACGCGAATGACCGTGGGACACGCGACGGCCGACTCGCGCCGCGCGCCGTTGTCAGGCATTGATCTGCACCGTCTTGATTTCGGTGTAAAACTCACGCGCCGCCGGACCTTGCTCGCGACTCCCCGAGCTCGACGCCTTCATGCCGCCAAAGGGCGCATGAGGATCAACGCCGGTCGTGTCGCCGTTCACGCGCACCATCCCCGCCTCGATCCGATCGATGTACTTGAGCGCCGATCGAAGGTCCCGCGTGTACAACGACGCGCTCAACCCATACGGCGTGGAATTGGCCAGCGCGATCGCGTGCTCGAGATCATCGGCGACGAATTCGGCGAGCACGGGACCGAACAACTCGCGTTGGGCGAGTTCCGAGTCGATCGCCGCGCCACGCACGACCGTCGGCGCGATGAAATACCCGTTCGAGAAGTCGGCCGAGCTTGGGATCGTGCTTTCAATGATGCGTTCCGCATCCACTTCGTCGAGCGCCTTTCGAATCGAGCGACGTGAATGATCGCTGATCACCGGTCCCACGGCCGACGCTGCATCGGTAACCGGCCCGATCGGGAGAGCGGCGACCTGAGTCCGCAATTCGCCTAGAAACGCGTCCTCGACTTCGCGCGCGACGACGACCCGGCTCGTGGCCGTGCACTTCTGACCTGCGTAGCGCATCGCCCCGGCGGCGGTCAGCACGGCCGCCTGTCGCAGATCGGCGTCGGGCAGAACGATCGCGACGTTCTTCCCTCCCATTTCCGTCTGGTAGCGAATGTTTCGGTGAGCCGCCGTCGCCGCCACGACCGCGCCGATGCGCCCGGAGCCAGTGAAACTCACGGCGCACACTTCCGGATCCTCGATCAAGGCCGGGCCAACCGCATCCCCGGCGCCGAGCAGCACGTTGACGACGCCGGACGGAATCCCCGCCGCGAGCGCGCATTCCGCCAGCACGACCGCTGATTGCGACGACGATTCAGCAGGCTTGAGAACAATCGTATTACCGAACGCCAATGCCGGTGCGGCTTTCCACAGCGGAATGGCAACGGGAAAATTCCATGGCGTGATGAGCGCGACGACGCCCAACGGCTGTCGCATCGTGAACTGCAATGCGCCCGCGGCTTGCGCGGGGATCACGTGCCCGATTTCGCGCACCGCCTCGCCCGCGTAGTAGCGCAAGATCATTCCGCAACGTGCAACCTCTCCCCGCGCCTCGCCGATCGGCTTTCCGACTTCGCGCGTGACGAGCTGCGCTAATTCTTCCTGGCGTGTAGCGATCGCCCCTGCCCACTTGTAGAGGAATTCAGCCCGTGCCGGACCCGTGAGCGCTCTCCACGCAGGGTACGCCGTCGATGCCGATGACACCGCCAAGCGCGCGTCGTCGATCGTGCCCCTCGGGACCTGACCGATGACGTCGTTCGCGTTCGATGGATTGATGTCGGCGATCCACGCGTCCGACTCGCTCTCCTTCCAACCGCCTCCGATGAAGCTCCGGAGGTGCGCCGGCGGGGTCACCGTCGCGCGCGCGAGACGGCCGCGCCGTCGCCGCCACGCTGCTCTTGGAGCCAGGTAACGAGTGAGCGACCAGCCCCGAGGATGTGTGCGTGCATCAGGTCGCACGCCTGTGTGATGTCCTTCTTTCGGACCGCGGCGGCGATGGCGCGATGTTCCTCGTTCGCTCGCTCACCGCCACGCGCCAGCAACACCTGCATCCGGAAGTACCGGTCGCTGTGCTGATGAAGCTTTTGCAACACACCCATCGTGAAGTTGCGTGACGCGGGCGCGTAGAGCGCCGCATGGAAATGCCAGTTTAGCGGACCCCACCGAGCGGCTTCGCCCGCTTTCAACGCCGCTTCGAATTCATCGAGCACGTCGGTCGCGCGGTCGAGTTGCTCTGGTGTCATCTTCGGAATCGCGCGACGCAGCAGATCGCATTCGATGTCGGCCCGAAGCTCGAACAACTCGTCGATCTCGCCGAGCGAGAGGCTGGAAACGACAGCCCCACGATGCGGGTTGAACGTGACCAAGCCTTCGGCCTCGAGTTGTCGCAGCGCTTCGCGCACGGGGATTCGGCTCACGCCAAGCTCATCGGCGAGCGCGTCTTGGCGGAGCGGTTCGCCCTCCGGGTAGTCGCCGCGGAGGATTCGCTCCCGGAGCGCCTCGACCGTCATGCCTGCGATGGTTTGACGCTGGATCGGGATCACTCGCGGATGAACGCCGATCGGGATGGGAGTATATGTTGGCGTCGGATTTGTTTCCGTCGACGAACGTCGTGTCATGGCTTCGCTGATTGGAAAACTGGTGGGTAGGGCGGATACAGTATCCTTGCACTTGGACCCCCGCAAGGCGCGAAAGGATTGCCTCGGCCGCGTATCCACCCTACCGAATCTATCGTCCAGACGACATCGTGTAGGCTGTTCCGCCCCTGAAAACCACGCCCGTTCACCGTCAACACGCCGACCTCATGCAGCTGCCAACCGACCCTGGGTCGCTCACCGCGAGAAATGTGTTGTTCGTCGCCCTCGGCGTGGTTACCGCGGGGTACTTCGTCGTGCTCGCGCACTCGTTCAAGGCGCTCGGAATCTCGATCATCAGCTTCGTGGCAAATTTCTTCGATACGCTCGGTATCGGATCGTTCGCCACCACGACGGCGATGGTTCGCCAGTTCAAGCTGGTTCCCGACGAGTACCTCCCCGGGTCACTGAACGTCGGGTACGTCATCCCGACCGTCGTTCAGGCGTACATCTACACACAGCTCGTGCCGGTTGACATCACCACCTTGATCGCCTTGATCGCCGCCGCGGTGCTCGGCGCTTGGCTCGGCGCCGGCGTGGTGGCGTCCTGGCCGCGACGAAAAGTCCAACTCGGCATGGGCGCGGCCCTGTTCATCTTCGCCTTCATTCTCGTCGCGAAGCAGCCGCAGATCGGTTTGATGCCCGCCGGCGGTGACGCGCTCGCCCTGACGGGGACCAAGCTGGCAATCGGCGTGGTTGGCAATTTCATCCTCGGCGCGCTCATGACGGTCGGCATCGGCCTCTACGCGCCGTGCATGATCCTGATCTACCTCCTCGGGATGCGACCGACAGCAGCGTTCCCGATCATGATGGGCTCGTGCGCGTTCTTGATGCCGCTCGCCAGCGTTCGGTTCATTCGCGCCGGCAGTTACGCGCGCAACGCGATCATCGGCATGCTCATCGCAGGCATTCCCGCCGTGTTCATCGCGGCCCTGTTGGTGAAGAGCATGTCTTTGAGTATGGTGAGCTGGCTCGTTGTCGTCGTCGTGACGTACACCGGGGTCAGCCTGCTGCGCGCCGCACGTCGTGAGCGCGATCTCGCAATCACGGCGACCGCGGCCGAAGCGCAGCCGGCGGCGTCCTAGGCGCGTTTCATCACGCGGTTGATCGCCAACATTACGCGATCGAAGTCGGTAATCTCTTCGCCCAATTGCTTCCGGCCACTCGCCGTGATCGTGTAATATCGCGCGCGACGGCCGGTCGGTGTTTGTCCCCACTTCGACGTGAGCCAGCCTTTGCGCTGGAGGCGCTCGAGCGCCGGATAAAGCGATCCCTGCTCGACCTGCAACACACTGTCCGACAGCTTCTCGATGTGCTGCGCGATCGCGTAGCCGTGCAGCGCGCCCAACGTCAACGTGTGCAGGATCAGCATGTCCAGGGTGCCGGGAACGAGATCGGCCCGAGACGATTTCGGCATCGTCATTCTCCCCGCATCGCGATCGTCGGATCGAGGCGCGTCGCGCGACGCGCCGGGATGTACGACGCCAGAAAGCCGATCCCAAGCAACATTACGATCGTAGGAGCGTAGACCGTGAGGTCGACGGGCGTGGTTTGAAATAAGAGATCGTGAATCAAACGCGCTACCGCCCACGCACCGACGCACCCCAGCACGATTCCGACCCCGGTGAGCACGAGCGATTCCCGAATGACCAGCGCCGCGATCATTCGCTCCGTCGCTCCCAGGGCTTTTCGGACGCCAAGCTCGCGCGTCCGCTGCGTGACGCCGTAGGCGACGACGCCGTAGAGTCCCACAGCCGCCAGTACGAGCGCGCACGCCGCGAACGCGCCGATCAGCGAGAGCGAGAGTTTTCGCGGCTCGAGCCGACTCGCGATCGCGGCGTCGACGAAGCCAAATTTTGATAGGCCGCTTGAACCCTTCTCGACCAATCGCGCGTCGACCCCCGCGATCGCATCGCGCAGGGCAGAGATCGAGTGCGCGCCACCTCGTGTCCGGATGACGAGTGTTCCCCAGGGCCACGTCTCGAGCGTGTACGGGACATAGATCTCTGGAGCCGGCACGACGTCTTGCGCGACTTGGTGGACGTCATTCACCACGCCGATGACCACACCGGGGAGCGGCTGACCGAAGTCCGCGCGCGCCTGCGAAGCGCGATGCACCGTGATCCGCTTACCGATCGCGCTCTCGTGAGGCCAGTACAACTTGGCCGCGGAAGCATTCAAGACGAACTGGCCGCCCGGTGACCGCAGATCGGCATCGCTGAACCAGCGACCAGCCGCGAGCGTCATCCCGACCGTGCGCAGATAACTGTCAGAGACCGTTCGATAAAGAATCTGATTCGATGATGTGTCGATATCTAATCGTCCGTCGATCTGTATCGGTGTAAAAATCGACGCTCCTCCGAACGGGAAATGATTGATGAACGCGGCGTCGACGACGCCTGGTACGGTGCGCGCCGCATCGATCAATCGTGCGTATAGCGCAGCCGCTTCACTCGGCTTCACATACGCCCCCGGAGGTGGAGCAAGCCGCAACGTCACGAGCCCGCGGGCATTCAGTCCGACGTCGACTGCGGCCGCGCGCCGAAAGCTTTGAAGCAGCAGTCCGCCGCCGACGAGTAACATCACCGCGAGTGCGAACTG
>Ga0310810_10004151_pt1 | contig 15964 bp, 5 predicted proteins | sample NCmetagenome_FD_207641 | JGI IMG/M metagenome (GOLD analysis project Ga0310810, IMG submission 207641) | Soil microbial communities from experimental microcosm in Duke University, North Carolina, United States - NC | ecosystem: Engineered > Artificial ecosystem > Soil microcosm > Unclassified ...
AATGCGACGCCTGCAGGAGCGACTCATGCGTGCCCGTGTCCAGCCACGCGATGCCGCGCCCGAAGATCTCCGCGTGCAGGTCCCCGGATTTGAGGTACGCGTCGTTCACGTCCGTGATTTCCAGCTCGCCCCGGGGCGACGGCTTGAGTTTCGCGGCGATATCGAGCACGCGGTTGTCGTAAAAATAAAGCCCGGTCACGGCAAAATTCGAGCGCGGATTTTTCGGCTTTTCCTCGATGCTCTTCGGACGCAGGCGCTCGTCGAACTCCACGACGCCGTAGCGTTCGGGATCTTTGACCTGATAGGCGAAGACGGTCGCGCCCTTTTCGCGCTCGGCCGCGCGCAGGAGCGCGGTCCGCAGGCCGTTGCCGTAAAAGATGTTGTCCCCCAGAATCAGCGCGACGCGGTCCTTGCCCACGAAGTTGCGGCCGATGAGGAAGGCCTGCGCCAGGCCTCCCGGCTCGGGCTGGACTTCGTAAGAAATTCTAATGCCGTAGCCGCTGCCATCACCGAGCAGCCGGATGAAGGCCTCCTGCTCGTGCGGGGTCGTGATGATGAGGACGTCGCGGATGCCGGCCAGCATGAGGACGGACAGAGGGTAATAAATCATGGGCTTGTCGTAGACCGGCACCAGCTGCTTGCTGATGGCCTTGGTCACGGGGTAAAGGCGCGTGCCGGAACCGCCCGCCAGGATGATGCCTTTCATGAATGCCTCTTCATGGATTCTTTTTTCGGCGCTTCCCCGCCCAATCTTTCACGCCCGTATTTGCCCGACTGTACTTTTTCACACCACGCGCCATTGGCCAGGTACCACTGGATCGTCTCGACGATCCCCTTGTCGAACGGATGCTTGGCTTTCCAGCCCAGCTCTTTGGAAATTTTCGACGCGTCGATCGCGTACCTTTTGTCATGGCCCGGCCTGTCGCGGACGAAGGTCTTGAGGTCCGCGTAGCGCTTCATGCCCTGCGACGCGAGCGCCGCGTTTTTCGCCGCGGGCCGCACGCTTTCCAGGACTTCGCAGATGCGGTCCACGATCTGGAGGTTCGTGCGTTCGTTATTGCCGCCGATGTTGTATTTCTCGCCCAGCTTTCCTTTCTGAAAGGCCAGGAGGATGCCGTCGCAGTGATCCTCCACGTAGAGCCAGTCGCGCACGTTGCTGCCGTCGCCGTAGATCGGCAGTTTTTTTCCTTCCAGCGCGTTCAAGAGGGTCAGCGGAATGAGTTTCTCGGGAAACTGGAAAGGCCCGTAATTGTTCGAGCAGTTGGTAATGAGCCCGGGAAATTTATAGGTCTCGTAATACGCGCGAACCAGATGGTCGGCCGCGGCCTTGGAAGCCGAATACGGCGAATTGGGCGCGTACGGCGTGGTTTCCATGAAAAGCCCCGTCGCTCCGAGAGAACCATAAACTTCGTCGGTGGAAACGTGGAGGAAGCGAAAATTTTTTTGCGCGGCCTCGGTCAGCTCTTTGTAATAATGAAGCGCCACGCGCAGCAGCGTGTGCGTGCCCACGACATTCGTCTGGATAAAATCGTCGGGGCTGTCGATGGACCGGTCCACATGGCTTTCGGCCGCGAAGTTGAAGACGCCTGCGGGCCGCGTTTCCCGGAAAAGCTTTTCCATGGCCTCGCCGTCGGTGATGTCCGCGTGCACGAATGAATAGCGGGGATCCTTGGCCACCTCTTCCAGGCTTTCGAGATTGCCGGCGTAGGTCAGCTTGTCGACCACGCAAATGCGCCAGGAGGTCTGCTTGAGCAGGGTACGGACGAAATTGGCGCCGATAAATCCCGCGCCGCCCGTCACGATCACCGTCCCGTCCATTCGCCCCCCTTTATAAGTGATTGTAAATGATGGTGTTGCAAATTTTTAAAATTATACCCGACTCGCCCCTAAACTGCAATCAGGCCTTTCCTGACTTCAGAAGTCGAGATCCGGCGGAAGCGGCGACTCGAATTTCATGACCTCGCCGCTCATGGGATGCGGAAAGGATAAAAAGGAAGAATGAAGCGCCGGCCGTTCGAGCGCGAGGTTCCACGCCTCGCGGCAGTATTGGCCGTACTTCCGGTCCCCCAGCACGGGAAAGCCTTCGGCCGCGGCCTGGACGCGGATTTGATGCGACCGCCCGGTTTCCAGTTTTAATTCCGCGAGCGTGAGCGTCCGGTTTTTCCATGACGCACGGCGCCGCGGCGTCATGGACAAATGCGCGGGCTTGGCCCCGCCGGTTTTCGCGGAAACCACGCGGACTTCGTTTTTCTTTTCGTCTTTCAGGAGATGATGCTTCCATGCGGCCGGCGCTTTCAGATCTCCCACCAGCCAGGCAAGGTAATGCCGCACAAGCGCCCCTTCCTGGAGCGACGCGGTCAGGCGCGCCGCGGACTTGGTCCTCTTGGCCACCACCATGAGCCCGGACGTGTTGCGGTCGAGGCGATGGACAAGCCCCACGTAATGCCGCCCCAAATAACCGCGAAGCCAGTCCACGAGATTGGGCGCGTCGGTTTCTTCGCCCTGGCTCAGAAGCCCGGCGGGTTTGGACACGACGATGAGGTGTTGATCTTCAAAAATGATTTCGGGCTTGAGGGAAAGTTTCATCGGAGCGGGCGGTCACACGGCGGCGATTTTTTTCGCTTCTACGGGCTGCATGCGGAATTTTTTGTTGCCCCAGGCGAGAAAGGCTTCGGGCACGAGATGAAGCGCAAAAGCGACGAGCGCCCAGCGGCGCGTGACATAGACCTTTTTTTTGCGCGCGCGGATCGCGGCCACGATCTGCGCCGCGGCGGTTTCACAGGAAGCGACCCAAAAGCGGACCCGGCTGCCGGCAATCATGGCCGTGTCCACAAAGCCGGGACGGATGTCGGTGACTGCAATGCCCTGTGAGGACAAACGCATCCGAAGGCCTTCGAGCAGACGCGAGGCGAAACTCTTGGACGCGCTGTAGGCCGGGCATTTGGGGCTGCCGCGCAGGCCCGCGATCGACGAAATGCCGACCAGGTGCCCGCTCCCCTGGCGTTCGAAATGATCCGCGGCTTCCGAGGCGAGGGCTGCGAAGCCCACGACGTTCACCTGGAGAATCTCATGTTCCGGGTCCCAGGCCTTGTCCGGATTTTCGGGATTCACCCCGGAATTGAGGACGACCAGATCCACACCGCCAAGTTCCCGCACCAGGTCGTTGAAAAGGCGGCGCGAACCTTCGATGTCCCGCAAATCCATGGGCTTGAGAAGCGTGGGCGAGGCAATTTCCTTTTGAAGGCTTTCCAACAGCTCGGTCCGCCGCGCGGCAAGTCCCACCGTGTAGCCTTCGGCCGCGAGCGCCTTGGCCAGCGCGCGCCCGATGCCGGAGCTGGCGCCGATCACGATTGCTTTGCGCGCGGGGGCTTGGGCCGGCATGGCTCTCCTTTTGGACTGCGGGAAAATTTACGGGTTTTCTTCCGCGGGTTTGACGACCTGCACGACGGACACGGCCTTTGCCGGCGCCTGGAACGGCGTCGGATAGACCTTGGCCAGAGGCCGGATCACCTGGATGGGCTGAGGAGGAATGACCCTGACTTTCTGATTGCGGGGAAACAGAACGGGTTTCTTAGCCGGGATGACGTTCGCCGGAAGACGGGCCGGCGTGAAGACAAGAGCCGGCGGGATCACGGTTTTCGGTTCCGTTTCCTCGCCCGTTTTCTTGTCCTGCCAGACCGCGGGGCGCACAACGGCTTCATCCTTGAGATCGTTCCCCCAGATGAGCGTCGCGGGCGATACGTTCAGGACGGCCGCGGCGAGCAGCAAAACCAGAAAAGTTTTTCGGCGGATCGGGATCATGGCGTCTTCCGTTATCGGCGTAAAAGCCGGGGAAATTGATAGAGCATTATAGCGCTTTCATGGCCTGCGGGCCATGGTTTAATGCCGTGAGTATGGACGGGGACAGGTCTTTAGACCTGTCCCCATGGGAACGAATGCAAAGGGCCTATGGCGTGCATAAAAACGTTTCCAGATAAGACAGGGTTTATGATTATGCGGACAAGCGGGGCTTTTTCAGGAACGGGACCGTGACCGGGGACATCTTTTCGATTTCGCTGAGTTCTTCGCGGCTCTGGCGGTAAAGGCGGTACATCGTCTTGAACTGCTGCGCATTTTCTCTCAGCATCATGCAGACCTGGCCGTAGTGAAGTGCCGCGCCGATCTGCTTGGCGAGAAGCGTGGCGCGCGTCAGGTCCTGCGACGTGAATGCGTCTTCCCTTTTCGTGCGGCTGAGGTTCAGGATGCCGAGCACTTTGTCCTGATGGCTGATCGGGCAGATCATGGACGAGCGGATGATGGGATTGCCTTCCAGGTTTTTGAAAAGCGGATAATTGTCGAGCGTTCCATTCAGCAGGAATTCCGTTTTTTCGAGCGCCGCAAGCCCGGCCACGCGCTCGCCCAGCTTGAGCTGGACTTTCGACGCGACGTCGTCGCCAATGCCGCGGCTGGAAACGATTTTGAGTTTTCCCCTGCCGTCGAGCAGCATGACCGAACCCTGGTCCGCGCCGAGCACCCGTTCGGAAACTTCCATGACTTTGTCGGATAATTTTTTGATTTCAGATTTTTCGAAAAGCAAAACACAGGATTCGAGAAATTCCACAGCCTCGTTTTCCTTGCGCCGGATTTCCCGCTCGAGCCGGTCGACCTGCTCGCGGTGGCGTGCGTGAATCGAATCGATCCAGGTGCGGTAGCTGTTCAACGACCGGAGAAGAAACACGAACGACGCGAGAAAGACGGCGCCCGTCCCCGCGAAAAAAACGCTTTGCACGGCGCCGCTCAGATTCAGCGCGTCGTGAAAATAAAACTCCAGCGACAGCACCGCGAAAGAGGCCATCAGGACAAACGCGGGCAGCAGCATTTGCAGGACGTTCATCGCTTCGGCGCGAGCCGGTTTAGGACTCGTGTTGGGAATGTTGAGGGTTTGATAGGTCATGACTTTCCTATAAGGTAAAGTAACACGCGTGAGGGCCAATTCAAGGCGGGAACGGTTAAAAAAACCCGGGAGAGACTTCTTAAATCGTGAAAAAAACTCGGTTACATCACAAAAGTGACATGAAAAAACAAAAAAAAGGAGGGGAGAAATTCTCCCCTCCAAAAGGTAATGGGGACAGTCTTGAAGACCTGTCCCCAAATCTTTTTTTTGCTTAGGCGGCGGCCGCGATCTTCTGCAGGACCTGTGCGAAACGGCTGAGCCTGCTCGAGATGTCGGCGCGGGAATAGCCTTTGCTTTCCAGCGACGTCAGCATGTCCACGACGTCCTGTCCGATGTCCACGGCCGGCATCAGGATGAGCGCGCGGCTGAGATTGAGCTCCTCGCGCAGCATGATGCGGCCGAGGTAACGCCCTGCCCCGGTCGTGATGACCGGAATGGCCTGGAGGAAGCGCGGGTCCGTATCGAGTACCGCGGGCTGGTTGCTGGCATAACGGCCCTTGACCACGGTGTTGATCATGCTCGTGCGCAGCGCGCCCAGGTTCGTCTGGTCGTCGACTTTCTTCAGCGTGAGGTTCTGGATCACGGCCTTGGGATTGCCGCCCAGGCGCGTGACCTGTCCGGCGATCTGAGTCTTGATCGCATCGAGATCGGCCTGCGAGAGATCCTCGCCCGCTTTGTCGGGACTCGCCGGCGCGTAGTAAACCGTCAGCTTGTCCTGAGGCGCCTGGATCATCTTGAACGCGATCAGGAGCTGGTTCTGCTCGTCCTTCAATTCGGCGGCCGTCCTTACCCGCGGCGCAAGGTGCAGCGGCTGAAGTCCGGTTTTGAACAGGTCGTCCGCAAGATCCGGGCCGAGCTCTTCGCGCGCGGCACGCATCGCGAGATCAAACTTCGCGGCGTTGGTAACGTCTTCGACGACAAGCTGGTCCACGACGAGCGCGAGGGCTTCCTCAACGCCGATGCCGAGTTCTTTGCTGAGCGCTTCGGCCTTGCCGTAAATCGTCTCCGTGACGTTCTCCGCCACTTCCGCGGCCGCAGCCGGCAGTTTCTCGTTACGATTGCGGTAGTCCTGGATCACGGGACGCACGGCTTGCTGCGCCGCGCGCGTCGAGACTTCCGGACCTTTGAAAAGAACGTCCGACAGCCGGCGCACCGGGCTTTGGTTCACGACGGCCGGTGTCCGGGGCCGCGCTTCCGCGTACCGGAGTTCGCCGCGCAGGACGTCTTTCAACGCCTGGGCCACGATTCCGTAAACGGTCGGAGGAAAACCCTTTCCCTGATAGTAAGCGGTCATTTCCGCGGAACTTTCGTGGCGGCTGGATGCCAGCTCCGCCGCGAGGCGTTCACGCTGCCCGTTGATATAAATCAGTTCTCCGCCGATTTCCACCAGCAGGAGTTTGGCCGGCCGCGTCAAAAAGGTATCGATGTTGCCCGCGTTGACGGCCGATACGGAAGTCGTCGTCGAAATAAGGCCGCCGCTTCCGACCAGGCGATTGATCTCCTGCTGAAAGCGCACCGGGGTTTCGGCTTTGGCAACCGCGAGCCTCCGGTTTGGATTCAGGCGGTAGTCGGCGACTTCGGAAGCCGTGCCTCCGCTGACCACGAGCTCTTCATCCTGACGGGAGAAAGCGGCGCGGATCAAATCGGCAATGATTTCCTGGTATCCCTCGTCCGGATTGACGACGTCGGTAACGCGAAGTTCGGCACGGCCGTTCCGGATAAGTCCGGCAGGACTGATGACGTCCACGGTCGGATAGCCCGGGTTCGCTTCATGGATGTAACCGATTTCCAGAGGCGTTTCCTCTTTGCCGTTCACGTAAAGCGTCACGCCTTCGTTGACCGTGACTCGCTGCGGCACGCCGGGTTCGAGACGCGCGACCGGAAGCTCCAGATTGTCGGTGTTGTCGTAAATCACAACCGGCTCCGCCAGAGTTTCCAAGGTCAGCGTGACCCGGTGCTCCTCGGTGTCGATCGTATTGACCGTCAAAGCGACATGAGCCTGATCGAAACGCGCTTCCACGCGGTCGTTTTCGAGAAGCTCCGTGCGCAGTTCGCTTTTGCGGATTTCTTCCAGGGCCTGCTGGACCAAGCCGGCAAAACGGTAAAACTCCGGCGTGCCTTCGATCCGGAGGCCGAAACGTCTGACCAAGTCCTGCATCCTCTGGCCGATGTCCACCGTCTGCGCCGAGGGCTGGGCCGGCGTCCGCGGCGAAAGGCTGAGCGCCTGCACGTATTTCGGGAAATTTTCAAAAATGCCCGGAAGTCCGCGCAGGGCCAGGGCCGCGCGCTTGGCTTCATACGGGGTGACGGTGGGCGACGTGAGGAGCGCCCGGTGCGCGTCGATGGCTTCCGCCAGATCGACGAGCGCCTCGGTGATGTCTTTATTGGTGGCCGCGGCAACGACCTTCGGAAGGTCCTGCTCGAGGGCCCGGACTCCCAAAAGGCGCGCGAATTCCGCCGCGCTCGCTTCCGTATAAAAAAGCGCTTCGGGAAAACCTGCGAGGCCTTGCGGAAAAGATACGGGATTGCCGGTCACGTTGGCGGTGATGATATCCGCGATTTTATTTCTCGCGGCCCGCGGCGCGGGAAAGTTTTCCACGGCGCCTTCGGTGCTGACCGCCGCGCGCTGCACGATGCGCCGGTCAAAACCGCCGAGTTCGTCGAGCTTGCGCGCGCGCGCAGCTTCGAAAACAGCCTCGGGGCCGTAGAGCCCGGCAAAGGCTTCGATGATTTCATGGAGCGCCTGGAATGTTTCGCTGCCGGGCGTCGTCACATAAGCCTGCACGGCGCGCGAAAGGCGTCCTTGCATGTCTTCGACGGCGCGGACGCGTTCCGCGGTGCCGACGTAAATCGTGCCGATGGCCTGCGCCAGTTTATCGGCGCCGGCGATGATGTCGGCGGGAAGCGACGCTTCGCGCGCCACTTCGGAGGCGCGTTTCAGGTCGAGCGACGCGTATTCCGGAAAAGTAGCCAGAACGGCGCGCGCCCGGTCCATCACGATCTGTCCCGTGGTGCCGCTGACGGGACGGCCGAAAAGGATAAGCTTCAGGAATTCGTCGGCCAGCTTGCCGCCGCCGCTCGTCGCGACGATGATGGCCAGGTACTCGCCGATGGTTTCGAAAATCTCGCGGATCTTGGTTCTTTCCGGTTCCGGCGTGCCTGCTTCGTCGTACATCGCCTGGATCTTGCGAAGCGTTTCCGCTTCCTTGTTTTTGGGATACTGGGTCAGAGGCACGCCTTCGATGACCAGACCTTTCTGGATCGCGAGCTCGAACACGGCGTCCTGCGAGAAGAGCTGCTGGCCCGTTCCGAAAATGTCGTACGTGCGATGCTTGTGCCCCGTGTCGCCGATGAACGCGACCAGGTAGCCGAGCTCATAAAGGCGCGTGGGGAAACTGCCGTTCGCGGCCACGTAACCGCCGCCGAGACTGGTGCCTCCCGCGATATTGAAGATGCTGCCCTGCTGCAAGAGCGCCGCGGCCCAGAGCGAACCGACGTTGCCGTCGTTGGTGATGCCCGTGGGCACGGGAGCTTTCAAGCCGAACGTGCTTTGCAGGCCTTCGCTCACGCGAGCCGCAAGCGGCTTGATGTAGGCGTTGAATTCCTGGCGGTAGCCCGCGGAATCCCGGCCTTGCGGATCGTATTTTTTCCGGAGCGCCGCGGTCTTGGACGTCATGCCGCCGAGCACTTCATTGTTGGCGATCACGTCCGGAAAGCTGATGCCGACCGAGGCCGGGGCCTGGACCGTCACGGTTTTTTTCGCTTCCTCGATGAACGCGTTCAACTCCGCGAGTTTCGCTTCCGGATTTTTGAGAAGCTGCTGCGCTTTCCCTTTCAAGCCGTCGTTGCCCGGGCTTTTCAGGACACTGGCGGCCGCGACCGCGAATTCGATGAGCTTCACAAACACTTGCGGGAATTCGCTCGCATCCGTCAGGTCCGCGGGCTTGGTTTCCCATTCGTAGACTTTCGTGAGGATCGGCTGCGTGCTGGTTTCATCCATGATCACGATCTTCGCGTCCGTTCCGCCGACGTCAAAACCCACGGCCAGTCCCTGAATGGACTGGATCGACGCGAGCTTCGCGCGCAAGGCCTCTCCCGCGACGACAGGCTCCACGGGAGGAACCGCGGGCACGGGCTGGCCGATCAGCACTTCGATCGGATAAGTCTGCGCCGCGGGAATATTATGAAGGCTCTTCAGCACGTCCAGCACCACGGAATAACCCTTGGGCGTGTTGAGAAGCGCTTCGCGCACGGCGGTGATCGGCGCGGCAAGCTCCGCCGGGCCGTAAATCTGAATGGCCGCGGGGCCGGTCACCACGAACACGTTGAAAATACTGGCTTTGAGATATTCGAGGACAACGTCCGGGCTTTCGCCTTTGGCCACGGGGATATTGAGGATTCTCTTCTGCCCGTCGACTTCCGCGACGACCGTGACGGTATTCACGGATCCCGGAGCGCTGGCCGCAAGCTGGTGGTATTCGCGCGCGAGCGCGGTCACCGCGAGCGGGCCTTCCGATAGATTATGCGGGATGCCGGGACGGTCGCCCTGCACGCGCAATTCGGGCTTGGGCGCCGCGGGCACGACGGGCGCGGCCGGAATCGGGCGCGTCGCGGTCATGCGGAACTTGTCGTCCAAAAAGTCCGCCAGGGTCTTGTAGCGGTCACTCGGGCGGCCGTTGATGATGACGCGTTTTCCTTCGATCAAGGAGCGGATGATCTCCGCGAAATTGCTGAGGTCGCCCTGCGTCACAGGCTGCGCCGCTTCGATGTCTTTTCCCTTGGCATCGACCTTGAGATTGTTCGGTCCCAGCGCTTCGGCGTGTTCGCGCGCAAGCCACCGGACCATGCCCCAGAGAAAAACGTCGCGGCGGCGGGAGCCGAGCGCTTCGGCGATGCGTTCGAAATTCAGCGTGTCGTCAAAAGTCAGCGCAGGCGTGCGTCCGCGCGTGCCGGCCGGAAGCGGGCTTTCCTGCGTCAGGCGGAAAAAGTCGGCGACAGCCTTGATGAACCGGCGGTCGCGGGGATTCAGACGGCTTTCCTGCGGAAATTGCGCGCGGAACCTGCGCTCGAGAGTCTGGAGAAGAGTGTCCACGGCCTCGCGCGAAATGGGACCGCGTGGAGACAGGACCTTGTCGATCGTATAAGGATGATATTCTGCGGGAAGATTGACCTTGAACACACCGATCCCGCCGGCAGGGGCCGGAACTCCGGCAACAGTCCCCGCGCCCTTGGGAACAAGCGCGATGCCTGCGAGGTTGAACTGCCCCTGGGCTACGGGCATGCCGGGCACGGTGGCAACTTCGATGGTGATTTCAGAGATGCCGCGGCGGGCCGGAATGACCGACGCGGGCGTCGTGAATTCCACGGTGCCTCCCGCCGTGATTGCGGGCGCGGCGGTCCGGAGAACGACGGCCTCTTCGCCCGGGGCCTTGATCTTGACGCGAACGTCTTCCGCGCTGGGAAAAACCTGTCCTTCTTCGCCGCCGAAAATCAGGCTGATGGATTTTGACTCCGGCAGATTAAAAGCACCGTCGAACTTCAGGACCACACCCGAAAAACTTTTGACGGGCGCGCCGGCGAGGTCGAATTTGAGCGTGACCACGCCGTCCTGACGCGTTACGGCATTCGCTCCGGCATTGGGAACGTCCACCGTGAAACCTTCCCCCTTGTTGACGGAACGTTCCACGAGATTGATCTGTCCCGGCGGAATCACGGCGGCCACCAGCTTTTTTTCCGCGGGCACCACGACTGCGGGCGTTACGGGTTTTTCTTCGCCTTTCGGCGCTTCCACCACCGGGGGCTTGTCAGTGATCCGGCTCAAGCGTCCCTGCGCGGCAAGCTTTGCGAGATTTTCATCGGAGAACTCGGTGGTCAGGTCCGTGAACGGACGCACGGGCGCGGCGAAATACCAGGGCACCATGCCGTTGAGCCAGCCTTCGTCCGCCACCGCGTAACCCTTGCGCTGCAGAAAACCGCGGAGGTAGTCGCGCACGGCGTCGGGACTCTTTGCCGCGGCTTCCTTATAAAGGGCCTCTTCCTTGTCCGCGGGCGCAGGCGCTTGCGGCTGGACGAGCGGTTTTTCCGGCTGGACGATGCGGGGCCGGACCGTTTCACGATCGGCCTTCTTCGGAGCTTCGTTGACGCCGCGGGTCGCCACAAAGGCCGCAACGCCTCCCATGATCAGAACAGCGGCGATTCCAAGGCCGTAATAGAGAATGCGGGAACGGTCCTCGTCCACGCGCAGCTCGGACTTGGGCGTGAGATAAAGCCGGACGTCGAAAGCGCCTTCGGTTTTGGTTCCCGCGCCGGGCGCGGTAATGGAAACCGTGACTTCCGTGACGAGGTCATTTTTGGCGGCCGTGAACGTCGTATCGAGCGGAAATTCGTAGACGCCGCCGGTTTTCACGGGCGTGGCGCCGTTGTCTTCGGTGTCCGTTCTTTTGAGAACGTAAGTCACACCTCCGGCTTTGATGCGGACCGTGACTTTTTCGGGAACAATGCCTTCGGTGCCGAACGCCAGCGTCAGCGATTTGCTTCCGTTGATGTCCAATCCTTTATATGCGAGCACAAGGCCGCTGAAATCGTTCTTGGCGCCGACAGCGTACTGCACACGGACGCCGTTGGTTTCATTTTTTTCCGCTTTGTTGCCGGGAAAGCTGTCGGCCTGCGTGAAGATGCCGACGCGGCTCGCCTGCTTGACCAGGTTGTCCTGATCGCGGATAACGGGTTCTTTCACCTTCGGTTCGGGCGTCTTTTTTGAAGGGACCACCGGCGTCGGGGTTTCGGCCAGCTCCCCTTTCACCTGCGGCGACTGCGCGGGATTTTCGTCGATGCCCAACGAAGCCGGCGCAAAAAGCGTGTCGAGGGTCTTGATGGCATCCGGCATGCCCAGAGCGGGCAGCCGAAGCGCCGCGAGCGTATCGTTGGTCTTGTCGTCCGCCATGTCATAGCGGTTGCCGGCCGTGATCACGCCCGGGGCGATGACGGGCATGGAATAAACGTCGACCACGCGGATTTCGTTCGTCGTCGTACCCAGGAGATAGGCTTCGTTGTACAAGCCGCCGCGCGATTCGTTGCCGAGCTTCAGCGGGACGATGCGCGTCCCAAAATCTTCCACCACAAAACCGAAATTAAAGAAGCCGCCGGCATAGCCCGGCACGAGGTACCGGGGATTGATGCCTGTGGCTTCGGCAAGGTCGGGATGTCCGAGTTTGCCGCCATAGCGCCCGACTTCAATGTAAGCGGCGCCCGGGAAATAACTCTGGCGGGGATTGCGGTTCGCCAAATCAATGAAAGCCGCGCCGGAATTGCCCATGAGGATCCGGTAAGGACGGTAGCGGTGCGACAAGCCGATCGTATTGTTGTAACCGATCTGGAAAGCTCCCCCGTCATAAGGCTGCCACACGCGGTAGGTATTGCCGGCTTTGTCCGTGTAGTCGCGGTGCATGAGCTTGGCTCCCGTGAAAGCGGAAGGAGGCGCGTAACCGGCGGCTACGACCAATGCCATGTATTCGAAATCTTCGACCGCGCGGTCTTTCTGGCGGGTCTTGTCCTGCCTTTTCGTGCGCGGGTTGTAATCTCCGGCGAGACGGCCGGTGGCCGGCACGAGGAGTTCCTTATAAATAGGCTGGAATCCCTGGATCAGCTTGATGTTCATGGCGATGATGCGGTCAGCCTGAGCTTCGGTCCCCTTGTTTTTCGGATTGGCCTTGCCGCCGAGAAGCGCGCCGACGGTCGGGAATGTCATGCCGAAATCCGCGTTGATGTCTTCGATGCCCGTGACTTTGCGGTCCGGGTCGATCCGGGCGACCAGATGCCTGCGGTCGTTCTGGGTGATCTGGAACCAGGCCGAGCCGTGAAGCTTCTGCCAGGCCAGACGGAACTTCGTGACTTTTTCGAGCTCATCGAGCGGGTTCTCGACCGTGGACGGAATGTCGCCTTCGTACATGTCGGCGAGGATCTGCGCCCACGCCGCGACGGCCAGAGGCTGCGAATGCATGCGCTGCGCGCCCCGTTCCACGAGGTCCACGGGAAGCAGCGCGTTTTCGAATTTGCTGTCAAGGGTAAGGAAATTCACGCGCACGAGTCCGGCGCCTTCTTTGAAGAACTGCGCCTGGGCGCGGGCAAATTCCGTCGAAATGGCCTTTCTCGCCTTTTCGTCGCCGGCTTTAACGGCGGGCTCAGCGGGCTTCACCGGCAATTCGATTCTCGGCTCGGGCGCTGGAATGACCGGGCGGCCAATGTCCTCGACGGGGATGGGATGCAATTTACCTTCCCTCACCCATTGGGAGATATTAGCCCGGACTTCCCTCTCGAATTCCCAGAGAGGACGGTCCACGGGCGTGCGTGCATTCGCCGGAATCTCGGGCGCGGGTACGGACGGCGACAAGTAATAAGGCGCGAAGTCATCCAGCCACTTGCGCTGCACGATGGCATAACCCATTTGCGCAAGATAATCGCTGATGTAATTCTTCAAGGTCCCCAGGTTCTGCTTGGCCACGTCAAAAGCGCGGGCCCGGTCTTCCTGCGCCTTCTTCGGCGGCTGCACCGGGGCGGTCTCGACAATGCCTGTCTCCGGAGCCTTTTCGGGAGCGCGCGGGCTGCGGAAAGCGACATACCCCACGATGCCCGTCACCACGATGAGGAAGCCGGCGGCAAGCACGACCGCGAGGGTGCGGCTGCCCTTGGGCGTTGGCGTGAGCGCCGACGCATCCGCGGCGGCAGACGTTCTGCGCGTTGATTTCACGGCGGTGGAGGGAGACTTCAAGCGCGCGATCAGATTCGGAAGCGTGTCCCGGACCCTGACGGTATCAGTCCCGACCTGCAGGGGCACGGTGAAAATTTTCTCGGCAATCGCGGGCTTCCTGCGCAGAAACGCTTCGGGATTCTTCAAAAATTCCGGTTCTTCTTCCGGCGTGAGCAAGGGAGGCGTCGCGGATTTCAGCGCGGCGGCCACGGCCTTGACCAGTTCGTCGACCGTCTTGATGCCGGGCTTTTTCGCGGGCTCTTCCGCGCGCAGTTCCGGCCGTCCGAGGCGGCTGGCGATTTCGGTCCACAGCTTCTGGCGCGCGGCTTCGTTGATGGACTTGGAGGAATTCTCCGACATGCGGTTGATTTCTTCGTACGTGATCCCCGCCAGCTGCGTGTCCGAATAGCCGGGCGCGAAATTCGGGCCGTGCTTCGCGTCGTTGAAAGGCACGGCATGGAGGTCCTGGCCGTTGTAGGTGAACGGCATGTTCAGGACAATCTGATGCCCCTTGTCCGCGGGAAGCTGCGGACGCTGGATGCCCAGATACGAATAGCCGGCCGCGACCGTGACGTCCTGGTCGGTAAGCGCATTGTAAACGAGGCCGTTCTTGACCGTGTAGGTCTTGGCCAGAGACCCATGGACAAAGGAGTTTTCCGCCTGAAGTTCCGCGGAGCTGTTCTGCACGAGACTGCTGATGACGCGGGACGAACCAAACAGCCGGCTGTTGCGGATGATGGAGCCCTTGATGTAAACGCCGTCGATCGTGATGCCGTTCTGGACATCGTCGAACGTGATTTCAAAGGTACCGGCGATGCGGCCTTCGTTGTCGACGTAGACTTTGCCGATGTACGTGTTGGTGATCGGATGCACGATGTTGCGGAGCGTGGCGTAATGGATCGCCTGCTCGACCTGGCGGGTCGTGGCCGCGGGCGCCGCGGTGACGGCGGCGCCGTTGTCGTCGACAAGGCTGCCCTGGTCGTTCAGTTCGATCTTCGTGCCGTAGCGCGCGAGCAGGAGGAAATTGGAATTCGCGTATTCGAGCGGACGGCGGTAGCGGTCCCAGTAGGAATCCGCGCCGAAATCATAAACGCCCAGCCAGTTGGGGCCGAGCTGCTTGTTGTAAGTGAGATAAAAACGGACTACTTCGCGATACTTGGCCGTTTCCGCCTCTTTCTTGTCCTGGATCTTGCCGGCGTCGCCGAGCTTCTCCGCTTCGCGCAGCGCCGCGTCCAAATCCGCCTGCAGTCCCGGCAGGAGCGAGAAAACGCGGCTGATGTTCTCTTCGGAAACCGTCGCGGGATTGATGGCCGCGATTTCCGACGCTGCCGTCGTATCCGCTTCGATGCCGCGCAGAAGGAGCGCCATAGGCTTGATGAATTCCGGAGGTTCGCGGTTGATGTTCTTCGGACCGCTCAGCGTCGAGGCGTAAAATTCCGCGAGCGCATTCACGAGTTTTCCCGCCACGCGATGGGATCCGAGCGAATACAGGCCGCGATGGCTGCCGAGCCAGGTCTTGGCCGCGTCAACGGCCGTGGCTCCGCCCGCTGCCTTGAAAGTGCCTTTGGGCAGGCTGACCAGAATGCGGCCGGCCGCGTCGGCTTCATAGAGTCCGAGATCTTTGAGGTTGCGTTCGGTGACCGCGTTGTCGCCCTGGAGTTCCTGGGCGAACTTCACGAGCAGCGCGCCGTTGCCCTGCTGGTGGAGAACGTCGGCCGACGGGACCATGACCTGGCCCGCGTAAACGTCGTCGATGTAGCTGCCGTCGTTGGAAATGCCGAGAGGGGCATGCGTGGCCAGAACGAGCGCGAAAAGCGTCAAAGGCCGCGCCGCGGGCGTGGCCGTATCCGTGCGAGTCAACAAGTCGCCGAAAACGCTGGAGGAACCGCGCGAGGAATGCTCGGTCTGGTTGAGGCCGTTCATGCGCTTGGCGCGTCCGCCGTTCAGCGTGTGGCGGATACGGACGACCGTGCCGGTATTGTCGGTGAATTTTCCGTCCGCGTTGATGCCGATGCCGATCGCGGCCTTGGCTTCATTATAAATGTTGATGGTGCCGAGCAGGTTGCCGGCGCCGCCCTTTCCGGGCTCCTTGACCTTGTTCCACTGTTCGATGATGGAAAGCACCTGGACGGGCTTTCCGCTGGGGCCCACTTTGCCGCGCGTGAGCGCCTTCACTTCTTCTTCGCGCAGGGCGCGTTCGTCTTCGGAAGTATTGCTGATGATTTCGATGTCGTACGGCCAGAAATTCGAGGCCGGATTCAAAAGCTCGCGGATGTATTCGACGT
>Ga0310810_10004152_pt1 | contig 15963 bp, 13 predicted proteins | sample NCmetagenome_FD_207641 | JGI IMG/M metagenome (GOLD analysis project Ga0310810, IMG submission 207641) | Soil microbial communities from experimental microcosm in Duke University, North Carolina, United States - NC | ecosystem: Engineered > Artificial ecosystem > Soil microcosm > Unclassified ...
CTTCGTCAGTCCGCTCGGTCCACGGAATCGACACGATCCAGTCGACGAAATTGCGCGCGACCGTGAATTCGGGGGACATGGGCGGCATCCGCCGCAGCTTTCTGAGCTCGCGAAGCGTCCGCTCCTCTACGACGGCGGGCAACGCTTTCTTTCGAATCTGCGCCTCGAGCTCCGCGAAGTCGTCGCCGTCTTCCTCGCCGAGCTCGCGGTGAATTACGCGAAGCTGTTCCTGCAGGTAAAACTCCCGCTGGTTCTGGAACATCGCGCCGCGAACGTCATCGTCGATCTTGCGCTCGAGACGAAGCAGCTCGATCTCCCCCGAAAGTAGCTCGCCGAGCATCTCCAGCAGGCTTCGCAGGTTCTCGGCTTCGAGGAGGGATTGGCGGAGCTCGAAACGAACCGCGACGTGCGCCGCAACACCGAACGCCTGACGCTCGGCCGAGTCGGTGCTCTGGATGATCGAGACGATCTCCGCCGGAATACGGCGGTGAAGGCTGACATACTCTTCGAACGAATTCATCACGCGCCGGCTCAGCGCTTCCGTTTCGGCGACATCCTCGGGGCCAGGACCTTCGAACGGGAACGGCGCGGCTGCGGCTCTCAGGACATTTCCGGCGGGGATATAACGGGTCACCCGGGCACGAGCGATTCCTTCGACGAGAACGCGGGTTGTACCGGTTGGCAGCCGCGAAACCTGGACGACGCGCCCAATGACACCGGTCCGGTGGAGGTCAGCCGCTGCAGGCTCCTGCTTTTCGCCGTCGCGTTGCGCGACCAGCAGAATGATCTTGTCTTCCGCGAGGGCCGCCTCGATGGCCGCGAGCGAAGCAGGGCGTCCAACGAGAAGGGGGATGACTACATAGGGGAAAATGACGACATCCCGCAGCGGCAGGACCGGAATCCGGTCCGACGTGGGGATGCTCTCGTTATCCCGCTGAAAAGTTTGCGGCACGGTCGACTAGAGCTGTTCGAGGAGGAAGAAAGATAACTGCAACTTATGACTACCGGCCGGGGGCTGCGCGCGGGTCGGCCGGGGGCTCCGGGCGGGCTGTTTGGTGCGCGCGAACTGGCGCAGGGGACGTGTGATGATAATTGAAAGGCCGGGCATGGTACGCTAAAGCCGTCATTGCTTAAGATCGTCCCCCGATGCTAGTGAGCGCCGAGGAACAGCCAGCACGCAGCCCCGGGCCGGCCCGCCCAGAGCCCCCGGCCGGTAGTCGTAAGTTGCAGTTCCTTACGCCTCTTTCTTTCTTCTTATCGGGGATATCTCAAGAAGCGGCTGGGTGCCATTCGTGATGCACGACTCGGTCACCTTCACCTCGACGACATCCTCTCTTCCCGGAAGGTCGAACATCACTTCCATGAGAACTTCCTCGAGGATCGCGCGCAGGCCGCGGGCGCCCGTGCCACGCTTGAGCGCCTTGCCGGCGATTGCTACGAGGGCCGCCTCGTCGAACGTGATCTTCACGTCCTCGAGTCCGAACAGCTTCGCGTACTGCTTGGTGAGCGCGTTCTTCGGCTCCTTGAGAATCCGAACCAGCGCCTCTTCATCGAGGCCCTCGAGCGCGACAGTCACGGGAAGGCGTCCCACCAGCTCTGGAATCAGCCCATAGCGCAGCAGATCGTCCGGCTCGACTTCGCTGAACATCTTGGTCTGCGCGAGCTTCTTGTCGCGAGCCGCGGCGCCGTTGAACCCAATCTGACGGCGCCCGGTGCGAGCCTCGATGATCTTCTCGAGCCCGTCGAACGCGCCACCGCAGATGAATAGAATGTCCTTGGTGTTCAGCTGGATGTATTCCTGCTGCGGGTGCTTGCGGCCGCCCTGCGGAGGTACCGAGGCGACGGTTCCCTCGATGATCTTGAGGAGCGCCTGCTGCACGCCTTCGCCTGAGACGTCGCGAGTGATGCTCGGATTCTCGGACTTGCGCGCGATCTTGTCGATTTCGTCGATGTAGACGATACCGCGTTCGCACTCGGCGACGTTGAAGTCTCCGGCCTGCAGCAGTCGAACGAGGATGTTCTCCACGTCTTCACCGACGTATCCGGCTTCGGTGAGCGTGGTCGCATCTGCGATCGTGAACGGAACGTCGAGAATTCGGGCTAACGTGCGTGCCAGTAACGTCTTACCGACGCCGGTGGGGCCAATTAGCAGAATGTTGGATTTGTCGAGCTCGACATCGTCGTCTTTCAGCGACGTGGAATTGATGCGCTTGTAGTGATTGTAAACCGATACAGCCAGTGCCTTCTTCGCCTGCTCCTGCCCGATTACGTACTGGTCCAGAACATCCTTGATCTCTTGCGGGGAAGGGACCTGGGTTATCGCTTCCGCTACCTCGCGCTCCTCGTCCTCCGCCAGAATCTCATTGCAGAGAGCAATGCACTCGTTGCAGATGTAAACAGACGGTCCGGAAATGAACTTCCGGACAGAGTCCTTCGACTTTCCGCAGAACGAGCAGCGAAGATGTTTCTCTTGGGACATAGATCAACGGGGGAACGGGGGATGCTTGCCCAGCGAATCCGGACATCGAGGGTCTTACTAAAGATACCTAACAGCGGGCGCGAATACGGTCAAGCAAAGGCTGTGGGAGCAGGACTCGTGAAGATTTTCACAAGTAACAGATGCCCCCAAATCAGGCTTGCTTGAGCGCGTCGCCCTGCTTGATGGCTTCCTCTATCTCTCCGCGGTACGAAATCACGTTGTCGATCAAACCGTACTCTTTTGCTTCCTCGGCCGACATGAAGCGGTCTCTGTCGGTGTCGCGCTCGATGCGCTCGACCGGCTGACCTGTGTGCTTGGCCATGAGCCTGTTCATCTGTGACCTCAGGTGGAGAATCTCTCTCGCCTGGATCTCGATATCCGACGCCGTCCCACCACCACCACCCTGTGATGGTTGGTGGATCATGATGCGGGCGTGGGGGAGGGCGGATCTCTTGCCAGGACGTCCGGCCGAAAGCAGGAACGCTCCCATGCTCGCCGCGAGACCCATACAGTTCGTATTCACCGGCGATTTGAGGAACTGCATCGTATCGTAGATCGCCAGTCCGGCGGAGACGCTTCCCCCCGGCGAATTGATGTAGATGTGGATGTCCCGCTCGGGGTTATCCGATTCGAGAAAGAGCAGCTGCGCGATCACAATGTTGGCGACATCGTCGTTGATCGGCGTGCCAAGGAAAATGATCCGGTCCATCAGGAGCCGGGAGAAAACATCGTAGGTGCGCTCGCCACGGCTCGAGCGTTCGATGACGTACGGCGTGTAGATCGTCGGCATTGGCTCTTCTTCTTCCCGGTTAGGCATTAGTCGATACATCGTTTCGGTCCAGCAGCCACTTGAACACCTTGTCCTCGGTGATGCTGCGCTCCATTTCCTTCAGCCGCCCACTCTTCTCGAGTTGCGCGTAGATCTGGCCGGGATTCGCACCTCTCTTTTCGGCTTGCTCGGCAATGCGATCGTCCAGATCCTTTTCAGTCGCGGTCAGACCTTCTTTCTCCGCGAGCGTCTCGATGACCAGGTCTCGCCTGATCTGCCGCTCTGCCATCGAGCGCATTTCTCCGGAGAACTGCTCGCGTTCGTCCTTCGGGACCTTGTAGGCCTCGGCGTAGTTCTCGACGAACTGCTGAACCCAGCTCTTGGGCACGTCGAACGCGTTGGCGGCGATGATCTGATCGATCAGCTGCTGTCTGACGCCCGCTTCGACTTCATGCTCGGCATGACGCTCCATGTCGGTCCGCACAGCCTTTCTCAGAGCGTCGAGCGACTCGAAATCGCCGACCTCGCGCGCGAGCGCATCGTCGAGAGGAGGCGCCGACTTTCTCTTCACTTCATTGAGCGTGATACGGACGATCTTCGTTTGCCCACGCTGTGCTTCGTCGGGAAAATCGTCCGGCCATTTCACCGGCCGCTCGACTGTCTCGCCGGGCGCGGCTTCCATCACCAGCTCCTCGATGCCCGGAATCGCCTGGCCGGCTCCCAGAACCAGCGGATAACTCTTCGCCTCGCCCGAATCCGGCCCCGTCGCTATCTGCACGTTCACCATGTCGCCCGGGAGAGGCTTCTCAGTGACCGGCGTCCAGGTGGCCTTCTCGTCGCGGATCTGCTCCAACTGCTGAGCGAGCTGCTCTTCCGTGACTGTCGCCGCGGGACGCTGAATTCGGAACCCGTTGGTCCGTGCGAGCTCTATCGTGGGTCTGACCTCGAGGTGAAGCTCGAATGTGAGCGGCTTTCCTTCTTCGAACTTCAGGTCGTGGATGTGCGGTTGCGCCGCGACTTTTATGCTTTCCTTCTCAACGAACTCCTGATATGCGTCGCGAACGATCGACTCGAGTGCTTCCTGTCTGATTGCCTCGCCGAACTTCTTGCGAACAACCGTCGCGGGCGCCTTCCCGGGTCGGAAACCCGGCAGTCGGACAGTGGACGCGTAGCGCTTCGCAGCCTTGTCCTCCGCGTCCTTCACCGCCTCAGCGGGTACCGACACCTGAATGTGGCGCTCTACCCCCTCAGACGCGCGCGGCGTGAACTCGATCTTCATGTCCGCAATATAACAGAGTTGCAAGGCCCCACGCCGCCAATTCGCGCGTGATTATCTTCATCCAACACAGACCACCATCATCAATAAATCCAACAATGCGGCTTGAGACCCTCAAAGACCTTTACATCGCAGAGTTGAAGGACCTTTACAGCGCCGAGAAGCAAATCGTCAAAGCGCTTCCGAAAATGATCAAGGCGACAAAGCACCCTGAGCTCAAGGCCGCTTTCAAGACTCACCTCCACCAGACTGGAGAGCACGTCGCGCGAATCGAGCAAATCTGCAAGGAGCTGGGAGCTACGCCCCGCGGGAAAAAATGCGTGGGGATGGAGGGGTTGCTCGAGGAAGGAAATGAGCTGATTGCCGAAGGACCGGACGCGGATGTCCTGGATGCGGGGCTTATCTCAGCCGCGCAGCACGTCGAGCATTACGAGATGGCGGGGTATGGGACAGTTCGGACCTATGCCCGGCAGCTTGGTTACGAATCACAGGCCGAGCTGCTCCAGCGGACTCTCGATGAAGAAGGCGAGACGGATCATCTCCTGACCGACCTGGCAGAAGCGAGGATCAATCTCGAAGCAGAGTAGCGGCAAGAGCGTGGGCACAGTCGAGCCCCGCCGAACACTGCAGGACGAACTGGAACGGGCGAGCGCGGGACTCGTGTACTCGAGCGAATCCGACCGTCCCTTCGAGTTCTTCTCGCTTCGCTATCCGGGTCGCTCGAGCCCACCTCAGCCGGCTGAATTCGCAAGACTCGTTGGAGCCAAGGATTCCACCCCCGCCGAGCAAAGATCGCTGGCCGATTTCTTTGCTCGCCATACGGCGACGAGCGACCCGTACGATTCCGAGGCTCAGAAGATACGCCCGCGCTACGAAGCGCTGATGCGCGAGCTCTCGATGCGCCTTCGTGATGCGCGCGTGTACCGGCTCGGAAAGATCGAGATTCAGTGTTACATCGCCGGCCTGGACGGCGCGGGAAACCTCGCTGGCCTCAAGACCGTGGCGATCGAGACCTGAGTCTTCACTTCGTTACAGAAATGAGTCTGTTCCGACGCAGATGACTATTTCCAAAGACCCCGAATCACAATAAACTTCTGGTACGGGCCCCGGCTCCTCGGCTCTGTTTCTCCCTCCTCGGGAGCCAAGCAATTTCACATAATCGAGAAACCACCCAAATGCGCCTGACCTCGCTCCGCGTAATGCGTCCGCTCGTCCTGAGTTTCTTGATTCTCTCTTGTACCAGTCAGGAGGCGCTCGGGCCGACGGTCAAGTCGGTGGGCAATCCGGCGTTCGCCGCGGGGGCTTCGATCGGACCCAAGGTCGTCATCAGTCAGGTTTATGGTGGCGGTGGAAACGCGAATGCCACCTTGAATCGCGACTACGTGGAGTTGTTCAACGCCGGCGACACCGAACAACCGCTGTCCGGCTGGTCGATCCAGTATGCGTCTGCAACCGGCACGGGAAGTTTCGGAGCCACCAATCAGATCACTCTGCTCTCGGGATCGATCGCCCCAGGACAGTACGTCCTCGTAGGGGAAGCATCAGGAGGTGCTGCCGGCGGTCCCATTACGCCTGATATCAGCGACGCTGCCCCGATAAACATGGCCGCCGGGGCAGGCAAAGTTGCCCTCGTGAACATGGCCACTTCGCTCGGCTGCAACGGCAGCTCCACTGCCTGCAACGCGACGGCCCTCAGCCACATCATCGACCTCGTCGGCTATGGCAACGCGAACTTTTTCGAGGGAGCGTCGGCCGCGCCGACCTTGAGCAGCACGATTGCCGCTTTCAGACGGGACAAGGGCTGCACCGACACAAATAACAACGGCTCCGATTTTACGATCCCGACTGGCACGGTTGCCACGCCGAGCCCGCGCAATCGACTGACCGCGGCCAACCCGTGTGTGCCGATCGTTCCGGTTGGCCCCGTCGTCACGGTCGTCATTTCGCCCGAGGACGGAACGGTCCGAAAGGGTGGCACCCTCCAAATGGGCGCAGTGGGCAAGGACGTCGACGACCACAACTCTCCAACGACCTTCACATGGCTCTCTTCTGACCCGACGAAGGCGACGATCTCGGCAACCGGTCTTGCCGCCGGAGTCAATGAAGGAACCGTGGACATCACGGCTACCGCGGCTAACGGCGTCTCCGCGACGACCACCCTATCCGTCGCCGCAGCTGGCGGCGCGGGTTCTGTCAGCATTGCGATCAACACACCCCGTCAGGCGCCAGTCGGTTACACGAAGCCGGCGTTTCCGACGGTAAAGGATGTCGACGGGAATAACATCACCACGGCCACGACTCTTACGTGGAGCACTTCGAACACGGGTATCGCCACGGTCGACAACCTCGGGTATGTCACCGGCGTGGCTCCAGGATCGGTCACGATCAAAGCCACGGCTCCGAATGGTGTGTTCGGAACGACAAGCTTTACGGTCATTGCGGGCGATGCCCCCACCGCGGCGATCTACCGAAATCACCTCGAGTTCGGCACGCCAACCGACAACACCCCGGACGATGAGCATCTGCTCGTCCACCGCCAGTTTGTCGAGTCGTACAACAAGAATCGCGGCGGACCAAACTGGGTGAGCTGGGATCTCAACTCTTCGCAGTTCGGCCCGGCCCCGCGCTGCGACTGCTTCAGTGCTGATCAGACGCTGCCGGCAGATTTCTATCACGTCGTCGACTTCGACTATCGCAATGGACTCTACGATCGCGGACACATGGCGCAGTCTGAATCGCGCACCACGACGGACCAGGAGAATGCTTCAACGTTCCTGCTGACCAACATCCTGCCGCAGGGCGCCGAGAACAATCAGGGTCCATGGTCGGCCTTCGAGAACTATGTGAATGATCTCGCGCGGGGAACGACGGCGAATCCGATCAAACACGAGGTCTATCTCATCGCGGGTGGGCTGTATGCTCAGAATCCCGGCACGCTCAAAGGTGAGGGCAAGGTCGCGATTCCAGATTACACCTGGAAGATTGCGGTCATCATGGCGGACGGCAAAGGACTCGCCGATGTGCATTCGGCCGCCGACATCCAGGTGATTGCGGTCGAGATGCCGAATCTCATCACGCCGGGAGTGCCCGCCTCGTCGGTAGGCATTCGCAACAATCCCTGGGAGCAGTACAAGACGAAGGTCGACCAGATCGAAAGCCAGACGGGATACGACTTCCTCAGCGCACTTCCTGATCGAATCGAGCTGCTCGTCGAAAGCGGAGATCATCCACCAGTCGCTGTGATCGGAGGATCGACGACCGGCGTCGAAGGATCGCCGGTCAGCTTTGACGGTACGGCGTCATCCGATCCCGATGGAGATGCCCTCACCTACGCATGGGACTTCGGCGACGGCACGACGGGAACGGGCGCCAAGCCGACTCATATTTACAGCGACAACGGATCCTACGTCGCCACACTGACTGTGAAGGACCCAGTCGGTGCCGATGATTCACAGGCGGGCACAATCACGGTTTCGAACGTCGCCCCTGTAGTGAAGACGCTCTCGGCGACTCCTACGGTTTTCTCCGGCGAGACGGTATTCGCACTCTCGACGTTCGGCGACGCTGGCGTGAACGATAGCCCGTGGAGCTACGTGTTCGATTGGGGTGCGGGAAGCACGAGCACCGGATCCACGAGTGACCAAGGCTACTCCGTCGGATCCAGCCGCTCCTTTCTCGCGGCGGGAACGTACACGGTCGGCTTCGCTGTCACCGACAAGGATCTGGCGACGAGCGCCATGAAGTTCGCGACGTTCCACGTTGCGCGGATCTCCACCGGCCTCGCGGTCAATCCGAACAAGATCAATATCCATGGTCAGGGCAGCGGCCAGCTGATCGTCACGGTTTTTGGCAGCAACACGATCGATGCTTCGGCGATCGAGCTCGAAAGCGTTCGAATCGGCACGGTCGGGATCGACACGAACGGCAATGATGGCTTCAAGTCATCCATCGAAGATGCGAACAACGACGGCATCCCTGATCTCATCGTGCATTTCGATCGCGGTGATCTCGTCGACGGGGGAGCGCTTACCAATCAGACGACGCAGCTGGTGTTGCTGGCAAACCTGAATGATGGCCGGCAGATCGAAGCGCGCGGAGCGGTAATCGTCTCGTCGAAAGACTGATTTACCTCTGAGAGTGTGTTCAGTCCCGCTGCAGTTTAGTCCGAAATGAAAAAGGCCGGCCCACTGGGCCGGTCTTTTTCTTCTCGCGATTCGAATGCGATCCTGCGGTCACCGGCTTATGAGCCGCGACGTCCCGACTTCATCGACGTAGCGGGGGGCTTTCCCGCTCTCACCGGCGGTGCGGGGGGCGGGGCGGGCGGCTGCAGCTTGGTGGGATCAATCACCGAAGGCGGCTGAGCCCCTTTCCTCTTCTTCGAGAAGTCGGGGATCTCGTTTTTTCGCTTCATTGTCGTCTCCGTTCAGAAATGGCGCTTTCAGCGTCCCTACAAAACTAAGCTAGGCGCCCCGCATTGCTATTGTGCCCATATCGGTGAGGTTCTTGCACTGGATTCTCGCGCGCGGGACTCCCCACCAGCCCGCACACCGATTTGCCTCCTTCGAGGCAGCATTCCGGCGCTACTGGCGACGCCTTCTCTTATGCAAAAGGCGCTCGTGGCACTCTCCTCGGTTTCAACGGCCGGTCTCCCCGACATTCGGACGGCTGCATCCGCCCGACCCAACAACCACAAGGCATACCAATGAAAAAGAGTCTGAGAGAAAGGATGTTCGGTCCGCGCGACGTTCGTGATTCGAATGCAGCGGCGCTCAAGAAAGAGAGCGCCCTGGCGAAAATCAACGAGCCGGATCCGGGTACCAAGCCACGCGCGCGACGCACAGTCGGCCTCACTGAAGCAAGGCTGCGAGCGGCAAACCAGCAATCGTGGATGACCAGCGGGAAGGGGTGGAGCGATTTCCTGGGTCGGTTCACGCGGCCCTCGAGAAGCTGAGAAGCTTCCAGGGTGCCGTTCGTTGATCAGTCAGGGAAACAACAGTGCAAAATGCGACCGCACTGGCAGTCTGCCATTAAATCGGCCTCTCCAAGGTCGGCGAGCAACCGTGTAACATAGTGCAAATAAATGACTTATCGCGAAGCGCCGATTTCGCGGGCGGCCCGCGGAAAGACCCCGTTGCCGTATGGCTAAACGTTCAGTCTTGGACTATGAACGGAGCTTCTTAATCCGTTCCAACCGCTTAAGGAGATTATTTCATGTCGCGCAACAAAAAGGGTTTTACCCTTATTGAGCTTTTGATCGTTGTCGTCATTATCGGCATTCTTGCCGCGATCGCGATTCCGAAGTTCGCGAACACGAAGGACAAGGCGTATGTCGCAGCGATGAAGTCTGACCTGCGCAACATGGCGACCTACGAAGAGCAGTACGCCGCTGACAACAACGGCGCGTACTTTGGTGGAACCGCCACCAGCCTGGCGCCTCTGCAGGGTTTCAGCCCGTCGCAGAACGTCACGGTCGTGATAACGAACCTCGCCGGCCCGCCGCCTTCGTGGAGCGGTACCGCAACGCACTCGCAGTCAGCGAAGGTTTGCACGATGACCAACGGCGTGATCACCTGCGTCTAAGCTCAACTACATGAAGAACGGGGACAGCCAAACGCTGTCCCCGTTTTTTTTTGCCCGACCGCGCGAGCGACAACGCACGATGCGAAAGGGGGGACTCGAACCCCCACGGATTGCTCCACTGGATCCTAAGTCCAGCGCGTCTACCAAATTCCGCCACTTCCGCGTTCGGGTCCAAAGATAGCAGCGCCCGCGGATCGCGTGAAAGCTCGGATTCCCTGCGTTGCCCGCAAAAGAAAAGCCCCCGCGAAATCCGCGGAGGCTTTCTCGATATCAAAGTGCTGTTTCTTAGTTGCCCAGCTGCAAATTCACGATTCTCGGTGAATGGGTTCGGTCATCGAGCGAGTACACGCTCAGACTGACGTAATCCCCGTCCTTGAGCCGACTCAGCACCTGCTGCAGCTCGGCCGGCGTATTCACTGCGCGCCGCGGTGCGGGAAAGAGCACATCGGTAATCACATCGTTTCGGAAAAGCTTCTGATCGCCCGGGCCGCCCGGAGTGACATCAGACACCAACACTCCCCGGACCGGCGACGCCAGCCGCGCCTGCGCCGCGATCTCCGGACTCACAGGTGCGACCGAGATTCCCAGTGCTGGATGCAGCACTCCGGTGGGGCCGGATGATGCCGGGGCTGCCGCGCTTGCGACTTCGTCCGTCTTTGCTTCCATCAGCGTTACGCGGAACGTCTTGCGTTGGCCATAGCGCATCGCCTCGAGCTCGATCGTCTCACCGGGGTTATGGTTGCGAACGATTCGCTGAAGCGTGCTGACACGGTCGACCGGCTGGCCATCGGCAGTGATGATTACGTCGCCGGGCTGCAGGCCTGCCTTCTTGGCCGGAGTGTTCTCGTCGGGGAAGTTGCGCACGAGTACACCACGAATGTCCTTCACCCCCGCGACCGCGGCATCTTCCTGGCTCACGTCATCGATGCCGATGCCGAGTGCCGGAACGCGCACGCGACCATTCGCAATGAGCTGGTCCATCACGCGCTTCGCGAGCGTGACTGGAATCGCAAAGCCGTAGCCGGCATTGTAACCGGTGGGGCTCGCTATAGCGCTGTTGATGCCGATTACTTCGCCACGCGCGTTGACGAGCGGACCACCCGAGTTGCCGGGGTTGATCGCTGCGTCGGTCTGAATCAGATCGCTGATGGCGTACTTATTGGTGTTGTCCGGATTCATCAGCTCGGCCAGGCTGCGGCCCTTGGCGCTAATGATTCCCGCCGTCACAGTGTTCTCGAGTCCGAGCGGGTTTCCAATCGCGAGCACCCATTCGCCGATCCGTGATGTAACGTCGTTGCCGAGCGAGACAGTGGGGAAGTTGCTTCCATCTATCTTGATCACTGCGACGTCGGTCGTCCGGTCATGTCCGACAACCTTCGCCGTGAAGACGCGGTGGTCGAGCATCTTCACGGTAACCTTGTCGGCGATCGTCTCACGATCCGAGTTGGTGATGACGTGATTGTTCGTCAGGATGTATCCGTTCGACGTCACGATGAAGCCGGAGCCCTGACCGCGCATCGGCCGCTGTTGCTGTGGGATGTCGAAATTGCGGAAGAAGTCTTCCATACCAGGCGGCACGCCCTGAGGAAGCTGCTGAGCGCGTCCGCGTTGCGCGCTAGTCGGAGCCTTCGGGTTGCTGAGCACTTCAATAGAAACGACCGCGGGCGTGACGTTGTTCGCAATCGCTACGAATGCGTTGCTGGCTTCGGCAATTGGCTGGACCACTGCCGGTGAGGGACGAGTTTGCGCGAATCCGAGCTTAGTCCAGTTGAGGCCGGAAGCGACGATTAGTCCGCCGGCAAAGGCGGTGATTGCGGCTACGACGAGCCGCGCTCTCTGAGTTCCGATTGACATGCGACGATGTGGCTAAAGGGTGTAACTGTAAGACACTATGTGGGAGCTACAGGTTTCACGCCACCCTTGGCTATCCGACGGGTAAAGGGGGCAAATGGAATCTCGCTCGGAAATCACATTAATACTCTAAATACGTACGATTGCTCCACTTTGTTCTTTTCCCTTGAATGGATTGGATCCCAAAGACCCACATGTCGTTGGCCTCACACGGCAGCTTCGCGCCAGCTGTAACGAAACTATGCGCCTGTAACAAAACGTTGCACCGTTATTGATGAGCTTGCGTAAGTCGGATATAGTAAAGATTTGAAGGATAAGGACTTAGCTATGGGCATAGCGGTTGCCTAAGGGTGGTCGTCCCCGGAAGCCACCTCAGACCCAGACGGTAAGATGTCCCGAGTTGGATTCATTCGTTCTCTCGCCGTGGTCGCCGGCGCCGTCATCATTGCGTCGTGCTCCGGGGCCGGGATATCAGATCCGAACACAAATCAGGCGACGATCGCCGCTCCTGCCACGGACCCGAGCAAACTTGACCTCAGGGCCGTCTGGTGGAAGAACCAGTATCAGGATGTAATCAAGGTCTCGAAGATCATCGATCAGTCGGGCGGTACGATCTCGATCCCCGAAACTGGTCTGACGCTTTCTTTCCCGGCCGGTGCGGTCGCAACTCCTCTAACGGTCATCGTCACGGCCGATGCGCAATACGTGGCATACAAGATGGAGCCGACGGGCACCCAGTTCCTGAAGGACGTCACGGCAACGCAGCTCCTCAACACCACGATGCTTTCCGGGTCGCCTCTGCGCAGCCAGTTGTACGCAGCGTATATAGCGGACGACAGCGTCAGCCTGACTGGAAAAGTGCCGGTTCTGGAGCTTGAGCCGTCGACCACGATCTTCTCGGTTCTTTCCCCGCTGCTGCCTCAGGCGCACGTCTGGACGATAAGACATTTCTCCCGCTACATGCTCGCTTCAGGCTGATCGCGTGGGGGTGGCAGGGCAACCCCCGAATATTGTTCCGTAAAATTTCGTCGCTCCAACGCACCGCCCGGCTCCGCTCGCTCTCGCTCCAAACATCATCCGTTGATCGCTCGATAACCACCAACCATGGGTTCCCCGATGATCCGCTCCAGATTCGTACGGTCGCTCGCGCTCGTCCTCGCCACTACCGTAGCCCTTTCCTGCTCAGAGTATTCACCGACTGCTCCGATTGCCGCTCCGACACAAGCGCAGGACGGACTCATCGGAGATCTTGTCGGGGTCGTGACCGACCTGCTCGGATCGGTCATCAGGGTCATTGGTTTCCAAACCGACCCGAACGGTATTCCCGTGACCGCCATCAAATGGGCGCCGACGCACGTCAACCAGGCTCGCACGGTGTCGGCGAGCATTGGTTACTACGGCGGATCGCTATCGATACCTGGCTCGGACTTCACGATTGTCTTCCCGAAAGGCGCGCTCTCGACGACAACCTGGATCTCGATCACGTCGGACGCGAGCGGTTACGTTTCGTACGACATGCAGCCGCACGGTTTGAAGTTCGCCAAACCAGTCATTGTTACGCAGCGTCTCGATAACACCGCCGTTTATGGGACTCCAGTCGCCTACAATGCCTTTTGCGCCTACTTCTCGACCGATTTGCTGGACTTGAGCGGGATTCTCAAGGCTCTCGAAATCGAGACAACGACTATTTTCTCAGGTTCGAACACCACCACACTACAGCCAGAGGTTGAGACGTGGCAGCTCAACCACTTTTCGCGCTACATGCTAGCTTCAGGCTGACGAAAACCGGAATCTGAAGTCGTCTCGAGTTGTTTGGATTCCCTGAACAGGGCCGCTGTAGATGAAGAAAATCGATGATGTAGAGTGCGCCCGCTCGCTTGTGGGGCGGGCGCGCCAAGCAGAACAGAATGAGGAGACAGCCAAGGCGAAAGGTCTGTACGACGACGCCCTGGCGCAGTTCGCCGACGACAGTCTCGACCCGCTGTTGCCGGAAGTACTGCGATGGAAGGGCACGCTAATGAGGGAGAACGGCGAAACCGAGTCGGCGTTCCGGTGCTACACGAAGAGTTTGGAGAAGGCGATGCTGATCGGGTCCGAAGGGGCCGTTGCTCACGCCCTCAATTGCCTTGGGACCATTGCCCAGCGTCGCGGCGATCAAAAGGAAACAGAGCGACTCTACGCGCAGGCGTCGGAGTTCGCGGAGCGGGCGCGCGATGGCAGACTGCTCGGGATGATCGAGCAGAATCGAGGGGTCCTCGCGAGCATGCGGGGCGATTTCAGCAAAGCCGCCGGATTCTACTCGAACAGCCTCGGCGCGTTCGAGATGGCGGGCGACGCGGAGCCGATGTCGTGGGTGCTCAACAACCTTGGAATTCTTCACACCAAGATCAGAAATTTCGATGAGGCGCGCGGGCACCTCGAGCGAGGACGCGCGATCGCCGTGAACCGGGGTGACGCCGTCGTAGAGAACGTCACGACGCTCAACCTGGCCGAAGTATGGATGGGACTCGGACGGTTGGACACCGCGGACAAATACTGCGCCCTCGCGTTGGAACAGGCGCAACGGCGGGGCGATCATCTCAGCGCCGCCGGCGCACTCAAGATTCGAGCGGCCATCGAGCGCCAACGGGGTGCATTGGACAAAAGCATCGCTACCTTGCGCATCGCCATCTTCGAGGCGGAAGGCGCGGAAGATCGGCTGCTCCACGCCGAAATGCTTCGCGAGCTTGGTGAGATCTCGCGTGCCGTCGGAAATCCGGGAGCCGCTCGCTCAGCGTTTCGGGAAGCCGTCGATTCATTTCAGGCAGTCGGCGCCGAGCACGAAATAGCTGAGGTCGAGGCCGAGCTGGATTCGCTGCCTGGCTGATTAGCAGTAACGCGGAGGTCGGCGCCGGAGCACTTGAAACAGGTGACTATGAAGCGCGCTCCCTCGTCTCCTACCGCTTGGCCGGAGATTCCTGATTCGGGAAGCCGCGGGACATAGCGCGCTCCGGGACCGTTGTTGCGTGTAGTCATGACCAACCTCAGGCCCACAGTGGAATTGAAGGCGGTGGAATCTTCCGCCGTAAGAGACAGCATCGATCGCGCGAAACAAGCCGAGCGCGATGGACGCTGGGGCGACGCGTGCGCGATATACGAGAACCTTGTCCGGGATCCGGGTACGCTCGCGACCACCCGTCTGGCCGCACTGAGATGGCTGGGCCGCGCTTATCTCGAGCAGGGTAACCGGGGAGCTGCACTCGACGTTCTCGAGGCAGCGGTTGCGTCGGCAGACGTCATCGGCTCGCCGCCGGCAGTCGCTCAGGCGCTCAACGTCGTGGGTATCGTCTATCAGGTCGCGGGCGACCTGGACCAGGCAGCAACGATCTACGCCGCGGCGCGTGAGAAGGCGGAGCTTGCGGGTGACAGTGCGCTGATCGCGATGATCGATCAGAACCTCGGAACGGTCGCGATGATTCGCGGCGATTTGCGCGGGGCACTCGAAGCCTTTCGCCTCAGTCATCTCGGATACCAGGCGCTCGGAATGCGGAATCACGAAGCGCAGGTTCTGAACAACATCGCTCTCGCCTACATGGAATTGGGCGAGCTGTCCGACGCCGAGGCCGCCTACGACGAAGCCGCCCGCGCCTTCGAGGAAGACGGTGATCACGCCCGCCAGCTCGACCTCGCCGTCAACAAAGTCCAGCTCTACATCGCTGGGCGCCGCTATGACGAGGCGTTGGCACAATGCCATAAGCTGCTTGCCATCCCGACCGACGAATCAGCGCCCTGGCGCGGAGAAGTCTTCCGTCATATCGGCGTAATCGCCCGGGCGCGGGGTGATTTCCCCGAGGCCACTGACAATCTTCTCAAGGCCGAGCAACGCGCATTGGAGAGCGGAGATCTCCTGCTGCGGGCGGACGTGTCCGAGCAGCTCGCGGAGCTCTATTGGACTCAGGAGCGCCATAAAGACATGCTGCACCGTCTCAATGAGGCGCACTCGCTCTACACTCAGCTCAAGGCGCAGCA
>Ga0310810_10004153_pt1 | contig 15962 bp, 18 predicted proteins | sample NCmetagenome_FD_207641 | JGI IMG/M metagenome (GOLD analysis project Ga0310810, IMG submission 207641) | Soil microbial communities from experimental microcosm in Duke University, North Carolina, United States - NC | ecosystem: Engineered > Artificial ecosystem > Soil microcosm > Unclassified ...
TGTCCTGCCGCCGAACGCGGGGGCGGTGATGCAATGTGAGCACAATGGCGCCGACCATCGCGACCAGCAGGATCATTCCGGCGGCCTGGAAGAAATAGACATAGCGCGTATAGAGGACGAGACCGATAGCCTCTGTGTTCGTGACATTTGTCGGGATCGGCGCGGTGATCGCCTGCGGTATGCCGGGGCCGATCGCCCAAGCGCCTACGACCAGCAGGAGTTCGGCGAGAAAGATGCCGCCGATCAGCATTCCGATCGGCAGATATTGCAGCACGCCCTGCTTGAGCTCGGCGAAATCGACGTCGAGCATCATCACCACGAACAGGAACAGCACCGCGACCGCGCCGACGTACACGACGATCAGGATCATCGCGAGAAATTCCGCGCCCATCATCACGAACAGGCCTGCCGCGTTCACGAAGGCCAGGATGAGATAGAGGACGGAGTGCACGGGATTGCGGGCGGCAATCACCATGAAGGCACTCGCCACGCAGATGCTGGCAAACAGATAAAAGAATAGCGCAGCGATCATTTGGGCGCCTCTGCGCTCTCAATCGTCATGCCCGGCCTTGTGCCGGGCATCCACGTCTTCACAGTTTCCCGCCATGCAAGGCGTGGATGGCCGGGGCAAGCCCGGCCATGACGGCGATCAAATTGAAAGACCTTCTTCATCGCCGTCACCTGTATGGCGCGTCGAGCGCCATGTTCTTGGCGATCTCGCGCTCCCAGCGGTCGCCGTTCGCCAGCAGGCGCTCCTTGTCGTAGTAGAGTTCTTCGCGCGTTTCGGTCGCGAATTCGAAATTCGGCCCTTCGACAATTGCATCCACGGGGCACGCCTCCTGGCAGAGCCCGCAATAAATGCACTTCACCATATCGATGTCGTAGCGCGTGGTTCGCCGGGTACCGTCGTTGCGGCGCGGGCCAGCCTCGATAGTGATCGCTTGCGCCGGGCAAATCGCCTCGCAGAGCTTACAAGCGATGCAGCGCTCTTCGCCGTTTGGATAGCGACGCAGCGCGTGCTCGCCGCGGAAGCGCGGCGAGATCGGATTCTTCTCGTACGGGTAGTTGATCGTAGCCTTGGGCTTGAAGAAATAGCGCATGGCCAGCACAAAGCCGGTCACAAACTCCAGCAGAAACAAACCCTTGGCTGCTCGATCGAGCCTCATTGCATCCTCATTTCACCGCGCCTGTCGCCAGCGCGCCGTATTGAATGACGGCTGCGACGATCGCCACCATTGCCAGTGACAACGGCAGAAACACCTTCCACCCGAGCCGCATGAGTTGATCGTAGCGATAGCGTGGAACGATGGCCTTGGCCATCGCGAACAAAAAGAACATGAACAGTGCCTTGAGCGTGAACCAGATGACGCCCGGCACCCATGTGAAGGGAGCGTACGGGACCGGCGACAGCCAGCCGCCCAGGAAGAGAATTGTCGCCATGGCGCACATTGTCGCAATCGCCACGTATTCGCCGAGCATGAACATCATGTACGGCGTCGAGCCGTACTCGACCATGAAGCCCGCGACCAGTTCGGATTCGGCTTCAACAAGATCAAATGGCGGGCGGTTCGTCTCCGCCAGCGCCGAGATAAAGAACACAACGAACATCGGAAACAGCGGCAACCAATACCAGCTGAACAGGCCGTAAGGGCCGTCCTGCGCCTTCACGATCGCCGACAGGTTCAGCGAGCCCGCGCACAGCAGTACCGTGATGATCACGAAGCCGATCGAGACTTCGTACGACACCATCTGCGCGGCCGAGCGCAACGCGGCCAGAAACGGATATTTCGAGTTGGATGCCCAGCCGGCCATGATCACGCCGTAGACCATGAGCGAAGAGATCGCGAAGATATAAAGAACGCCTACGTTGATGTTGGCGATGACCCAGTTCGGATTGACCGGGATCACCGCCCAGGCTGCCAGCGCCAGAACACATGTAACAAGCGGCGCAAGCAGGAATACGCCCTTATTGGCGCCAGCCGGTATCACCGGCTCTTTCACGACGAATTTCAGCAGGTCGGCAAATGATTGGAACAGTCCCCATGGACCGACCACGTTGGGCCCGCGCCTGATTTGTACCGCTGCCCAGATCTTGCGGTCGGCCAGCAGAACATAGGCGATCGCGACGAGCAGGATGACCAATAGCATCACCGACTGCGCGACGATGACGACCAGCGGCCAGATATATGCCCAAAAGAAATCCATCGCCTACTCCGCCGCCGTCTTTGCGGCCGCGTGCGCCAGCGCGGAGCATTCGGCCATGATTGCAGAAGCACGCGCGATCGGATTGGTGAAGTAAAAATCAGCCACCGACGACGTCAGTGCCGTCTTGTCCGGAGAACCGCCGAGCTTGGCGAGCTTCTTGATATCGCCGGCGTCGCCCGCCGCGATCTGCCCGATGCGCGCGAAATGAGGATGCGCAGCGAACATCGCCTGCCGCAACGCGCCGAGTGAATCGTAGGGCAATTTGGAGCCGAGTTGATCGGAAAGAGCGCGCAGGATCGCCCAGTCCTCTCGCGCGTCTCCGGGTGGAAATGCGGCGCGATTGGCCATCTGCACGCGACCTTCGGTATTGACATAAATCACTGATTTTTCGGGGTAAGCGGCGCCGGGCAAAATCACGTCGGCGCGATGCGCGCCGCGGTCGCCATGCGTACCGATGTAGACGACAAACGGACCCGCCTGCACCTCGATCTCGTCTGCGCCAAGCAGAAACAGGACATCAAGTCCGCCGGCCGCCATATGCGCGACATCAAAACCGCCGGCGTCCGGCACCACACCGAGGTCCAGCGCCGCCACGCGCGACGCCACGCTGTGCAGCACGGAAAACCCGTTCCAGCCCTCTTTTATCGCGCCAAACTCAGCCGCCACCTTTGCGGTAAGCGAGGCAATGGCCGCGCCGTCTTTGCGCGCAAGGGCGCCTGCGCCCACGAGAATGAGAGGACGTTCGGCTGCTTTCAGCGCGTCCGCGAACTTGCTGTCAGCAAGGCCGGCAAGGCTCTCAGCGCCGGCACCAAGGTACTCATAATTGTAGGTAAGATCGGCCCTTTCGCCGACAAGACCGATCGGGAAATTGCCGGCCCGCCAGCGCTTGCGGATGCGCGCATTGAGCACAGCCGCCTCCCGGCGCGGATTTGACCCGACGATCAGCAGCGCGTCTGCCTGCTCGATGCCGGCAATGGTTGCATTGAACAAATATGACGCGCGGCCCAATTTCGGATCGATCACCGCACCGTCCTCACGCGCATCGATATTGGGACTGCCGAGACGGCCCATCAGCTCCTTGAGCGCGAACATCTCTTCCGCGCCTGCGAGATCGCCGACGATCGCACCGATGCGCTTGCCGGTGCTCGCCTTTACCTTGCGAACGATATTCGAGAAGGCTTCCGCCCAGGATGCCGGCTGCAGGCGTCCGTTCACGCGCACATAAGGCTGGTCGAGACGCTGCGTGCGCAACCCGTCGACGACATGGCGGGTCTTGTCGGAGATCCACTCCTCGTTCACGTCCTCGTTTGTGCGCGGCAAAATTCGCATCACCTCGCGCCCGCGCGTGTCGATGCGAATGGCCGAGCCGACCGCATCCATTACGTCGATAGACTGCGTCTTGCCGAGTTCCCACGGTCGCGCGGTGAAAGCGTAAGGCTTCGACGTCAAGGCACCGACGGGACAGAGATCAACGACGTTACTCTGCAGCTCCGAGGTCATCGCGTGCTCGAGATAGGTCGTGATCTCCATATCCTCGCCGCGGCCGATGGCGCCCAGCTCCGGTACACCGGCGACCTCGGTCGAAAAACGAATGCAGCGCGTGCAATGGATGCAGCGCGTCATGATGGTCTTGACCAGCGGCCCGATATATTTGTCCTCGACCGCGCGCTTGTTCTCCTGATAACGGCTGGCGTCGACGCCATACGCCATCGCCTGGTCCTGCAGATCGCATTCCCCGCCCTGATCACAGATCGGACAATCGAGCGGATGGTTGATCAGCAGGAACTCCATCACGCCTTCGCGCGCCTTTTTCACCATCGGCGTTTTGGTGTTGAGGCTTTTCGGCGATCCGTCCTTGTTCGGTGGCAGATCCTTGACGCCCATGGCGCACGACGCCTGCGGCTTCGGGATGCCGACAACCTCAATGAGACACATGCGGCAATTGCCAGCGATCGACAGACGTTCATGGAAGCAGAAGCGCGGAATCTCCGCACCCGCAGCCTCGCAGGCCTGGAGCAGCGTGTACTCCGGCGGGACGTCGATCTCCTTTCCGTCGACAATGATCTTGGTCATGCCGCGTGTTCTCTCTTCGCCTCGGAATGCGCCGACTTCCACAATTTTGCACCGGAAAGCTGCTGCCACCCGAACGCATGGTCGCTCGGGCCATGCGCGATCAGATGATCGAGCCGCGCAACGCCTTCAGCCATGTCGGGCCGATGTCCGGCGGGAATCCGCCACAAGACCAGCGTGGTCTTGACCGGCGCAAACCACTCTTCGCGCCGGGAAAAGAACCGCCGGTGCAGTGTCTGCCAGACAAAGCGTTCCAGCGCCTCGACATTTTCCCAAACCGTCAAATTCGGCAGGATGGTCGGGTCGTCGTAGACCCGCATGTTCATCGCGTGGCCGCTTTCGTCCTTAAGCCGCCAGACGAAGCCCTCGATCTTGTCAGCAAGCCCGTTCACGCGTTCGACATTCTCAACGAACTCGCGCATGCGCGGATCGTTAAGCGGATAGCGGATCCGCGCGATATTGAACTGGGCGAGATGGCGTGCGTTTGCCGTCATGCTGCCGACTCGCTCGGCGCACAGCGCGCCGCTTTCCAAAGTTGCACAGCGGTCGCCTGCCAGTCGAAGGCGTGATCGCTCGGCCCGTTCCGCTTGAGATGCGCGAGGCGGGCGACTGCCTCGTCGACGTCCGGGCGATGTCCGGCAGGCACCCACCACATCACGAAATATGGACCCTCGAAGTGCTCGAACCATTCGGCGCGCCGGCCGTAGAAGCGCTTGTGGATGGTCTGATAGACGAAGCGCTCGAGTGACTCGACGCTCTCCCAGACCGACAGATTGATCGCAATGCGCGGGTCGGAATAAGGCCGCGTGCTCGTTGAATTGCCGCTTTCATCGATGTAACGCCATACGAATCCGGGCGTGCGCTCGGCCAGGCCGTTCACCATCGCCAGATTGTTGGTGAAATCTGCCATGCGCGGATCGTCGATTTCGTAGCGGATCCGCCCGATATTAAGTTGCGCAAGATGATGGTTTTCCGGCTGCTGCATCGTCACTACTCCGCCGCCTCCGGAACACGCGCCCCGTGGCTGTCGGCATTGCGCGAGTACTCGTCGATCCGGCGTTCGATCTCCGGACGGAAATGCCGCAGCAGGCCTTGTACCGGCCAAGCTGCGCCATCGCCGAAGGCGCAGATGGTGTGGCCCTCGATCTGTTGCGTCACCTGCATGAGCATGTCGATCTCGCGCTTCTGCGCACGGCCTTCGGCCATGCGCGTGAGGACGCGCCACATCCAGCCCATACCCTCGCGGCACGGCGTGCACTGACCGCAGCTCTCATGCTTGTAGAAGTAGGAGATGCGCGCCATCGCGCGCACGATATCCGTCGACTTGTCCATCACGATCACGGCGGCGGTGCCGAGCGCAGACCTTTTGTCACGGCAGCCGTCGAAGTCCATGACCAGTGAATCCGCCCAATCCTTTCCGGCCGGCACAAGCGGCATCGACGATCCGCCGGGGATGACCGCCAGCAAATTGTCCCAGCCACCCCGTACGCCTCCGGCATGCGCGTCGAGGAGTTCGCGGAGCGGAATGCCCATGGCCTCCTCCACGTTGCACGGCTTCTCGACATGGCCGGAGATGCAGAACAGTTTTGTGCCCGTGTTGTTCGGGCGGCCAATGGCAGCAAACCACGAGGCGCCGCGCCGCAGAATGTCCGGCACGACGGCAATCGATTCCACGTTCTGGACAGTAGTCGGACAACCGTAGAGGCCCACATTGGCCGGAAACGGCGGTTTCAGGCGCGGCTGGCCTTTTTTGCCTTCAAGGCTTTCGAGCAGCGCAGTCTCCTCGCCGCAGATGTAGGCGCCGGCGCCATGGTGGACGTAAAGATCGAAATCCCAGCCGTGCACATTGTCCTTGCCGATAAGTTTGGCCTCGTAAGCCTCGTCGACCGCGGCCTGCAGCCGCTCGCGCTCGCGAATGAACTCACCGCGCACGTATATGTATCCGGCGTTCGCACCCATCGCGAAACCGGCGATCAGGCAACCCTCGACCAGGAGATGCGGATCGTGCCGCATGATCTCGCGGTCCTTGCAGGTGCCCGGCTCGGATTCATCCGCGTTTACCACAAGATAGTGGGGCCGTCCGTCCGACTTCTTCGGCATGAACGACCATTTGAGGCCAGTCGGGAAGCCCGCGCCGCCACGGCCGCGCAGGCCCGACGACTTCACCTCTTCGATGATGGCGTCGCGGCCTTTTTCGAGAAGGGCCTTCGTTCCATCCCAGGCGCCGCGCGCACGCGCGCCCTTGAGGCCCCAGTCATGCTGGCCGTACAGATTTCTGAAGACGCGGTCTTTGTCAGCGAGCATGGCTCACGCCTTCTCCTTCAGCGTGGTTGCGCCGCCGATGGGCGCCGACAGTTGCCGGTCAATCTGCGGGCCCGGCTTCACTTTCTTGCCCGCCGCGAGATCATCGAGAATCTTGCTAAAGCTCTCCGCCGTCAGGTCCTCGTAGTAGTCGTAATTGATCTGCGCCATCGGCGCGTTGACGCAGGCACCCAGGCACTCGACCTCGACCCAGGAAAACTTGCCGTCCTTGGTAATTTCGCTTTGACCGCCGATCCGCTTGCGGCAGATTTTCTCGAGATCGTCGGCACCGCGCAGCCGGCACGGCGTCGTGCCGCACAGCTGCACGTGGAATTTACCGACCGGCCAGAGATTAAACATCGTGTAGAAGGTCGCGACCTCGAGCGCGCGGATGTGCGCCATGCCGAGAAATTCGGCGACGTGACGGATTGCGGCTTCCGGCAACCAACCGCCGGACTGCTCCTGGGCGCGCCAGAGAAGTGGAATGATCGCCGATTGCTGGCGGCCCTCCGGATATTTCGTGACTTCTTTCTTCGCCCAGGCAAGGTTGTCCTTGCTGAACGAAAAATCCTTCGGCTGCATTTCGGGCGGTGCAATCCGGCGAACGCTCATCGATCGACCTCCCCGAACACGATATCGATCGAACCGAGAATGGCGGAGACATCCGCCAGCATGTGGCCGCGCGTGAGGAAGTCCATCGCCTGTAGATGCGCAAAGCCCGGCGCGCGGATCTTGCATTTGTACGGTTTGTTGGTGCCATCGGCGACCAGGTAGACCCCGAACTCGCCCTTCGGTGCCTCAACCGCGGCATACACTTCGCCGGCGGGCACGTGATACCCCTCGGTGTAGAGCTTGAAATGATGGATGAGCGCCTCCATCGAGCGCTTCATCTCGCCGCGCTTGGGCGGCACGATCTTGTTGTCTTCGACATTCACCGGCCCCTGGCCGGCCGACGAGCGCAGTTTTTCACAACACTGCTTCATGAGCTTGGCCGATTGCCGCATCTCTTCCATGCGGATGAGATAACGGTCGAAGCAGTCGCCGTTCTTCCCAATCGGAATATCGAAATCGAGCTCGGAGTAACATTCGTACGGCTGCGCCTTGCGCAGATCCCAGGCGGCCCCCGACCCGCGCACCATCACGCCCGAGAAGCCCCAATTCCAACAGTCGGCGAGCTTGACGACGCCGATGTCGACATTGCGTTGCTTGAAGATGCGGTTGCCGGTGAGAAGCGCATCGAGATCATCGACGACCTTCAGGAACGGATCGCAGAACGCATAGATGTCGTCGATGAGCTTCGGCGGCAGATCCTGGTGCACGCCGCCGGGCCGGAAATAGGCGGCATGCATGCGCGAACCCGAAGCGCGCTCGTAGAACACCATCAGCTTCTCGCGCTCCTCGAAACCCCACAACGGCGGGGTGAGCGCGCCGACATCCATTGCCTGCGTCGTGACGTTAAGCAGGTGAGACAAAATCCGCCCGATCTCGGAATAGAGCACACGGATTAATTGCGCGCGCTTCGGCACCTGGAGGCCGAGCAGCCTTTCGATTGCCAGGCAGAACGCATGCTCCTGGTTCATCGGTGCGACGTAGTCGAGCCGGTCGAAATACGGCACCGCCTGCAGATAGGTCTTATACTCGATCAGTTTTTCCGTGCCGCGATGGAGCAACCCGATGTGAGGGTCCACGCGCTCGACCACTTCTCCATCGAGCTCGAGCACCAGGCGCAACACGCCGTGCGCGGCCGGATGCTGCGGCCCGAAATTGATGGTGAAATTGCGGACTGCGGTTTCGGCCATCAGTTCACCATTTCCGCGGCCGATTTTGCCTTCTCCGCCACCTTGGCGTTGAAGCGATCCCATGCCACCACGACGCGCTCATGACGGCCCTCGCCGATCAGGTCCTTGCCGTCATGCGCCCTGACCTTGAATGTCAGCTTGCGGCCGTCGACCGCGACCAACTCGGCATCGACCTTCACCGTGAATCCGATCGGCGTCGCCGCCAGATGCGAAACATCCACATGCGTGCCGAGGGAGCCTTCGCCGCCATCGAGATGCGGCTCCATCAATTGCGTGCAGGTCCATTCCATCAGCACAATCATGAAGCCCGTCGCAAAGACCTTCGGCATTTGCGCGATGATCGGCGATTCCGGGTAGGTATAAGGAACGGTCTTGTTCTCCGGCACCTTGTACGCGAACGAATGCTTGAGACCGAGTTTTAAGGTCGGCTTCATGCTTACGACCCCTTCCCTTCGGCCTTCGCCTTCTCGTCGCCCGGCAGCACGTAATCGGTGCCCTCCCAGGGCGACAGGAAATCGAAGCTGCGGAATTCCTGTGCCAGCGCAACCTTGTCGTAGACGACGCGCTTCTGCTCGTCATCCCAGCGCACTTCGACGAATCCGGTGAGCGGAAAATCCTTGCGGAGCGGATGCCCTTCGAACCCGTAGTCGGTGAGGATCCGTCGCATGTCGGGATGCCCGGTGAATAGCACCCCGTACAGGTCGTAAGCCTCACGCTCGAACCAGTCGGCACCGCGGAAGATATCGATCAGCGAAGGCACCGGCGTTGTTTCATCGGTCGACACCTTCAGCCGCACGCGCTGATTCAGTCGCGGCGACAGGAAGTGATACACGACATCAAACCGCTTTTCGCGCGACGGCCAGTCAACCGCTGTAACGTCGATGATGTTGACGAATTGGCAGGCCGGATCGTCCCGCAGGAACTTCACGACAGACACGACGTCCGCCGCCCTCGCGTGAACCGTCAGCTCGCCGTTCGCCACAACGTGGCCGGTGACCGAAGCGCCCAGCGCATTCTGGATGGTCTGCCCAAGCCTTTCGAGCGTGTCTTCCATTCCGAACTCCGCTCAACGCTCGATCGTGCCGGTGCGACGGATTTTTTTCTGCAGCAGCATCACGCCATAGAGCAGCGCCTCGGCGGTCGGTGGACAGCCGGGCACGTAGATGTCGACCGGCACGATGCGATCGCAACCGCGGACGACCGAATATGAATAGTGATAATAGCCGCCGCCGTTCGCGCAGGACCCCATCGAGATCACGTAGCGCGGCTCCGGCATCTGGTCGTAGACCTTGCGCAGTGCCGGCGCCATCTTGTTGGTGAGGGTGCCGGCAACGATCATCACGTCGGATTGCCGGGGTGACGCGCGCGGAGCGAAACCGAAGCGCTCCGCGTCGTAACGCGGCATCGACATCTGCATCATCTCGACCGCGCAGCAGGCAAGTCCGAAGGTCATCCACATCAACGATCCGGTACGCGCCCACGTTATTAGGTCGTCGGCTGCGGTAACCAGAAAACCCTTGTCGGCGAGCTCGGCATTCATGCCGGTGAAAAAGGAATCGTCCGCCCCCACCGGCTTGCCGGTACGCGGATCGAGAATTCCCTTCGGCGCGGGTGCAACGAGGGTCATGGGCTTATCAATCCCATTCCAACGCCCCCTTCCTCCACTCATATATGAAGCCAACGGTCAGAACGCCAAGGAACACCATCATCGACCAGAAGCCGTAGAGACCGATCTCGCGAAACACAACCGCCCACGGGAACAGGAAGCTGACCTCGAGGTCGAAAATGATGAAAAGAATGGCGACGAGATAAAACCGCACATCGAATTTCATGCGCGCGTCATCAAAAGCGTTGAATCCGCACTCATAAGCCGAAAGCTTTTCCGGATCCGGCTGCTTGTATGCGACGATGAAGGGGGCGATCAGGAGCGCCAGACCGATGCCCAGCGCGACCGCTATGAAAACTACGAGGGGCAGGTAGTCCATCAGCAATGCGCTCATCGGCGACCCCAAGCCTGCAGCCCCGCCCTACTGGATTGTACGCCCGTCCGGACCCACGCGGCAGCCCGAACGGCGCCGGTTTACCCCGCACAAACAGGCCCTTGTTTGCTGGAATAGCCTCAAGAACGGGAACGGGCGAGGCTTAGCGCAGCGTACCAGGAGTGGCAAGCCGACATTGGGCGGCATCCACGAACGATCGCGCGCGGCGCGCGGCACTTCGATTGACAGGCCAGCGACCGGCCCTCGATAGTCGGCGCGGGCGACGGCAATTGCACAACCTGGAAGACACCCATGGTGCTCCTGCGACAAATCGTGGCCCTGCTCGCGCTCGCAGGCTCGGTCATCGCTTCGGCGCCGGCCGCAATGGCCGACGATTATCCCTCGCGCGCCGTCAAAATCATTGTTCCGTTTGGCGCCGGTGGCCCAACCGACGTCTATACCCGCGCAATTGCCGAGGAATTGCGTAAATCGCTGCACCAGCCATTCATTATGGAAAATCGCCCTGGTGCAGGCACAACCATCGGCACCGATGTGGTCGCTAAGTCGCAGCCGGACGGCTACACGCTCTTGATGGTGTCGGGCACCCAGACGGTCAACGAAACCCTTTATGCCCACAAGCCTTACCAGCTCATGCGCGATCTCGTGCCGATCGCGCCGCTCATCGATACCGATCTCGTGCTCGTGGTACACCCGTCGGTACCGGCAAAAACGCCGGGCGAGTTGCTGGCGCTGGCGCGCGCCAAACCCGGCACGCTCAATTATGGTTCGTCAGGTCCCGGCTCGAACTATCACATGGCCGGCGAGCTTTTGAAAAACCTCACCGGCGTCGACATTGTGCATGTGCCGTACAAGGGCTCAACAGGCGCCCGAAACGACATTCTCAGCGGTCAGATTCAGATTCTGTTCGATTCGGTGCCGACGATGGCGCCACAGATCAAGGCAGGAATGGTGCGCGCGCTTGGTACCAGCGGGAAGATGCGCTCGCCGATATTGCCCGATGTCCCGACCATGGCGGAGGCCGGCGTACCCGGCTTCAATGCAACGTTATGGGTCGGCTTCATGGCCCCCGCGGGCACACCGAAGCCGATCATCGACAAACTTCACGATGAGATTACCAAGATCCTGCGCCGGCCCGACATCAAGCAGGCGTGGGAAAAGACCGGCGCAACCCCGATTGTGATGACGCAACCCGAATTCAAGAGCTTCATGGAAGCCCAGGTGGCCAAATGGGCGGACGTCATCAAGACCAACCACATCGCACCGATCAATTGAGACTCTCAGCACAGGTGACGTGATGAACGAGATGAGCAAACCGACTGCCGCAATCAAGGGCCAGGATCATTGGACGACCAAAGACGGCGGTGTAAAGCTGTTTCTGTTTGAAAAGTGCGCCGGCGATCCTGCCAAAAGTATCGGCACGATCCTGTTCGTGCACGGTTCGTCGATGGCCTCACAGCCCACTTTCGATCTGCAGGTGCCTGACCGGCCGGACTCCTCGGCGATGGATCACTTCGCGCGGCGCGGCTACGACTGCTGGTGCGTCGACATGGAGGGCTATGGCCGCTCGACCAAAGATCGCGACAACAATGCTCCGATTTCGCAGGGCGCCGACGACTGCTACGCAGCGGCACTCTATATCCAGAAACTGCGCGGCAAGCGGCCATTCCTGGTTTACGGAATTTCATCCGGCGCACTGCGCGCGGCAATGTTCGCCGAGCGCCATCCGGAACTGCTCGCGCGGCTTGCGCTCGACGCCATGGTGTGGACCGGCGAAGGCTCTCCCACCCTTGAGCAGCGGCGTAAGAAGCTTCCCGAATTCCAGTCGAAGAACCGCCGGCCAATCGACAAGGCCTTTATCCATTCGATCTTCGAGCGCGATCACCCCGGCACCGCCGACGAAAAGGTGATTGATGCGTTTGCAGATGCCGTTACCGCACTCGATAGCTCAGTGCCGACCGGAACCTACGTAGACATGTGCTCGAAGTTACCCGTGGTAAATCCGGAGAAGATCACCGCCCCGACACTGATCATGCGCGGCCAATGGGACGGCATTGCTTCGATCGAGGACTTGTTGAAGTTCTACGCGAAGCTGCCGAATCCGGACAAGCAGTTCACCGTAATGCCCGGGATTTCGCACGCGAGCTTCCAGCAGAAGAATTACATGCTGGTCTATCACATCCTTGCAAGCTTCTTCGCGCAGCCGGCGCCGCTGTACCGCGGTTGATACATTCACTGGTCGTCCCGGGCGAGCGCGTAGCGCGAGGCCCGGGACCCATACTCCGCAGCCTATCGAAAGTGCTCGGCGTATGGGTCCCCGCCTTCGCGGGGACGACAGCGGCTATACTCCGAGCTTTTCCGCCAAATCAGCCAAATCTTTCGCGACCACGTCGACTTTCACCGCCGGCGAGCGTTCGCCGGTATCGGGTCCATACTGGTTGGGCCGTGCGGTATGGGCGGTACGCAACCCGCACGCAGCTGCAGCCGCGAGATCGTTACTGTGCGCGGCGACCATCATGCACTGCCGCGGCTTGAGATTGAGCGCCTCGCAGGCAACAAGATAGACACGCGGCTTCGGCTTGTAGTCGCCGGCGATTTCCGCGCCGAGAATTGCGTCCCAGGGAAATTCGTTCCGGCGGGCAAGGTCGACCATCAAAGAAATGTTGCCGTTCGACACCGGCGCCAGAAGAAATGTTTTCCGCAGACGCCTGAGCGCTGCCGGCACGTCCGGCCACGCATCGAGTCGATGCCACGCGAGCGTGAGCTCGTTCAGAACATCTTCGGACAAATCGCGCAGGCCGAAGCGCGGAATAAAGCGTTCGAGATTGTGCCGGTGCAACACGTCCAGCCTGCAAAACGGGATGCGGCCCGAGCGGACTTCCTCCATCCCGGGCTGGTATTCACCTCGCCAGGCGTCCGCAAAGGCGAGCCAGTCGAGATCGTGTCCAAGAGGTCCGAGTATCCGTTCCGCCTCGCGGGCCACCGAGGTGCGCCAGTCGACGAGCGTCCCGAACACGTCAAAAAACATCGCCCGAACGACGGTCATGGATGTCCTTGACGGGCCATTCCCGGACGCAAAACGGCTCCGGCCGGGCAACCCAAATTAATAGCTAAGTCATTGATAAAATGGCGGGAGCGACGGGACTCGAACCCGCGGCCTCTGCCGTGACAGGGCAGCGCTCTAACCAACTGAGCTACGCCCCCGCGGGCGTTCGGACGAGTTATAGGCGGCTCAATGCATAGTCAAGGTAAACGCGGGAAATTGCGAAAAAGCCTTATTTACCGAGAAGAATCGATGGTCAGACCGCCCCCGAATCGTCTATTCGGGCGGTGTGTTTGGCGCTTCGCCAAGCTCTCGGATTCAAGAGGAGGGTCCCACTGATGGCAATGGTTCCTGGAAAAGCTCCGACGCCACCGACCGTCACGCTCAAGCATCTTGCTGCGGCACTCGCGGAAACACACGAGATGTCGAAGAAACAGGCGGAGACCGTGCTCGGGGATTTCGTCGGCAATATTGTCAAACATCTGAAGAAAGGCGAGCGCATCCGTATCGGCGGACTCGGCATACTTCAGGTTCGTAAGCGCGCTGCCCGCATTGGCCGCAACCCAGCGACCGGCGAGCAAATTCAGATCAAGGCGAGCAAAAAGGTCGCCTTCCGCGCTTCGAAAGAATTGAAAGAATCGATCTGACGACTTCCTGCCTGACCCTCCGGGGAAATACGGCGGGCGTGGAGCGGTAGGCTCCCGCCTGCCGTTTCGTTTTTAACGTCTCCGCTTGCATAAGCCCGCAATCACACGATATGGGCAAGGATACGGGCGGTTAGCTCAGTTGGTAGAGCGCCTGCTTTACACGCAGGATGTCGGCGGTTCGAGTCCGTCACCGCCCACCACCGAAAAAATAGGCATTTGATCCACCTATCTTTTTGAAACTCGGCGTTCGCGGGGCTTTCCGTTCAGAGAATTGGAGAGGTTTTCCGTATGGCCACCTGATCACAAGCCACAACCTGTAGATTGCTGGCCGCCTGCTGGGCGGCTGATCTGGGCAGCTTCCGACAACCCGATACCGAACGTTATTCTTGCGGCCGCGCTTGTGTATCGGCGTTGGATTAATTTGAGGCGAGCGCTGCCTTCCGCTTCCTCCACCAACCAAGCAGCCACATCGCACCGAGTCTGGTGGCGATCGGCTTCACGGTCCGGCGAAGCCATGGACGTCTAGAAATGATGCGGATAGGCGCGGGCATGAAGTCGGAGACCCGGACCAACGGCGCGATTGTGCAGGTGGCGCAAGCAGGATCGAGATTTACGCCGGTCGCCAAGGATCGACGGAGCTCACGATATGCTTCGTTGCCGATGACCGATTCGAGCTCGCGGCGGGTGCGAGCAGTGCCCATGACATCGCCGCGTGTGCAACACGCAAAGACCTGTCCCTTCGGATCAAAATAAAAACTTGACCACGGGAGATAGCAGGCTCGTGTGTAGCCGGATGGAACTGAATTGCCTTCGTTGTGCGTCATGACCGCCGCCACCGGGGACGAGCGCAGCGCCATATCGAGCGAGAACCAACGTCCTTCTACGATCGCAGCGCGCCGCGCCCGGATGCGTTCGATGCCGGCCACGGTAAGTGCGATCCCGAGCTTGGTGGCAACAGTAAAAGCCTGTTCGACCTGTTCGGCTGCAACCACGAAGTCCGAATCGTCGGTGATCTCGATCAATGCGATGCCGTGTTCCGGCGCGCCCTCGTAAAGGCCAACCTCGTTGAAGTGCACGGTGCTGACGGCGTTAGCGGCGGCGAAATGAACAAAACCTACCAGCGTCGGAGCGACGTAATGGGTCAGAACCCCGCTCCAAACGACGCGTGGTCCAGAGATGCCAGCCTCGAGGCAATGCGCTCGCAACGCCTGGTGGTTGTAGACGACAGTCTTGATGTCCAACTTCTTGCGAACGCGCTTCAGGACATCGGCATCGTGGGTGTCAACGCTTATGTTGATATCGGTGAAACGTGCAAAAGCGCTCACTTCTTCGTTAGACCAGGGAAGGGCACAGTTTGTCGTACAGGTGAGCTGGACGCCGCGGTCGGCCAGGCTGTTTGCCATGCGCCACCAGCCGGGAGTGAGCGTTAACTCGCCATAATATCCCAGCCCGACGCTGGCGACGTCGTTTCTCTCAATGTACTCGATCAGCTCCGAAAGCAGCGCCTCATCCATATCGGCATGGTAGCCATCCTCATGAGACCCCCTGCGGGCAGTAGACACACCGCAGATTGCAGCGGTTCGTGAGGATGAAATTCACGCTGTTGATGCGGATAGGCAGGCCGTGGTCCCGCTCAACGCTCGCCGAAAGCGAACTTATCATGGATAGCCTAGCATGTGTGATCGCTTCTAGCATCTGCCTTGGGTGGCGCGCTGAGTATGACGGCACCGTCGCGGGGCATCAAGGGCAGGATTTCCTTACTGCGCCTGAATCCCGGCTTCCTTGATGATCGGCCACCACTTCTCGATTTCAGCCTTCTGGAAAGCGGCGAGACCTTCCGGCGTCTGCTGCTCGCGCGAAGCGACGTCTAGCCCCAACTCGGTGAAGCGCGAGCGCACCG
>Ga0310810_10004154_pt1 | contig 15962 bp, 10 predicted proteins | sample NCmetagenome_FD_207641 | JGI IMG/M metagenome (GOLD analysis project Ga0310810, IMG submission 207641) | Soil microbial communities from experimental microcosm in Duke University, North Carolina, United States - NC | ecosystem: Engineered > Artificial ecosystem > Soil microcosm > Unclassified ...
GCGGCTGCGTCCGAACGGTTCGATACTCGCCGCTCTGGCCGCCCATACCTGGCCGTGGCGAGACATCGATGACGTTGCCGGTCCTGCGATCGTACCGCGTCACCTTGCCGCCGTAGACGATGTCGGGGTTCAGCGGATCGGGTGCGACGTAGCCGTATTCCTCGACGCCGACAGGATGCCAGTCGCGGAACGTGATTCGGCCGTCGTCGCTGCGGCTCGCGACGCACGCGGACCCGCTCTCCTGCTGGCCGCCGCAGACGCGATACGGGAACGCGTTGTCGGCGCTCACGTGATAGAACTGCGCCGTCGGCTGGTTGTACCACGTGCTCCAGGTGTTTCCGCCGTTCACGGTCACGACGGCCCCCTGGTCGGATCCGATGATCAGGATGTTCGTGTCGTCGGGATTGATCCAGATGCGGTGGTAGTCGTCGCCGCCGGGCGCACCGCGCAGTGAACTGAACGTCCTGCCTCCATCCACCGACTTCCACGCGACGATGCTGGCGGTGTAGACGATGTCCGGGTTCTTCGGATCGACTTTGACTTCCGCGAAATCATCTCCACGCGTCACCACGAGATCGTTGTCCGTTGCCTTGCGCCAGCTCTGGCCGGCGTCGTCGGAACGATAGAGTCCGCCGTTCTGGCGCGCCTCGACGGCGGCGTACATCCGCCGCGGATCGCTTGGCGCAATCGTGATCCCGATCCGGCCGAGCCCCTGCTCGAACGTGGGCAGTCCGTTCGTCAAGGGATGCCACGTGTCGCCGCTGTCGTTCGATTCGAAGAGACCGCTGTTGGGCCCGGTGAACACGCCGTTTTCCCACGGGCCCTGTCGTGCCTCCCAGAGCACTGCGTAGATGTGATTCGCGTTCGACGGATCTATGGCCAGGTCGACGGCCCCTGTGTTCTCGTCCTTGTACAGAACCTTCTTGAAGGACTGGCCGCCGTCCATGGATCGGAAGACTCCCCGCTCCTCGTTCGGTCCGTACGGATGTCCCAGCACGGCGACGAACAGGCGATCCGCGTTGCGCGGGTCGACCACGATTTGCGGGATCTGCTGCCCGTCGCGAAGTCCCAGGTGCGTCCAGGACTTGCCCGCATCGGTCGATTTGTAAATGCCGTCGCCCGTCGAGAGATCCGGCCGCTGCAACCCTTCGCCGCTTCCGACGTAAATGACGTTGGGATCCGACGGCGCCACGGCAATTGCGCCGACGGACCCGGTCGGCGCGTCGTCGAAGATCGGTTGCCACGTGGTGCCGTAGTCCGTCGATCTCCACACGCCGCCGTTGACGGCGCCGATGTAAAACACGTTCGGCTGGCCCGGCACACCTGTCGCAGATTTCGTGCGGCCTCCGCGGAACGGACCGATCTGGCGCCAGTGGAGTTCGGCGAACAACCCCTTGCTCGAGGTGTCGCGGAGCGGCGCGGCGCCAGGGGATTGCTGCCCGACCGCCGCCAGGCCGGCGGCGCAGGCACAGCCGAGCAGAGTGACGAAGACTCGATGTTGAAGTGATTGGTCGCGCATGGCTGATCCGCCACAAGATATCAGGGTTCAGCCGCGCGCGATTCGGGTTAACGTATCCCCATAGGAGACAGCATGAGCGGAGTTCGTGTTCTCGCAGGCACGCGCAAGGGCGCCTTCATTCTGACGTCCGACGGCGCACGCAAGCAGTGGGACGTCAAAGGCCCGTATTTCGGCGGCTGGGAGATGTACCACATCAAGGGTTCTCCGGTCGATTCGAACCGCATCTACGCCTCGCAGTCGAGCGGCTGGTTCGGCCAGACCATGCAGCGCTCCGACGATGGCGGGAAGACGTGGGTGCCGATCGGCAACAAGTTCGTCTACGACGGTGTGCCCGGCACCCATCAGTGGTACGACGGAACGCCGCATCCCTGGGAGTTCAAGCGCGTCTGGCATCTCGAGCCATCGCTGACGGATCCCGATCTCGTCTACGCCGGTGTCGAAGACGCCGCAATTTTCAGGAGTACCGACGGCGGGATGACGTGGGCGGAGATGCCGGGATTGCGCGGCCACGGGTCCGGCCCTCGATGGCAGCCCGGCGCGGGTGGTCTCTGCCTGCACACCATCCTGCTCGACCCGCAGAAGGCTCAGCGGATGTTCATCGCCATCTCTGCGGCCGGCGCGTTTCGGACGGATGACGGCGGCGACACGTGGACGGCAATCAACCAGGGGCTCCGGTCGCAGTACATTCCGGACCCCAACGCGGAGGTCGGCCACTGCGTGCACCGCCTCGCGATGCATCGCTCGCGTCCCGACACGCTCTTCATGCAGAAACACTGGGACGTGATGCGCACCGACAACGCCGGCGATCGGTGGACCGAAGTCAGCGGCAATCTGCCGACCGACTTCGGGTTCGTCATCGACGTGCACGCGCACGAACCTGAAACGATTTACGTCGTCCCGATCAAGAGCGATTCCGAGCACTATCCACTCGACGGCGCGCTTCGGGTTTATCGCAGCCGCACGGGCGGGAACGAATGGGAGCCGTTGACCAGGGGACTGCCCCAGGAGAACTGTTTCGTAAACGTGCTCCGCGACTCGATGTCGATCGATCAGCTCGACCCCTGCGGGATCTATTTCGGGACGACGGGTGGACAGGTATACGCGTCCGATAACGGCGGTGATTCCTGGACGGCGATCGTTCACGATCTCCCGCCGGTGCTGTCGGTCGAGGTGCAGACGCTGTCATGATTCGCGTGGTGCTGCCGCCGCACCTGAAAGTGCTTGCGCACGTTCAGGACGAAGTGCTGCTCCACGTCGAGGATCCGCCGACGATTGGGTCGATCCTCGACGCCGTCGAGAGCCAGTATCCGATGCTGGCCGGTACCATCCGCGATCACGTCACGCACAAGCGGCGCCCGTTCGTGCGGTTTTTCGCGTGCGAGGAAGACCTGTCGCACGTGTCTTCGGACACGGTCGTTCCGGCTGCGGTCATCGCCGGCAAGGAACCGTTCCTGATCGTTGGCGCGCTTGCCGGTGGGTAAACGCGCGCGCGTCGCGCTGGCCACGGCGATCTTTCTCGTCATCTGGGGGCTCACGACACACGGAAAGCACTCCGTGAGCGGCGACGAGCCCCATTACCTGATGGTCGCGCAGAGTCTGCTGTCTGACCGCGACCTCGATCTCCGGAACAACTACCGGGACGACCAGGGCCGCCTGTTCGGAGCGGCCGGACTCCAGCCGGAACTGCACGCGAGGCCGGCCCTCGACGGACGTCTCCTCCCTGTTCACGACATCGGACTGCCAATCCTGTTGCTGCCCGCGTACGCGGCTGCGCGTGGCCTGGCGAGCGTCGCACCGCCGGCAACGCTCGCGCGCTTCCGAATGACCCCGGGGCTGTTCGCCTATTCGCTCGTGTCGCTCGTGATCGCGGCGTTGTTCACCCTTTCCGCCGTCGTCACCGCCACGGCGCTTGGACAGCAGGGCGTCTCGACCCGGGCCTCGATGGTGGCCGTTCTCGCCGTGTGGCTCACCGCACCGCTCCTCTCGAACTCGTTTCTCGTGTTCCCGGAGGCGGTCGCGCTGGCGGTGACGGCGTGGACCGTTTACGCCTGCGGCGGTGTCCGGAATTCGCGCTGGCGGGGATCCGACTGGCTCCTTGTCGCCGCGTTGGGCGCGCTCCCGTGGGTGCATCGGAAATACGCGCTGTATGCCTGCGCGTTGCTCGCCGTCATCGTGTGGAAACGTCGAGGCAATCCGGAGCAGCGTTCACGGCTCGCGGGCGTCGTCGCGTTGTACGCGATCCCGCAAGCCGCTCTGGCCTGGTGGACATACCGGCACTGGGGCAATCTGGCCGGACCGATCGCGCTGGATCGATTGCCGTTTTCACGGGACGCGGTGGCGCACGGCCTGCTCGGGACCTTCTTCGATCGTGAGAATGGTCTGCTCTGGTGGGCGCCGGCGTACGCGGTGCTCCCGGCAGTGTGGTGGGTCAGAGGAAAAGAGGGCCTGCCGTGGCTCGCGCCGGTGATCGCGCTCATCGTTCCAGGCGCAGCGCACGATCAATGGTGGGGCGGCTTCTCGCCCGCGGCGCGGTTTCTCGTTCCGCTCGCGCCTGTCGTGTGCGTCGTGAGCGTCCCGGCGCTCGTTCGCCGCCGCTGGGTTCGCGCCACAGCGGTCGGGCTGCTGGTGCCGCAACTCCTCATCGCCGCTTACGGGTGGCAGCGCCCACGGCTCTTGTGGCCCGTGGGCGACGGCCACAACCGCATCCTCGAGAGGCTGGCGCCGTGGCTGAACGCCTGGACGCCGTCGCTCCGAACGATGACTGAGCACGCCTGGAGTCGCGCGTTCGAGCTGCTGGCCGGCGTCGTCGTTCTGAATCTGCTGCTCGTCCTCGCCGCTCAGCGCGATCTCGCCCCGCCGGCAGAGGCGCCCGTCTCTCCAACCAATCGACGATAGAAACTCCAGAGCAGGTTCGTGTGCGTGTACTGCGCCGATTCCGGCAGATTCGTCGGCGTAATCGACGCGCCTGTGCGCGAAACCGCCCAACTCTGGACGATGATCTGGTCCGGAAGATCCGCGGACGTCGGGAACGCCTCGGCGATTGCGTTCACGAGACGTCCGGCGTCGAGCGCATACAGCGCGTCGGCGTCTCCGTTGTTGCCCCAGACGATGACGCCGAACTTCAGGCCGGCAGCGGCGCAGGCCGTTCTCAGCCGGCGCATGTCGGCGGTCACGTCGACGTGGACCTGCCGCACTGCGTTCAGGTCGATGTCGAGGTGCAGGAACACGGGCGCGGCATTCCGCGTGCGCAGGAGATCGAGCATCGTCTCGATCTCGCTCTCGCTCGAGACCGGATACGCCTCGATCAACCCGATCTGCACCGAGGGGCGCGCCGCACGCACGCCGCTCATATACACCGCCACGCGATCTGCCGTCGGCTCGAGCGCGGGCCCCCCGCAGGCCGGCGCGCGTCCTGATGCGAACGGCTCGTCCATCGCGAGATAGCTCACGATCCCGCCGGCGCGCTCGACCGCGCCGATAGAGGCCAGCGTATCAGCAATGGACGTGTTCATCCCGCTGGCGTCGGCCGTGCAGTAGTACTCCTTCACGGCCGGTTCTTCGATCGCGATCTTCTTGCCCCAGCGGACGAGCGTGCGGAAGGCGCCGGCATTTGCAAGCGCGGTGTAGCTGTTGGGGCCGACGACGGCCGGGGCCGGCGTCTGCGTGTGCTGCTGATAGAACTTGAATACGGAGAAGAGCTGGCGCGCGTGCGGCCACTCTTCTGGGCGCTGGAACAGGTCGACGTAGTCGATGCTGCCCGGACTCGGGGTGAACCACACGCGATCGGGCGTGAAGGCCGCGCGCACGTTTCCCCCCCCGGCCGACAGCAGCATGAGCAGGAGCACCGCCGCGAGCAGCGAGCCCTGAGTCCAACGGTGCGAGTGTTCGGCCACCGGATCAGACGCCAGACGACGAGGCAACGATTCTCCCGGTAGAACGCTCCACGAGCAGCATCCGCGATCGACCCGCCGGTATAGACACCGCAATCCGACGACCGTCTACGAGGACTGTCCGCACCGCCTCGGCGGCCGTTTCGTTGACGCACACGATCAGCGCCGCGCGGGGCGCGCGCAGTACGCGCGTGGCGATGGGTACTTCGGACTCGGTGATCTGAACGCCTGCCGCGGCCAGCGCGTCGCGAAGAAGCCCCACGAGCGGCTCGGCCTCGCCCGCGAACCCGAGCGGCAGCGGTTCGCGCCAGATGTGCGCGATTGCCCAGGATGATTCCTCCTGCATCGCTCGGCGCAGCCACGCGCTCTGCCCTTGATCGTACGTCGCCCAGCCGCCGCCCCATCGCGTCCGCTCGTGCTGGACGACTGCTCGCGACGCACCCCCCGCGCCGAGTGCGGCCAAGGCGGGAGTGACGCGGCCGTACGGGTCGCCTTCGAGGTTGCCGGTAATCACGACGAGACTGCCCGCCTGCGCTGCCGCGACCAGCGCGTGTGCGGCGGCGTCTGGCAGGATCTCCGGATCCGGTACAACGATCAGTCGCGCGCCCGCGAGCCGCTCCGCACTCAACCGCTCGTCAGAGAGCGCCGTCGGGACGACGCCAAAGTGCTCGGCCAGCACGTGCACGACGCGTTTGGTCGCCGCGAGTCCGCCTGGCCTGCCGGAGAACAGCCGCGCGTGCGGAATCACGATCAGGACGGGATCGGGTTCGAAGTCATCGAGCCAGCTCGCCGCGGTCGCAAAAAACGTCGATGCGGTCGTGAGCGCGCGCAGTTCGGGCTTGTATGTCCCGTCGGGCCGAACGATCCCGATCACCGACTCGTTGTCGATCGGTTGATACGGATTGATGTTCCACGCCCACTGCACGGCGCCGGCGCCGCGCGAGGCAAACGCGTACGCGACTTTTCGTTCGAGCAGGCGCGCCGCGTCTTCAGGGCTGCGCCACGGGTGACCGTCGACGTCTTCCAGGCGCATCAAGCCGGTCTCCTGGTGCAGATTCGCCTTTTCGGGCACTTTCGTGAGAACGCCGTCCCAGAGGAGATCGTCGTTGTTCCACCACGTGTGCACGGCGGTGTAATCGAGCGACGTCGCGTGAAGCTGCTGGGCGGGTCGAAGTTCGGTGCCGCCTTCGTCCTGTCCGAGCGTGACGAGCGTGTCGGGGCCCGCCGCCGTCTTCAGCACGTCGCGCAGCGCCGCCGCCCATTTCGCAATCACCTCCTGCGAGAACAGCGCAAAGTCGTAGGCCTTGCGCGGCATGCGCTCCTCCCGAATCATCGACCAGCTCAGATCCTGCAGTGTCGGGATCCGCCCGACGTCGTCGGCGGCGACCCGCCAGAGTCCCCGCAGCGCATCGGCGTCGTCGCCGTGGCGCGCCGAGACGAATGCGTGCCACGCCTGCGCTTCCTGCGGATCGCCGACCGGCTGATTGGTCCAGAGTGCCGCCGCCGGCGAGTACGACGGCTCGTTGATCAAGTCCCACGATATCCAGGGCACGTCCTTGAACCGGGTCGCGAACAGCGTGACGAACGCGCGCTGTCCCTCGAGAGAGCGCGGATCCAGGAAGGGATTCGTGCCGCCGAAGTACGGCGGTTGGAATGCAAAGAACGTGAAACAGACGTGTATGCGGTGCCGCGCGGCGGTCTGCACGTATGCCTCGAGTGCGCTGAGAACGCCTTCGTCGATCGCGCCGGGATCGAGCATCACACGCGACCAGCCCGTCCAGATCCCGGTACGCACGAAATTGATGCCGCGGCGCTGCATCGCCGCGAAGTCCTCGTCCCACACGTGCGGGTTGGGCTCGAGCAGGAACTTGCGGTCCACGTCCGAGGCCATGTACGTGGTTCCGACGATTGGCAGCACGTGCCCGTCGGCGCGAAGCCAGTCGCGCGAGACGGTCAGCCTCGGGCCGCGCGATAACAGCGCGTCATCACGCACCCAAAATCCGGTCGTTGTCCCGGACGGTCGGGATGGAAGGCCTGGAATCGAAACAGTGACGTGATACAGGCCCGGCGCCAGCGTGAGACCTGGTGCGACCGGCGCAATGGCCGTCCGAAGCTGCGGTGGTCCCGCGAGCGGCACGTCTCCCTGCCAGCGATCGAGACCGCCATCGTCTTTCACGACGATGTGAGCTGCGAGTGCCGCGGTTTCGCCGGCACGCGGCCGTGGCCGTTGAACGACGATACGAAGTTGCGCTGCCTCCCCGGCCGCAATCGAGGCGCGCACCGGACGCGCGTCGACGTCGACCGCACCTTCAAGGGCGCGGAGCGCCGCATCGCGGATGAACGCCGCATCGAGCACCGCATCGGACGGCGCGAGCATCCATCGGCCGCCAGCGCCCGAGCCACGGACGCGATCGATCATCAGCAGCGGACACGCTCGTGGTGTGCCGTCCTTGTCGGTCACATGGATCAGCGGACGCACGATACCGTCGCGCCGCCCCTCGGAACCACCTTCGTCCGGAAAATCCTTCACGGACGCGAGACGGATCGTCAAGGCAAAGCTATGACCGGGTAGCGCCGGCAACCGCGTCCAGCCAGAATCCGTAACGGTTGTGATACGCGCAGGGCCGTCGAATCCAGCCGTGTCGATGGCGTCCGCCGGGCCGATCAGGAGCTGATGCGCGAAGGTCGGCTGCCGGGTGTCCACCACGTAAGTCGCTTGCGCGCGAGACGACCGGACCGGCACTTCGAATGGGGCGCCGCCGAGCACGAGCAGACCACCGCCGGCGTCGATGAAACCTCGAATCGCGGTCCACGCTTCGACAGGAAACGCGCTGCCGTAAGGCAGCACGAGGACGTCCGCGGCGTCGGGCGTCAGACCATCGGCGAGCGATTTCGGTGAATCGAAGGTGACGAGCGGAAGATCCGTGAACGCGGCGTCAAGCGTAGCTGCTGCAATGACCGGCGCGTCGACCGTTGGAAAGTTCGGTGCGGCGAAGAGCGCGAGACGGCCTGTCGTGATCGCGGCCTTCGAACTGGCGGCCGCCGCGAGCGATGCGGATCGGGCTCCCGGCAGGACCATGATGACGATTGCGGCGGCGACCGCGAGGAGCGGGGCCTGACCCCAATGGCGCGAGTGTTGTGCCACTGGAATCAGCCACCTCAGGCCATCGCGGTCGCGGTGCGATACCAGTCCACGGTGCGCTGGAGGCCCACCTCGAACGAAACAGTCGGCTCGTACCCGAGCAGCCGCTTCGCCTTGGCGATGTCGGCCTGCGAGTCGCGCACGTCGCCCGCCCGCGGCTCCGCATACTTCGGCTCAACCGACGACCCGATCATCCGCCGCATCGTCCGGAACAATTCATTGAGGGAAATCCGTCCGCCGGTCGCGACGTTGATGACTTCGCCGCTGGCCCCCGGCGCCTCGCACGCCCGGAGCACGCCGTCGACGACGTTCGATACGTAGGTGAAATCGCGCGTCTGCTCACCGTCGCCGAAAATCATCGGCGATCGGTTGTCGAGGAGCGCGGTGGCAAACACCGAGATGACGCCTGAGTACGGCGACGACGGGTCCTGTCGCGGGCCGAAGACGTTGAAGTAGCGAATCGTGACCGTTTCGAGCCCGTAGAGGCTCGTGAACATCTTCAGGTATTCCTCGCCGATCACCTTCTGCAGCGCGTACGGCGAGAGCGGGCGCGTCGGCATCTCCTCGTGCTTCGGCAAGGTTGCCGTGTTGCCGTATGCAGACGACGACCCGGCGAACACCACACGTTTGACGCCCGCCTCACGCGCGGCCACCAGCACGTTCAACGTGCCGTCGACGTTCGCCCGGTTCGACGTGATGGGGTCCTTCACGGACCGGGGCACCGACGGAATCGCCGCCTGATGCAGAACGTAATCGCAGCCGTCCGTCGCACGCTGCGCGACAGACAGGTCGGCCAGATCGCCTTCGAGAAAGTCGATGCCTTTCAGCTGATCGAGATTGCTGCGCCGGCCGGTGGCCAGGTTATCGACAACGCGAACCGAATCACCGCGCCGAAGCAGTTCTTCCGCAAGATGAGATCCGATGAAGCCGGCGCCGCCGGTCACGAGGTAATGAGCCATGCACCTGCTGATTCAAGCAATATCCGTGCGCGCCGCACGGCAGGAGCATGATCCCACAAAACCGTGATCGTGCAACTTTCAGTTGCGCGTTACGTGGCTCGCGCCAGGCGACGGACGGTGCGCGCGACGCGCCGGGCACGCCGCAGGCCAAGCGAGGAATACACCGGCAACTGGACCACGTGAGCCGCCTGTTCCGCTTTTGGGGTGGGCGGATGGGGGCGGTCGCCAAACAGCGGAAGCGTCGCACAGACATCCACGTGCATCGTCTCGAGGTCCATCCCGCGAACGAGCGCTTTTCGGACCATAGCGTCCCGGTCCGGCGTGTACACGCAGTACTGGTAGTACACGTGCTCGCACCCCTCGGGCACGAACGGCGTCTGCATGCCCGGGATACCGGAGAGTTGCTCGTTCATCAGCTGCGCGTGGGCGCGCGTCTGCGCCGTCCACTCGTCCAGGAGCGGCAGCGATGCGAGCCCGATGGCGGCCTGGACGTTCGTATACCGCTCGCGGTATTCCGGAGGCATGGGGTCCAGCGGCCGCACCTTTTCCCATAAATAGACGTCCGGACGCTTTCGCCAGAGCATGGCGACGACCAGCGCGGGGTAGGCGGTCGCCGTAAAGACCGCCGGACGGCTGAACAATCGCTGCGCGGCGCCGACCTTCAGCCGGTTGTCGATGCGCTGCTGGCCGGGCCACGGCTCGGCCTCCGCCTGCCTCCGAACGCATTGGAGAACGCCGGGGTCGCGTGCCACCGCGAGCCCGCCACCATACGTGTTGAGCGGTTTCAGCGTCTGAAAACTGAAGAAGGCCCCGTCGCCGAACGTGCCGACCTGCCGTCCCCGAAACCGGGCGCCGAGCGCGTGCGCGCAGTCCTCGATCACCTTGAGGCTGTGCCGCTCCGCGATCGACATGATGGCGTCCATGTCGCACGGCAGCCCGTAAAGATGCGTCGGCACGATCGCGACCGTGCGCTCCGTGACGGCGGTCTCGATGGCACCAGGGTCGATATTGAACGTGCGCGGATCGACATCGACGAAAACGGGCGTCAGGCCGGCGACGCGCGTGATCTCCGGAATCACCCAGAACGTCAGAGACGGAAGAATGACCTCCCCGCCGGCAGGCAGCGCCAGCGCCTTCACCAGGTAGTAGTACGCAATCCGGCCGTACGACGTTGCAACCGCATCGTCCACCCCGATGCGCTCTGCGATCGCGCGCTCGAACGGGCGGATGGCCGGTCCCTGAATGAGCTCGCCGCGTTCGCGGCACCTCGCGACGATCTTCCGCGTGTCCGTCAGGACACGCGGGCCGTAGCGACAAATTGCCGTCAGCACGTCACCGCGCGAGCCATCATCGCGACCTCCTGCCTCGCGTGTCGCTTCGACACACGGGCGTCCATGCGGCGGGCGACGCTGCGCACGGGGGTCGCGTTGATGCGGAACCAATCCGCCAGCCATGACGGACGCATATAGAACCGGGTGTAGGCCGCTCCGAGCAGGAAGCGCAGATCGGCCGGTGCGAGGCGCGGATGATCGAACGTCGGCGTGAAGCCGTCGAATCGCTCCCAGTCGCGTTCGTAGACCCGGGGCGCCATCTGCTTCCAGAGCGGCGTCGCCGGGTAGGGCGTCAGCAGCTTGAACTGCGCCGCGCTGGATCCGAGATCGATCGCGTAGTCGATGGTCGCGGCGATCGATTGCCAGTCATCCTGCAGGAAGCCGAAGACGTAGAACGCTGCCGTCGCGATGCCGATGCGGCGGCAATGCGCGATGATCGCGCGCTGGTGCGCTTCGGGAATGGGCCGTCGCCCGACCTTGCGCAGGACGTCGGGAGAGACGGATTCCACTCCAAAGCTGATCGCGCGGAGGCCGGCCGCATGCAGTTCGTCCAGGAGACCGGCATCCAATCGATCGAGACGCGTCTCGCACTCGAACCGCAGGTCGAGCCCTTTCGCACGGATGGCGCGTGCGAGCGCAATCACCCGATCGCGATCCTGGGTAAAGAGCGGATCGCGAAAAATGACATACGGATGATCGAACCGATCGCTGAGATACGTCAGCTCCTCGACGATGCTGTCGACCGCGCGCATGCGGTGACCCGCAAGAATACGATGCGGGCAGTAGGTGCAGAACTCCGGACAGCCGCGGCTGGCGAGGAGCGGAACGCCGCCGCCGTACGGCCGCCCGGCGAACGGCACGGTCCACCGGCCGGCGCGCAACAGCCCCGGAACGTCCCACTGCGGAAACGGCAGCGCGTCCAGATCTTCGATTGGCTCACTCTGGCAGTCGCCCTCGAGTGTGTGCCCGCGCGCGAGGCGTGCGATGGCCGCCTCCGGTTCACCGATGACGATGAAGTCCGCGTGATCGCGGAACAACTCCGGCAGCTTCGACGCGGTCAGCCCCACGAAGCCGACGTGAATGCCGCGGGCGCGAGCCTCGTCCGCCCACGCCGTCTCGTGCTTGTGATCGACGAGCGAACTGAGCACGATCGCGACGTCGGCGCCGTCGAGCCTGCCGCGCGACCAGACCACCTCGTGCCCCTCCTTCGCGAGAATCGCCGCGAGATACGCCAGATGCACGCTGGGTGTGTCGTGCATCCGCCGTTTCATCATGGCGATCACGCGCGTCACGCGCGAAAACGGCTCGAGACGCGAGCCATACCCGCCGACAACCGTATCTTTCGAGACGACGCCATGTGTCGCCGGCAGATCGACCAATGCCACACGCATTACGGACTCCTGAGACGGGAACCGACACCCGCAGAAAAATTCCGGGACGCGGCGGGGGGACCGCGCGGGGGACGCGTTCAGGCGCGGACAGGAGGGGCGCGGCCGGCGTGCGGTCGAACAGCCGGCGCGTGGACGATCGTGTGATGCGGCGTGGCCGACGAAATCGCCGGCGCAACGCGCGTGGTCAGCATCGATTGGGCCGCGGCGAGCTGCTGACGCTGCTCGCCGAGACCCGAGGTCTGCCCGGCATTGCGGAAAGTCGCCAGCCCCGGCCCAAAGCGGCGGGAGAGCTTGCCTCTGGAAGGCGGCGCCGCGAGTGCATACCGCCCAGCCCCGAGATTGCGCCACACCACGAGACCGTTGCCGCCGCTGCCGATGATATCGAGGTCGCCATCGGCGTCGATGTCACGAACCGCGGCTGTTGCAATCGCCTCGGGTGAGAGGATGACGGTCCGAAGAGAACCGCGGCCGCCGACGTGAATCGACGTGCCTCCGCCGGGGAGCGGAACGAGGCGGACGTGATGCTGCCAGATCCCGGCGTGGTGGCGCACGGCCGCGGAAGCCGACGTGACCGCGGCAAGGATCGCCACGATCGCAGCGAGGAGCGCTCGAACCGGCGTGCGCATCAGGTCCGAAGATAGCCCGAGCGCGGCACGCGGGTCAAAGGGACCAGTTCTGTCGAACGCGGGCGGCGCCTGGACGGAGCGGCGACGGGGCCCCCGCTCGGACAGCTCCGCCTTCGCGCAGCTCGGCGAGACCTCGCCGGAGCCGCTACGCGGCGTCGGCGGGCCACCTTCGTGCTCAGCGGCCCGAAAGACATGTCGACGAGGAGCCGCTTCCGCGCGAAGCTGGGCGCCCCGTCCTCGCCCCCATCGCCCTGATGCGCGGCGCGGGCGCCGCCTGCACGGAGCGGCAAGGGCGTCGCATTGGGCGCTCAGCATCAGAAGTTTCGAAAAAGCGTCGCAGCACGCCGTAAGCCGAATTCTGTCCGCCTTCGCGCCCTGACGGGCGCTCCGGCGTGACGATCATTCCTCTAGCCCCGCCATTGCTGGCGGGATCAAGCAGCCTACCCGGAGACCTTGAACGGGCCGTTCTCGAGCGTCCCCCTATTTGGCTTTGCTCCGTGCGGGGTTTTGCCTGCCGTCCCTGTTACCAGGCACGCGGTGCGCTCTTACCGCACCTTTTCACCCTTACCCGCGTTCGCCCCAGGCTCGAGAGCCGAGAGCACACACGGGCGGTATGTTTTCTGTGCCACTTTCCTTCGAGTTGCCCCGACCGGGCGTTACCCGGCGCACTGCCCTGCGGAGTTCGGACTTTCCTCCCGCCTTCGCGCGTCGCGCGAACGCGGACGATCGTCTGTCGTACTGCGACGCTCCCATTTTCGCACGTCCAGGCGCACGGAGCCCCCGCACCGAGCACCGCACCGGGCACCGAGCACGAAGCACCGAGCACCGCGCGGCGAAGCCGCGCCGCGCCGAGCCGGGCCGCGCCCTATCCGTCGTTCTCCTGGCTGATCGCGTACTGTTCGAGTTTTTTGTACAGATTGCTTCGGGGGGTGCCGATCACTTCCGCGGTCTTCGAGATATTCCACGCGTTTTCGCGCAGTTTCTGGACGAGGAACTCGCGTTCGGCGGATTCCTTGAATTCCCGCAGCGTTCCGGGCCGTTCGCGGTCGGCGTCCCCGCCGCCTGCAGCCGGCCCCGTCCTCGGTGCCTCCGTGCGGACGAACTCGCGCAGATCGTCGACGTCGATTGCGTCTCCCGGGGTCATGATGAGCAGGCGCTCGACCGTGTTCTTCAGCTCGCGCACGTTGCCTTTCCAGCGCGCTTTCTGCAGATACTCGAGCGCGGCCGCAGTGAATCGCTGCGGCCGTCGATTGTTTTCCCGGCTGAATACGTCGACGAAATGGCGCACGAGCGATGGGATGTCGTCGCGGCGATCACGCAGCGGCGGGACGCGAATCGGGATGACGCTGAGTCGGAAGTACAGATCCTCCCGGAAGTTGCCCTTTTCGATCTCCGCCTCGAGGTCCTTGTTGGTGGCAGCGATCACGCGGACGTCGACCTTGATCGTCCTGGCAGACCCGAGGCGCTCGACTTCCCCTTCCTGCAGGACGCGAAGGACCTTGGCCTGCGTCTTGGCGCTCATATCGCCGACTTCATCGAGGAATATCGTCCCGCGGTCGGCCTGTTCGAACTTGCCGATCTGCTTCTCCGTCGCGCCGGTGAAGGAGCCTTTTTCGTGGCCGAAGAGTTCCGATTCGATCAGCTCCTCGGGGATTGCCGCACAGTTCACCTGTACGAACCGCTCACGGCTTCGCAGACTGTTGCGGTGAATCGCGCGCGCGACGAGTTCCTTGCCGACCCCGCTTTCCCCGAGCAGCAGCACCGTCGCATTGGTCGGCGCCGCACGCTTGATCGCATCCCAGATCTGCCGGAGGGCCGGACTCTCGCCGACCATCTGGTGCCGCGCTTCGACGGCCCGCTTCAGCGACCGGTTCTCGTCGGCGAGTCGCGACTGATCGAGGACGTTGCGGATGGTGACGAGGACGCGCTCGCTCGAGAGCGGCTTTTCGATGAAGTCGAACGCGCCCAGCTTCGTCGCCTCGACGGCCGTGCTCACGGTGGCGTGGCCGCTGATGATCACGATCGGCAGCGCGTCGTTCACCTCGCGCATCTTCTGGAGCACTTCGAGGCCGTCCATCCCGGGCATCTTGATGTCGAGGAACACGAGGTCCGGCGGCTCCCGCTGCACCAGCGCGAGCGCCTCGGGGCCGCTCGACGCCTCCTGCACGTCGTGCCCCTCGTACTCGAGAATCATCCGCACCGACCGCCTGATCTCTGCCTCGTCGTCGACGACGAGAATCCGTGCTTTCATCGTGAGTCGTCCACCGTTGCGATGACGAACGTGCGTTGCGCCTGCGTGGGATCGTACCCGTAAAACGCGAGCGTCTGTCCGGGACGTGCGGCGCCGAGCATGCGCTCGAACTCGGCGGTCGACCGCACCGGCTGCCGGTTGATGTCCATCACGATGAAGCCGCGACGCATCGCCGGAACGAACGACGCGCCGGCGGGATCGACTTTGGTCACGATCACGCCCTGCACCGAGTCGGGAATCTCGAGCCTTCTCGCGAAGCCGGCATCGAGGTCCCGCACCGTCAGCCCGAGCAGCGGCCCGTTGGGGACGACCACCGGCACGGCACCCCGGCCGGCGAGGCCGGTCGTACGATCGGCGTTGTCCCCCTCGCGCGGTGGACGTTCCGTCAGCCGCACGGGCGTCGGCAGGTGGCGGCCGTCGCGGAGCACGTCGAGTCGCGCCATGGACCCCGGCTGACGCGCGGAGATGTCGCGAATCAGCTCCTCGTTCGTCCAGACATCGTGCCCGTCGACCGACAGGATGATGTCGTAGGGCCTCAACCCGGCGCGTTCGGCCGGCGAACTCGCGGTGACGTCCTGGACCAGTGCGCCGCGGCTCACCGGAAGATGCAGCGATCGCTGGAGATCGGGCGTGACGTCGGTCAGCGCGACCCCGATGAAGCCGCGCGACACCTTGCCGCGCGCTTTGAGTTGCGGCAGGATCGCCATCGCCTGATTGATCGGCACGGCGAACCCGATGTTGCTCGCGCGCGAGCTGATAGCGGAGTTGATGCCGATCACCTGCCCCTGCGCGTTGATCAGCGGCCCTCCGCTGTTGCCGAAATTGATCGCGGCGTCGGTCTGGATGTAGTCGT
>Ga0310810_10004155_pt1 | contig 15962 bp, 17 predicted proteins | sample NCmetagenome_FD_207641 | JGI IMG/M metagenome (GOLD analysis project Ga0310810, IMG submission 207641) | Soil microbial communities from experimental microcosm in Duke University, North Carolina, United States - NC | ecosystem: Engineered > Artificial ecosystem > Soil microcosm > Unclassified ...
GCGTCGACGGCAGGATCACATCGTCGAACGAGACGTCCTTTTCCGCGACGGCGTCGTAGACGCTTCGCGTGACCGCGCCCACCTCCAGATAGGACATGGTGCTGTTGGCCTGCGGGTCGAGGTCGACGAGCAGCGTCGGCTTGCCGCGGAGCGACAGCGCGGCGGCGAGGTTGATCGCGGTCGTGGTCTTACCCACGCCGCCTTTCTGATTGGCGATGGCGACGATCATCGGGGGGCGAAGGGATGATAATCGATTGGCGCGAAAGTCGAAAGGCCGAAGGAAGCCGGAAGGCGGAAGTTACATCTTGTACTTGCCCATGTCGTCCGGATCGAGGCTCTCGAGCCACTTCTGCAGCCGCTCGGCGTCCCCTTTCTCGGGCGCCAAGTCGACCGTCTTCGCGTGATCGATGACTGCCTCCTCGACGAAGATGGGGGCCCGCGCGCGCAGCGCCAGGGCGATCGCATCGCTCGGCCGCGCATCGATCGCCACCATCTCGCCGGCGACCGTGAGATAGATCAGCGCGTAAAACGTGTTCTCCTTCAGATCGCAGACGACGATCTTCTCGATGCGCCCGCGCAGATCCTGGATCACGTTCTTCAGCAGGTCGTGCGTCATGGGGCGCGGCGTCGTCACGTTCTCGATCTGGAGCGCGATCGCGTTGGCTTCGAACACGCCGACCCAGATGGGGAGAACGCGCTGGCCGTCCTTGTCCCTGAGGATGATGATCGGCATGTTGGTGATCGGGTCCACCATCAGCCCCTTGATCGTCATTTCGATCTGCATGTGATCGTCCCTGGTGCCCCGCACCGTCTCTAATTCACCGCTTCGCCGCGCAGGCTGTTCGGGTTCGCGCCGGTGATGCGCACGGTGGCCATCCGCCCGACCCAGGACGGATCCCCGGGCAGATTCACGACGGTGTTGCCCGACGTCCGCCCCGACAGTTCCCATTCGCGCCGCCGGCTCTTCGCGTCGACCAGTATGCGCTCCGTGCGGCCGACCATCCCGGCGAACAGCTCCCCCTGTATTCCCTTCTGCACCGCCTGCAGCGCCACGATGCGACGCGTCTTTTCCGCCTCGCCGACGTCGTCCGGCATGCGTTTGAGCGCCAGAGTGTTGGGCCGCGGCGAGTACTTGAACGAAAACATGCTGTGATAGCGGACCGTCCGGGTCAGCGACAGCGTGTCCTCGAAGTCGGCGTCCGCCTCTCCCGGGAACCCCACGATCATATCGGTCGAGAGCGCGATATCCGGGATGGCCTCACGGAGCGCCGCGATCAGCTCCAGATAATGCTCCCGCGTGTGGCGCCGGCGCATCGTCTGGAGCACGCGGGTCGATCCGCTCTGGACCGGCAGGTGCAGATGGCGGCAGATCTTCGGCAGATCGCGCATCGCCTGGATCATTCTCGGCGTGACGTGCCGGGGGTGCGGGCTCGCGAAGCGGATCCGCTCGATCCCGGCGACGTCGTTCACGCGCGACAACAGCTCCGCGAAATCGCATGACGGGTCGTCGGGAGCCTCGTAGTGATTGACGATCTGTCCGAGGAGCTGTACTTCTCTCGCGCCCGTGTCGGCCGCGTGCCGCACGTCGGCGATGATGTCGGCGGCCGGCCGCATCCGCTCCTTCCCTCGAGTGTACGGCACCACGCAGAAGGCGCAGAACTCGTTGCAGCCTTCGATGATCGTGACGTAGGCCCGGTGAGGGTCCGGCCGACGCGCCACTCCAAGCGGAAACGATACGTCGTCATAGGGGTTGAGATCGACTTGGGATCGGGTGTCGGGTGACGAGTGTCGGACGGAGGTGGCCGAGGCAACCAACATCGGCAATCGCTTCAGCGCCTGCGTGCCGACCAGGACGTCGATGACGTGACCGTTCGTCCCGGCGAGCAGGTTCTCGCCTTCCTGCTGCGCCACGCAGCCGGCGACGGCGACCACCGGCCGCGCACCGGTCTCTTCGCCCATGACCCTGATCTCGCCGAGACGTGTGTACAGCTTCTCCTCGGCCTTCTCGCGGACGCTGCAGGTGTTGATGACGATGACGTCCGCATCCCGGTCGTCGCCCGTACGCTCGTAGCCCGCCTGCTCGAGCAGCCCCGCCATGCGCTCGGAGTCGTGCTCGTTCATCTGACAGCCGAAGGTTTCGATCAGATACTTCATGTGCAATTTGGGATTCTGCAATTCCGCACTTACCTGTTTCGCTTTCGCTTTATATTCGCTTTCGCTTCGATCATTTCGCGCGCTCCGGCGAGCACCGACGCCGATACTTCCGCGCCACCCATCATGCGCGCAATCTCGGATTCACGCTGCGCGCCGTCGACCAGGGCGACGGAGGCCGACGTGCGGCCTTCCTTGACCGCCTTCTCGATCCGGAAATGCCTCGAGCCGTACGCGGCGATCTGCGGAAGGTGCGTGATGCAGAGCACCTGGAAGCGGGCGCCGAGGCGCCGCAGCCGCGCGCCGACGGTGTCGGCGACGGCTCCCCCGATCCCCGCGTCCACTTCGTCGAAGATCAGCGTCTTCCCGGGCGCGTCTGTCGTCGCGAGCGTTTTCAACGCCAGCATGATCCGCGACAGCTCCCCGCCCGACGCGATCCGGGCGAGCGGACGGACATCCTCGCCGGGATTCGGCGACAAATAGAACTCCGCCGCGTCGTAGCCGCGCGGGGTCCACCGGTCCTCGATCTCGGAGCCGTCGCCGTCCGCGAACCTCACCTCGCAGCGCGTTCTTGGCATGGCGAGATCGGCGACGCCGCGCGCGAGCGCCTGCGCGAACTCTTTCGCGGCCAGGCGCCGGCGATCCGAGAGCGCCCCAGCCGCGCCTCGATAGGCGTTACGGCAGGACAACAACAATGCGTCGAGCTCGGCGGCGCGTTCGGTCGCGTGCTCGATATCGTGCAGCTCGCGTCGAAGCGCGTCGCGCCTGGCGATCACATCCGCCAGCGACGGCCCGTGCTTCTTCTTCAGACGCTCGAGGAGCGCGAGCCGGTCCTCGATCTCCTGCAGCCGCGCGGGCGATGCATCGATGTTCTGCGCGTACGAGCGCAGAAAGAACGCGAGATCCTCGAGCTGCGACTTGACGGCGTCGCGTGCGTCCAGGTGCGTCCCGAACTGCGGATCGAGCGCCGCGAGCTCGGCGACTTTCTTCCAGACGACGGCAAGCGTGGGGAGCGCCGCCTCGTCGCCTTCGTACAAGGCGATGTAGGCGTCGCCGCAGAGCCGCTGCAGGCGATCGGCGTTCGCCAGCACCTGCCGGGTGTGCGACAACTCGCCGTCCTCACCCGGCAGCGGCGCCGCCTTTTCGATCTCCGCGAGCTGGAACTCCAGGAATTCGGCGCGCGAGGCTTTCTGCTGCTCGCGCGCCGCGAGCGTCTGCCGCTCGTCACGCACGCGCTGCCACTCGCGAAATGCCGCGGCGACGCCGTCGCGCGCGGACGCGAGGCCGCCGAACTCGTCGAGCAGATCCAGATGCGCGGCCGGATCCAGGAGGAGCTGATGTTCGTGCTGCCCGTGCAGATCGACGAGTCCACCGGCCGCATCGCGGAGGGCCGCGGTGGTCACGAGAGCGCCGTCGACGAACGCGCGGCTGCGCCCCTGCGCCGAGACTTCACGGCGGACGAGGACTTCCCGGCCATCGGGTTTCTCGAACACCGCCTGGACGATCGCCGCCTCTTCCCCGGTCCGCACGAGATCGCTGCTGGCGCGGCCGCCGACGAGCAAGCCGACGGCGCCGACGAGAATGGACTTGCCGGCGCCCGTTTCGCCGGTCAGGACACTGAAGCCGGGTCCGAACTCCAGCTCCAGGCGATCGATCACCGCGAGGTTGGAGACGCTCAGGAACCGGATCATGGGGAACTCCAATATTATCAGACCTTTGACAGCGCATGAGGTGCGTGTTACGCTTCCGCATCTGCGCTGTCCCAGCGGCGCACCAACCGCGTAGGGCGCTTCGCGAGGCGCTCCTGCGGCCGGAGGATTCGTTTGCGCACGTTTGGCTCTCTCGCCCTTGCGCTCCAGGCGCAGGGCGTGCCGGACTCTGGGGCCGGCGGAATCGATTTCGTCCACCTCATTGCGAACGCTACGTGGACCGCGAAGAGCGTCCTGCTGATCCTGCTGCTCTTCTCCGCCGTCTCCTGGGGCATCATTCTGTATAAGGCATGGCAGTACGGCCGCGCCGACCGGAATACCGACACCTTTCTGCAGGTGTTCCGCAAGAGCACGAAGTTCTCGGAAGTGCAGTCCATCTGCGCGAGCGTGACGGCGAGTCCGCTCGTCGGCATCTTTCAGGCGGGCTACGCGGAGCTCAACATGCAGCTCCGCCGCGACCCCGCGTCGAAAGCGCCGGACGGCGAACCCCGGCCATCCGGCCCTGCGCCGCGTCCAACTCTCAAGAGCCTGGACGGGGTCGATCGCGCACTGCTCCGCGCCACGACGGTCGAGGTCGCCAAGCTCGAGAAGCGCGTGCCGTTTCTCGCCACGACGGCCAGCATCACGCCGTTCATCGGGCTGTTCGGGACCGTCTGGGGAATCATGGTGGCGTTCTCGCGCATCGGCGCCGAAGGTTCCACGAGTCTCAGCGTCGTGGCGCCCGGCATCGCGGAGGCGCTGGTCACGACCGCCGCGGGCCTCTTCGCGGCGGTGCCGGCGCTGTACTTCTACAACGACTTCACGAACCGCGTGAAGGAGTTCGCGTCGAAGATGGACGACTTCGCGCTCGAGTTCCTGAACATTTCGGAGAGGAATTTTACGTAGGTGCTCAACGGATCCGCGCCGCGAGGCGCCCGCTAAATGCCCAAGGTACAGCCGATTCCGTCGGCGCCGTCCGGACGCAGCCGCCGGGCCCGCGGCGTGCGCGTGTCGACGTCGCTCGCCGAGATCAACGTCGTCCCGCTCGTCGACGTGATGCTCGTGCTGCTGATCATCTTCATGGTGGCGGCGCCGATGATGACGCAGGGGATGGCCGTGAACCTGCCGAAGGCGCGGCGCGCGAATCCGGTGAGCGCGCAGCCGATCTACGTCACGATCCCGTCCGACTTCGGACGAACGGGGCTCGTGCAGATCAACAACGACACGTTGCGCGCCGAGGTCCTGACCGAGCGGATGCGCCAGACGCTGATGGAGCACGCCGACAAGTCGGTGTTCGTTCGCGCGGACGCGGGCGTCACCATGCAGCAGTTCATGAGCGTGACCGACAAGCTGAAGGACGCCGGCGTCGAGAAGGTCGCGATCTCCACGCGCCCGGCGGGGACGAAATAGCCGTTGCCGTTGCAGACGATGGATGTTGTCACTGAAGTGCTGATCGATCGCGCCCGGCAGGCCGACAGGCTGTCGCGGATGATGATCGTCTCGCTGCTGCTGCACGGCACGCTGCTGACGGCGGTCACCCTGCTGCCGCGCCAGTGGGCGGCCGCCGCACCGCCGACAGAGCGAACGATGACCATTTCCCTCGCCGGCGCGCCGGGTCCGGTTCAGGGGCACAACCCGATCGCGCCGAAGCCGGTCCAGGAGGCCGTTCCCGAGACGGCCAAACCGAAAGCCGACACTCCGCCGGCGCTGAGCAAGCCCGAGATGGTCGAGCCGGTGAAAGCGGCGAAGCCCGAGCCGAAAAGCGCGGCGAAGCCGGAGCCGAAGAAGGACGTCCCGCAACTGCACGGCCGCACGCCGACGCAGGGAGCGGAAGTCAAGCAGGGCACGGCCCGAGTCGACACGCAGAGCTCTGCGCAGACGAAGTTCGGCGGGCTTGCGACGGGCGGCGGCGGGACCGGCGGCGCCTACACCGATTACGCCGACTTCTGCTGCCCCGAGTACCTGCAGCAGATGACGCGGTTGATCTACGGGAACTGGCAGCAGCACCAGGGCCAGGACGGATCGAACACGGTAGCCTTCACGGTGACGCGGGACGGCACGATCACGAACGTGCAGATCGAGGACGGTCCGAACCAGTTTCTCAACCTCGCGTCGCAGCGGGCGCTCGCGATCACACGACAACTGCCGCCGCTTCCGGCGGCGTTCAAGGGAGATCACCTCACAGTGCATCTCGTCTTTCAGTACAAACGGTGACCATGAATCGAACAGCGCTGGCTCTCGGAGTCGCTGGAATGTGCTGTACGCTCACAGTTGCGGGCACGCAGCCGCCCTCATCGCCACAGCCGCAGTCCGACGTGAAGATCGTTCTCGAGGGCAGCGGCGGCCCGCCGAAGCTCGGCATCGCCGGCGTGATTCCCCTCTCCTCGGACGCGGAAACGGTCGCGGCGGCGAAGACGATCGCCGACGTCCTGTACGACGACATTTCGTACGAGCGCGAGTACTACATGATCGGCAAGGACGCCATCTCCACGATTCCGAAGCCGGCCTCGCTCGACGGCGTGCCGCTCGATCGGTGGAAGGAGGTCAACGCGGACGGCGTCATCGTCGGCACCGTGCAGAAGACGGGCAGCGGCGCGCTGGTGCAGGTCAAGCTGATTCAGGTCGCGTCGGGCCGGACCGCGTTCGGCAAGGAATACAGCGGCTCCATCGCCAATCCGCGGCAGTACGCGCACACGATCGCCGACGAGATCTTCCAGCAGCAGCTCGGGTTTCGCGGCGTGGCCCGGACCAAGCTGACGTTCTCGTCGGACCGCGACGCCGAGCGGATGAAAGGGCCGACCGGCGCGCGCGACGTGCAGGAGATTTACGTGGCCGACTACGACGGCGCGCGCCCTCAGCGCATCACGAACACGAGGACGCTGAACATCACGCCCGCCTGGTCGCCGGACGGACAGGCGATCGCGTATACGAGCTACCGCCAGGGCTCCGGCAGCAGCTTCAGCACCTATCAGGATCTGATCGTGTCGTGGATCTTCAAGGGCCAGCGCGAGACGCCGACCAACGGCAATCCGGAGAAGCAGAACTACCTGCCCGCCTGGTCGCCCGACGGCTCGAAGCTCGCGTTCACGTCGAACCGCGACGGCAACCCCGAGATCTACATCATGAACCGCGACGGCAGCGGGCTGCGGCGCATGACGACGAATCCGGCGATCGACGTGACGCCGACGTGGTCGCCGACCGGCAATCAGATTGCGTGGGTCTCCGATCGAACCGGCAACCCGAAGATCTACATCATGAACGCGGACGGCACGGGCCAGCGCATGCTGATCGGGGACTACTCCGATCGCCCGACGTGGTCGTCGGAGCCGTTCAACGAGATCGCGTACGCGGCCCGGACCGGTCCCGGCTACGACATCAAGATCTATAGCTTCGCCAGCGGCGAGTCCAAGCGGATCACCGACGGCATCGGCAGCAACGAGAGCCCGGCGTTCTCGCCCAACGGCCGGCACATCGCGTTCACGTCGACGCGCAACGGCAAATCGCAGATCTTCACGATCGCGCGCGACGGCAACGACCTTCGCCAGATTACCCGCGAGGGTAATAATAAGTTTCCCAACTGGTCGCGTTAGCCCGAGCACACGGAGAAGACGGAGACAGATGAGACACACATGGTTCGCCGCAGCAATCGTCGGGACCGCCCTCGTCTTCGCGGGCGCGTGCCACCACAACAAGCCGCCCGTCGCAAAGCCCACGCCGCCGCCCACGACGACCACGGCCCCCCCGACGCGTCCACCGGCCCCCCCCGAGCCCGTGCCGGAGACGACGCCCGTTCCGCCTGAGCCGAAGATCTCCGACGATCCGCTGACCGCCAGCGATCTCGACGCCATCAACAAGAACTCGCCGTTCCAGCCGGTGTTCTTCGCGCTCGACAGCTACGAAGTGGACGGCACGGGCCAGCAGGCCCTCACCGCGAATGCGGGCATCCTGAAGAAATACCCCTCATGGGTGATTACCATCGAGGGACACTGCGACGAGCGCGGCACGGCCGAATACAATCTCGCGCTCGGCGAGAAGCGCGCGCTCGCGGCCAAGACCTACCTCGTCTCGCTCGGAATTCCGGCCGATCGCGTCCGCACCGTCAGTTATGGCAAGGAATTTCCATTCGATCCGGGCCATGACGAAGGGGCGTGGTCGAAGAACCGGCGCGCCCACTTCGTCGTGACCAGCAAGTAGCCCGTTTTTGAGGAGTTCCCCGCGATGAGATTCAGCCGCACCGTCCCCGTCCTTGGCCTCGCGCTTTTCCTGCAGGCCCGGCCTGCGCAGGCGGCCCCGAACAAGGAACATCTCCAGCTCATCGCCGAAATCCGGATGCTCCAGGAGCAGCAGCAGCAGCTTCAGGCGCTGCTGGGCACGCTGCAGGACACGCTCAAAGTGGTCACGACCAAGCTCGACGATCAGTCGTCGGCGACGCGCAAGGCGATGGCCGACCAGACGCTCGCCGTGAACAACATCGGCGACAACGTGCGCGTCCTGCGCGAGAAGACCGACGAGACGAACGTCCGGATTTCATCCGTCTCGCAGGAGATCGAGGCGCTCAGGCAGACGATTGCGTCGCAGCCCGCGCCTCAGTCCGCGCCGCCCGCGGGAACGGTGCCGCCGGCGGGAGCCGGCGCCGTTCCACCGATATCTCCGGGCGGCGCGCCGACTCAGCCGACTGGCGGAGCGACGGTCCCACCGGGGACGTCGCCGCAGCGGATGTACGACATCAGCTACGACGATTACATGGCGGGCCGCTACGACCTGGCGATTACCGGCTTCGAGAATTTCATCCAGACCTTCCCGCGGCTCGCGCAGGCCGCCGACGCGCAGTACAACATCGGCATGTCGTACTACAAGCTCGGGCAGACGTACGAGCAATTGAAGCAGATCGACAACGCCAAGAAGGCATACGAGACCGCCGTCCAGAAATACCCGTCGAGCACCGGCGCCACCCTGGCCAGCCAGGCTCTTCAGAGACTCAATCGTAGATAGAGAAAGACGGAAGGCGGAAGGCGGAAGTACACCCCTTCTCGTCTTCCGCCTTCCGCCTTCCGCCTTTCAGCGTCAGCCGTCAGAACGGAATGTCGTCGTCGGACAGCTCGCTGACGGGCTCCCCCATCGGCTCCATGTGGTCTCCGGCGCCGGAAGCGGCGCCCGCTGCCGCGCCGCTCGGTCGCGGCTGGGGGCGGCCGCCGCCACCGCCGCCGCCGCCGAGCAGCACGATCCGATCGCTCCGGATTTCCGTGGAGTACTTGTCGTTGCCGTCCTTGTCCTGCCACTTGCGCGTCTGGAGCCGTCCTTCAACGTAGATCTGCTTCCCCTTGGTGAGGTACTCCGACAGCGCCTCGGCCGACTTGCCCCAGAGGACGATCCGGTGCCACTCGGTTTTTTCCTGCTTCTGGCCCGACGCCTTGTCGTTCCACACCTCCGTCGTCGCCAGGTTCAGGGTAGCCACCGGCGCCCCGCCCGGCGTGTAGCGCAGCTCCGCGTCGCGCCCGAGGTTGCCGACGAGGATCACTTTGTTCACACTTCCCATACGCGCTCTCCTTCTGTAGCAGCCCGCTCGCAGGCATGCTGGTTACGATCCCTGGCGGCCGTACCGATCTTCCAACCGCACGACATCCTGCAGCTCCGGGGTCGAAACTTCGAAGATGTCGCAGTCGGTAATGGCCGTCATGCGATGGACCGTCTTCGGCGTCACGTGGACGGCCTGTCCGGGTTGCATCTCGCGTTTCACCAGCGGCCCGCCGCCTGTCCCCTCGTGGCCGTCGGCAATCTCGAAGAGCATGCGGCCCGACCACAGGAAGATCGTTTCGTCCTTCTGGTTGTGGTACTGCAGGCTGAGCGCGTGCCCCGCGTTCACATGAATCAGCTTGCCCACGTACCGGTCGGTCTTCGCCCAGTGCAATTCGTAGCCCCAGGGCTTTTCCACCCTCGTTATCTCACTCACTATCGCTCCTCGCGCTGACAGACTAGGTCCAAGCTCCAACTCACAACTCCCAAAGCCCAACGTCATTCCGATCTGACCGTCGTCATCGTCTCGGCGAGCACGCGCTCGACTTCGGCGGCGGTGGCGGCCCTGAGCACCCGGCGCGCCAGCCGCGCGGTGTCCTGCAGGCGGAGATCGCGGACGACCTGCTTGGCCATCGGGATCGCGGCCGGCGTCATGCTGAACTCGCGCAGGCCGAGGCCGGCGAGCAGCGGCAGCAGGACCGGGTCCGCGGCCATCTCGCCGCAGACCGACACCGGGAGGCCGCGCCGGCCCGCGCCGCGGGCGACGTGGCGGAGCACGCGCAGGATGGCCGGGTGCAGCGGCTCGTACATCCGCGAGACGCGATCGTCGGTGCGATCGACCGCGAGACAGTACTGGATCAAGTCGTTCGTGCCGATGCTGACGAAGTCGGCGTCTTCGGCGAGCAGGTCGATCGTCAGCGCCGCGGATGGAACTTCGACCATGATCCCGATCGGCACGTGCGGTACGGCGATGCCGCGGAGCCGCAGGGACTCCGAGGCCTGCGAGACGGCACGCCGCGCCGCCCGAAGCTCCTCGACGCCCGTCACGAACGGGAACATGATGCGCAGCGGACCGTGCGTCGCCGCGCGGAGGAGCGCCCGCAGCTGCGCCTGGAACAGCTCGTCGAATGACAGGCTCAGGCGAAGGCCGCGGAGCCCGAGCGGCGATCGAGCGCTGTCGCCCGGATGGCCGAGCCCCATCTGCGCCTCGCTGACGTCGAACGTCCTGACCGTGACGCGCCCTCCCGCCATGGCCTCGAGCAGCCGGCGGTACACGGAGTACTGCGCCTCTTCGTCCAGACCGGCCGCGTGCCCTCCCGCCAGCAGGAACTCGGATCGGTAGAGCCCAATGCCCTCGGCGCCGCGCGCGCGGGCCCTGGACGCCTCTTCGGGGCGCTCCACGTTCGCTTCGATTCGGATGGGCGTCCCGTCCAGCGTCACCGACGGCAGCGAATCGTATTCGTCGAGCGCCTGTTCGTGCGCCTTGCGTATCCTCGACCGCGCTTCGAGGTCGGCGAGGACGTCTTCTTCCGGATCGATCAGCACCTCTCCCGTCGTGCCGTCCACGGCGACGAGCGCCCCGGGCGCCACCATGGCGCTCGCCTGGCGGACACCGGCCACCGCCGGCACATGGAGCGAACGCGCGAGAATCGCCGTGTGATAGGTCCAACTGCCGGCGTCCGTGACGAACCCGGCGAGCCGCTGCGGATCGAGCTGCGCGATGAGCGACGGGCTCAGCTCGTCGGCCACCAAGACCAGCGGCCCTTCGACGTCGCGGAACACGTCCCCCGGCGCACCGCCGGAGCGCAGGTTCATCGAGATCCGGCCGACGACGTCGGCGACGTCTCCCTTGCGCTCGCGCAGATACGGATCGTCGATCTGATCGAAGAGCGCCGTGATCTCCTCGAGCGCCCGCTGGAGCGCCGACTCCGCGTTGAGCCGTTCGCTCCGGATGATCTCCGCCGCCCGATCGACCAGCATCGGATCGTCGAGCATCAGGCGTTGCGCGTCGAACAGGTAGGCGTGTTCGGTGCCGGCGGACGCGCTGATGCGTTCCTTGATGTGATCGATCTGCCCGCGTGAATGCGCCCTGGCCGCATCCAGGCGCTCGAGCTCGCTGGCGATGCGCCGCTCCGGAATCCGGAACCGCAGCTTCCGCGTGCCCTGACTGACGACCAGCGCCCGGCCGATGCCGATGCCGGGCGAGACTCCGAGACCGTTCAAGCGCATGGCGCCTCGTCGAAGCCGCGGTGGACGAGTTGACACAGCGCGGCGATCGCGTCGGCCTCGTCGGGGCCGTCCGCGGAGATGCGGATGGCGCTGCCCTGCCCTGCCGCGAGGAGCAGGAGTCCCATGATGCTCTTCCCGTCGACCTCGCGCTCGCCGCGCGCGACGCGGATCCGCGCGGAGAAGCGTCCCGCGGTGTGGACGAACTTCGCGGCGGCGCGGGCGTGCAGGCCGAGCGCGTTCAGAATCGAGATGTCGCAGGCAGTCACGTGCGCTTCAGCTCTTTTCGCCACGAATCAAGTCGGAGGCGACCCAGATGGCGTTGCGCCCCTGCTCGCGTATTTCGCGCGCGAGGGTCAGCAGGTCCGTCTCTTTCAGCGGCCTGGCCAGTTTCATCAACATCGCGAGGTTGAGGCCCGTGATCACTTCCACCTTGTCGGTCTCGACGAAGGTGACGCCCAGATTCGCCGGCGTGCCGCCGAACATGTCCGTCAGGACCAGCACGCCGCCGGGATTGTCCGGCGTTCGTACCTTCTCGCGTACACGCTCGATCGCCCGGCCGATCTCCTGCCTCGCCTGATCGACATCGTCGTGCCATCCGATCGACACGGCGGTGAAGTGCGGGAGATCGCCGACGATCATCTCCGCGGCGTTCAGCAGCTCCGCCGCGAGCTGCCCGTGCGTAACGACGACGACGCCCGCCTTCATTTCTTCCCGGGGGACTTCGTCCCCCGGACCCCCTCAGGCCGTCGCTCGCGGGGTCCCCATGCCCCGCGCCGCGCCGGCGGCTCACTCGCGGCGCTCGTTCGCTGCCGCACGTCAGTCGACTGCGATGTCACGGTGTCTCACTCTGGCCTGTACGCCCCGGAGGCCCTTCAGGCCTTTTTTGAGCGACTCCGCAATCATCACCGATCGGTGGCGGCCGCCGGTGCAGCCGACGCCGACGGTCAGGTATGTCTTTCCCTCGGCGACGTACTGCGGAATGAGGAACTGCAGCAGGTTCAGCGTGTGCTTCAGGAATTCGCGCGTGGCGTCGGAACGCTCGAGAAATTGCCGTATCACGCGTTCGCGGCCCGTATGCGGACGCAGCCGGGGGATGAAATGAGGGTTCGGCAAGAAGCGCACGTCGAACAGCAGATCCGAATCCACCGGGATGCCGTGCTTGAACCCGAAACTGAGAATCGTGACGACGAGCTGCGATCCCGGAGATCGCCCGGCCTCGACGTTGCGGAAGGCATGACGCAGCTCGTGGACGGTCATCTCCGACGTGTCGACGACGTGATCGGCGAGCCGGCGGATCGATCGCATCCGCGCGCGCTCCTCGCGGATACCTTCGATCGCCGATCGGTTCGGGGCCAGCGGATGCGGCCGGCGCGTTTCGCTGAACCGCCGTACCAGCACGTCGTCGCTGGCGTCCAGGAAGATGAGCACGGGATTCAGGCTCCGCATCGTCTTCAGCCGGCGCAGCACGGGCGGCAGCTCGTCGAGCATTTTGCCTTCGCGCGCGTCGACCACGACGGCCGCCCGCGCGATCTCGGTTCCGGCCCGCAGCGTCAACTCCGCGAGCATCGGCAGCAGGGCAACCGGCAGATTGTCGACGCAGAAGTACCCGAGATCCTCGAGCGCGCGAATCGCCTGCGACTTGCCCGAGCCGGACAGCCCGGTGAGGACGACGAAGCGCGACGCCACCGCGGTCCGCGCGGCTCGACGCGCCGCGTGTCGGCGCTCGGTCTGCGGCCTCGGCCGCCGACGGCGCGCGCCTGGCTGCCGTCGGCCGTCTGACTTCCGACGTTGGTCTTCTCTCCTCAGATGTCTTCTCCGAATTCCAGGTCCGCGGTCTCCCGGGCATGGCCGAGCTCGGCGTCGAGCTTGTCCGCGAGCCGGCGCGCGGAGTTCAGTCCGCCGTGCCGCAGGAGCTGGTTGCGCGCCGCCACTTCCACGAGAATCGCGAGGTTTCTCCCCGGCGCTACGGGCATCCGGATCATCGGCACGCGTACACCGAGCGTTTCATAATGCACCTCGTCCAGACCGAGGCGGTCGTACTCGCGCGTGGGATCCCACCGCTCCAACTGCACGATCAGCTCGACACGCTTCGACCGCCGGGTCGAGGCGACGCCGAACAGATCCTGGACGTTGATCAGGCCGAGGCCGCGGATCTCCATGTGATGCTGCGTCAGTTCCGGGCAGGTTCCAATCAGGAACGCCTCGGCTCTCGCCCGCAGCTCCACCGCGTCATCGGCGACCAGGCGATGGCCGCGGACGACAAGATCGAGCGCGCACTCGCTCTTGCCGATGCCGCTCTCCCCCACGATCAGCACGCCGAGACCCAGGATGTCCATGAGCACGCCGTGGACGACCGTCGTCGGCGCCAGGTAGGCGTCGAGCGCCGCGGACAGACGCGCCATGACGAGGGGCGTCGCGCCGCGCGCGCGCATCAGCGGCAGGTTTGCGCGATCGGCTTCGGCATAGAGCTCCGGCGGCGCGTCGAATCCGGCCGTCACGACGAGGCACGGGATGGCGTGCGCGAACACGCGCCGCACTACCGCCGTCCGGTCGTCGGGCGTCAGCGATTCGAGAAAACGCACCTCGCTCTCGCCGAGCACCAGGACGCGCCCTTCGCGGAGGTACTGATCGAAGCCCGAAAGCGCGAGCCCGGTCTTCTGGGGATGGGGATTCGTGATGCGGCGGGACACACCGCCCGCGCCCGCGACGAGCTCGAGGTCGACGCCCCGGATCTCGGCCAGATCGCGCAAGACCGTCGCTACGGCGACGCCGGGTTCAGCCATTGGCGAGATCGCCAATCATCCTAGTCCGGTTCGATGAGCGCGAGATTGCCGTCCTTGCGCCGGTACAGGATACCGACCGAATCGGTATCGGCGTTGCGGAAGACGACGAACGTCTCGCGGCCGCCCTCGAGCCGCAGGGCGGCGTCCTCGACCGACATCGGCTTGACCGGGTATCGCCCGCGGACGACGCGGGCGCCGGCGCCGGCCTCCGCCGAGACGCCGGCGCGCCGCGCGGCGGGGCGCCGATCGCGGTATCGGCCCTCGGTCCAGTTCGATTTCAGCCGCTGCGCCTGATGCTCGACCTTCGCCGCCACCTTGCGCAGCGACAGCGGCCAGCCGTTCGCTTCGCCCGTCGCGCTGAGCATGTGGTCCCCCCTCGCGTGGACGACGAGCTCGGTCTTGTGCCGGTATTTTTCCTTCGTCAGGATCACGGTCGCCGACACCGCGCGATCGTTGAGCAGGCGGTCGATCTTCCCGAGGCTCTTTTCGATCATGGCGCGGAGCTGGGGCGTGATTTCGACGTGGCGGCCGGTGATGTCTACTCGCATGTCGGGAGCGGGCTAATAGAGCACTTTGCGCTGGTTCGATGTGGGGATCTTCAGCTCTTCCCGGTACTTGGCGATCGTACGCCGCGCCAGCATCAGCCCTTCCTTCTGGAGGATGCTGACGATCTTCGAGTCGCTCAGCGGCTTGCGGGGGTCCTCGTTCTCGATGATCTTCCGGATGCGCTGCTTGATCGTCACCGACGACACGCTGTCGCCGTAGGAACTGCTGATCCCGCTGTGGAAGAAGAACTTCAGCTCGAACACGCCTTGCGGCGTGTGCATGTACTTGTTGTTGACCACGCGGCTGACGGTCGACTCGTGCATGCCGATGTCGTTCGCGACGTCGCGCAGCACCAGCGGGCGGAGATACTCGATGCCGTGGTCCAGGAACTCGCGCTGGAAGTTGATGATGCTGTTGGCGACCTTCTGGATCGTCTTCTGCCGCTGGTCCACCGACTTGATCAGCCAGAGCGCGGAGCGGAACTTGTCTTTCACGTACGCGCGCGTCTCGTCGTTCGCCTGGTTGCTGCCGGCGTTCTTGTCGAGCAGCCTGCGGTACGTCGGACTGATGCGGAGCTGCGGCAGTCCTTCCTCGTTCAGCACCGCGACGTACTGATCCTCGACCTTGACGACGTAGACGTCGGGAATGACATATTGCGACTGCTGCGGGTTGTAGCGGCTGCCCGGCTTCGGATCGAGATTCCGGATGATCTCGATGTGCTCCTTGAGATCGTCGACGGTCATGCCGAGACGCCGGGCGATCTCCGGAACCTGATGGTTCTGCAGCAGCCGCAGGTGCTCGGTCACGATCTTCTCGGTCGGCGTCCCCTCGAGTCCGAGATGGCGGATCTGAAGCCAGAGACATTCCTGGAGATCGCGCGCGGCGACGCCGATCGGATCGAACGTTTGAACGTGCTGCAGCGCGCGCTCGACGTCCGCCACGGGCCACTCGCCCATCGCCGCGATCTCCTCCACCGACGCCACCAGATAGCCGTCGTCGTCCAGATTGCCGATGATCGCGCCGCCGATCTCACGCAGCTTCTCATCTTCGG
>Ga0310810_10004157_pt1 | contig 15955 bp, 6 predicted proteins | sample NCmetagenome_FD_207641 | JGI IMG/M metagenome (GOLD analysis project Ga0310810, IMG submission 207641) | Soil microbial communities from experimental microcosm in Duke University, North Carolina, United States - NC | ecosystem: Engineered > Artificial ecosystem > Soil microcosm > Unclassified ...
GCGAGTCGTCCAAAGCCGGAAGGGATTAGCCCTTCCGGCTTTTTTTTCTGCCGGCAGAATCGACGCGATCACATTCCGCGCCAATCGGGGACCCGCGATTTCTCGGGTTCGCGGAGAGTTCGCGTTCAACCTCCCAGGCATCCTCGCCACACCAGCGCTCTTTTCCGCCCCAGTCAAAAGCTCTGCAATTATAAGAAAACAAAGGATTTATCTTGGCAATAGCCCCCCGAACCAGCTATATCTCGTCGTTAACGCTTTTGTACTAGCCTTCAGTGCAACGGCGACGGGAAGTTCGTTTCGGAAAGGGAGGACTCTCGTGTTCGTGTCGCGTGGTCGGTTCGTCGTACTACTCGCTCTTCTCTCGCTCGTGCTTGCGCCCAGTGCGCGCGCGCAAGTGCTCTACGGCAGCGTCGTCGGCGCTGTGAAGGATGCGCAGGGGGCCGCGATTCCAGCGGCAACCGTGGTCATTACGAACAAGGCAACGAATCTTACTCGCGAGACCGTGACAGGCACCGAAGGGGAATACACGCTGGCCAACGTGGTGCCCGGCCAATACGACGTGAAAGTGTCGTTAAGTGGATTCCGTGAATTCCTGCAGACGAACGTGCCGGTGTCCGCCGGCCAGATCAGTCGCGTTGACGTCAAGCTCGAAATCGGTGCGCTGACGGAAACGGTGACGGTTGCCTCGGGCACACAGCTGCTGCAGACTGATAAGTCCGACTTACATACTGAGTTGAGGTCGAAGGAAATCACCAACCTTCCGCTGAATCAGTATCGGAACTACCAGTCGCTGATCAATCTGGTCCCCGGCGCCACGCCGGCGACGTTTCAGAACGCACAGACCGACACCCCTGGACGCTCGCTGCGCACGAACATCAACGGCGCAGACGGACAGAACAACAACACCCGTATCGACGGGGCGAGCAGCGTCAATATCTGGTTGCCACACCACGCCGGATATGTCGCGCCCGCGGAAACCATCGACACGGTAAATATCAGTACCAACAACTTCGACGCGGCGCAGGGCATGGCCGGCGGAGCCGCTATTACGCTGGTCACCAAGTCCGGCACGAACATGGTGAAGGGCTCAGCGTTCGTCTTCCGGAATCAGGACGCGCTGAATGCCACACCATTTTTCACACCGTCCTGCGACGTGACGCCACCGCCCGCCTGCGGCAAGCTCAATTCAAGCATCTCGATCGCAGGAGGAACCGTGGGTGGACCAATCAAGAAGGACAAGCTGTTCTTCTTTGGTGGATTCGAGGGGAACTACGAGCGGAACAGCCGATACGATATCTATTCGGTACCGACCGCCCAGATGCGTAATGGCGACTTCAGCCAGGTCCTCGCCATCAACCCGAACTTCCATCTGTACGATCCGGCGACTGGCAATCCGGACGGCACGGGCCGAACGGAATTCCCAGGGGCGATCATTCCGGCTGGACGCATCAGCGCCCTTGCCCAACAGATTCAGGCACTGTATCCGGCACCCAATAACCCCGGAACGGACAACGGCCTTCAGAACAATCTGTACCTCGCTCGGGATCCGACAGCCAACCGCGGCAACTACGATTTCAAGATGGATTGGAGTCGCACGAACGACCATCACATCTTCTTCAAGTTCTCGACGATGCAGGCGAAGGTGTGCGACCTCTTCAAGCTTGGCTTCGACAACGCGGGGTGCGGCAACACCCACGTGTATGTGCCAACCGTCGGTCATACGTGGACGCTGAGTCCGACCACGGTCATCGATGGCAGCTTCGGGATGAACAAGCAAAACCAGACCGCGCAGGGCGGAGACTTCGGCACGAACTTCGGAAGCGACACGTTCGGCATCCCGGGAACGAACGGCCCGGATCCCCGGCAGAGCGGCATGCCCTCGTTCAATCCCGGCTACTCCACTCTTGGTAACGACGATACGTGGACCCCGCTCGAGCGCCACGAAACCAGCTACACCTTGACGCAGAATCTGACGCACGTCATGGGCAACCACGAAGTGCGAGCCGGCTTCGACTTCATTCGGTACCAGCTGAATCATTGGCAGCCGGAACTCGGCTCCGGGCCACGTGGCGATTTCGGCTTCTCAGGCAACCTCACCGGACAACCCGGCTACACAGCCAACCTGTGGAACCAGTACGCCGGATTCCTGCTTGGCTTGACCAGCGACTACGGCAAGAGTGTCCAGGCCGAAGTGATGACCGGGCGCGAAAACCAGTACGCAACCTTCATCAGCGATCGCTGGAACGTCAATTCGAAGACGACCGTGAACGCCGGGTTGCGTTACGAGTACTACCCGTTGATGACACGCGCCGATCGCGGTCTCGAGCGTCTCGATCTCACCACGTTCAATGTCTTGATTGGCGGCAGAGGCAACACGCCGGAGGACGTCGGCATCAAGGTGAGCAAAACGCTCTTCGCTCCACGTCTTGGCGTCGCCTACCGCATCGACGACAAGACGGTGTTCCGCAGCGGCTACGGGATGACCTACGATCCAATTCCCTGGTCGCGTCCGCTGCGCGGATTCTATCCAGCGACGATTGGGTTTTCCCAGACGGCAGCCGGACAGACCGGAAGCAACTTCGCCGGAGTTCCACTCGCCAACGGGATCCCGCCGATTCCGTTGCCGGACTTGAGCACCGGCGTGATTCCCATGCCACGCGACGTCACAACGCGCACGCCGGATCCGAATAACGTCGACCGCGGACGGACCCAGCAATGGAACGTCACGGTTGAACGCCAGTTGCCGATCGATGTGTCGGTCAGCCTCGCGTACGTCGGCATGCGCAGCGATGGCGGCTATGCCGATCTGAACCTGAACTATGCGGACGCGGGTGGCGGTGACGCCGGCCGCCAGCTCTTTGCGCAGGCAGGGACCGCAGACATTCTGGACTGGGGCGGCCGGACGAGGCGCCGATACAACGCGCTGCAGACTGCCATCAATCGTCCGTTCAAGAACGGCCTGCTGCTCAAAGGGGCATACACGTGGAGCAAGGCGATGGACGAAACGGACGACGATGGATGGGTGACCCTGACGTGGAGCCAGCCGTCACAGCTGACCCGCAATTACGCGCTGGCTGGATACGATCGGACGCACAACTTCTCCATGGGCTTCCTCTACGACCTGCCGTTTGCGAAGAACGACAATAGTATGGTGTCCACGCTGGCCAGGAACTGGCAGGTGAACGGGGTGTTCCAGATCTACTCCGGCACACCGTTTAGCATCGGGGGCGATAACACGGCGTTGAATCAGCGGACTGGTATGCAGACCATTCAGCAGATCGCACCGATTAACCAGGTCGGCCCGGCTGGACCCAACGCGGTGTACTACGATCCGGCTTCGTTTGCTCAACCAGGCGACCAGTGGGGCAATACCGGACGCAACTTCCTCCGGGGCCCGGCGAATTGGAATCTCGACATGGGCATCTTCCGCGGCTTCCCGGTGGGCAGATATCGCCTGGAGTTCCGGATGCAGGCGAGCAACGTTCTCAATCACGTGCGCTGGGGAAACCCGGTGACTGATTTCACGGATCCGAATTTCATGAAGATCCGCAGCATCAACGGAGACCCGCGCAGGATCCAGCTCGGGCTCCGGTTCGAATTCTAATTACACGCGCCCGTGGCGCATCGGGCCGGAAGGGCTCAGCCCTTCCGGCCTTTTTTTATTGGGCCGAACGCGTTGTATCCTGCCTGCATGGCCTCCCTTCGATGGCTCCTCGCGCTGGTGCTGCTGACGACTGCGTCCGCAGGCGTTTTGGCGCAGGGAGACAACCGCGCGAGCGCGGCTCAGGCTGCTCGCGCGATGGCCGAACATCGCTATGACGAAGCAGCGGCGATCTATCGAGAACTGCTGAAGGTCACACCCGACGAGCCCGAGCTGCACGCGAATCTCGGGATGGCGCTGGCGATGGGGGGACACGAGGCGGAGGCGGTGCCTCAACTCGAGCGTGCCATCGCTCTCAATCCGAAACTCACGAACGCGCGTGTGGTGTTGGGATCCAGCTACATGGCGATGGGCCAGCCAGCCAAGGCGATCGCAGCCTTGCAACACGTCGTTGCGGCGCAACCGTCGAATCTCGAGAGCCACCGGCTGCTCGCCGAAGCGTACGCCGCGGCCGAGCGGCCGGTCGAGGCGCTGACAGAACTCCGCAAGATCACGCAGATCGCGCCCAAAGAACCGGCCGGCTGGTACGCGCTTGGACACAGCTACAACGCCGTCGCCCAGGACGCGATGGCCACGTTCAACGACAGCCCTGACGATCGTTCCTGGCGTCAGCTGCTGCTTGCAGATGCGCTCGCCGCCGATGGACGGTTGACTGACGCGTTCACGCTGTATCGATCGACGCTTGACGAGATGCCGACGATGGTCAGCATTCACGACTCGATCGCCCGCATCTACGAACAGACCTCACACGCCGACTGGGCGGCGCGCGAACGCTCCCAAGGCGTCCTGCCATCGTCAGCATGCGCAACGCGAAAAGCGCTCTGCGAATTTCGAGCAGGCCAGTATCGAAACGCACTGGTCACCTCGCTGTCAGGAAAGGATTCTGAGTCCAGATACTGGCAGGCGCGTGCGGCTTCCGAGTTGGCGTCGGCGTCGTTCAAGCAGCTGGATACGCTGCCGGACTCTCGCGAACGACGGGAAATCCGCGCGACGATGGCCCGGGGGCAGCGTCGGTACGACGATGCAATCGCAGACCTGCAGGCGGCGCTGAAGATGGCGCCGGGCGATCCGGAGCTCCTGGCCGAGCTCGGCACGGCCTACTACTACGCGCACGATTTCGATCGAACGGTCGCGACGCTTCAGCCGTTGTTGAAGATTCGCGGCAACGACCCGCAGCTGCTGGGGATGTGCGGGGAAGCGCTCCTCGAGCTGCAGCGAGTCGAAGATGCGGTGCCGCTCCTCGAGCGGGCCACGAGCATCGATTCGACTAATTCGGCGGCGAGACTTGCCCTCGCGCGCGCCTACGTTCAGAAGGCGTACTTTGCCGCCGCCATTCCGCTGCTCGAACTCGAGATCCCTGACGACACGGACGGCAGCATCCACGTGCAGCTGGCCCGTGCGTATAAGGGGGCTGGAAACGACGAGAAGGCCGCTCAACTGCTGGCGCGCTCTCAAGAACTTCAGCGCGCGTCGCAGGCGCGAAGCGCCACGGCGGGACAGCGGGCGATCACGCCGCCGAAGTAAGCTTCCAGCTCCCCGCTTCCAGCTTCCCGCTGTGACGCGGAGCTGAAGCTCCGCGCTACGATTCACCGCCAACAGCTTGTCTCGCCGAAGCGGCGGAGCCGCGAAGGCGGGCGACTTATTGCTCTCGAATTTCAACCGTCTGATTCGACTTCACTCCCTCGACAACCTGACGCGCGCCAGACGGCCACTGAACTTCCACGCGAACAGTTCCAGCTTCAGGACCGAGACCGAAATGCAGCCCGGCGTAGGAAGACGAGGCATAGCCAATCGCGGTCGTCATGGTCCTGACTTGCTGGCCGACTGTGACGCGCGCCCCGATGCCGTCGCGATTGCTCTTCGTGCCGATCAGCCTGACGTCCAGCCACCGATTCGGTGACGGCGACTCGTTGTGCCACAGCTCCGCGCTGGCTCCGAGAACCAGGACCACAATGTCGACACGACCGTCGCCATCGAAATCTGCGATGCCGCACCCGCGATGGGCTGCCAACGCGGTCGCAAGGCCAGCTTCAGCGGTCGCGTCGCGAAAACGGCCGTGGCGATCGTTGATGAACACGCTGTTCGCCAGATTCCAACCGGTGGATTCGCTGACGCGATCGTTGGCGTGCGAGTTGGCCGTGAAGATGTCCTTCCACCCGTCGTTGTCGAGGTCCACCAGCGCACCGCACCAGCCGGACAACCGTGTGGTCGCCGTCACGAGACCTGCGGCGGGCGTCGATTCGGTGAACGAGCCCTTCCCGTCGTTGCGGAACAGCGGAAACGTCTCGCCAGACAATGCGGTGAAAAAGATGTCCTCCCAGCCGTCGTTGTCGTAGTCCTGGAAATCGGTGCCCATTCCGGACACCGGCCGCCCCGAAGCAGGAACCGAGACTCCGGCAAGGAGTCCGGTCTCTTCGAATGTTCCATTGCCCTTATTGCGGAAGAGAAAATTCGGCACGGTATCGTTGGTGACGAACAGATCCATACGCCCGTCGTGGTCGTAATCAGCGATCGCGGCACTCATGCCCTTGCCGATGTGCGTCAACAGGCCCGCGCGCGCCGAGACGTCTTCGAAGGTGCCGTCTCCGTTGTTGTGATACAGCCGATCCGGCAGCCCCTGAAAGAATCGCGGGTGGCAATACGTCCGAACGCCTCGCGCCTGGTCGCCGCAGTACCGGTTGGTCTGGGGTGTCCATTGCACATAGTTGACAACGAAGAGATCGAGGCGACCGTCGTTGTCGTAATCGAACCACACAGCGGCGACTGCCCAGTCGCCGCTCGCGATGCCAGACCGGCTGGTCACGTCCTCGAACCGTCCATCTCCGCGATTGTGCAGCAGCTGGTTCTGACGAACCCCGGCGACAAAGAGGTCGACGTGTCCATCATTGTCGTAGTCGGCCGCGGCGGCACCCATCGCATAGCCGACGCCGGCGACACCAGCCGCTTCCGTCACGTCTGTAAAGTGCAGCCCGCCATCGTTTCGGTACAGACGGTTGGAGTACTTCGGCGAGTCCTTCTGCAGCGACGGGATTGGCGCGCCGTTGGTGAAGAAAATGTCAGGGCGGCCGTCGCCGTTATAGTCGAAAACCGCGAGGCCACCGGGAGCGCTCTCGACGTAGTACTTCTCCGCCGTCGGCGAATGCTGATACGCAAAATTCAACCCCGCGGCGCCTGCGACGTTCGTCAAGCGCACGCTCGACCCTGAGGGGGCCGGTGCCTGATCGGATTCGAGCCGCGTGGCGGCCCGCATCGGGGGGACGAAACACAGCAGCGCCGTAACGACGACGCCCGCCGCGAGGACAGTCAGAAGCGGGGGATCGATTTCGCGGACGTCACGTCGCCACGGCGAGAAGTTGCGCACGTGACGACATCGTACTACCGGCTCCCGGGCCACGACGAACGCGCCAGTCAGCAGTTTCGTGAAAGCCACGATCAAGGAAGGTGTCACCACACCGGATCGCTGCAACCCTTAGGTACCACCTCGCCACAGCGCTCGCTCGTCGTACGGGGGCGCCCCGGCCGAATGAGCCCGTGCTGACAGCACGGAGCGGAACTCGAATTCTTCTAATGTTTTTACGATCCAAATGAATGAACTAAGCGCAAAAAACCGTAGATTGAACACTTTTTAGGACACGCCACACTTTTGTCGAAAAACCACTTGGGTTTGCCAAAGAACAAGGGTATACAGGTCAGTCGCTAATGTTTTCGTACTAGGGGACAAACGCGCCGCGCGTGAGCGCGTGAGGTTGTAAAGGGAAGGGAGGATCCCGTGTTCCGTGGTCGGTTTGTGCTATTAGCCATTGTTCTTCTCTCACTCGTGGTGGGAGCCAATAGTGTCGAGGCTCAGGTGCTGTACGGCAGCGTCGTTGGCGCAGTCAAGGACGCGCAGGGAGCGGCGATACCAGCCGCGACGGTCACCATCACGAACAAAGAAACGAATTCCACACGCGAGACCATTACCGGGGCGGAGGGCGAGTACTCGCTCCCCAACATGCTGCCGGGACATTACGACGTCAAGGTCACGCTGACGGGATTCCGTGAATTCGTGCAGACCAACGTGCCGGTGTCCGCCGGTCAGATCAGCCGCGTTGACGTGAAGCTCGAAATTGGCGCGCTGACCGAGACGGTGACGGTCGCCTCGGACGCACAACTTCTGCAAACCGACAAGTCGGATCTGCATACTGAGTTGAGGGCCAAGGAAATCACCAATCTTCCACTCAACCAGTATCGGAACTACCAGGGACTGATCAATCTCGTTCCGGGAGCAACACCGGCTGTCTTCCAAAACGCGCAAACCGATACGCCCGGCCGAGCGTTGAGCACAAATATCAACGGCGCCGATCGTAACAACAACAACACTCGTATCGATGGCGCGAGCAGCGTCAACATCTGGCTTCCGCATCACACCGGGTATGTGGCGCCAGCCGAGACGATTGAGACGGTGAATATCGCGACCAACAATTTCGACGCCGCGCAGGGCATGGCGGGCGGCGCATCGATCACGGTCGTCACCAAGTCGGGCACGAACAATGTCAAGGGCTCGGCCTTCTATTTCAGGAACCAGGACGAGCTGAACGCGACCGGCTTCTTCACGCCGTCCTGCGACGTCACCCCTCCGCCCGCCTGCGGCAAGCTGAATTCGAGCATCACGATCGGCGGCGGAACGGTTGGCGGACCGGTCAAGAGGAACAAGCTCTTCTTCTTCGCCGCGTACGAAGGCAACTATGAGCGCAACAGCCGGTATGACATCTACAGCGTGCCGACCGCGAAGATGCGCAACGGCGACTTCAGCGAAGAACTCGCGATCAACCCGAATTTCCGTATTTACGATCCCGCGACCGGAAACGCCGACGGCACCGGCCGCACCGAGTTCCCTGGTGGAATCATTCCGGCCAACCGCGTCACCGCCCTCGCCAAGCAGATTCAGGCGCTCTATCCGGCGCCGAACAATCCGGGGACGAATAGCGGACTCCAGAACAATCTCTATATCCCCCGCACCCCCAAGGCCGACCGGGACAACTACGACTTCAAGGTGGATTGGAACCGAAACCCCAACCACCATATTTTTGCGAAGTTCTCGACCCTGCGGGCCGACGTGTCTGACATCTTCAAACTCGGCTATGACCCGGTTGGATTTGGCCATACGAACATCTATGTCCCAACTGCGGGCCATACGTGGACACTCAGTCCGACGATGGTGCTGGACGGGACCATCGGTATGAACAAGCAGGATCAGTACGCCAGGGGTGGCGACTTCGGCACGAACTACGGGAGCGAAACGTTCGGCATTCCCGGAACGAACGGCCCGGATCCGCTGCAGAGCGGCATGCCAACCTTCAATCCCGGTTACAGCACGATTGGCAATAACGACACGTGGGTCCCAGTTGACCGCCACGAGACGAGCTACACGGTGACCTCGAACCTGACCAAGATGATGGGCCGGCACGAGGTGCGGGTCGGATTCGACTTCATCCGGTATCAGTTGAATCACTGGCAGCCCGAACTGGGCAGCGGCCCGCGAGGCGATTTCAGCTTCTCGGGCAACATCACCGGCCAGCCGGGCTATTCGTCAAATCTGTGGAACCAGTACGCCGCGTTCCTTCTTGGTCTGGACAGCGGATACGGCAAGAGCGTCCAGTACGAAATTATGACTGGGCGCGAAAACCAGTACGCAACCTTCGTCAGCGATCGGTGGAACGTCAGTTCGAAGATGACGGTCAACGCTGGGTTGCGCTACGAGTACTACCCATTGATGACCCGCGAGCACCACGGCCTCGAGGTGCTCGACTACTCGTCGTGGAACGTGCTCATCGGTGGCTTAGGCAACGTTCCGCAGGATGTCGGCCTCAAGGTCAGCAAGACGCTGTTCGCACCGCGTCTTGGCCTGGCCTATCGCATCAACGAGAAGACCGTGTTCCGCACTGGCTACGGTTTCACCTACGATCCGATTCCGTGGTCGCGACCGCTCCGCCTCTCCTATCCCTCGACCATCGGGTTCACTCAGACGGCGGCCGCCACCATACCTGGCGGGAGCAACTTCTCGTCGTTCCCGCTTGCGCAGGGTATCCCGATCATTCCGCTGCCCGATATCAGCAGCGGTGTCATTCCGATGCCGCGGAACGTCACGACGCGAGTGCCGAGTGCCGACAATATCGAGCGCGGGCGATCGCAGCAGTGGAACGTCACGGTCGAGCGGCAGCTGCCAATGGATGTCTCGGTCAGCCTCGCCTACGTCGGCACGCGCACGGATGGTGGCTACACAGACATCGACTTCAACTACGCGGACGCCGGGGGCGGTGACGCGGGAAGAAAGCTCTTTGCCCAGGCAGGCACGGCGCAGATTCTCGATTGGGCCGGACGGGCGAAGCGTAGATACCATGCGCTCCAGTCGGCGATCAATCGTCCATTCAAGAATGGCTTGTTGCTCAAGGGTGCGTATACCTGGAGCAAGGCGATGGACGAGGTCGACGATGACGGCTGGTCACAGCTCGATTGGAGCCAACCGTCGCAGTTAAGCCGCAACTACGCGCTGGCAGGATACGACAGAACCCACAACTTCTCGATGGGCTTCCTGTATGACCTGCCCTTCGCCAAGAACGACAACGGTGCATTGGCAACGATCGTTCAGAACTGGCAGGTCAACGGTGTCTACCAGATCTACTCCGGCACGCCGTTTTCGATCAACGGCGACAACACTGCGTTGAACCAGCGCTCGGGCCGGCAGACCATTCAGCAAGTCGCGGAAATCCGTCAGGTCGGGCCTGCAGGACCAAACGCGGTGTACTACGATCCGACGTCGTTCGCTCAACCGGGCAACGCGTGGGGCAACACGGGACGGAACTTCCTCCGCGGTCCGTCGAACTACAACCTCGATATGGGCATCTTCCGCGGCTTCCCGGTTGGCCACTATCGTGTCGAGTTCCGGATGCAAGCGAGCAACGTTCTGAATCACGTGCGCTGGGGCAACCCGGTGACTGGCTTCACGGATCCGAACTTCATGAAGATCCGCGCCATCAACGGCGACCCACGCAGGATCCAGCTCGGACTTCGGTTCGAGTTCTAGGTCCAGGGGGTCCCCCGTGACCCGCCAGGCCGGAAGGGCACAACCCTTCCGGCCTTTTTTTTTCAGGGCCTTCGCGTTGTATCCTGCCGCGATGGGCTCCCCTCGATGGCTGCGCTCTCACTGAAAGTCGCGCGCGCCTTCGCGACCGTACACACGATCAGCGCCCTGTTGCTCTTGTCGGCTTCGCTGTCGGCCGCCCAGACGCAAGGCCGGGAACTGACCCTACCCCTCGAGTCGTACTCGCCGGAGATCCGCAAAGCAGTCGCCGGCCCATACCAAGAGGCTCGGTCTCATCCTGACGACCCCACTGCCGCGGGGGCACTCGGGCGAGTCCTGCAGGCGTGGGAACAGTGGGAATCAGCGCACGATGCATATGGCCGTGCCGCGGCGCTGGCGCCGCGGGCGTTTGAGTGGCCGTACCTCGACGCGTGCGTCCTCGATCGTCTCGCGCGTCCGGCGGACGCCGTGATCAAGCTGCGCGACGCCTTGAAGATCCGGCCGGATTACTTGCCGGCGCGCATCAGGCTCGCAGACGCACTCCTGAGCGCCGGTCAGATCGAAGAAAGCCGGGGGCTGTTTTCATCACTCATGCGCGAGCCGGAGGCTGAGCCGCAGGCGCTCTTCGGCCTGGGTCGCATCGCCGCGTCTGAAGGAAAGCACGACGAAGCAGTCCAGGAAATCCAGCGGGCCCTCACACTGTTTCCCGAATGGGGCGCCGCGAACTACAGCCTGGCCTTATCGCTGCGCGCGCTCGGCCGCCGTGAACAGGCAGAGCAGGCCTTGCAGCGACGGACCCAGTACGGCACACGATGGCCATCCGTCGCCGATCCCGTACTCTCGACGGTGACGACGATGCGGACTGATCCGACGGCCCGTCTTCGTCGAGCGCAGAAACTGGCCGACGATGGCGACGTCAATGGAGCAATCGCCGAGTACGAAGGATTGCTTTCCGCCGATCGATCGCTGGCCCTCGCTCACCGGAGCTTGATCAAACTGTACGGCGACGTCGGCAATTGGGCGAAGGCGCAGGAGCACTATGAGGCCGGCGTAAGCCTCGGGACGGATCTCGCAGAGCTGCAGTACGATTACGGAGTCCTGCTCGGACTCGAGCAGAAGTGGGACGAGGCCGCAGACGCGTACCGCCGAGCGATTGCCGTCAACCCGAACTACCCCGAAGCGCACAACAATCTCGGGCAGGTGCTCGAGATAAGCCGGCAGTTCGACGCTGCGCTCGCCGAGTACCAACGGGCCCTCGCGAGCCAGCCGACATTTCGCCTCGCCAGGTTCAATCTTGGTCGAATGCTGATTGCCCAAGGCCGCCCGGCTGACGCCGTCGCCGAGCTGCAGAAGATCACAGAGCCTCGAGATCCCGAGGCGCCAAAATATCTGTTCGCGCTGTCCACGGCATACGTTCGCACGGGACAAAAAGACGAGGGTGTGCGTTGGGCAACCGCGGCCAGGGAGCTCGCGCTGCAGTTTGGCGATTCAGCGCTTGCCGCTGCCATCGAACGCAACCTGGCGACGATCCGATAATGCTGCGAATCTGCGCCACCTCCGCATTGCTGATTCTGTTCGTGTGGCTACCGGCATCCGCCGGTCGCTCAGTTGCGCCGCCTCAACTGCCGCCTAAAGGCGAAAGCCCCGGAATCTTCATCGAATCCGCCGCCGAAACCGGCCTCGCCTTCACACATGTCAACGGAGCCACGGGACAATACTATGTGCCGGAACAAATGGGTGCCGGCGTCGCGCTCTTCGATTACGACAACGACGGCGATCTTGACGTGTTCGTCGTTCAGGGCGGACCACTGGATAGCTCGGCGCCGGCGAGCACGCCGAACTACCCGATCAGCCGGCTGTTCCGAAACGATCTCACGCGGGGTCCTGACGGCAAACCACGGCTGCATTTCACGGATGTCACGGCGCAAGCTGGCGTGGGCCTGCGCGCGTACGGCATGGGTGTCGCCGTCGGCGACTACGACAACGACGGCGACCTCGATCTCTTCATCACGAGCTTCGGCCCCGATTATCTCTTGCGCAACAACGGCAACGGCACATTCACCGACGTGACGAGCGACGCGGGCGTCAGCGATCCGCTGTGGAGCACGAGCGCAACGTTTCTTGATTACGACCGCGACGGCGATCTCGACTTGTTCGTCGCGAATTACCTCGACTTCACGCTCGCGGGCAACAAGATCTGCACGGACGCGTCCGGCGCCCGCGATTACTGCGGACCGCGAACCTACCGCCCGGCACCTGATCGACTCTATCGGAACGACGGCAATGGCCATTTTACCGACGTCACCGAAGCGGCAGGCATCGCTCGCGCCGACGGCGCCGGTCTCGGTGTGGTCGCCGACGACTACAACGGTGACGGCTGGCTCGATCTCTACATTGCCAACGACGCGACTCCGAACCAGCTCTGGATCAATCATCGCGATGGCACGTTCGTGGACGAGGGCCCACTCTCGGGCGCGGCGTTGAACGCCGCCGGGAATCCGGAGGGCAGTATGGGGATCGCGTCGGGCGACTTCGACGGAGACGGCGATGAAGACCTGTTCGTCACCAACATCATCGGCGAAACGTTCGCGCTCTATCGCAACGATGGCAGCGGCAACTTCGAGGATGCTCGCGTGGCGACGGGCATTGCGGCGTTGACGTCGAGCGTCACCGGGTTTGGAGCCGACTGGTTCGACTACGACAACGACGGGTGGCTGGATCTGTTCGTCGCCAACGGCGCCGTCAACGTCATCGAATCACAGCGCGGCCAGCCGAACCCGTTCCGCATGAAGAATCAGTTGTTTCACAATTCAGGCGACGGGCGATTCACCGACGCGAGCGCTCTGGGCGGGGCGGCATTCGCACGCGCCGAGATCAGCCGCGGCGCCGCGTTCGGCGACATCGACAACGACGGCGATACGGATATCGTCGTGACCACGAGCGGTGGTCCGGTTCGCCTGCTGCTGAACCGGGGAACAGCCGGGAGCCACTGGATTGACATCTCGCTACGGGATTCTCCCGGCAATCGCTTCGGCGTTGGCGCGCGCGTCGGCGTCGAGCGTGCGGGGAAACCAACGCTGTGGCGGCGTGTGCACACGGATGGGAGCTACTTGTCGGCAAGCGACATTCGCACACACGTAGGTCTGGGACCTTCATCGAGCGTCGACAGCGTGCTGGTGCAGTGGTTGGACGGCACGCGCGAGCGATGGACCCACGCCACCACCGACACACTCGTCACGCTGCGGCGTGGGACTGGACAACGACCATGAGGCGCCTCGTCACTACTCCGAGGCGCTTCGCCCCTCGGACTCCCCGACACGCTCTCTCGCGAGCCGCTTCGACGGCTCGCTCCGTTCGCGTGGCTCGCTTCGCTACGCTCGCTCGCGTCATTCTGCTGGTCTTCCTCGCTCTTGGCTGGACGGCACCGGCGCAAGCGGACTTGCGGGCTGCCGCCACAAAAGTCGACATTACGCCGCAGAACCCACAATGGCTGCTCGGCTATCAGGCGCGTCAGTCCGACGGCGTGCACGATCGCATCTATCACCGCGTGCTCGCGCTCGACACCGGACAGGCCTCCTTCTATCTGATCTCGTCGGACCTGTGCCTGTTCTCTCCGAACTTCTACGACTCGGTGATGCGGGAACTCCAGGCTAGGACGGGGATCGATCCGTCGCACGTCTGGTGGAGCGTCACCCACACGCATGCGGCGCCGGAAATCGGACCGCCCGACATGTACAAGGCGCTGCTCGGCCGGTCCGATCACGATTGGGACCGCGAATACACGACCTTTGCCACCAACGCGCTGATTGAGGCGGTGAAAAAGGCGCACGACCAGCTTGAACCAGCGCGGCTGTCAGTCGCGACCACGGCTGCACACGCCAACATCAATCGTCGCGCGAAGGATGTCGACGGCAAGATCTCGCTGGGGCTGAATCCGGACGGCCCGGTCGATCGTCAGGTGAACTTGATCCGCGTGCAGCGCGCCGATGGGACGCCGATTGCGCTGGTCGTGAACTATGCGATGCACGGCACCGTCATGAGCGGCCAGAACCTCAAGATCAGCGGCGATGCGCCAGGGGTCGTCTCCGCATACGTCGAGGAGCAGCTCGGTGGAACGGTCCTGTACGTCAACGGCGCAGCCGGCAACCTCGCTCCGATCTACTCCGTCTACGCTGACGCCTCGAGCGGCCACCTGTCGCAGTTCCGCGTGCTCCTCGGCGACCGGGTGATCGCGGCGGCGCGCGCCATGCCGCCCGGCACTGCTCGCGTCGCGATCCGGCAAGCGCAGGAGATCATCGAAACACCGCGGGGCAATGATCTCAGCTGGCCGGATGAACTGGCGGCATACGCGACAACGGATCGGCAGCGGATCAAGCTGCCGCTTCGCTTCCTCGCCATCGACGACACCGTCATCTGGTCCGCACCGGTGGAGCTGTTCTGCGAAATCGCGATGTCGATCCGGGAGCGATCGCGCTTCAAGCAGACGTTCTATTTCGGTTACACCAACGGGTGGTTCGGATACCTGCCAACCGCGAAGGGCTTCGAGGAAGGTGGTTACGAGCCGAAGACGTCGCCGTTCACCGCGCAGGCGGAGGCGGATCTGGCGACGAGTGTTCTGGCATTTCTCGAGCGCTTCCGCAGATAGCGCACAATCAACGATCGCCACGGTCACGCTGCGATCGATCAAAAACACAACAGGAGAAACGTGAGAAACGGAGGTAAATATTTGCTCTGTTTCTTCTATGAAGCGGCCGACGAAATCAACCCCATTGTTCGGTCGTCACATGTATCCATCTGTTCGCGGCAGTCATGAGGACGCGCCCTTCAACCAGCCGAGGGCGCGTCCGTTGTTCGTCGCAGCCATCAGTGCCGCACGATCTGCGGCGAGCTCCCGTCATCCTTCTATTCGCGCTCAGGTGGGCGATCCGGGTCGCCCGTCGCAGTATGAGAAGCGTGGGGCGGGGCACCATCTCCAGTGCGACGCTCAATCGCGTCCAGAAACGAGTCGTGCTCACCACCCCATCTGACGGCTGCGCCACTCCTGGTTGTTTACGCCACGCCAGTCATCGCCGGCTGATACGCCGTGCCGTCGCGCCACATCGCATAGAGGATCCGACACAGGCGACGGGCGAGCGCCACGATCGCGATGCGGCGCCCGCGCCGCTCCGCAAGCCGACGCGCCCACCGCTGCAACGGATCCCGCGTGCGCTGCCGCCACCCCCCCACGCGGCTTG
>Ga0310810_10004158_pt1 | contig 15953 bp, 16 predicted proteins | sample NCmetagenome_FD_207641 | JGI IMG/M metagenome (GOLD analysis project Ga0310810, IMG submission 207641) | Soil microbial communities from experimental microcosm in Duke University, North Carolina, United States - NC | ecosystem: Engineered > Artificial ecosystem > Soil microcosm > Unclassified ...
TCGAACAGTTCAGGTTCGAACCGGAACGAGAGACACCGATCGCCCTCGCCATGCCGGTGCGAGCAGGCGAAGCAGTGGCCGGCGTTGACGAGGAGATAGGAGCCTTCCGAGAGCAGCGATGTGCCATGCCGGTCGCGCACCACGAAGCTGCCCGAGAGCACCAGCGCGAGGCTCGAGGTCGCCGTCAGCTCCTCGGCCTCATGGTCGTGCGGCCCGCAGGTGCAGACGACATCCTGCACCCACCAGCCGTCGCCCGACGCAATGACCGTGTCGGAGATGCTGCCGCGTGCCCCGTTCGCCGCCTTGCGCGCGAGCGCGGCGGCGAGTGGATCGGTGTGAGTCGGCACCCTCGGCATGGCGCCAATATAATGTCGGCGGCGACGCGTCTCTACCCTCGGGTCCGGTCGACGCGCGCCGCATAGCAGCCCGGCGCGGCGAAATGGACGTGCAGGTACGCGGTGGATGGAAGTGCGAGCAGGCGCTCGATCGAGCCTTCGAGCTCGGTGCCTTCGACGAGCTCCCGCTCGACCATCATTCCGTCCTTGTCGAAGGCACGCACCGCAAGCGTCCGCTTGCGCAGCTGCTCCGGGATCTGTCCCACTTCGTCGTATGTCGCCTCGCCTTTGCGCACATAGATCGCAAAGCGCATCCGGTAAGGGCTATCGACCGCGTGATGCTCATAGTTCGTCAGAATCACTTCCTCGCCTGGCGTCGCGTCGGTCAGGCTGATGCGGCAGGGGACTGCGCCGGGCGCTTTGCGGCGCACCGCGCCATGGGCTGCGAGCTCGGTATCCGACAGCGCGAACAGGTGATCGAAGTTTTCGGCCGGCAGGCCGGTGATGCGGAAGCTCATGATTCCCTCCTGAGTTCTGCACCGGATATGGCCTGGCGAAAACGCCGAACCCACCCGTTTTCCGGATCGCCTTCGCCTTGCTAAGGTTCACGCAAACAGGAGGACTTGATGCGCCGCTTTGCTGCCGTTGTGCTGCTGGTCGCCATCTTTGCTGCGCCGGCCTTCGCTGAATATCCGGACAAGCCGATCCGCCTGATTGTCCCGCAGGCCGCGGGCAGCGCCACCGATGCGGTCGCGCGCATTCTCGGTGCGGAGCTCGGGAAGGAGCTTGGGCAGCAGATCATCGTCGACAACCGTCCGGGCGGGGCGCTCACCATCGGTCTCGACGCGACGGCGAAATCGGCGCCCGATGGCTACACCATCTGCATGGGCCCGATCGGCGCGCTCGCCATCACCCGCCACATGGTTTCGAAACTGCCCTATGACATCGAACGCGACTTCCAGCCGATCGCGCTGGTGACGCGCGGCCACCTGCTGTTGGCGGCCGCGCCGAATGCGCCGTTCAAGAGCGTGCCGGAGCTGATCACCTACGCAAAGAACAACCCCGGCAAGCTCTCGAACGCATCGTCAAGCAACGGCTCGCCCGGCCACGTCGGCGGCGAGCTGTTCAAGTTCATGACCGGGACGGAGATTGTGCACATTCCGTACCGTGGTGGCGCGCCCGCCATCAACGATCTGATCGCCGGCCGCGTGCAGCTGATGTTCGAGAGCCTGAATTCGATCGCGCCGCACGCGCGGCAGGGGAGCGTGCGCGCGCTCGCGGTGACCGGTGAGCACCGCTCGTCCGGCTTCCCCGAGATACCGACGATCGCGGAAGCGGGCGTGCCGGGTTATGCAGCGCCGACCTGGAGCGGGGTGATCGGACCTGCGGGCATTCCCCGGCCCATCGTCGACAAGCTCAACGCTGCGATCAATCGCGCGATCAGTTCGCCGAGCTTCAAGGAGCGCTTCGCGGTGATCGGTGATGAGCCGGCCGGTGGAACGCCGGAGGAATTCGCCGAAACGATCGCCAAGGATTCGGCGAAGTGGAAAGAGGTGGTGCAGCGGTCAGGAGCGCGGCTCGATTGACAGAAGTTACAATCCGCTGAACCAGTTGTAACCTTTATCCTCCCAGTAGCCGCCGGTGTAATTGTTCAGCACCGCCATGCCCACCACATGCTTCGGGTTCTTGAAGCCGAGCTTGGTCGGGATGCGGATGCGCATCGGGAATCCGAATTTGGTCGGCAGGACTTCGCCGTCGAACTTGAAGCTCATTTGCGTCTGTGGATGCAGCGCGGTCGGCATGTCGATCGAGACCGAGTAGCCCTCCGCACACGCGAAATGCACATATTTTGCCGTGAGGTCGGCGCCGACCCGGCGCAGGAAGTCGCCCAAAGGTGCGCCGGTCCACTTGCCGATCTCGCTCCAGCCTTCGACGCAGATCAGCCGCGTGATCTGGGTTTCTTGCGGCAGCGCATAGAGCTGGTCGAGCGTCCAGGCGTGCTTGTTCTCGATCAGGCCATCGAGCTGGAGCCGGTAGGTGTCTTCGTCCACATCCGGCGCATCCGCTTCGTCATAATAGCCATTGAAGCGGAACGGGCGCGTGATCGCGCTCTCAGGGTAGGTCGGCGCGAGCCGGCTTGGATTGAATAGCCGCGCCTGCACCCAATCGTTGAATTCGGAAATGACACGCAGCGCGCGTTCCGAGCCTGGGCCATCGACGATGTCGCAGCCGGTGAGCAATGCAAGCGCGCCAAGGCTCGCGCCGCCGCGCAGGAACACGCGGCGCGACGGATCCGGCAGCAACTTCGCCGCGTCCGTGATGAGCAGCTGAGCATCGACGTTCGGATTTGCTTTCCGTCTCATCAACGGCCCATGATCATCGCGCGCAGCGACTTCGGCACAATCAGCGCCATGGTCACATGCAGGATAAGGAACAACACGATCGCCGACATGGCGAAGAAGTGGACCAGCCGCGCGCCTTCATAGCCGCCAAACAGAACCGTAAGCTCCCAAAGCTGCACCGGCTTCCACATCGCGAGGCCGGATAAAACGATTAGGACCCCGGTCAGCAGGATTCCCGCATAGAGAAGTTTTTGGACGGCGTTGTAGCGCGTCGCGTCCTTGTAGCTCAGCCGCCCTGACAGGGCGGCGCCGAGGTCGCGCGCCACCTCTGCGGGCCAAATTGGCAAGAGCTTGCGCCGGAAACGGCCGGTGGCGAGCCCGAGCGCCAAATAGATCAGCCCATTGATAACGAGCAGCCACATACCGGCGAGGTGCCACATGATTCCGCCGGCGAGCCAGCCACCCAGCGCGATGCTCGGCGGGAACGTGAACCGAAACAACGGCGAGGCATTGTAAATCTGCCACCCCGAGCCGATCATGATCAGGATTGCGAGCGCATTGATCCAGTGCGTGATCCGCACATAAAGCGGATGGATCGGCTGCGCGTTGAAATCGCTCGCGCCTGTTTCGTTGATGGTCGTATCGGCCATGTTCGCGGTGAAGCACATTTCAGGCGACATCGCCACGGCGAGGCCGCGCCGCTCACGCAATTGGGAAGAGGCGTCGCCACTCCCTTCCGCTCACGCGATTGGGAATAGACACGCCTTTCCGGTGTTGATGATATTCAGCTAAATGGGGAGGATCGCATGAACCGGTTACTTTGCGGCATCGCCACGATTGCATTCGTCGCATGTGTCACACCCGCACCTGCGCAGGAGCAGCCGGTGCGCGTGCGCGGAACCGTCGAGCGCGTCGACAACGGCCTCTACGTCATCAAGGCGCGCAATGGCGGCGAACTGAAGGTGAAGCTCGCGGATAACGCGATGGTGGTGGCGCTGATCAAGGCGTCGCTCGCCGACATCAAGCAGGGCTCCTACATCGGCGTGTCCGGCATGCCGCAGCCGGATGGCTCGCAGAAGGCGCTCGAGATTCACATTTTCCCCGAAGCAATGCGCGGCGTCGGGGACGGGCACCGGCCATGGGATCTGCAGCCTTCGAGCACCATGACGAACGGGGCGGTCGAACAGACATCCGCCTCGGCTAACGGCCAGGAGCTGACGCTCAAATACAAGGACGGCGAGAAGAAAATCGTTGTGCCGGCCGATTGCCCGATCGTCAGCTATTTGCCGGGCGACAAGAGCGAGCTGAAGCCGGGTGCGGCGATCTTCATTGCCGCTGCGCAGAAGCAGCCGGACGGAACGCTGGTTACCCCGCGGGTGAACGTGGGGCGGGGCACAGCACCGCCAATGTAGCGCGCAGTGTCGATGGCGATGCGCCTCTCCGACGAGGAACAAGACATCCTCGCCGGAAAGCATGGCGCAGTCCGCCGAGAGGCCCTGCAGCACCAAATCAAGGTCGGCGAGTTCTTCGGCGCGGCCGATTTCGTGCCGGTGACGCAGGCGCACATCATGGCCGACACCGAGAGCCTCGGCGAAGCCGGCGTGCGCTGGCTCGAGACGCTCGCGGCGAATGCGGATAACGACGCGGTCCGCATTCCGACCATCACCGACCCGCGCGGGACGGACTTCTCCAAGGCCAGCATGCTCGGCCAGACCGCGGCCATGCTCGACCTGGAGCGGCGCGCGATTGCGGCCTTCGTGAAGCTCGGCGTTACGATGACCGACACCTGCATCAATTATCAGACCATCCAGGCTCCCGTGCGCAACGAGCACGTCGCCTTCGGCGATACCGGGGTGGTGATCTATTCCAATTCGGTGTGCGGCGCGTTCTCCAATTTCGAGGGCGGGCCGTCGGCGCTCGCGGCCGGACTCACTGGCCGCACGCCGCGCTACGGCTTTCATCTTGCCCAGCAGCGGCGCGCCACCTTGCATGTTCGTGTGGAGTTTGCGCCGGCATCCCTCAACGAATGGGGGGCGCTCGGCGGCGTGATCGGGCGGATCGCCGGCCATTACTGGGCTGTGCCGGTGATCGAAGGCATCGACGAGCCGCCGCGCTCGGATCAGCTCAAGCACTTCGGCGCCGCGATGGCGAGCTACGGCTCGACCGCGCTTTATCATATGGTCGGTGTGACGCCGGAGGCGCCGCGGCTCGCCGATGCGGCCTCTGGCGATCTCCCGCGCCACCGCGTGACGCGCGACGACGTCATCGGCCTGCAGAAGTCCTATCACACCGACACGGAAGTCGATGTGGTGGTGTTCTCGGCGCCGCAGCTCAGCCTGTTCGAGCTGCGCGATCTGGCAAGCCTGTGCGACGGCCGCCGGTTCAAGGTGCCGCTGCTCGCGGTCACGAGCCCGCAGGTCAAACCGGACGCGGATCGCGCGGGTTACACGAAGCGCATCGAAGAAGCCGGTGGCCACGTGCTCTCCGGCATGTGCTTCTATCAGTCCTACGCACGTGAGATCGCTGAGGCCAACGGCTGGAAGCGGCTCGCGACCAACAGCGCGAAGCTCGTCAACATTCTCGGCGGCTACGGCTACCGGCCTATGCTCGCCTCTATGGAAGCCTGTGTGGACGCCGCGGCAAGCGGCGAGCTCAAAGTCACATGACAGTATTTCGCGCCCGCCACGCCATGGGACGCGCCGTCCAGGGGATCGCGCTGGTGGCACAGGATGGTTTTTCGGCGCGCTACGATCTCGACCGGATCACGGGCGTTTTCTCCCGGCCGACCCACAAGCTCGCAGGCCAGTCGTATGCCGGCAGGGTGCTGGTGCTCGACACCGCCAAAGGCGGCGTCGCGACCGCTTGGATGCTGCACGAGATGGCCTCACGCGGTGTCGTGCCGCTAGCGCTCGTCTTCAATTCGGTGAACCCGATCCTGGCGCAGGGCGCGGCCTTCGGCGACGTCCCGATGCTCGCAGGGTTCGACGTGGACATCACGCGCGCGATTCCGAACGGCGCCTCCGTCGCGATCGATCCGGCGGCGCAAACGATTGCTGTCTTAGAAGGGAAACCGGCTGGTGGAATTTAGCCCGCAGCCGCCTGAAGCGGGACGGTGCGTGGTTGTTCCAGCCGCGTGCTGATCACCTCGGCCGGCGCGGGTTTGCCGAACCGATAGCCCTGCATCGAATGGACGCCGGCCGCGCGCAGGAACAGCTGCTGTTCTGCAGTCTCGACTCCTTCCGCCGTCACCTTCATGCCGAGCCCGCGGCCAAGGCTGACGATGGCGTGTACGATCGAGGCTGCATCGGCAGCGCTCTCGATCGAGCGCACGAACGACCGGTCGATTTTGATGCGGTCGAACGGGAAGCGGCGCAGATAGAGCAAGCTCGAGTAGCCGGTGCCGAAATCGTCCAGGGCAAAGCGCACTCCGAGGGTCTTGAGATAGCGCATCGCCTTCTCGGCGTCGTCGACATTGCCTAGCAGCGTCGACTCGGTCAGCTCCAGCTCGAGGCGCTGCGGATCGAGTTCGGTCTCGGCCAGGATGCGCTCCACCATTTCGACGAAGTCCTGGCGGCGGAATTGCAGCGGCGACACATTGACCGCGACCGTGAGATAGGCCCAGGAGCGCGCTTCGAGGCAGGCCTTGCGCAGCACCCACTCGCCGAGCGGAATGATCAATTCGCTGCGCTCAGCGATCGGGATGAATTCGGTCGGGGGCACGTCGCCGCGCGCGGGATGGTGCCAGCGGCAGAGCGCTTCCACACCGACCATCTTCTCGCCGCTCGCGTTCATGATCGGCTGATACGCGACGCTCAGTCTGTCCTCGGCGATCGCAGCGCGCAGATCGTTCTCAAGCTGCTTGCGCTCGCGCAGATCCGCGTCCATGTCCGCGTCGTAGATGCAGGCGCGGCTGCGCCCTTCGTTCTTGGCACGATAGAGAGCAACATCGGAGCGCCGCATCACGTCGGCGGCATCGCTCGTGTGGCCATCGATCACTGCGATACCGATGCTCGCCCCGATCAGCAGGGTGTGGCCGCTGATCGAATAAGGCGCGCGTAGCACGGCGATGACGCGGTCGGCGAACCGGTGCAACCCGTCGAGGTCGGCCGCATCGGTGGTGATGACGGCAAATTCATCGCCGCCGAGCCGCGCCACGAGGTCCTCGCGCCGCACCGCATGAACCAGGCGCTGTGCAACCACGCCGATCAGGGCATCGCCGATATGGTGACCCAACGTGTCGTTGATGTCCTTGAAATGATCGAGGTCGATGGCGAGCACCGCGGCGACGCTGCCGTCCTTGCCGGTATCCATAATCACCTGGCTCAGCCGCTCGCCGAAGAAGGCACGATTGGGCAGGCCGGAGAGGGGATCGTGCATCGCAAGATGACGCAGGCGGCTTTCGCCTTCGGCGATCTTGGCGGCACTGCGGCGAATGTAGCGCAACGCCAGCGCGGTCAGGATCGCGAATCCGCCGAACGCGACCGCCATGAACGGAAGCACGGTGCCGACGATGCTGGTGCCGGGCCGGTTTGGCCTCCAGGCGAAATGTGCGATCGGGCTGCCGGCGCCGTCGGCAACGACATAGAGGTCCTCGTTCTCCTTCAGGGGCGTGTCGCCAAGAGTGCGCAGGCCGGGAAGGTCGAAGCGAATGCCGATGTCGGAGAGGAGCTGCCCATCGAGATATTTGACGGTCATGATCAATGGCTGTCCGCCGGAGATCGGACCGGCCAATGCGGGCAGGTCTGCGACAACACCCGCGACGATCGCCGGCCGCTTCATGAAGGTCTGCAGGCGCTGAACGCCGCGCGGATGACCGAGATTGGTGACCGGGTCGAGCGAGGGCTCCTGGTAATGCTCGTCAGTGTTGGCTTGCACGCGGCCGCGCAACAAGTCGATGACGCGGCCTAGCTCAGCATTGCCAAACAACGCGGGATCAACGCTCGCGTTGTCCTCGAGCGCGTAGACGAGCTTGTCCTGGCCGTCCGTCACGAACACATGGTCGTGGTCGAAGAAGGTACTCAGCCGCAGGCCGACAAGGTGATGCACCCAATCGCGATCGAAATTGTAGTGAAGCTGATAGACGACGTCATGCGAGGCCGCGACGTTTTCCAGTTCGCGCAGCACGCGATGTCCGCGATCGGCGATCGCGTTGGTGAGCAGCAGACGCTCCTGCTGCAGCTCGACATCGTCGGCGCGTCCCGCAGAACTCAAGACCGCCACGACGACACAGACGATCGCGAGCATCACGATCACTGCGATCGGAATGACGCCGCTCGAGCGCAGCAGCACGGCATCGCCACGCCGGCGAAATGCCCCGAGCTGGATCAAAGCCCTTCGCCACACCGGCGATTTGCCCAAGACGGCGTCCATCGGACCCGCACCTTAGGGGGGAAGTGTTTGTGAAAGGCTTGTCGCGGTACCGGAGGAGTGTCAGCGGGCGAGCCCGTGGGACCAATTCGCGCGAACTCCCTAACGGAAAGTAAATTCTAGCGCCCGGTTCCGTACGGCGGACGAGGGATATTCATATGCGCGGCACGCAGCGCGGCCGACCAGCGCTCTCTCAGATCGTGAAAATAAGGCTCGCCGGGCTCGATGCGATAGGACAATTCGGCCTCGCAGGTATCGCGTCGCGCCACCAGAATATCGATCGGCATGCCGACGCCGAGATTCGAGCGCATAGTGGAGTCCATCGAGATCAGGCCGATCTTGAGCGCGTCATAGAGATCGACGCTATGGGTGATGGCGCGGTCAAGCACGGGCTTGCCGTATTTGTGTTCGCCGACCTGGAGATAAGGCGTGTCGGTGGTGCATTCGATGAAGTTGCCCGCGCCATAGACCATGAACAGGCGCATCCGCTCGCCCTTGATCTGACCCGCAAACAGGAAGGAGACATCGAACTGCACATCCGCGGCCTCGAGCGCCGCGCCTTCCAGTTTGTGGACGCGGCGGATGGCCTGGCCGATGCGCTGTGCGCCTTGAAACATGGTCGGCGCGTTGAGCAGCGTCTCGATCTCCTTTGTCTCCGGATTCTCAATGCCCTCGGTCAAAGTCGAGACGACCGACTGACTGAGCGACAGGTTGCCGGAGGACGCGAGCGCCATGATGCGCTGGCCCGGAACGCCGAAGACGTGCAGCTTGCGAAAGGTCGAGACGTTGTCGAGCCCAGCATTGGTGCGCGTATCGGCGATCATGACGAGGCCGTCACGCACCAGGATCCCGCAACAGTAGGTCATTGCGACTCGAAGCCCCCATTGCCGGCACGGAGTTTAGCGGCGGCGCCGCAGTGTGCAATGTGAGGCAAACGTGCTTCCTAGAGTGCCTGCACGAGCTTGGCGAACGGCGTCTTGCGGCAGCGGCTTTGCAATCTCTCGTCGGCGGTAACGAGCTTGCACTCCCGCTGCTCGGCAAGGGCCAGGTAGAAGCAATCGTAGGCCGGGTGCTTGAGAGAAAGCGCGATCTCCAGGGCGCGGTCTTTCAGATCGGCAGCAGGAACGAGTTCGCTGAAGAGCCTTGCGCAGTTCTCGACGAAGTCAGTGACGGTCTCCGGCGGAATGTTGCCAAAGACCGCTGCTTTCCATGCCGCGTTCGTCGCCTCAACAACAACCAGATCTGGAGCAATCAGCCGCTCGCCTGACTGGAGCAACGTGGCGGCCGTCTCCGATTTTTCCAGTCTCAGGAACCAGCGCGCAGCGACGCTTGCATCGACAACGACTGTCATTCATCGAACTCGTCGTCCCTACCATGCCGGATTGCGGCTCTGACGTCGAACTCCTTCAATGGAGGCATGGAAGCGCGCCATTTTCGCGAGAGAGCGACTTTTTCCTGTGGCGTCAGTGGTGCCGCGGCCGTGATCAACTCGCGGAGCTCCTGTTCAAGCGAATGACCTTTCAGCTCGGCCTTCGTTTTGAAGTTTTTGATGACCTTGTCGTCGAGATTCCGGACCAGAACCTGACCCATGGCGACACCTTTATGCTATCACTTATGATAGCATGGCCCGTGCCGTAAGTCGACCCTTTTTAGCTCTGCATCTGCCGTGCAGTCTGATCAACCAGCACCTTCACCGCCATGGTCTCGGCGCCGCCGCCGCGGCGTGAGCCGCGCACCGGGGCAGCGCCAAGATAATCGAGCCCGGCCGCCACCCGGACATGCGCATCGGTCGCGCAAATGCCGTTTGCCGGATCGAACGCGATCCAGCCGAGCGCCGGAACATAGGCCTCCGCCCAGGCATGGCCGGCATCCTGCTGCACGACGCCATCGGCGCGGTGGAAATATCCGCCGACATAGCGCGCCGGAATATCGAGAGAACGGGCCGCCGCGACGAAAATGTGAGAGAGGTCCTGGCAGACGCCACGCTTGAGGGCGAACGCTTCGGCGGCGGTGGTGGCCGTGTGGGTCGGGTCGGCGTCGTACGTCATCTCGCTGTGAATGCGGCCGAGCAGCGCGTGGAGGATCGCAAGCGTGTCGTCGCCGCGGCTTTTGGTCTGGCGGGCGAAGTCCACGATGGCTGTATCGGGCTCCGTCAGCGGGGTGGCGCGCAGATAAAGGCTCGGCGGGAAGCGCTCGATGGCGCCGCGGACGACGCCGGCGGTGTCCTGAACGTCGACCTCGCCTTCCACCTGGACGCCGAGTTCATCGAACGGGCCTTCGGCCGTGAAGGTGTGCGTGATGTTGCCGAACGCATCCTCGTGCACGTTGAGCCGGCAGTCTTCGCTCACCTCGATGCGCCAGTGAATGACGTGTTGGCCATCGTGATTGCGCGGCGTGAGGCGCAGGGTCTGGATTACGCCGTTCGTCGGCGCGTCGTAGCGATAGCCGGTCTCGTGCGAAATGCGAATGCGCATGACAGCTGGCCAAATCTTCAGAGCAGATACTGCTCGGCGATGAGTGTGCCGAGCCGATTGTTGTCGGCGATGAAGCCGCCGATGAATTCGTGCAGGCCGCGCTTGAATATTTCCTCCATGCGGCTGTTTTCGAGCCGCGTGCGAACATGGCGGGCATGGCGCTGCGCGGCACCTTGGCGGCCATAGGCGCGCGCGATGTTGTCGAGATGCTCGACGAGGTGCGCATAGCAGCTCGCGAGCGAACGCGGCATCTTGTCGTTGAGCATCAACAGGTCGGCGATCAGCCAGGGTTTCAGGCTCTCGCGATAAACCCAGTGATAGGCGGTTAGCGCGGAGACCGAACGCAGGATCGCAGCCCACTGAAAGTAGTCGAGCGGGCCGCCGATATGCTCCTTCGGCGGCAGCAGCAGATGATACTTCACATCGAGGATGCGCGCGGTGTTGTCGGCCCGTTCGAGGAACACTCCAAGGCGCGAGAACCAGTAGGCGTCGTGACGCAGCATCGTCCGGTAGGCGGAGCCGTCGAAGCGCAGCGAGCTTTCCTGCACCCAGCGGAGAAAATTGGCGAACTGCTCGCGCGAGGCGGGACCGGCGCCCAGTTTTTGCAGCTCGAGCCAGGTGCCGTTGATGGCGTCCCACATCTCCACCGTGAGCGCGGTGCGCACCGAACGCGCGTTCGAGCGTGCGATCTCGAAGCACGAGCGGATGGAGGACGGATTGTCCGGAGAGAAGGCGAGGAAGTCGGTGACGGTCTGCTCGTTTGCTTCCTTGTGCGCCGAGAAAAACGCAGCCACGCACCCGGCGGTCGAGACCGCGGATTCCCACTCATTGGTCGTAGCGCCGTCGGATGTCGGCACTGCGGTCAGCCGTTGTGTCGCCTCGAGAATGCGCGCGAGATATTCGGCGCGCTCCACGTAGCGCGCGAGCCAGTACATGTTGTCGGCGGTGCGCGAAAGCATCAGTTGTCCAGCACCCACGTGTCCTTGGTACCGCCGCCTTGGCTGGAATTCACCACCAGCGAGCCGGCTTTCAGCGCGACGCGCGTCAGTCCGCCGGGCACGATGCGGATGCGGTCGCGGCCGGTGAGCACGAACGGCCGCAGATCGACATGGCGCGGCGCCAGACCTTCGTCCACTAGCGTTGGTACTGTCGACAGCGCGAGCGTCGGCTGCGCGATGAAGCCGCGCGGATCGCGCTTCAATTTTTCGCGGAACGCCTCGATCGCGAGCTTGTCGGCTTTCGGGCCGATCAACATGCCGTAGCCACCCGAACCGTGGACCTCCTTCACGACGAGTTCGTTCAGGTTGTCGAGCACGTACGAGAGGTGCGCGGGCTCGCGGCAGCGCCAGGTCGGCACATTTTTCAGAATTGGTTCTTCGCCGAGATAGAATTTCACGATCTCGGGCATGTAGCTGTAGACCGCCTTGTCGTCGGCGACGCCGGCTCCGACCGCATTGGCAAGCGTCACGTTGCCCGCGATGTAGGCCGACATAAGTCCGGGCACGCCAAGTGCCGAGTCCGGCCGGAACGAGATCGGATCGAGGAAATCGTCGTCGATCCGCCGATAGATCACATCGACGCGCTTCAACCCTTCGGTCGTGCGCATGAAGGCGGTTTCGTCTTTCACGATCAGGTCGCGCCCCTCGACCAGCTCGATGCCGAGCTTGTCGGCGAGGAACGAGTGCTCGTAATAGGCCGAGTTGTAGATGCCGGGCGTGAGCAATACGACCGTCGGCTCCGTGGCAGCGGTCGCGGGGGCGACCGATTTCAGCGTCGCGAGCAGTTCGTCCGGATAATTCTCGACCGGCGCCACACGATGCCGCGCAAACAGGTCCGGAAAGAGCCGCAGCATGACCTCGCGGTTCTCCAGCATGTAGGAGACGCCGGAGGGCGTGCGCGCGTTGTCCTCGAGGACGTAGAACGTCTCTGCGTCGACACGCACGATGTCGATGCCGGCGATGAAAACATAGATGTCATGCGGCACGCGCTGACCGTTCATCTCCGGCCGGAAGACCGGGTTCCGAAACACGAGATCCTCCGGCACAATTCCGGCGCGGAGCACCTCGCGCGTCGAATAGATATCCTTGATGTAGAGGTTAATGGCCTTGGTGCGCTGCTCGAGCCCGCGCTTGAGCGTATCCCACTCGCTGGCGGCAAGGATGCGCGGCACGACGTCGAACGGGATCAGCCGTTCGGTCGATTCGGACTCGCCGTAGACCGCGAAAGTAATGCCGATGCGCCGGAACAGGAGCTCGGCTTCGCGGCGGCGTTGCTGCAGAATGTCCGGGGGGATCTTGCCGAGCCAGCCGGCCAATTCCTCATAAGCCGGCCGGGTCAGGCCGTCCGTCCCGCTCATCTCGTCGAACGCGGCCGGCATCGGCGCGAAATCCCCCAGCCGGGCGGCAGCCGCCGCCGTTCACCCATGTTAGGTGCAATCTCCGCGCCAGCAAAAGGGGTACGGCCAACGGCTTGGCCGAAACCCCGCGCGGCACCCAGGCTCGGCTGAGGGGCGTGGCTTTCGGTTTGGGAAGGCCCGCCCGGGACGTTTTATGAGATTCCCCCGGGCGTTACATGAGAACGTCTCCGGTTCCCTCGAACTGCGATCAATTTCTGACGGCATCGAACACGAACTGTGACACCGCGCGTGTTGCGTTCCTCCAACGTCACCCGCAGTCTTCCGCCATCTAAGTACCCGCGTGCTGCTGAGCGGGCGCCTCGCGCCCGACAAGGAGGCCGCATGGCAACAAACGAATTCCCGCATGGCAAACCGATGGCGCTGATCGTCGAGGACGATCCGATCGTGCGTGAGTTGGCTGCCGCGCTGCTGGAGGAATCCGATCTCCGCGTGCTCGAGTGCGAGGATGCCGAGCAGGCACTCGCCATCCTGTGCAAACAGGGCGAGGATATTGCGCTGATCTTCTCGGACGTGCGCCTGCCGGGACTGCTCGACGGTGTCGACCTCGCGCTGCGCGTCAAGGTGCTCTGGCCGCGGATCACCATGCTGGTGACGACCGGCTATCCGGGCGATCGGGTGCAGGCGCTGCCCGACAACGTCGTCTACATGCCGAAGCCCTGGCTGCCGCTCGACGTGCTCCGTCAGGCGGAGCACGCTTGCGATCGCGCGCGCGAGTGGCGCGCCGTCGCGTAAGATCAGACGACGATCACACCTGCATCCGGCTGTGCGGCGAAGAGGCGCTCCGCATCGCTCGCGCGCCGCTCCAGCGCGAGACGCTGGTTGATGTAGCCCTTGTCGGTGATTTCGTTAGCGTCGATCGACGGCGCATCGGAGAGCAGAATCGCGCGTGCGATCCGCTCCGACGATGCGGAATGCGCGGCGTTCCATTGTGCGAGACCCTTGCGCACGTGCTCGCGTACGGCAGGATGCCGCGCGAGTTCAGGCAGCGCCACCGGTGCATCATCGCCGATCACCTTCTGACAGCCCTGAGCGTTGAGCCAGCATAGCAGCCCGGCGAACTCCTGGCCGGAGCCGGCGACGACGGCGTCCTGGAGCACGGGCGAGCATGCGGCAAGCGCGCCGACGCGCAGCGCCCCGACATGCACCCAGGTCCCGGTCATGAGCTTGAAGTCCTCCGCAAGGCGGCCGTCGAACATCACGCCGCGCGCGGGGTCGCTCTCATCGGCGAAGCGTACCGCGTCGCCCGGCATGTAGAATCCCTGCACATCAAACGCCGTTTCGGTGAGATCCGGGCGCTTCCAGTATCCGGGCGTGATGTTCGGTCCGCGCACGCGGATTTCGATCTTGCTCGCGTTCGGCACCAGCTTCACCTCCACGCCGGGTATTGGCACGCCGATATTGCCGGCGCGCTCGAGCGGGAAATGCGCCGCGGTCGCGAGCGGGGCCGTCTCGGTCGTTCCCCACGAGGATGACATCGGAATGCGATGGCCCGTGGTGCGCATCGAGATGGCTTCGAGCCGCTCCCACAAGTCGTGCGGAAGCGGAGCGGCTGCATAGAAGATCAGCTGGAGGTTCTTGAAGAACGAGCGCGCAAGATCCGCATTGCTTTCAAGATGCGGCAGCAGCGCCGCGTAACCCGCGGGCACATTGAAATAGATCGTCGGCGAGATTTCGCTCAGATTGCGGATCGTCTCGCCCACCATACTCGGCAACGGGCGACCGCCGTCGATCGCCAACGTACCGGCGTGGCGCAGCACCAGGTTGAAGTTGTGATTGCCGCCGAAGGTGTGATTCCACGGCAGCCAGTCGACCAAGGTCACGGGGCGTTCGGCGAGAAACGGCCAGCACTGCAACAGCTGCTGCTGGTTCGCGGTGAGCATGCCGTGGGTGTTGATGACCCCCTTCGGCAGTCCGGTCGAGCCGGAGGTGAACAGGACTTTCGCGATCGTGTCGGCCCCTGTTGACGCTACGGCTCGCTCGACGGCTGGCCCAGCGGGCGTGCGCGCCAGCTCATCGAACATCGTGGCGCCGAGATTCGCGCCGTCCCGGCTCGCGACGATCTCGGCTGTGCTTTGAATGGCGCCGAGCGCCTTGGCGAACGGCGCCGTGTCCGCGACATAGATCAGGCCCGGATCGAGCAGTTCGGCAATGTACTTGAGCTTGGCGAAATCCTGGCTCTGCAGCGAATAGGCAACCGACACCGGCGCAACCGGAACGCCTGCCGTGAAGCACGCGAGCGTGAGCAGCGCGTGCTCGATGGAGTTGGCCGACAGGATCATCACCGGCCGCTCGGCCGAAAGGCCGCGTGCAATGAGTGCTGCGGCCACCGAGTCGGCAGTCCGGCGTGCTGCCTCATAGGTGAGCTTGCGCCATTCATCGCCCGCCCGCTCCTGCAGGAAGGTTCGCCCTGGCGCTGCCTCAACGCTGTTGCGGAACACGCGCGCAAGGCTCGGTTCGTATGAATCGAGCGACGTCGCGCTGGCGAGGCGGATGGTGCCGTCCGGGTCGGTCGTGCGCGTCACCTGCACCGGGGCAAACGCGATCCGCCGGCGCGAAACGGCGGTCTGGACATCATTCATCAGGCGTTTCCCGCGGCGATTTCTTGATGCAGTATAGCGCGCCCCGCAAAAAGGAAACGCCATGAGTTCGATCGTCACCGCCGCCATCCTCGTGATCGGCGATGAGATCCTGTCCGGACGGACCAAGGACAAGAACATCGGCTATATCGCCGAGTATCTCACCAACATCGGTATCGACCTGAAGGAAGTGCGCGTCGTTCCGGACGAGGAGCACGAGATCGTCACCGCGCTCAACGCGTTGCGCAGCCGTTACACCTACGTGTTCACCACCGGCGGCATCGGGCCGACCCACGACGACATCACGGCGGACTGTGTGGCAAAGGCGTTTGGTCTGCCGATCGATGTCGACCCGCGGGCGCGCGCCATCATGGAAGAGAGCTACAAGACGCGCGGCATCGAGATGAACGAAGCCCGCCTTCGCATGGCACGGATGCCGGCGG
>Ga0310810_10004159_pt1 | contig 15951 bp, 13 predicted proteins | sample NCmetagenome_FD_207641 | JGI IMG/M metagenome (GOLD analysis project Ga0310810, IMG submission 207641) | Soil microbial communities from experimental microcosm in Duke University, North Carolina, United States - NC | ecosystem: Engineered > Artificial ecosystem > Soil microcosm > Unclassified ...
GAACATCGTCTACCAGCCATCGACCCAGAATGGCCGGATTGACTATGGCAATGGCGTCCGCACGACGTACGATTACGATGCCCGCCTGCGGCTCAAAACCCTGCTCACCGTCGCACATCCCGAGTCTTCCAATCAGGAACTCATCCACTTTGCCTACAACTTCGATGGGGTGTCCAATATCCGCATAATCGAAGACCGGCGTCCCGGCGCCGATGTGCCGGCAGGCGATCCCCGCCGCAACACGCAACTTTTTCAATATGACGACCTGTACCGGCTGAAGCAGGCCCGTTACTCTTTCGAACTGCCTGGCCAGGCCAAACGCAACGACGGCGAAATCAATTACCGCTACGATCGCATCGGCAACATGCTGGCGCAGACCAGCACGCTGACCAACCACCTTGAAAAGGGCTTGCCGGTCGCGGATCTCGGCGAAATGGACTCGGGTGGCACCGCGGGTCGCTGGAACCGTCTCGGGCGCGGCGCGGCCGATGATCCCGGCCCGCACGCACTGTCTGCAGTGCGGAACGAGCATTTTGGAGTGCGGAATTACAGTTACGATGCCAACGGCAACATGCTGAACATCGACGGCCTGACCAATACCTGGGATTTCAAAGACCGCCTCGTGGCCGTCGAGAACAACGATATGCGTGGCGAATATACCTACGACTACACCGACCGCCGCATCATGAAGCGGGTCTGGTCGAAGACGACAAATTCAGTGCCATCTGCCATCTACCCCCTTCCGTCTTCCGTGCTTTATATCAATAAGCACTTTGAGGTTCGTGAGCACGACGCGCCAACTAAATACGTCTGGAACGGTGAGACCCGCGTTGCACACGTCACCGGCTCGCTCAGCTCAAATCAAAGAGTGCAACGATTACGAATCTGGCCCGGGTGGAACCTTTGCTCGCTCGCAGTTTCCGGAACACTTCCCTTAGACAAACCAACCGATTGGCTCACCGGCGTCTGTAAATGGGGATCAGGCCTGCAGGCATGGGAACCGCTGACCCTTGGCGCGGGACTGTCGGCGGGCACCGTGATGTGGCTCGCCGCGAAAACAAATGGCTTTATAGTCGTGGCGGGCGACTATAAAGAGCCTAAGGACATGACTTCTACTTCGAGCGTCAATTTCCTTCCTGCTGCCGGGCTTGAAGTTTGGCATATCGTTTCGTCAGCCTTGGTCGGGCAAACGGCCAGCACGTGGCTTTACGATGCGTCCGGCGGCGACTGGCGCACTTACGTTCCCGGCGCCCCTGCAGCCGAAGAGGGCCGATTCGAGTCAATACGGCCGGGCGAGGTAGTGATGGTCCGGTTGGACAAGCCAACAAAAATGACGCTGCCGCCGCCAGCCTTACGGATTCACTATTACCACGAGGACCACACAGGATCTTCGAGCGCCATAGCAGACGCGGACGGCAATCTGGCTGAGGAGACTTCGAATTTCCCTTTCGGCTGCCCCCGGAAGTGTTCCTTATTTGCAGGGTCCCACGAAGGCTATCAATTCGGCCAAAAGGAACTGGAGGACAGCACTGGTTTGCTGTATTATGAGGCTCGATATCTCAATCCCTCCCTGGCTCGATTCTGCAGTCTAGACCCATTGGTTTCGCAATTACCCATGACCTGGCTCGAACACCCGCAACAATTGAATCTTTACGATTACGCGGACAATGCTCCAACAGCCAAAACCGATAGTTCAGGGGCATCGAGCGAGGCTGTAGCCACGAAATTCGCCGGAACACCGTATGATACCGAACATGTTACGGACAGCCATTGGAAGATCAACAAGGACGACCAGATCGTTAACCAGGCAGGCAAAACGGAAGGCGCAAAAATCGTCTGTTCACCATATGCTAATGCGCTTGTCACGAAATTCCTGGGGCTACCGATGGAGTTCAAAAACGAAAAAGGCAAAACCTCCGAATATGTGAAGCGAGGCGGGATGCGGGGAGAAGACATGGCAGATTCCTTTGAGACCGAGGCGGGCAAGCTAAATTTCAAAAAGCTATTCAGCGCCACAGGCAGCAAAGCCGCTGAGTTCTTCGGACGCCTGGACGGCAAGAAGTCCACCTCGATAATGCTCTTTCTGAACATCAGGAACAAGGAAGGTCTCGGAAGCCATGTAGCCGTAGGTTATTGGGATTCGAAGGAAAATAGCTGGATGATAACTCACGCAGACAAGATTGCGGAGGAGGTGCATTCTGAAAGACCCGACGAATTCTTCCGCACTCGAAAAGGACGACAGGTTGATGTCTACTTTGCCAAGGAGGGCAACGCAGAGCCAACCGCCACTCAGAATGGTGAGTCACAATGAACGGTTTCAATTCGAAAGGCTCTAAATGAATGAGAAGGCTTGTCCTCTGCACAAAGCCGTTGACAGACATTTGCGACATTTGCTCCTGGCAATCTCAAATCTCACGCTCGCATTGGGAGCTTTCGGCCAGGGCATTCCCGAGCCCGGGCTGGTGGTCTATGGGGCCATTTCGAACTCGAACGGGAGCCTTCCCGTGTCGGGTGCGGCGGTAGAATGGCGCTCCAGCCAGGGTTCTAATGTTGTTACCAACGGTGCTACCGGGGTGGTCGTCAACGGCCAGGCGTTTTACGTGGTGCGCATCCCGTTCGAGACCCGGTCCTTTGCGGATCTGCCTGCCTTCCCGCCCAGCCCTAACACCTTCGAGTTGACCGCCGCCAGCACCACGTACACCCGCTTCGCTACCGTGAACGGGACAATGGCGACCGTGCTCGGCCCCACCAATTTTACCTTTGGGGCTGCCGATCGCGGCCGAGTTGAGCGCCTGGACCTGCTGGTCAACCTCCCTGGCGAAACCTTTACTCAGTGGCTCGTCAGCCATGGACTTCAGTCCAACACGGATCCCAACGCTGACCCCCTGGGCAAAGGTATGACTTATTATCAACAATACATCGCCGGCACAGACCCTCTTGACCCTAACTCGGTGTTCAAGTTCATCAGGATCCAGCCCGGTCAACCTTCGGGCATCGTCATCCAGTGGGACAGCGTTGCCGGCAAGTCTTACAACGTTCTGCGCGCAACACGGGACCCGGTGAGCTTCAGTCTCGTTGCCTCCAACCTTGCCGCCACTGCGGGCGTCACCAGTTTCCAGGACCCGCTCGCAACCGGCTCGGGCCCTTACTTCTACCGACTCGAGGTCGCCCAGCCCTGAGCCGAGGCGGTTATGGCATCGCTCACGAGAGATTTTTGGCCCGCAACTGCATCTCATCCAGGAAAGCCTGGACGAGCGGCGAGGGTTAGTTAGCCGCGCCACAAGGCCCATTGGCCAACAACTGCCCTTCCAGCACGAGGCTCCCAGCCACCAAGCGTACCAATCCGCCCCCCCCGGCTCGGACCAACCATATGCCGGACCGGAATCTGGCCCGCCATCACTGCCCCACTCGTTGGGATCTGAATAGTCCACATACACCTCATTGGACATGCCCGCCTAGGAATAGAAACTGTGCCTGGCGAATTCCTAATTCCCACCGCCAGAAGCCCGTTCTGACCGGCGCTTTAGTGCGTTAAGTTGCCTTGCGTCGCTAAAACCCCTGAAAAACGCAAAAATCCGCTCTTTTAAGAACCGACGGTGGTGACGGTTGTTTCAAACCGTCCCATATCAGTGTTGACTCCAAACGTTCTGTAAGCAGAACGCAGACCCGGCAATCGAGGATACGCAGCGCGAGAACCCGTGTTCCTGATACGTTGAGTGAGTCATGGTTGTTTGGGCAGCTCAGACTCTCCGATAAGGACGCGCAGCCAGCCGAGCTTGCGCTCGGTATGGCGGTTTGGAGTTTGGGATGCAAGCTTCGTGAGAAGCCGCTTGGCGCGACGTCGAACCATGCGTTCGACCCTTTGATATTTGCCGCCAAACAGCGTCGGCGGCGATGTTTGAAAAATGACGTGGTACCCCAATGCCGTGAGTAACCCAGGCACGGCGCGGAAATGTTCGTAGCGCGAAATCTGCGCCGCACCATGAAGCCCCAATAGGAATGCGATCTCAGGTTCAGAGAACCCGGCGCGTTTCCGATGGAGTCGCAGGTAATTGGGAAGCTTGCGAGATGACATACGAAGGAGCGCAGCGCACTCCCGCGTTCAGCTTAGAGCAACGACCTCAGTCGCCAAGAAGGTCGAAGTTGTTGAGGGCGACAACGTCCGACCTTCAATCGCCGAACAGGATTCCTGCTCAACCTCATTGTACAACGGTCTTCTGCTAGTGTTGACCTTCGACTCTGTGTCGAGCTCATTCGACCTGAAAATGAGGGCGGTTGAGTGCCGCAAAATCCTGGGTGTAGACAAGAGCACACTGCTGAACTGGGAGCAAGGAAGACACGAACCGAACCGCGAAAATCGCAAGAAGATTTTGCGGTTCCTCGGGTGAGGGGGCTTCCCTGCCCAACAAAGCTTTCATGCCGGGACTTGACAATTTCGGGGGCGGCTGATTGCCGAGTCGATAAAACGCTGGCTCGGAACTTGCACGTCATCGCAAGATCACGAAGTCATTTCCGCTCAGGTTCAGTTGGACAAATTGCGTCGCATCCGGGGCCATTTGGATCGTTACGGAGCCGGGCGCCGGGTATAAGACATTCATCGTGTCACCCGGCTTGTGAATCGAGGCATCCACGACGACGTAATCGTTCCGCGGTTGCGGCGAAACGTTGTACGCTACCAGCACCTCAGAACCGCAGAGAATACGCGAGAATGCCAGCGTGTAACTGGTTCCGTACGGAAAACCAAAGTCGGTCCCGTTGCCGGAAATCTGCCGGTAATACATGCGTCCAAAACGAAGCGGTTCCTGAGCGCGCATAACCTGCGCGATCTTTGCGATTTCCTTGTAGATGGTGCAGTCCGTATTGAGCAGGTTGGTCCCCGGAGACCCTTTGTCGAACATCGCTTCGCGAACGTTGTTGTCCCCCCCCGTTCCTTCAAAGCCTTGTTCCGTGCCATAGTAAATGCACGGAGTGCCCAGGACGCAGAGCAGATATCCGATGGCGCCGATCACCTGCTTGTCCGTAGCCCCGTTGCTGAAACGGCCAGGCTGCCAGAAGGTGTCATGGTTATCAACAAAGGTCACCAGGTAACGACCCAGTTCTCCGCGGTTCAGGGCGCGGTCACGCTGCGCTTGGAGGCGGTTAAATAACGTCTCCGGCCCAGCTTGTCCTTTGAGCACTTCGCGAAGCGGGCGGTGATTGGGATCGGCATACTTGCCTTCGGCGAGCGGGAAATCCAAAACGGAATCGATGCCAAAGAATACGGTTTTATCGTCCTGACGCGACGTATTGGGGCCGATGTAGCGGTCGACGATATCATCGCCGGGCACCGCCAATTCTCCAAAAAGGAAGAAGCCGCGTTTGCCTAAGGAGTAGGCGTATTCGCGAATGTTGGAGCAGAAACGGGAGCACGCGAGCTCTCCCATGTGCTTAATAGCGTCCACACGGAAACCGTCCACGTCAGCTTCTCGAATCCAGTAACAGTGGGCTTGGATTAAGATGTTGATGAGTGCCGAACCGAAGGCGTCGTCGTCGTTGGCGTAATCCTTGAGCCCGGACATGTCACCGTGCTGATTCTCGGGATAGCTATCATAATTCCGCATATCGCCGCGACGATGGTATAAATCCGGATACCGGAGCTCGACTGGAATCGGTCTGTCAGTCCGGCGCCAGTTCCCAAAGCTGAACTGCTGGTCATTCGAATAGTAGTAAGGAACATTGCCCGGATAGAACCAATTGTCCCCCGAGTGGTTAATGACAACGTCCAGGACCACCCTCAGGGGGTGAGGTTTTCCGTTCAGCCTATAATTATGCGCTGCCTGGACGAGATCGACCAGGTCCTGTTTCGTACCGAAGTTCGGATCAATGTTCAGGTAGTTATTGATGTTGTACCCGTGGTAGGCACCGGAATTATTTTCAAATACCGGTGAAAGCCAAATGGCTGTGCAACCCAAGCCGGCGACGTAGTCCAAATGCTGTGTGATCCCTTTGATTTTGCCGCCATAAAAGGCGTTGTCAGGGGTCTGAATCCCTTGCGAACGTCCCGACTTCAAATTTGGCTTTCGGGGCTGATCGTCGTGAAAACGATCCACCATGAGGAAGTAAATGAACTCCTCCCGCCATTCCCGGTCGAAATCGAAGTAGGTTTTGCCTGCAATGGGTGCCAGATCGAGGCTATTAACAGATGTTGGTGCGCTCATGGGAGGGGCAGTGATTTTTGTTCCGTTAATTTTGGATGCACTCGCGGACAAGTGTGAGATCAGTCCCTAGCGGCGGAGCCAGGTTTCCACAGTTAGTCGCCACAGTTAACGGTTTCATAGATCTATCGTTTGGAATCAACCAAGCTTACAGGAAGCTTTCTATAATCGTGCGTTTTTACAATTCTTCGTGGTTGACGCGCCCAAGCCGTCCAAGCCCTGCAGTGACGGTGCGCGATTTCTATGCTCGTAAAATCGCGACTGTTAGGAGTCTTGTTGCGCTTCCCATCAGTCACCGGTTCGCGGCCGAAAGACAAGTGTCTCTTTCACAATTAAAGGGCGAAACGTTCGTGCGGGGATCGGACGATGAGGTGCCGGGATACACCCAGAGGATCATTCAGTTCTGCCGCAAGTATGGCGGCTTCCGTCCCCGCTTGGTCACCATTGACAAATTCAATAGCCTTGTGGAATCCCTCTCCCTGGCAGCGAATGAAGAAGCGATTTCGATTCAACCAGCCTTCATTTCTCATCTAGACGTTCCGAACGTCGTAATGGTTCCCATCGCTGACGCCGGTGCAACCTGGGATTTGTTCGTGGTCTGGCAGCAAGGCAAAATTGCCAGCCCATTGCGGACCTTGCTGAGCGAGCTAAACCTGAAGTCTCAATAAATAATGCCTCATCCGACAACTTTGTGTTTGGACTCGTGTAGGGCATAGAGTTTGAGCCGGAGGAAATCAAACCGCACAATGGCGAGTCTAATTGGGCACCTAAAATGCCGAGTCTTGAGAATAAGAAATGACCGAACACCTCGAGAATCATGCTGTCTCTCAAATGTCCTTCGTCAGCCGGATATCATAAAATAAAAAGCCGAGGCCGGAGATCCACGCGCGCAAGTCGCCCTGGCTACCGTGTTGGAGGGTCACCGCCGGCAGTGTCCAACCCTACCTAGCCAAACTCGCCAAGTAAGCGCCAGTCCGCCACCCCGATTACCGCTTGCCCTCAGTACCCACCGCCACCGCGGCCCGCCCCTTGCATTCCGCATACAACGCGTCATACACCACGAACTCTCGTTGCAGGATTTCCTGGTCCGTCAGTCCCAACGCGCTAAACCCATGCGCCACCCACCGCAGTCCCTCGCTCGCCGGGTGCGGATTTGCCGGATGCGAGTCGGCCGCCCTCACAATTTCACCGAGCAACGTCAGTGCCGGGTCGGTGAGCTTGTGCTTCTTCAAAATTGAGTTAAAAGATACGTCCTCCCCATGGTGGCCCAGTTCGCACCCCTGCACATCAAACGGGGTCGCTCCTAGTTCCGCCGCCTTGCTCATCACTTCCTCGGCCGGCACGAAAACAAACACCGCATCCGGATCAATAAACTTCTGGATAAGCCACGGACATGCCACCCGGTCCACCTTCACCTTCTCTCGCGTAACCCATTTCATGACCGTCTTCTCTCAGAGAACCATCTTGTAAATCAGCCCCAGCAACGCCCCTCCCAAAACCACCGGCACCACATCCCATTTCCATTTCACCATCCCGGCGAATGCCACCGCTCCCACAACCACTGTGAACCAATCCACTTGCCCCCGCGCTGGAAACAGCACGTGCAGCCCGAACCAAACCGCTAGATTCAGCACCACTCCCACGACCGCTGCCGTCACGGCAGATAACGCCGCGGTCAGCTTGGCATTCCCCCGTAATTGCTCAATGTGCGGACCGCCCAGGAAAATCCACAGAAAGCACGGCACGAACGTCGTCCAAGTCGTCACCAGCGCCCCGAGCGTTCCCGCCAGTAGCGGTGAAAGCTGCCCCGGATGCTGCCATCCGCCCATAAATCCCACAAACTGCAACACCATAATCAGCGGCCCGGGCGTCGTCTCCGCCAGGCCCAGGCCGTCTAGCATCTGGCCCGCATTCAGCCAGCCGAACTGCTCCACGGCCTGCTGCGACACATAGGGCAGCACCGCATACGCCCCGCCAAACGTCACCATCGCGGCTTTGCTGAAAAACACCCCTTCCCGAAACACCGTGTGATTCCAGCCCAGCCATGCCCCCACCAGCACCACCGGCGCCCACCACAACGCCAGGCACACCGCACACACCTTCACTGCCCGCACGAGCGAAGGCTTGGTGTGCTGCGCCGACTCCTCATTATCCGCAATGACCGTCGTGGCACCTTTACCGCCATGCTCTTTCGCCACGAGGAACTTCGCCGGCCACATCTTTCCGCCCGCCAATCCAATCAGCCCCGCAGCCACGATGATGATGGGAAACGGCACCTTCAGGAAAAAGATGCTCACGAAAGCGAGGGCCGCCAGCGACCACATAACCTCGTTCTTCAGCGCCTTGCTTCCGATGCGAATCACCGCCGAAACAACGATCGCCAGCACCGCCGGCTTGAGTCCGTAAAACAGCGCCGCCACCCACGCAATCTTCCCGAAAACCACATACACGGAGCTCAACGTCCAAAGCACGAAAACCGACGGCAGCACAAAGAGCGCGCCTGCCGCAATCCCGCCCCTCGTCCGGTGTAGCAGCCAGCCCACGTACGTCGCCAACTGTTGCGCCTCCGGACCCGGCAGCAGCATGCAGTAATTGAGCGCATGCAGAAACCGCGCCTCGCTGATCCACTTGCGCCGCTCCACCAATTCCTGGTGCATCATCGCAATCTGCCCGGTCGGCCCGCCGAAACTGATGAACCCCAGCTTCAACCAGAACAAAAACGCTTCCCGGAAAGTCGGCAACCCCGGCCGCCCTTCCTCCACGTCGTTCTCCCGCCTCCTCGCCGAGTTCACGAATCTCATTTCCTCACCGCCTGATATAGTCCTTCAAAACACTCAATCCCCTTTTCCAGCAATTCGCTGTCGCTCATGCTGGTCCGCGCCCATCCCGTCAGCACCGCATTGATCCCGATGCACTCCCACCGCTGAAATTTCTCGTCCTCCAGGTCAGCGTCATGAACCATCTCCGCCATCCGCACCACCGCCTTATCCGTAATCCCGAACCTCTTCACCAGCGTCTCGAACGTGCAATCGTCCCCGTGATGCGAGAACTCCGCATCCGCCATGTCGAACGGCAACGCCTTCGGCTGCTTTGGGGCTTCCATCCCGAACACAAACCGCGCGTTCGGATCAATGAACTTCCGGATCAGCCACGCCGATCCAGATCGATCAATCCCCGGACGGGGCCTCGTCAACCACATTTTCCCAACAAAATCCTTCCGGTCAACCCGAAGAACTGAGCGGAGGCCCGGCCCCCGCGCTAGCGCCTTCTCCGCCCTTTGGAGCATCACTTGGGCATCATGCGCGCCGGGAGAATTGAAGTAATCGACAGCCCGGATCTCCTGAAACCGACGTTGAAACTTCCCTATTTCGGCCGTCAGCTCATCGCCCTTCTTCTTTCCGATTAATGCCTCGCGACACGCCGCTGCCAGTTCCTTGTATTCCGTCGCCCGTGCCTCATTGAACATGGCCACCATCGCATCATTGGACATGCCGTCGATCTCCGCTATACGGATCAATGTTGCCTCACCTCCTGCGTCGCGAATCTCCTTGGACAGCCACTGTAAGCGCTCAAACTGCGCAGGGTCATCCGGCAGCACATAACCTGACGTTTGGAGCGCCACCGCCCCGAACTTCTTCAGCTTGCGCCAAAAGTTAACCCGCTCGGTGTTCTGCCGGGTCGGAAGCGCGTGGAGTAGCAGGAGCCAGGTGACACGCTTCGATTGCAATATCTCTTTGGACATGTAATAGGTATTACAAGTATCTTAACAAAGTTCCATCATGAAAGTGCAAAAGTCAAAATCGGGGTCGGCTTTTCTGGTCGCTTCCTTCGTCGCGGCTCCCGGTACGCTGAGGTCCGCGTATGCGAGCTTCAATAGAGACGTAAAATACCCAATAGAAGCACGGAGCAAAGCAGCGTAACTTAGTCGTTTTATGGTTTTCAAGCGCAAGGCCCTTTTGCGCCGAGTGCGGGCATTAGCGCCAATCCTGTTCCTTGGCGTTCTGCTGCTTTATGGCTTGTGGCCATGGCTGCCATTGCCCGGTCGCCCTCCGCAGCCTCAGACCGTTGTTTTCTATGGTTTCAGCATCCTAGGCGAGGTAATGAACAAGGGCATATTTCCGGCTTTTCAAAAAGAGTGGGCTGCGCGCACCGGCCAGCGCGTTGAATTCATTAGCTCTTTTTCCGGCTCAGGGACCGTCCGCAACCAATTGATCATGGGAGTGCCGGCGCACCTGGCGTTGCTTTCGTTGGAGCTGGACGCGCAACAACTCGCCCAGGCTCGTGTCATCCCGCCCGAAAGCTGGCGTAAACTTCCCCATCAGGGCGTCGTCAACCGAACCCCTTTTGTCATTCTGGTCAGGCAAGGAAACACGCGGGGCGTTCGCGACTTTGCCGATCTGACCCGGCCTGGCGTGGGATTGGTGCATCCGGATCCTTTGACGTCGGGTGGTGCAAATTGGGCCATTGTGGCGGAGTACGGCGCTGGAACGAGGCAGAACGGTGGCCGACCCGAGGCAGGAAGACAACTATTGGCAGGAATCTGGGCCAACGTCGTTGCCCAGGCCGGTTCGGCGCGCGCGGGGCGCACCCAATTCGAAAACGGGTTTGGGGACGCGCTGATCACCTACGAGCAAGAGCTCCTTTATGATTTGGGCCGCGGTAAGCTCAAAGGGGAGATCATTTATCCTCACAGCACCATACAGAGTGAACACACTCTGGTCGTAGTTGGACGGAACGTGGGCCCTCGGGACCGGCAGGTTGTGGAGGCTTTCCGCGACTTTCTTTGGAGCGAACAAGCCCAGAAGATCTTCGTGGAGTACGGATACCGCAGCGTTGATGAAGGGCTGAACGCGACGAACCCACACTTCGGCAAAATCTCCGATCTATTCTCGATAGCCGACTTTGGCGGCTGGACCAAGGCCAAGAAAGAAATCGTGGACGGAATCTGGAAAAAGCAGGTGCTGGCAAAGCTCAAGAGATGAACCCCCCGGTCTCCGTCACCACCCGCAGACTGCACTCGCCGGTGTTTCCAGTTTCCATGCTCGTGCTGGTGCTCCTGCCATTGTTGCTCTTGCCCCTGGCCGCAGTGTTTATCTTCGCATTTCGCGGCGGAGCCGTAGCTTTTCTGGCCGCTCTCAAGGCACCGGATGCTCAATTCGCGTTGCGCTTCAGCATCGTGATGGCATTTGCTACCGCGGCAGTAAATGCGGTCATCGGCACCTTCGCCGCCTACGTGCTCAGCAAATACAGCTTTCGCGGGAAGCGGCCGCTCAACATCGTGGTAAACCTGCCGGTCGCTATTCCAACCGTCGTGGTCGGCACCTCCCTCCTGCTTCTCTGGGGCCCGATCGGCCTGCTCGGACGCCTGCTGGAACCTCTGGGTCTGCAGCCGATGTTCACGCCCGCCGGGGTCTTGCTGGCCCACCTCTTCGTGACGTTCCCGTATATGCTCGGAGCGGTAAAGCCCCTGCTCGACGAACTGGAAACCACGTATGAAGAAGCTGCCTACACAATTGGGGCGAGCCGCTGGCAGACTTTTTGGCACGTCATCCTGCCGGCCCTGCGCGGTGGCATCTTCAGCGGAACACTCCTTACCTTCGCGCATTCTTTGGGGGAATTCGGAGCCACAGTGATGGTTTCCGGGAACCTGCGTCTGCGGACCCAGACCGCTCCGCTCTACATCTTTGCGCAATTCGAGGCGGGTAACATCGCTGGCGCCAATGCGGTTGCAGCCGTTTTGGCGGTTTTATCTTTTGTGATTTTCTTCTTCCTCCTCCGCTACGCCGTTCGACCAACCCGCGCAAGCTGATGTCCATCGTTCTGGCCAACGTTACGAAGCGCTACGGGTCGCAAACCGTGGTGAAGAATGTTTCCTTGGAAATCGGGGAGGGAGGACTCTTCGTATTGCTCGGCGCGAGCGGGAGCGGCAAGAGCACGGTCCTGCGCATGATCGCTGGTCTGACCACCTGCGATGAAGGTCGCATTCTGATCAAAGGCCGTGATGTGACCCATTTGGCCCCTCAGCCTCGCGGCACCGGCCTGGTCTTCCAGAACTATTCCATCTTTCGGCACATGACTGTGGCCGAGAATATCGAGTTTGGCCTCAAGATCCGCAAGGTAGCTTCGGTCCAACGCGCCAAGCGGCGAGATGAATTGCTGGAACTGGTCGGTCTCACCGGCTACGGCGATCGCTATCCGCACCAGATCTCCGGAGGCCAGCAGCAGCGGGTCGCATTAGCTCGCGCATTGGCCTACGAGCCCTCGGTGTTACTGCTGGATGAACCCTTGGGCGCGTTGGACGTAAAGATCCGCGCGCAGTTGCGCCGGAGCCTCAAGGAAATACAACGCCGTCTCCGCGTTACGACCTTGTTGGTCACACATGATCAGGAGGAGGCCTATGAGCTGGCTGACCGCATCGGTGTGATGGACCGTGGGACGCTGCTCGAAGTTGGGGTACCGGAAGAACTCTATCACCGACCCAGAACGCTTTATGTCGCTAGCTTTCTTGGCGGCGGCACTGTGTTAGCCGGACGCGTTGCAAACGGCCTCGCGCACTTCGGTCCTCTGAGCCTGCCCATTCCGGCCGAAGTGCCACATGAGGAGGGGGCCTCGGCGGAACTTTTGTTCCGTCCTGAGCACGTAATCCTGAGTAGCGATCCGCCAGCCTCCAATGGTCCCGTTCTGGGCAAGGGCCGGGTCGTGGAGCAGACCTTTTCGGGAGCTGCGCGCCGATTGCGGCTGCACTTGCCACACTTGCCAAGCACTCGGCAGGTTTCGCCTGCGGTAGCATTTGGTGAGCAGGGCATTGTCATCGAGACCAGCATTCCCGCCTCGGCTCCCGCCCCTGCTGACGAACCCTGGGTAAGCCTGCGCAATTGGGCTATTCTCGGGCAAGCGCCACCGCGATTGTTGGTTATCGACACCGGTTCAGGACCGCTCACATCTTTGCATACCGCAAGCGCCTTGGCCGGACCGATGCGCGCTTCCGTAATCGTGCTCGGCTATGCGAGAGGCGACGCACCCGAAGATTTCCGCGACACGGTAGCACACCGGGCACAAAGCGCCGAGCTGAACGAAGCCGAGGTGCACATCGGAACTAGCGACCTGCCCATACAAATCGCCACTGAATCCGCTAACACTCTCTTTGATTTCATCATCTTGTCTGGCAACCCCGGAGCTGCCAAGGCAGGCTTAAAACCAGACGTCGTCTCGTTTTTGGAGGGCGCCGACACGCCAGTGATCGTCGTCGCAGCTGAAGCCCCGAAACGTTTCGAACGAATCCTCATTTGCACCCGCGCCGGCGAACCAGGCAAGAACGATATCCGAATTGGTGGTCGGTTGGCGCGGCATCTCGGCGCCCAGGTAACTCTGCTCCACATCCAGCAGCCTGAACTGGGAGAGCAACCTCTGGCTCGAAGGCATTTGGAAATGGCTTCGGCAACCCTGTCCGGGCTGGAAGTTCAGAACACGATCCGCACATATCCCGATCCGAGTCCGGCCGAGGCTATCCTGCGCGAGGCCGCCAAACACGATCTGATCGTAGTCGGAGGCCACGGCCCCGAAGTTCAGTCACTCTTCTCCCGTGACGACATCACCCTGCAGGTCTTAATGCGTGTTCCGTGCCCGGTCCTGGTTGTTCCTGCCGAGTAACGTACACAGGTATGATACCCGGGGTTTACCCCAGTTGGCGGACTGCGATGCGAGCGCGACTTTGTGGCCGCTTTGGGTAGCGATTAGAAGCTCTAGTTTGAGACCTTTCACGGGCGCGTCCACCTCAATATTCCTATGAACTTTTTCAACAGACACCCGTATCATGTAGCCATCGTCGGTGCTGGTTTTTCAGGCGCAATGGTGGCCATCCATTTAGCGAAGCTGACACCGCGCCGACGTGTGCTGGTCATTGACAAGACACGCCAAGCCAAAGAACGATAGCTACTTATGGAAATCCAGCCAATATCCTGCCCATCCCCAACACATCGGCGAGCAAATCAAGAAGCGAAGGTTCGATCTAAAAATGACAGCCGTTGAGTGCCGGAAAATCCTCGGTGTGGACAAAAGCACCTTGACAGATTGGGAGCGAGGGAAGCATAAACCGAAGGCTGAGAATCGTGACAAGATTATCCGGTTCCTGGTATATGGGCGGCTCTGAAACAACCCCATCCCCACCCCCGCTAAAAAGCAACTTAACCTTTGGCCCGGCGAAGCCGCTTTCGGGAAAGACCGCCAGGAATTCCCGGAGCTCCCTGTTGAAGTTGCCTCGCGATCTGACCACGCCCTTCTGCTCGAACTCAACGAGATCATCGCCAGATTTCCATCGCCAACACACGCTCTTCGGAAACCCTTTTGGCCAATACCAGCAGCCAGACAACTTTGGCAGGAGGCGTTTTCATAAACCTCTCTGACGCAGACTTGCGCAAGGTTGTAAACCTTTAACTCTTAAGGTCAGTCTTATGCCACCGTCACAGTGCTGGCCGCAACTTACGCCAGGCTGGCCAGTTCGACAAAACAGTCAACGTCGTGTATGTTCAAAAATCCCCTCCAGGCACTCAGTCAAAAAGTGTTCAAGTCATGATGAGTCTTGAAATGACAGCACAGTAACAGACAACGCAACCTAAAACCTGGCGCAGTGAAGAGCTGCGACAAACAAAATAATAAACAAGCCTACACAACCAAATAACCAGCTATGAAAACGCGAACATTAATCGCAATAGCCTGCCTCGGCTTCGGCTCTATTCAGGGCAACCTCATTGCCGCCCAGCGACCCTTCAGCGACTTCCTGTCGCGCCAGGGCAAATTCTGCCTGCAACTGGATGCCGATGGAAACCTCGATTGCTCAGCCAGCACTTATGTCAATGACACGACGGGCGGCGGTTGCTTGCTCTTTGTCCCACCAGTTGCTAATTATATCGGCTGGTCCGATCCGAAAGGCGCCAGCGCCTCCTTTGATTACGCCGGTTTGGCCGACGCTGCCCTGGGCGGGCGGTTGGGAACACTCATCGATGGCAGCATCGACGAAATCCCTCAGAAGGACGGCAGTGCCATCGTCAAAGTCGTGCTCCACGCGCGCAATGCAATGGCTTTTGCCGTGAGCGGATTCGACTTCAACGGTTCATTAACCTTCGGGAACCGGGTCGCCGAAATCCTCGCGGGGGCGCCGCCTTCTGTAGGTTCTTGCACTTTTAAAATCGAATTTCGCAACCCTGCGCCTGGCGCGCCGCTGCCGGATATGCTCGATCTCTTAGTGTGTCGGGTCGCCGACGTGATTCGGTATTCCTTCGTCGGCCAGTCGCAAGGATTGCTGGCCAATGGCAGCCCGGGCACGCTGCAGGTGACACAGGTCGGCCTCATTGCCGTTGCCGGCAAAGCCAATTCCAACAGCCGCGTGGCCCTCGACGCCTTCCCCGCCGAACACATCATTGTCCACGCGACAGGGCGATAGGGATTCGAGCCATGCCGGCGTCGCTGAGTTCCGACCCAAAATGAGGCCTGCTCAAACAGGACCGAATGATGGCAAACGAACTCCGCGATAACCCGTCGGCGCGACTAGTCCGGTTCGCGGCGTTGATTCCGTCAGCGGGCAGTAACCCGGTCCGCGCCCAAGGTTCCCTGAATCCTGGCTTCAGTACGGGCAGCGGCGCGGAGGATGCCGTTCAGACCGTCACAGTTCAAAGCGATGGAAAAATCATCGCCGCCGGCCTCTTTTTTAACATCAACGGCGCGGCAAACGGCCTCGGGATCGCATGGCTCAACACACGCT
>Ga0310810_10004160_pt1 | contig 15951 bp, 11 predicted proteins | sample NCmetagenome_FD_207641 | JGI IMG/M metagenome (GOLD analysis project Ga0310810, IMG submission 207641) | Soil microbial communities from experimental microcosm in Duke University, North Carolina, United States - NC | ecosystem: Engineered > Artificial ecosystem > Soil microcosm > Unclassified ...
GACGCCGACACGGTTGGCGTATTCCAGGTGGAGTCGCGTGCGCAGATGGCAACGCTGCCGCGGCTGAAGCCGATGAAGTTCTACGACATCGTCGTCCAGGTCGCCATCATCCGGCCGGGCCCCATTGTCGGGCAGATGGTGCACCCGTATCTCAATCGGCGGGCGGGACGCGAGGCGGTTGTCTACGCGCACCCCTCGTTGCAGCCGGTGCTCGAACGCACGCTCGGCGTACCGCTCTTCCAGGAGCAGCTGCTGCGCATGGCAATGGTCGTCGCCGGCTTCACTGGTGGACAGGCCGAGGAATTGCGGCGGGCCATGGGCTTCAAGCGGTCCGAGAAGCGCATGAAGCAGATCGAGGTGCAGCTGCGCGAAGGCATGGCCAGGAACGGCATCTCGCCCGAAGCGATGGAGCAGATCATCCTGTCCATCACCTCCTTCGCGTTGTATGGCTTTCCCGAATCGCACGCCGCGAGCTTCGCGCTGCTGGCCTATGCGAGCGCGTACCTCAAGGTGCATTACCCCTCGGCGTTCTATACGGCGCTCCTGAACAACCAGCCGATGGGGTTCTACCATCCGTCCACCCTGGTGAAGGATGCACAGCGTCGAGGCGTGCGCTTTCAGCCGATTGATGTCCAGGTTTCAGGCTGGGATTGCACGGTGGAGGATGACGGCGCCGTGCGGCTCGGGCTGCGGTATGTCAGTGGACTGCGTGCGGAGGTTGGGAAGGCGATCGCTGCCTACGCCAAGGCGACCGCCTTTGCCAAGGCTACGGCGAGCCAGGCCAATCTCATTTGTCCGAAGTGTGGCTGCGACGATCCGTCGCTGCTCGAACGTGTCGAAGGCCGAGGTGCACGGCCAGGCACCTGCTTCTGCAACAACTGCTCGCACGATTGGGTGCCAGCCACCCAGCCGGCGCGGCGGTTTGCCTCCCTCGACGAACTGGTCGCGCGCACCGGTCTGCGCCGCGACGAAGTGGTCACGCTGGCCGACATCGGCGCGCTCAACTCGTTTGGCTACGATCGACGCGCGGCCTTGTGGCAGGCCGAACGGATCGTGCGGCCCTCGGGCGAGCTCTACGCGCGCCAATCCGATGATGAGGCACCCGCTGAAGCCGCGACGTGGCTCGGCCCTTCTTCAGACCTCGCGCTCGCTCAGCAAATCGAGGCGCTGGACGCCAGGTCGAGCGGCGAAGCCATCGGAGAAGACGAAGCCGACTGCCCGCTGAAGCCGATGACCGAAGCCGAACGGCTCGTCGCCGATTACGCCGGCACCGGCCTGACCGTCGGTCGTCATCCGATGGCGCTCCGCCGCCACGAACTCTCGATGCGCGGGGTGATGCGCGCGATCGATGTCCGCACTGCACGCCAGGGACGCCGTGTGCGTGTCGCCGGCATGGTGATCACACGGCAACGTCCTGGAACAGCCAAGGGGTTTGTCTTCCTGACCCTCGAAGACGAAACCGGCATTGCCAACATCATCGTCCGGCCTGACTTGTTCGCGCGCGATCGTGCGGTCATCGTCGAGGAGCCGTTCCTCATGGTCGAGGGGGTCCTGCAGAACCAGGACGATGTGACATCGATCCGGGCTGAAATGGTGCAGGGGCTGGGCGGACCGTCAGTCGACTTCGAAGCGCACGACTTCTACTGAGCGCGCGGCTCCGATGTCCTGCGCGCGGGTCCGGCGGGTCTGAAGACCCGCCGGCTGCGTACGTTTGCGACCAGGAAGTCGCACGGCAGAAACAAAAAGCTGGTAAAGACCACACGCGCCCCTACCTGAAATACGAGATTCTGATTCGCGCCTGCCACGAACGACGTTTGCGGCTCGGCCAACTCATCCCCCGGCCGGATTCGGCTGTTATAATCGCGACGTTTTTCCTTGGCATTACCGGGATAACGCCCTTTTCTCACTCTTCACTATCTCTTTATCTCAGGAGCGAAGCGATGCTACTGGCCCTACTTCTCACGCTGTCGATGGCCGCACCCGGCCTCACCGGCGTCGTGAAGGACACGAGTGGCGGAGCCGTGCCTGGCGCGTCGGTCACCGTGCAGACCACGTCTGGCACGGACCAGCACACGGTGATCTCAGGATCGGATGGACGATTCACCTTCGAGACCGTGCCGGACGGCGCGATCCTGATCGTCCGCGCCGGCGGCTTCGCCGAACAGCGCCAGACGGTCGGTGGTTCCTCTGACGTCGAAGTGATTCTGCAGCCGCCGTCCATCCTCGAAACGGTCGTCGTCACGCCGGGCCGGACCGAACAACGCCTCGGTGATACGCCGGCGAGCGTCAACGTCGTGTCGGCCGAAGAGATTGAAGCCTCCCCGGCAGTCGTCGCCGACGATGTGCTGCGGAGCGTTCCGAGCTTCAGCCTGTTTCGCCGCGCGAGCAGCGTCGTCGCCCAGCCGACGACGCAGGGTGTGTCGCTGCGCGGCATCGGCCCGAGCGGACAGAGCCGCACGCTCGTGCTGCTCGACGGCGTGCCGTTCAACGACCCGTTCGGCGGGTGGGTGTACTGGACGCGTATCCCGATGGTCAGCGTGGATCGCATCGAGGTGACGGAGGACACGGCATCCGGCCTCTACGGCAACTACGCCATGGGCGGCGTCATCAACATCGTGACGAGCCGTCCATCGCGTCACACCCTCGAGCTCAAGCCGCAGTACGGCGCGTTCACGCCTTCCACGAGCGGCCTCGACAACGGATCGACTCCCAAGTTCGACATGTTTGCGAGCGACATCTGGAAGAAGGTGGGCTTCGCGGTCGAAGGCAGTGCGATGAACACAGACGGGTTCAAGACGGTCACGAAGGAAGCCGGGCCCGTCGATAACAACGCCGCCGTCGAGTACAGCAACTTCACGGGCAAGGTCGAATACCTTCCGTCAGACCGCCTGGGGTTCACGGGCCGCGTCGGATACTTCAATGAGAATCGCGACAACGGGAAGGTTGGCGAACTGAACGACACCAGGTGGACCAGCCTGAGCGGCGGCGTCCGGATGAAGCTGCGGGACTCCAGCGACCTTCAGGGCCGCCTGTTCGGCGACATCCAGAACGCGCACTACAACTTCCTCGCAGTCAGCAACGCAGCGACGACGCGCAACATGGTCCGCCTGGCGACCGATCAGCGAGTGCCCGTGAACGGCTTCGGCGGCATGGTCCAGTGGCTGAAGGCGATCGGCACGAAGCAGGCGATCACCGCAGGGGGCGACTGGCGCTGGGTTGACGGTGACAGCCGGGAAGATGCGTATTCGGCGATCCCCGGCGCTCCGGTCGGACCGGACGGCGTCACGCTGCCCGCACAGCTCACGGTGCAGCGCGTGTCTGGTGGATCGCAGCAGAGCCAGGGCATCTTCCTGCAGGACACGATTACACCGGTCGACAAGCTGGTGCTCACGCTCAACGCGCGCCTCGATCACTGGCACAACTACGACGGCCACAACCTGGAAACCACGGTCAGCACAGGACAGCCGACCGGCAACAACAAGCCGACGCTGCCCGAGCGAAGCGATACGGTCGTCAGCCCGCGCGTCGCCGCGCTGTACCACCTGACCGAGCGCGTCACGGCGTGGGGCGCGTTCAACTCAGGGTTCCGCGCGCCGACGCTCACCGAGCTGTACCGGCAGTTCTCGGTCGGCGCGGTGACCACGAAGCCGAACAATCAACTCGGGCCCGAGCATCTCAAAGGCGGCGAAATCGGCGTCAACGTGGCGCCGGCGCGCAACCTCACGGCCCGTCTGACCTGGTTCGACAACCGTGTGAAGGATCCGGTCTCGAACGTGACGATGACGCCCAGTCAGCCGAACTACGCGACGGTCTGCCTCGGCCTGGCCGCCGGCAACTGCGTGCAGAAGCAGAATCTCGGCCGCACGCAGATCCAGGGTATCCAGACCGACGTCGAGTACCTGCTGGGTCGCGAGTGGCGCTTCGTTGGTGGCTATATCTACAACAGCGCGAAGGTGACCGATGGCGGCACCATCAACGCGGGCCTCGTCGGGAAGTATCTGCCGCAGGTCCCGAAGAACCGCGGGTCGATGCAGATTGCCTACGACAACCCGAAGATCGCGAACGTGTCGCTGGCATTCCAGTTCGTTGGCCTGCAGTACAACGACGACCAGAACATCCAGTTCATTCCGACCGCGACGCTCATTGACGCCGGCTACAGCACGACGTATCCCGCAGGTCTGCCGCCGTACAACGTCGCCGACCTCCAGGTCTCACGCGACTTCGGTCCGCGGCTTCAGTTGTTCTTCGGGATGCAGAACCTGGCGAACCAGGTGTTCTTCGTGCAGACCAACCCGTCGACGATCGGCAGCCCCCGTCTTGTGAGCTTCGGGGCGCGAATCAGGTTCCAGGGCAAGTAGAGCAGTTGTTGGGGTCGCAACTGGGCTGACGTAGCCGCGGACCTTCAGGTCCGCCAGACGGGGCCGACCTGACCAGTCTCCGCCAAGGCTCCGGCGGTCCGCCATAGCTTCAGCGAAGGCGGGAGTTCGGCAGGCTACGCCAGTTGTGACCCTGGATTCCCGCTCAGCGCGCGGCGGTGGTCTGCGTCTGCTTCTTCGTCTGTCGTGCGATGGTCGCCGTGTCGACCGTGCGGCCCAGCCGCGAAATCGCCTGCACCGACATCGTGTCCTTGTCGATCTCGACCAGCATGAATGCCTGATCCTGGTCGAATCCGACATCCGTGAGCGCCGACCTCTGAAGGTCGCCTTTCCGCAGCTGTCCTGCCGAACCGCTCACGAAATAGTAGATCCCCTTCTGCGGCTTGATGCGTTCGTAGACGTGGTCGTGACCCGAGAACACGACGTTCACGCCGTACTGAACGAAGAGCGGCTCCAGCACCAGGCGGAGGTCGGTTTCGGAACCATGACGGCCCGCCGATGAGTAGAGCGGGTGGTGAAAGTACGCGATCTTCCAGTCGTCGGTCGACGACTTCAGCTGCTGCGTAACCCAGTCGAGTTGCTTCGGATCGATGTAGTCGCTGTCCAGCACGAAGAACCGGACGTTCTTCTTCGTGTAGGTGTAATACCGCTCACCGTTCATGTTCCACGGTTTGTAGAAACGGTTGGTCTGCTCGTCGTGGTTGCCGAGCGCCGCGTAGAACTTCACCCCCGCATCGAGCAGCGGCTTGTAAGGCTTTTCGAACTTGACGACGAAGTCGGCCGGACGTTGACTTCCGTACAGGTTGTCGCCCAGCATGATGGAGAAGTCGAACGGGAACTGCTTCCGCGCTTCGACCATCTGCTGCGCAACCTCGTACTGCTCGTGTTCGCCCGTCCCCATGTCGCCCATGGCCATGAACTTCACCGAGTCGGGCTTGTTCGGCAGGGAGATCTGCACGCCGCGCTGTGCCGTGACCGACGTACACAGAAGGAACAGGGCAACGATGGCCGGAACGATACGCGCAGGACGCATGTGTACTACCTATGGCTTGAGGACCGGTACGGCTCCGCTGACGAAGTCTACGATCAGGTTCGCATCGCGATCACGCAAGATCAGGTCGCGGCCCATGAACCGGTACTCGAGGCCGTCCGGCAGTCGCGGGAGGTTGACGAGGATGAGCGGCGGGACCGTCGCGAGCGCTGCTTTGGGGGGGTAGACGGCATTCACAGCCGGCGGAGACTGCGCCGGCACCTCCTCCATCGCCGCATACGCGTCACGGACGCCGCGCGTTTCGGTGTCGTGCTGGATGATCTGCTTGATGTAAGTCGCGGCATCACCGAACAGGTCCCCGCGCTTCGCATCCTTGCGGGCGATCTGGATGCGCGCGGCGAGCGTATCCTCGGTCGTTTCCGCCTTGCCGGTCGTCGCCCGGTCGCCCGGCTTCGGCTTGGGCAGGTCGGTATGCATCTTCTTCTTCAACTCGACGTACGTGTTCACGCGTTGAGCGAATTCCTTGAGCGCCCTCTCCCTGTCTGCGGTCGCCGCAGACGCGTGTTCTTGCGCACTGACAACCGCAGGTGCGCCAGGCCAGGCGGTACTCACTACCGACGTCAGGGCGGCGGCCACGGCCAGGCGTGAGATGGCTGGGATGGCGAGCAATTTGCTGAGTAGTCGAGTCACGGAAGGCGTGGTTACAAGCTTTGTACCCTCCACGTCCTTAACCTGAGCAGCAAATGAAACTGATTGTAGAGCCAGACGACGGAATTGCCCCGGTTCTCACTGCCATCAAACAGGCAAAGAAGACGATCGATGTGCTGATCTTCCGCCTCGACCGTGGCGACATTGCGAGCGCGCTGGAAGCAGCGGTCGCGCGCGGCGTGTCGGTGCGGGCATTGACGGCTCACACCAACAGGGGTGGAGAGAAGCACCTGCGTCGCCTCGAGATGCACCTGCTCGACCAGGGCGTCACCGTTTCACGGACCGCACACGATCTCATCCGCTATCACGGCAAGCTGATGATCGTCGACGGCCGCGTGCTACATCTCTATGGCTTCAACTTCACGACGCTGGATATCGAGAAGAGCAGAAGCTTTGGCGTCATCACACGCAATCGTCGCCTGGTCCAGGAGGCGTCGAAGCTGTTCACAGCCGATTTCGATCGGCAGCCCTACACCTCCGGCTTCAACCGCGTGATCGTGAGTCCGGAAAACTCACGTCAGCGCCTCGCCGACTTCCTGAAAGGCACGAAGCGTCAACTGCTCATCTACGATCCGGGCCTGACCGACGATGCGATGCTGCGGATCATCACGGCGAAGATCAAGATGGGTGTCGACGTGAAGGTCATCGGCAAGGTCGAGGCGAAGTGGAATCTGTCGTGGGAAAAGTATCCCGGCAAGCGCCTCCACGTTCGCGCGATTGTCCGCGACGGTCAGCGTGCCTTCATCGGCAGCCAGAGCCTTCGGAAACTGGAACTGGACAAGCGCAGAGAAGTGGGCGTGATCGTCACGGACCGCAAGGTCGTCGAGGGGATCATGGCCGTCTTCGCTCGCGACTGGGCACTCACGCCGACCGGTAAGAAGGCGGTGAAGAAGGCGATCAAACAGATGAAGGACGGCAAGACGATCGCGCCGGAGGACCGCCTGCTGGCTGCAGCGGTCTAGCCGCGTCAGCCAGCCTGTGCGCCCATCGGCACGGACGGCGGAACGCCGGAGCGCTCGCGCCTGCGCCGGACCATGTCGCCTACAGCAACCGACCCGCTGAAGATCGACCCGACAGGAATGAAGCCCCAGAGCTTGTGACGGGCAACGGCCGCCAGTCCGGCTGAGGCCACGCATCCACACTGTGAGCAGTCGGGAGCGCCGCCGAACTGGCAGGGCTCGATGCGCGTGGTGAGATCGGCCGAAAAGCTTCTCGTGGTGCGTGCAAACACGCACTCGGACGGCGACTCGGGGGGCGTGGCGTAGACCTTGAGCAGGCCTTCCGGCGCTTCGAGTTTCGGATAGCGCAGCCGCAAGGCCATCAGGTCCGAGACGACTCGCTGTCGATCGGCTGGTGTCAGACGCTCATCAGACTCCTCGCCGATCTGCGGCGTGTAAAGGCTCATCCAGATCTTCCGGACTTCAGTCTTCGGCGACCACAGGGCGAGGAATTCCTCGAGGTAACCGGCCCGATTGATCTGCTGCCTGGTGACGGTGCAGTGCACGACGATCGTGTGACCGACGATGTGCTTCAGGATGCGATCGTACGTGGCAGGCGTGCGCCGCGCGTCGTGCTCAGGCTGCAGTCCGTCGATCGAGACCACCATGTGCAGCCGCGGGATGGACGCCCATTCCTTCGGGATCTCGCGCACGGCGCTGGTCACCAGTTGCGTATAGATGCCTCGCTTCGAAAGCTCGGGCAGGATGGTGTTCAGCTCGCGATAGCGCACGAGCGGCTCGCCGCCGACGATCGAGACATGCAGTGGCCGGTGGTGATCGACCAGAGCGAGCATGTTGTCGATCAGTTCCTGTCCCTTGAAGTCGCGAACCTGCCGAAGTGTGAGTTCGCCACCGAGATGATCGTCACCGTACGCGTAGCAGCCGGGGCAGCGCAGCGGACACTCGCGGGTGATTTCGATCGAGAGCGCGGGTTGGTAGCCTGTGAGAATCCTTCCCCAGGCAGAGAAGATCGCTTCCATCGCCCAACTATAGCAGTCACATCGGTTACATTAAGTAGCTAATGATTGAGCGACGCAAATCGAAGGTCCAGGGTTGGGGCGTATTCGCGACTGAAACGATTCCGAAGAACAAACGGATCATCGACTACGCCGGTGAGAAGATCTCGAACCGGGAGAGCCTGAAGCGCGAAGCGAAGTATCTCGACAAGGGGCACATCTGGTGCTTCAAGCTGACGAACCGGACGGCGGTTGACGCGGGCGTCGGCGGCAACATCGCCCGTTTCATCAACCATGCGTGCAAGCCGAACTGCTACGTCGAGATCAAGGACGGTATCATCTGGATCCGCGCCGCGAAGACGATCCGGAAGGGCACCGAACTCAATTACAACTACAACACGGACGGTGAAGCGACCATCAAGTGCCGCTGCCGTCCCGGCTGCCCGAATTTCCTGTGAGTCCTGAGGCGCCAGGCCCCACGCCGGCCCTCTATCTCCACGGTTTTGCCTCGTCGCCCGGGTCGACCAAGGCGCGGTTCTTTGCCGAGCGTCTTGCCGCGCACGGAGTGGCGCTGACCACGCCCGACTTCAACGAGCCCGATTTCACGACGTTGACGATGTCGCGGATGCTCGAGCAACTGGAGGGCGAGATCGGGAAAGTGGGCGGGTGCGCCACGCTGATGGGATCGAGCCTCGGAGCGGCGCTCGCCATTCTCGGCGCCGCGCGGCTCGGCACCGCCGTCAGCAGACTCGTGCTTTTTGCCCCGGCCGTCATGTTTGCCAAGCCTGGACATTCACTGCTTCCGCCTGAGCGGATCGAGGAATGGCAGCGGCGTGGGGCCCTACCGTTCTTTCATTACGCCTACGGCGAAGAGCGGCCCCTTAATTACGAGTTTTATACGGACTCTGTTCGGCACGATCCGTTTGAAGTGCGCTTCAACCAGCCCACGCTGATCTTCCAGGGGCTGCACGACACGGTCGTCGATCCGAGGACGGTCGAGCAGTTCGCCGGCCATCGCCGCAACGTGACCCTCTCATTGCTCGAAGACGATCATCAACTCCTCGCGAGCCTCCCGCGCATGTGGGCGTCGGTCGAAGACTTCCTGGGGCTGCTCGATTGACGCGCGTCGCGCATCTCCGTCGTAGTCTCGCGGCTTTCGTCGTACGCAGGCGCGGGGCTTTAGCCCCGCTGACAGCGGCCCTGGTTCTTTTGCTTGGCGTCTTCTCAATCTCGGACCGTGGTGCCGTTCGCGTGACTGCGAGCCAGCCGCGCGCAGCCGCGCAGACGACCGCACCGATCGGCACTGACACGGTCCGGATCGGAGTGCTGCGCAATGGACACTACGACGTGGTGTCGCTGCCGCTCGAGGTGTACGTTGCCCGAGTACTGGCCGGAGAAGCCGCGCCTGACAGTCCACCGGCGTCGCTCGAGGCACTGGCGATTGCCATTCGCACCTACACCGCCACGAACCGCGGACGCCATGGCGCCGACGGGTTCGACCTCTGCGACCAGACGCACTGCCAGGTGATGCGCAACTCGACGATCGCGACCGAACGCGCGGCACTGGCGACCGCAGAGCAGGTCCTCCTCTATCGCGGCTCGCCGGCGACGGTGTTCTACAGCGCGTCGTGCGGCGGTCGCAGTGAAAAGCCGTCGAACGTCTGGCCCGGCGCCGACAACCCACCCTACTTGTCGATTCACGACGACGACGGATGCGGCGGATTCCCGTCGTGGAGTGCGGAACTGGCGGAGTCCGACCTGCAGCGTGCATTGCTTGCCGGCGGCTTCCGCGGAACCCTCCGCGATGTCCGGATCCTGTCGAAGAACGAGTCGGGCCGCGTGGCGACGCTGGCGCTCGATGGCCTCACGCCGCGGGAGATCAGCGGCCAGGATCTGCGCATGGTGGTGGGACGCGCGCTCGGCTTCCAGCATATTCAGAGCACCCAGTTCGATCTCCGGCGATCGGGCCGTGCGTACCGGTTCACAGGACGCGGAGCAGGCCACGGTGTGGGGCTGTGTGTGATCGGCTCGATGAAGCTGGCTGCAGGTGGCCAGAATGCGACGACGATACTGGCCCGCTATTTCCCGGGGACGCAGATAGGTCCTTTCGGCGCGAGGCTCACCGCGACCCCGAAGGACGCGCCGATGCCTGCCGCTCCGGCGCGAGACGCACGCGCCGCCTCGCCGCCAGTTCCCGCACCTCCTGTAGCTGCTGCGACCGCGCCTCCCGGTGCGCCCAGCGCCAGGGCCGAGACCCCGGCTATTGCTCCGGCTCCGGCCGCAGACCTGCCGCCCCGGACTGATGTCGTCGTCGACCTCCCGCCTGGTGCGGCGAGCGAGCGCACCGCGCTTGTTGCACTGGCCGCGCGAGAACGCGACGCGCTCGCACGGACGCTGGACGTCGATCCGGCTCCGGTTCGGCTGAGGTTTCACGACACCAATGAGGCGTACGAACGCGAAACCGGTCAGCCCTGGTTCACGCTGTCGGCGGTGAAGAACGGTGTGATCGAACTGACGCCGCCATCGTTTCTGCGTGACCGCGGGATGCTCGAACGCGTGTTGCGACGCCAGCTCGCCCGCGTGATGGTGGATCCGATTCTGCCGGCGAAACCGGCGTGGATTCGTGAGGGTGCCGCAGCACACTTCGCAGATCCGGGAGCGCCGGGCGCCAGCCGGACGATGTGCCCGCAGGACAGCGAACTGCAGAAGCCGCTCTCGATCGGCGCGCTCGGCGAAGCGCTCGCCGGTGCTCGGGCGTGCTTCGAGCGGCAGATCAGCAACGGACGCGACTGGCGGCGCGTTCGATAACGCCGCCGTCCTCGCGCCGTTACCCTACCAGCAGATCCCCCGATACTCGGCCTGCAGCAGAGCCCCGGGAACCGCCACGCGCACCAGATCGATCACGATCTGCTCGGGCCTGCAGCGCTCGAGTGCCGCGGCGAACTCCGGGCCCTGGTTGCCAACGACGATCACTTCGGACTGGTCGATGACCTCCTCGATGGTGTCGCACAGCAGCGACGAGAGGTGCGGGATCTGACCCTCGATGTAGTCCTTGTTCGACCCCACCAGGCGCGCAATCGAGACGTTCTTGTCGTAGATCTTCAGTGAGCACCCCTTGCCGAGCAGCGACTCGGCCAGGATGACGATCGGGCTTTCGCGCAAATCGTCGGTCCCCGCCTTGAAGCTGAAGCCGAGGAGGCCGATGCGCTTTTTTCCGGTGTCGAGCACTTCGTCGACGGCGTGCTCGATCTGCATCCGGTTGCTCGGAAGAATCGAGGAAATGACCGGGAGGTCGACGTCGAGCTCCTTGGCGCGGTACTGCAGTGCCCGCACGTCCTTCGGAAGGCACGACCCGCCGAATGCGAACCCGGGCTTGAGGTAATAGGGCGAGAGATTCAGCTTCTCGTCGCGGCAGAAGACATCCATCACTTCATGGCTGTCCACGCCGAGCCGTTTGCACACGTTACCGATCTCGTTGGCAAAGCAGACCTTCAGCGCGTGCCACGTGTTGCTCGTGTACTTGATCATCTCGGCGACGCGGATGCTGGTGCTGATCAGCGGCGCGTCGATGGCCTGGTAGAGCGCGATCGTGCCGCTGGCGTCGGCCGCGTGATTGTGGCCGACGAGCGTCAGCGGCGGCTTCCTGAAGTCCTTCAGCGCGGTTCCCTCGCGAAGAAACTCGGGATTCACCGAGACGCCGAAGCCATCGCCGTATTTCTTGCCCGAGGCCCGCTCGAGTGCCGGGATCACGACTTCGTGCGTGGTTCCTGGCAGCACGGTGCTTCTCACGACGACGACGTGGTAGTCGCTCTTGTTTGCGATCGCTTCACCGATTTGCGACGCCACGCGTTCCAGGTACGTCAAGTCGAGGCTGCCATTCTTCCTGCTTGGTGTGCCGACGCAGAGCAGTGACACCTCGGTTGCCGCTATCGCGTCGGCCGTATCGGTCGTCGCACGCAGGCGCCCGGCCGACACCGCTTCCGCCAGCTGCTCTTCGAGACCAGGTTCGACGATCGGACTCCGACCGGCATTGACCGCCGCCACCTTGTCGGCGTTCACATCCACTCCAACGACTTCGTGTCCGTCCGCCGCAAACGACGCCGCAGACACGCTGCCCACATATCCCAGGCCGAACACCGAGACCTTCATTCGATCACCCTGCACCCTTTGAGAGAACTACACTGCAATTCGCCGAGCCCGCGCCGGAGCCATTACCGGCGCCTGATCTGTCGCAGCGAACCGCATCAACGCTTCTTCCAAATCGGCTGCCACGACCGACCAGTCGTATTTCGAGACAACCAGCTGCCGAGCCGCCTGCTCGACTGCGCGCCGTTTGTCCAGATCGCGAAGCAGCCGGACGACACCTCGTGCGAAGCCGCGCGGCTCGTCGGCCAGCAGCAGGTGTTCGCCACCGGTGACCGGCAGCCCTTCAGCACCGACCGCCGTCGAGACGACCGCCTTGCGCATCGCCATCGCTTCAAAAATCTTCAACCGGGTGCCGCCACCGATACGCAGCGGCACGATGTAGACGGCCGCATCCCGCATATACGGCCGCACGTCGTCTACGCGACCGGTCACGTGAACGCCGTGCTCGCCAGCGAGACGACGAACCGCGGGCGTCGGTGCGCGGCCGACGATTGACAGCGTGACGTCCGGTTCCTCTGCGCGAATCAACGGAAGGATGTCGCGACAGAAGAACAGCATCGCGTCTTCGTTCGGGAGCCAGTCCATCGACCCCGTGAAGATCAGCGACCGCGAAGCGGCGGGACTCGCGGTGCCGGCGTCCGTGTCTGGCGGCGAGAAGAACGCCGTATCGACGCCCGTCGGAACCACGTGAATGGGTCGCGATGCCGCGCCGGGATACAACCGAGCGAATGTTTCGCGATCGGCATCCGACACGGCGAGGACGCCGTCAAACCTGCGGAGCGTGTGTCCTTCGAACCGCAGCATCCGCCGGTACTGCGCTCCGTACAGCTGACGCTTCAGGACGCTCCCGCTGGTGTCCGCGTGCCGCCGCCAGATTTCGGCTTCCACGTTGTGCGTGAACAGCACGCTCGGACAGGGAAGCCGCTGTGGCATGTTCACGACCGGAGGCAGGAAGTCGCACACGATCAGGTCGAACGTCGTGCGTGCCATCGCGTCGAGCAGTGCCTGTTTGTAAGGCGCCGACTCGTATTTCGCGACGGCGTACGGGCGGGAATCGACCAGGTGTCGCGCAGCATCGAGATAGAAGGCGAGTGTTCCCTTTGCAGCATCGCGTCGCGGGACGGTGATGACTTCGCTGGCCACCTCGCGCATGCCTTCGATGTCTTCGACCGGCTGTTCAGGATCGGCGTAGGACAGGAACGTGATGGCGTGATGCTTCGCGAGCTGTCGCATCAGGTGCCAGGTGCGCAGCTTGCCCCCTTTGTCCAGGGGCAGGAGCAGATCGGACTTCAACCAGAGGATTCGCATCGCGCTCTCAGGCCACCGGAGGTCCAGCGACAGGCGACGTGCCCTGGCGCGCCATGAAAGGCACCGCATTCGTGCCCGCCGACGCGGGTGCAGCCAGGGTCTGGATGCCTCCGCCGTCGATGAATGTGCGGAACCAGAGTTCGAGATTGAGCAGCATCCAGATCCGGTCCCACCCGTCGGTGCGGCCGGCGCGGTGATCACGGAGCAGTGTTGCGGCCGCTTGCGGATCGATGATGCCGCGTTCCCGCGTGCGCCCGTCGAGGAGCACGTCCGAGACGGCGCCGTTCCACTGCTCGCGGGTCCAGCGCGAGAACGGCACCGGAAACCCCATCTTCGGACGCGACAGGATCGACTCCGGCAGGACGCCGTTCATCGCCTCACGCAGCACGCGCTTGGTGGTCCAGTTTCGCAGCTTCCACTCGTCCGGCATCGTCGCCGCGAATTCCACGAGCTTGTGATCGAGGAAGGGCACGCGGCTCTCGATGGACGTGGCCATGCTCATCTGGTCCTGCTTCATGAGCAGTTCGACGAGGTAGGTCTTCATGTCCGCATAGAGGAGCCGCGTGAGCAGGCTGCTGCCGGCTGGCGGGCGATCGAACGATTCCATCGACGAACCGTACGCGCGCGCCCACAGGTGGTCGGCCCCTGCACCCCGCTGAAGCAGGTGTGCCTGGTCGGAGAGCCGAATAGCGGCGAAGTTGTCGAAGAACATCGCCTCTGGCGTTCGCTCCATCGCCAGGAACGAGCGGCCGGCGATCCGGCGGGCTCTTGCGGGCAGCAAGGGCACCAGTTGGTTGGCGACAACCCGGCGCAGCGACTTCGGCAGCATCCGCTGATAAACGGTGCCCGCTCGCCAATTCAGCGCAATGCGCGGGTACTTGCCGTAGCCGGCGAGCAGTTCGTCGCTGCCCTCGCCGGTCAGGACGACCGTGACGTGTTCGCGTGCAAGCTTCGAGACGAAGTAGAGCGGCACACTTGACGGATGTGCGATCGGTTCGTCCTCGTGCCACACGAGCCTAGGTAGCGCACCAAAGAAGTCGCGATCGTCGATCACGACTTCATGCGGGTCGGCGCCGATCGCCGTAGCCACTTCGCGCGCATACCCGAGTTCGCTGAACGCACGGTCCTTGAACCCAACCGAAAAGGTCTTGATCGGCCGGTCCACCATGCGCGCCATCAGCGCACCGATGGCGCTGCTGTCGATTCCGCCCGAGAGGAACATGCCGAGCGGCACGTCGCTCATCAGGCGCAAACGGACCGATTCTTCGAGTAGCGACTTGAACCGCGAGACGAACTCCGCGCCGTTCGCTCTCGAGTTCTGACTGCTGACTTCTACGTTCTGCCTTCCGGTGGGTATGTCCCAGTACTGACGAACACGAACCTCGTCGTGCTCGAACGAGAGCATGTGACCGGGCAACAGCTTGTGCACACCGGCGAACATCGTCTCGGTGCCGGCGATATACCTCGTGCTCAGCAGTTCCGGAAGCGCCGCGACGTTCGCTTCACTCGCCAGGAGTCCGCTGGCCAGCAGCGCCTTGATCTCTGAACCGAACAACAGCGTCGAGCCAACCCTGGCCCAGTAGAGCGGCTTGATCCCGAGCCGATCGCGGACCAGCAGAAGCCGTCGCTTCCGGAAATCCCAGATCGCGAACGCGAACATTCCGCGGAACCGGTCTACCGCATCGTCTCCCCACTGTTCGTACGCGTGGACGATGGTTTCGGTGTCCGACTTCGTGCGGTACCGGTGTCCGAGCTGCTCCAGCTCGAGGCGGATGTCCTTGTGGTTGTAAATCTCGCCGTTGAAGATGACCCGGACCTGGCCGTCTTCGTTTGCGAGCGGCTGCTGGCCCGTCGAGAGGTCGACGATGCTGAGGCGCCGATGGGCGAGAGCCGCGTACGTGTCGCAGTAGAGTCCGGCTTCGTCGGGCCCGCGGTGGATGATGACGTCGCGCATGCGCGTGGCGATGACGTCAGCGTCGGGCGGCAGACCTTCGGGCGACACGAATCCTGCAATTCCACACATATCAATCAGAGGGACGCAAACTGGGATTGAACCGCGCGCCCGGGCGCCCGGCGCGACAGCTCGTCTTCGTAGAGCTGTTCGATGGAAGAGACCATGCGGTCGAAGGAGTAGTCCGATTCGACCAGCGCGCGCCCACCGGCAGCCAACGAACTCGCCTCGCGTTGGTTCGCCATCAGCCGGCAGATGCCGTCGGCAAGTCCGCGCGGATCGCGCGGCTGCACCAGGATGCCTGTGCGATCGGGATGTACGACTTCGCAGATTCCGCCGACAGCGCTTGCCACGATCGGCAGGCCTGCTGCCATCGCCTCGAGCACTGCGTTGGGAAATGCCTCGGACTCGGATGGAAGTGTGAACAGGTCTGCGGCGGCCAGCCGTTCAGGGACGTTTTCGGCGTGGCCGGCGAAGGTGAATGCGGAGTTGAGCCCGCGCGACCGAACGAGTCGCT
>Ga0310810_10004161_pt1 | contig 15950 bp, 12 predicted proteins | sample NCmetagenome_FD_207641 | JGI IMG/M metagenome (GOLD analysis project Ga0310810, IMG submission 207641) | Soil microbial communities from experimental microcosm in Duke University, North Carolina, United States - NC | ecosystem: Engineered > Artificial ecosystem > Soil microcosm > Unclassified ...
CCGACGCAGGTCCGCTCGGGGGGTTGTACACCGCGCTCCTGGACGCGGCAGCGGATCGCGTCATCGTGCTGGCGTGCGACCTGCCGTTCGTGACGGCCGCATTGCTCGAGCGACTGGCGGCGGAGATCCGGACCGGCGAGCCGGTGGATGCGATCGTCCCGCGATCCGCGCGCGGCCTCGAGCCGCTCTGCGCGATTTACCGGAAAGGATGCGCGAGCGTCGTCCGCACGCGGATCGATCGCGGCGATCTGCAGATCGTGGGCTTGTTCGGAGAGCTCCGGATCCGCGAGCTCGGGCCGGACATGCTCGCGCCGTACGACGACGGGTCGCTGTTCGAGAACGTCAACACGCCGCATGATTACGCGCGCGCCACTGGCCGGGTTGAACTGAATGAGAAACCGTCCGAAGATCGTATCACGGAATAATTTGTGATTCTTCCCGTCCATCAGCTCGTGCGGACCCGCGTGGCCGATACCGTTGGCGGCCTGTACGGACTCTCCGCCGACGATCCGGCAGTCGCCGAAATGGCGCTCGAGATGCCGCCGCGCCGCGCGCTCGGCGACCTGGCGGTCCCGATCGCGTTCGCCCTGGCCCGGCGGCTGCGCAAGGCGCCACGGGCGATCGCGCAGGAGATCGCCGCCGCGCTCGGGCCCATCGAGGGCGTCGTCCGTGTGGAAGCCGCGCCGAACGGCTACTTGAACTTCTTTCTCGACCGCGCCCACTGGATCTCGCGCTGGCTGTCGGGATCCGCCGTCCCGGCGACGGCCGGCGGCGGCAAGGTCATCGTCGAGCACACCGCGATCAATCCCAACAAGGCGGCGCACATCGGCCATCTCAGAAACGCCGCGCTCGGCGACGCGTTCGGCCGGCTGCTGCGTTTTCAGGGTCGCGACGTCGAGATCCAGAACTACATCGACGACACCGGCGTCCAGGTCGCCGACGTCGTCGTGGGGTTCCGCGAGCTCGAGCACAAGGCCCTCGACGAGGTGCGGGCGCTCGCCGAGTCGACGCGCTTCGACTACTACTGCTGGGACCTGTACGCCAGGGTGACGGAATGGTATGAGGCCGACAAGGAGCGCCTGAAGATTCGCGCGGCCGCGCTGCACGCCATCGAGCGCGGCGGCAACGACACGTCCGGCATGGCTGCCTTCGTCGCCGACCGCATCGTCCGCGCGCACCTGAAGACGATGCGGCGGATGAATATCCGATACGACCTGCTCACCTGGGAGGGGGACATCCTGCGGCTCCACTTCTGGACGCACGCCTTCGAGTTCCTGAAAAAGACGGGCGAGGTTTACCTGCAGACCGAGGGCAAGCTCGCGGGCTGCTGGGTCATGCGTATCGAGGATGAAAAGGCGGAAGACGGAAAGACGGAAGACGGCAAGGACGACGAGCAAAAAGAAAAGGTGATCGTGCGATCCGACGGCACGGTGACCTATGTCGGCAAGGACATCGCCTACCAGATGTGGAAGTTTGGTCTGCTCGGCAAGGACTTCCACTACCGCGAGTTCGAGCGGTACTCGAACGAGCACCCGCTGTGGTCGACGAGCTCCGATGCCGCGTCCGCGGCGTCGGGGCATCCGCCGTTCGGGCACGCGTCGATGGTCTGCAACGTGATCGACACGCGCCAGGCGTACCTGCAGAAGCTGCTGAAGCAGGCCCTGGCGGCGCTGGGGTTCGAGGCGCAGGCCGAGCGATCCGTCCACTATTCGTATGAGATGGTCGCGCTGACGCACGCCACGGCGCGCGAGCTCGGGTACGAGTCGAGCGAAGACTCCGGCAAACCGTTCGTCGAGGTCTCGGGGCGGAAAGGTCTCGGCGTCAAGGCCGACGACCTGCTGGATCGGCTCGCGGACAAGGCGTCGGGCGAAGTCGCCCGCCGCAACGCCGAATTCACGCTCGACGACGTGGCGCGCACGGCGCGGACGATTGCGACGGCCGCCGTTCGCTACTTCATGGTGAAGTTCTCGCGCGGCAAGGTCATCGCCTTCGACGTCGACGAGGCGCTGAGCTTCGAGGGCGAAAGCGGCCCGTACCTCCAGTACGCCGTCGTGCGCGCGAACAATATTTTCGCGAAGCTGAAGGAGCGCGAAGGCATCGACGCGGCAGCCGTCGTGGCTGCCCTGCCGTCCACCCCGGCGGCCGCGATTGCCGACGGCAGCGACGAGTCGCACGAATTGTGGGGGCTGGTGCTCGAGGCCGCGCGGCTCGATGACGTCGTGGATCAGGCGGTGCGAACGCTCGAATTGTCGGTGCTCGCCAAATACGCGTTCGGCCTCGCGCAGCAGTTCAACGGTTTCTACCACGCGTTTCCGGTCTTGAAGGAAGAACGCGCCGACGTGCGGATCTGGCGGGCGGCCGCGATTGCGTACTATCGCCGACAGCTCACCCAGGCGCTCGACCTGATGGGATGCGCCGTGCCGGAGCGGATGTGACGGGCGTGGATGCGGAATGCCGAATGCTGAATGGCGACATGGCGCATCGTAAGCCGGTGATCGGAATTACTCCCTGTTCGCGCGTCGATGACTACGTCGAGTCGGTGAGGCGCGCTGGAGCTGAGCCGCTGGTGCTGTCGAACGCCGACGACCCGGAGGCGGTCCTCGACCGCGTCGATGCGATCCTGCTGACCGGCGGACTGGATGTCGATCCGTCGCTCTACAGCGCTGCCCCGCACGAGACGACCGAACCGGATCGGGAGCGCGACCGGTTCGAGATTCCGCTCTCGCGGCAGGCGCTCGCGCGGGACCTGCCGGTATTCGCGATCTGCCGCGGCGTGCAGGTCCTCAACGTCGCCGCGGGCGGCACGCTCGTGCAGGACATTCCGTCAGCCGTCGCGTCCGACCTCGATCACGCGATCGACGTGCCGAAGGACGCGATCGCGCATCCCGTCCGGGTCACCCCTGGCACGCGGCTGGCGGGCGCGCTCGGACCGTCGACCGCGCTCGACGCGTGCGCCGTCAACAGCCGTCACCATCAGGCCGTGGGCGTCGTCGCGCCGTCATTCGTCGTGTCCGCGGTATCCCCCGACGGGGTCGTCGAGGCCATCGAGCGTCCGGCGTCGGACTTCTGCGTCGGCGTCCAATGGCATCCCGAGAATTTCTGGAGGACGGGGGAATTCGCGCCGCTGTTCGACGCCTTCGTCGCGGCCGCGGCCAAACGCATGTCGCCTTCGTGATCGTCGTTTCTGGGCCCGATCACGCCGTAAAGACAGCCAGACTCTCGACGTGCGGGGTGTTCGGGAAGAAATCGAACGCATGCAGAGAATCCATCCGATAGCCGGAGTCGAACAGACGCCGCGCGTCGCGCGCCAGCGTCGGCGGATCGCACGACACATAGATCATCCGCGCCGGCGCCAGCCGGACGATGGCCTCGAGCGCCGCCTTCGACAGCCCGGCTCTGGGCGGATCGACGATCACCGCCGCAGGCCGACTCCGCCGCGCGGACAGGAATTCCTCGACACTCCCCACCTGCGGCCGGAGCCGGGGCGCGTGCGCCCGCGCGTTCTCCCGCAGATCGGCGCCGCTCGCGCGGTCGCCTTCGACGGCCGTCACCTCGAGGCGCCCCATCGACGCGAGCGCGACGCCGAACAGACCGACGCCCGCATACAGATCCAGGATTTCCCCGGCGTCGGGCGCCGCGCCGACCACGGCCGAAACGAGATCGGCCAGCAGGAAACGGTTGCCCTGGAAGAACGATTCCGCGTGCCGCTGGATGACGCCGCCGCCGGCGCCGGGCGCCAGCATGGACAGGCGCTCGGAGACGAACGGCGAACCGGCGGCCAACGTCCCTCCCGTCGCCGCATCACGCGCGCTGATGCCGCGGACGCCGGCCGTGATGGCCGCGCGCTCGAGGACGGCCGCGGTCAGCCCCTCGCGCCCTGTCAGCTCGAGGTGAACCGCGCGTTCGTCACCCGGAATGTTCTCGGCGATCGCGATTGACGAGACGGCCGAGGGCGCTTCGCGATCCAGCGTCGATGCGAGCGCCTGGACGGCCGCGATTGATTCCACACGAACCTGACGCGTCGGCGCGGCGTCGCAGAGCTGATGGGTGCCCTCCCGATAGAAGCCGGCGCGCGGACCGCGCACGTGAAATCGCGCGCGCATCCGATAACCCTCTTCCGGCGAGGCAGACACGCTGATGGGCTCGTCGATCGGGTGGCGGCCGACGCGCGCGAATGCGTCGCGGATCACGTCCGACTTGATTGCGAGCTGACGCTGGTAGCGGATGTGCGCGTAGAGCGCGCCGCCACAGGACGGATCGCCGTCGACCGGGCGGCGATCCGGCGAAGGCTCGAGGACTTCCCGCGTCACGGCATACGCCAGCCGCTTCTCCGCGCGGTCCACCCAGGCGCGCACGCGCTCGCCCGGAATCGCGCCGCGCACCAGCACGACCTGCCCCAGATGCCGCGCGATCATCCGGCCGCCGGCGGCCGGCTTCTCGATCGACAGCTCGATCTGCTGACCCTCGCAAAGACTCATGGCTTAGGGCTCGGGGCTCAGTACTTAGGGGTCGTGTGCGAGCAGCGGCAGGCCGGCGGCGTCGCGGACGAGACGATCGAGCGCGGCGGCGACGGCGCTCGACCGCGCCTCAGCGGTCATGCGCGATGCGAACGGCGCGATCTCGGCCTCCGCTTCGGCGCGAAGCGCCCCGCGACGCGTCGTGTCGAGCTCGTTGTGCGCCGCGTCCAGCAGTTCGCGATCCAGCGCCGAAAGCCGATCGAGGAGCGAGGCGCGTGCGTCACCCCGCGCGTGCTTCGCCGGCGCGCGCGCGGCGTCGAGCTCGCGTACCGCGCGATCCACCCGCTGGTCGAACTCGCGAGACCAGCGTCCGCTGCGAACCGCGGTCAGCCGCGCAATCGCGCGATCGAGATGCGCAGGCAGGCTGTCTCGTCTCGCCTCCGGGCGGTCGTGTTCGCCGTGTCCGGCGTCGATCGGCAGCACCCCGACGGCGCGCCGCCAGTTGTCGAACAGATCCAGGATGTCTGCCTCACAGAATTCGACGCGGACGGGACGTCGCCGCGGACCTTTGGCGTAGTACCGCTCGCAGTACCGATCGATTCCCCGGAAGGCGATCGCCAGCGGCACGCCCTGCGCCGCCCAGGCGGAAACCTGCTCGAAGACGGGCCCGACGATGCGGATCAAGTGCCCTTCGTTCTTGCGGCACAGATAGTCCTCGATCTGCCTGCAGTACTCCGCAGGGGCGATCATTGGCGATTGGCGACGGCAGACTGCCGAGTCATGGTTGCCGATTGGCCGATTCTCGATCGACGGATTGCCGACTGAACAGTGAGGCTCCCGCCCTCAATCGGCAATCTGCAGTCTTCAATGTTGTCGTTCCCAGATCAGCCGCAGTCCGTCGAGCGTCAGATTCGGATCGACGTGCTGGATGGCCGTGCTCTCGCCGGAAATGACCGCCGCCAGGCCGCCGGTCGCGACGACGACGGCCTTGTCGCCGCCGGAGAGCTCGGCGCGGATGCGGCGCACGAGGCCGTCGACCATCTCGACGTAGCCGAAGAAGAGTCCGGACTGCATCGCCCCGACGGTGTTCTGGCCGATGACCGTCGGGGGCTTGCGCACGTCCACGCGCGGCAGGCGCGCCGCGCGCTGAAAGAGCGCCTCCGCGGAAATGTTGATGCCGGGGCAGATCACGCCGCCCAGATATTCTCCCTGCGACGAAATCGCGTTGAACGTCGTGGCGGTGCCGAAATCGACGACGATCAACGGGACGAGACTGGCGCGACCGAACTTTTCCCAGGCCGCCACCGCATCCACGAGGCGATCCGCGCCGACATCCCCGGCCGGCGTATAGCGCACGGGCATGCCGGCATTCGAAGCATCCACCACGAGCGCCTTCTGCGAGAAGTAGCGCTCGCACATCTCCTCCATTGGCCGTGTGAGCGGCGGCACGACGGATGCGATCGCGATGCCGTCGACGGCGTTCACGTCGAGATGCGCCTGCTCGAAGAGCTTGACGAGGAAGATACCGAGCTCGTCCGCCGTCCGTTCGCGCAGCGCGGCCAGCCGCCAGCTGTGCGCGAGGCGGTCGGCGTCGAAGACGCCGATCGTTACGTTCGTATTACCGACGTCAATCGCGAGCAGCATTGGTGAACCGGGTCCGGAACCATTGGGACCATTGGAGCCATTGGAACACCGGAACCCGTTAGAGCCAGCGTACCTCACCTGCGATGATGCGTTCGAGTCCCTCGGCCGTCCGGGCCAGCAGCGCGCCGTCCTCCGCGAGGCCGGCGGTCGTTCCTCGCCTCACCGCCCCTCCGGCGTCCCATTCAATTGCCGCCCCCGCTGCCGACGGCGCAAGGGCGAGCCATCGCGCGAAAAGCGGCGGCGGACCCGCATTCGCCAATTCGTCGAGCGTGCGATTCAGCGCCGCGAGCACCTGCGCGAGGACGGCGCCGGCGTCGACCCGCCGGCCGAGTTCCTCCTCAATCGCGCCGGCTCGATCGGCAAGCTCCGGCGGAAACGCGGCCGGTCGCAGATTGATTCCCACGCCGAGCACGACATGATCGACCCCTGTCGGGCCCGACGCAGCCTCCGCGAGGATGCCGGCGACCTTGCGCCGCGCGCGAAACCCTCCGCCGGCGACGGCCACGATGTCGTTCGGCCATTTGATCTGGACGGGCAGCGCGGTGGCGGCCTGAATCCCGGCGGCGACGGCGACGCCGCCCGCGAGCGTGATCCATGGCGCGAGCGCCGCGCGCCGGACGATCGTGGACATGTACAAACCGGCGCCGGGCGGAGAGAACCAGGTCCGCCCGAGCCTCCCGCGTCCCGACGTCTGCGCCGCCGCCACGAAGGTCGTCCCCTCCGGGTCCCCGCGGTCAGCCGCCACCGCCGCGAGATCGTTCGTCGAGCCCGCTTCCGTGAAATAGAACAGCCGCGCCCCGAACGCGCCACGCTCCACCGCCGTTGCGCGGAGCGCGGCGGCGAAGTCATCAGGAATTGGGTCTGCCGCAGAAATCATTACAGGACTTTGGTCTCCTGAACTCTTGATCTCCCGTGGGTTTTTTGCGGCAGTAGTTATTGGGGTTCGAGCTCGAAGCTCAGATCCGCCGCGGGGGCCGAGTGCGTGAGCGCGCCGACCGAGACGTAATCGGCCCCGGTCCTGGCGAGCTCGGGCACCCGCTCGAGCGTCACGCCGCCCGACAGCTCGACTTTCGCGCGGCCGCGGACGCGCGAGACCGCGTCGCGAATGGCCTCGAGCGGCAGGTTGTCGACGAGGATGATGTCGGCGCCGGCCGCGAGCGCCTCGTCCACCTGCTCGAGGCTCTGCGCCTCGACTTCGATCGGCATCTCCGCTTTCGCCGCTTTCATCCGCTGGACCGCCTCGCGGACGCCGCCGGCGAGCCGCACGTGGTTGTCCTTGATCAGAATCCCGTCGTCGAGCCCGCCGCGGTGGTTGGTGCCGCTCCCGGCGCGGACGGCGTACTTCTCGAGCGCGCGCAGCGTTGGCGTGGTCTTGCGCGTGTCGAGCACGACGATCGTCCCGCCGCTCGCGTCCACGAACTTTCGCGTCAGCGTTGCGATGCCCGAGAGCCGCTGGAGAAAATTGAGCGCCGTGCGCTCGGCGGTCAGCATCGCGGCGGCCTGGCCCCGGATCTCCGCGACGACGGTGCCGGGAGCGCAACGTTCGCCGTCCTTGCGCCTGGCGTCGAAGACGCAGCCCGGATCGAGCTGCGCGAAGGTTTCCGCCGCGACGTCGAGACCCGCGATCACACAGTCGCACTTGCAGAGGATCACTCCGCGCGCGCGCAGCTCGGCGGGGACGGTGGCATCGGTCGTCACATCGCCCCAGCCGAGATCTTCGGCGAGCGCGCGCCTGACGATCTCGCGATACAGCGCCGGGTCGAGCGGCTGAAACGGAACCGTTCTCATGCGCTGCGCTCCTGAGTCGGTTCGATCGCGACATCGAACGACGCGTCAGGAACGAAGACGAGCTGCTCGGTGCGCGCCGCGGCCTTGAGGTCCGCGATGATCTCAGGCGACCACTTTCGATCGAGCTCTTCGCTGTTCCGCAGGTGCACCCGCGCCAGTGGCGCGGCGGGGGACAGCCGCGCTTCCGCCTTGCGCTTTCGAATCTCTCCGAGGACCTCGCTGACCCGCACGTATTGGTCGTAGCTACTCTGGATCGGAAGAACCTCTTCGATGTCCGCGGAGTTCGGCCACGGCGCGCTGTGAACGCTGGCCGGCTGCCACCACGACCACACCTCTTCGGTGACGAAGGGAAGAAACGGCGCGAAGAGCCGGTTCAGGTTCGAAAGCGCGAGGATCATTGCCGAATTCGCCGAGGCGGCGCCGGCCGCGCCGAAATCTCCGTAGCGCCGCGCCTTCGCGAGCTCCAGATAGTTGTCGCAGAAATCCCAGAAGAACATCTCGACGCGCTGGAGGACCCAGGTGTAATCGTATTCCTCCAAGTGGACCGTGGATTCCCGGACCACCGCCTTCAGGTTGTGCAGCATCCCGGCGTCCAGCGCGTAACGAATCGCCCCGCGCGGCTCGCACTTCGACAGAATGAATTTCGCCGCATTCAGGAATTTCATTGAGAGCCGCCGGCCCACCTTCATCTGTCCCGGGTCGAACGCCGTGTCGGCGCCCGGCCGTCCGCTCGCGGCCCAGTAGCGGACGCCGTCCGAGCCGTGCTCGTCGAGCAGCGCCATCGGCGTCACGACGTTTCCCTTCGACTTCGACATCTTCTTGCGGTCGGGATCGAGCACCCAGCCCGAGATCGCGGCATGCGCCCACGGGAGCGTGCCGAACTCGAGATGCGAGCGCAGGACGGTCGAGAAGAGCCACGTGCGGATGATGTCGTGCGCCTGCGGCCGCACGTCCATCGGAAAAACACGCGCGAAGAGATCGGGATCCTCGAGCCATCCGCCGGCGATCTGCGGAGTGAGCGACGAGGTCGCCCAGGTGTCCATGACGTCGGGATCGCCCCCGAACCCGCCCGGACGATCACGCTGATCCGCCCGGTAGCCGTCCGGCACGTCGGTCGACGGATCGATCGGGAGCCGATCCTCCGGCGGGAGGATCGGGCGGGCGTAGTCCCGGGTTCCGTCTTCGAGGACCGGATACCAGACGGGGAACGGCACTCCGAAGAACCGCTGGCGGCTGATGCACCAGTCGCCGTTCAGCCCGTCGATCCAGTTTTCGAGCCGCGCCTGCATGTAGGACGGGTGCCACTTCAGCTCTCGCGCGCGCTCCAGCAGCGCGTCCCGGAACACCATCGTCTTGATGAACCACTGCCGGCTCGAGACGATCTCGAGCGGCCGGTCGCCCTTCTCGAAGAACTTCACCGCGTGCGTAATCGGCCGCGGCTCCCCGACGAGATCCCCGCTCTCCTTCAGCAGCTCGACGATCTTCGCGCGCGCCTTCGCGGCCGACAGATTCGCGAGCTGATCGTAGGCCTGCTGCGCGCGGCCGGCGTCGACCGACTCCCAGCCTTCGCTGCCCCACGCCAGCGGACGCAAGGCGCCGTTCGGCTGGATGATCGCGCGGACCGGCAGCGACAACGCGCGCCACCAGATGACGTCGGTCACGTCGCCGAAGGTGCAGATCATCGCGATGCCGGAACCCTTCTCAGGATCCGCGAGCTCGTGCGGCTTGATCGGCACGCGGACCCCGAAGAGCGGCGTGACGACGTCGGTCCCGAAGAGCGGCTTGTACCGCTCGTCGTCGGGGTGGGCCACCAGGGCGACGCAGGCCGGAATCAGCTCCGGACGCGTGGTCTCGATATCGACGAAGCCGGCCCGGTCGGGCCGCGCGAATCGAATGCGATGGTAGGCGCCCGGCTGCTCGCGATCCTCGAGCTCCGCCTGCGCGACCGCGGTCCGGAAATCGACGTCCCAAAGCGTCGGCGCTTCGACGTGATAGGCGTGCCCCTTCAGCAGAAGGCGGAGGAACGCGACCTGCGAGACGCGCTGTGAGCGGCGGTGGATCGTCGCATACGTCATGCCCCAGTCGACGGAGAGCCCGAGGTGCCGCCACAGGGCCTCGAACGCTTTTTCATCTTCCGCCGTCAGCCGCGTGCACAGCTCGATGAAGTTCGGCCGCGAGACGGAAATCGGCTGCTTGCCGGGCTTGTCGGGAGGCTGGAAATTCGGGTCGTACGGCAGCGAGGGATCGCAGCGCACGCCGAAGTAATTCTGCACGCGCCGCTCGGTCGGCAGGCCGTTGTCGTCCCATCCCATCGGATAGAAGACAGCCTTGCCCCGCATCCGTTGAAAGCGGGCGACGATGTCGGTGTGCGTGTAGGAAAAGACGTGGCCTACGTGCAGGGAGCCGCTGACGGTCGGCGGCGGCGTGTCGATCGCGTAGACATCCTCGCGCGGCCGCGATCGATCGAATCGGTACGCCCCGCTCTCCTCCCAGCGCGCCATCCATTTCGCCTCGAGCCCCTCGAGCGCGGGCTTTTCGGGCACACGAATCGGATGGTTCAGGTCCAGGCTGAAAGCCATAACTGAGGGATCTTATCTGAATCGGGCAATCGGGTAACTGAGCATCGCGCGGCCTCCCGGCCGCGCCTTCAATGGACGCGCGGTAGCGCGGTGCGAAGCTCGATTACCCGATTACTCAATTGCCCGATTGCTTGATTCGCTCGATTTCTTCGCGCACGAGCCGCTCGGCGACGTCGAGAATCGTCGGCCGTGCCTGATCCGAGAGTCGGGCGAGCACGCGGCGGCAGACGTCTTCGACGAGTTCCTCGGTGACGACCGGCGTTGCCGGCGCGGACTCCGCGGCGCCGGGCCTCGGCGGCGGCGCGGCCGACGGCACAAGGCCGATCTGCTGCTCGGCGGCCAGCAGCGCGGCGAAGGCGTCCACGAGCGACGGCGGCGCCGGCGCGGCGGCTGTCGGCGCGGCAGCGGGCGGGGCCGCGACGGGCGGTGGGGACGACGGTGGCACGGGCGCGACAGGGACTGGCGCAGCGGACGGCAGCACGTCCGACGCGGCGGTCGGCGGCGGCGACGGCGGAAAGGCGACCGGCGACTCGTTCGTCGCCGGTTTCGTGGGATCGCCCTTCAGATCCGGATCCCAGTCCGCCAGCGGATCCGTGCCCGGCGATCGCAGCGTCTGGGCGGGAGCCGCGGCCGGACGCGACGCTACCGGAATCGCCTCGCGTCGCGGCGCCGTTTGCGGCGGAGCGAACGGCGGAAGCTCCTGCGTCGTTCCCGGCCCGGCGGACGCGAATGCGGCGTCCAACTGATCGAAATAGGCTTCGAGCGAATCGCCCGCCGGCGGCGGCGTCGCCGCGCGCGCGTTCGGATCGGCCTGAGCCGGCTGGCGCACCGGGCCCTGGGCCACCGGCGCACTCCCCCACATGCCCGAGGGCTTTCTCCCGGCGAGCAGATCCTTCACGCGGCTGATCACGATTTGCGGCTCGAACGGCTTGACGAGCACGCCGTCGCAGCCGGCCGCGCGCGCGCGGCCTTCGTCGACCGGCTCGAACGCTCCCGTCAGGAGCACGACCGGAATGTGCGCGAGCGACGGCTGCCCCTTGATGAAGGCCGCGACCTCGTAGCCGTTGCGCTGCGGCATGCCCGCATCCGCCAGGACGATGTCGGGACGATCGCGCTGGATGCGCTCGATCGCCTCCTGTCCATTGCCGACGGCGACGACCTGCACGTCCTCATCCGCGAACGTCAGCTCGATGACGCGCTGAATCGTGACGCTGTCGTCCGCCAGCAGGAGCTTGTGCGGCATCGCCATCATGATACCTTGACCCGGCAACGATGGCTTCGCCGCGCCGGCCGGTCCGTGCTTTCCTTGTCACGCTCCTCGACGCAGCCCTCATCGCTCTCACCGCCGCGGTTATCGTCGTCTTCCTCGGCGGCCGCACGCGAATCGACGTGGCAGGCCTGCGCGTCTCGCTGCGGGCCGCCGGCAATCTGTTCGCGCTCGCTGCCGCGTTCGGAATCGTGCGGCTGGCGGCGGGAGGGCGAATGCGCCTGTTTCCGCTGGTCGCCCCGGCCAGTCGCGGGCGGATCGACGCGGAGCGCCAGCGCCTGGCGCAAGCGCCCACCGTCTCACGGGGCGTCTGGGTCTGCGCCGGTCTGACGCTGGCCGGATCGATCGTCTGGATCGCGCCGCATATCTGGCATCCGCGCTCGGTCCCCGACCTCGGAGATCCGCTGTTCTCCGCGTGGCGCATCGCGCGAATCGCCCATCAGTTGGCGACCGATCCGCGCCATCTGTTCGACGGCAACATCTTCTACCCCCTGCCGCTGACGCTCACGTATTCCGATTCGACCTTTCTGGAGGCGCTCCTCGGAACGCCCTTTCTGCTCGCGGGCACCGATCCGCTCCTTGTCGCCAACGGCCTGACGCTCGCGGCGTTTCCGCTGTGCGGCGTGGCCTTCTTCTACGCCGCGTGGCGGCTGACCGACGATCCGCGCGCCGCGCTCGTCGCGGGGCTGCTCGGCGCGTGGTATCCGTTTCACGCCGAGCACTACAGCCACCTCGAGCTGCACTGGGTGATGTTCGTGCCGGTCGCGCTCATTCTGGGCCTGCGCCTCCTGGCGGACCCGAGCGCGCGGCGCGGGCTGCTGTTCGGCCTTGCGGTCGCGGGGCAATGGCTGGCGTCCATGTACATGGGCGTGATGCTGATGACGTTTCTGGCGCCTTTTCTCGTCATGGTCGCGGTCGCGTGGCGGGTCCGCCCGACGCGGGCCCTCGCGATGGGCGTTCTCGCGGCCGCGGCGGTGCTGGCGCCCGCGCTGACGGGTCTCGGCTATCCGTACATGAAAAGCCGCGATGCGCGCGGCGAACGGGGCCGGCAGGAAGTGTCGGACGGCAGCGCACTGCCGTCCGACTATGGCGCCACGCACATCCGCATGACCACCTACATGCGCCATACGCGCGTCGGCAATCGGGGCGAGCGCGAGCTGTTTCCTGGAACCTCGACGCTTCTGCTGGGCGCTGTCGGGGTCGTGCCGCCGCTGACCGGCGCCGGCATCGCGACCATCGTCGCGGGCGCGCTGACGTTCGACTGGTCGCTTGGATTCAAGGGCCTGACCTACGACGATCTGTACAGACGATCGATCGTCCATCGCGGCATGCGCGTCCCCGCCCGCTTCAGCGCCATTGTCGGGGCCGCGCTCGTCCTGCTCGGCGCGTACGGCGCGCGGCGTTTGATCCGTCTGGGACGCTCGATGGCGGCGCAAGCGGCCATCTGCGGCGCGCTCGCGGCCATCGTCCTCGTCGATCTCAGGATCGACCCGCGCATCCATCCGTATAGCGCGTCGATTCCGTCGATTTACGCCCGTGTCGAGCCGTCGATGATCCTCGTGGAGCTCCCGCGGTTTCACGACACCGAATACATGTATTTCTCGACGCGCCACTGGGCGCACCTGCTCGGAGGCTACAGCGGCTATCTGCCGCTCAATGCGGATCTTCAGCACGGGCTCGAGACCTTTCCCTCACCGGAGGGCATCGCCAGCCTGAAGCGCGCGGGCGCGACGCATCTCACCTACAACTGCGCGCTGGAGATTCGGCGCGGACGGTGCGACGCCGTCCTGGCACAGCTTGCGGACAACCCGCTTCTCGAGCCCGTTGCCTCCGAGCGGTGGGACAACGCGCCCGTAACGCTCTACAAGTTCAGGGAATGATCTCAGACCTCCGCGCGGGGACGCGCGTTCGCGCGGATGAACTCGACGATATCCTTCATCGGACTGCCGGGTAGAAAGATGCCGCGGATGCCGATTGCCTCGAGCTTCGCGATGTCGACATCGGGGATAATCCCTCCGACGACGACGAGGACGTCGTCCAGGCCCTTGGCCTTCAGCAGCTCCATCACGCGCGGACAGATGTGCATGTGCGCGCCGGACAGGATCGAGAGGCCGATGACGTCGGCGTCTTCCTGAAGCGCGGCGCCGACGATCTGCTCGGGCGTCTGGCGCAAGCCCATGTAGATGACCTCCATGCCGGCGTCGCGGAGCGCGCGGGCGATGACCTTGGCGCCCCGATCGTGGCCGTCGAGGCCTGGCTTGGCGATGACGACGCGAATCTTGTTCATAGGTGCGAGGGGTGCGTAAGGTGCGAGGCATGCGCAGGGTGCGAGGGGTGCGAGGGGTGCACCACGCGCACCTCACGCACCTAACGCACCCCCGCAGCTCTCGCGCCCTGCGCGCCTAAATCAGCGGGACCTCCTCGTATTCTCCCCAGACCTCCCGCAGCGCGTCGCACATCTCGCCCACCGTGGCGTAGGCGCGGGCGCAGTCCATGAGCGGGTACATCGTGTTCCCGGTCCCGCGCGCGGTCTCCTTCAAGACGCCGAGCGTGCGGCGGACGGCGGCGTTGTCGCGCGTCCGGCGCAGCTCCTCGAGCCGCGCGAGCTGACGGGTGGCCGTCGTGTCGTCGATGTAGAGGATCGAAAGCCGCTGTTCGTCCTCCTGGACGAAGTCGTTGACGCCGACGATGATCTTGTCGCGGTTTTCGACCGACTGCTGGAATCGATACGACGCCTCGGCAATCTCCTTCTGGGGGAAGCCCTGCTCGATCGCCTCGACCATGCCGCCCATCCGGTCGATGATGTCGAAATAGTTCTTCGCCTCGCGCTCCATGTCGAGCGTCAGCCGCTCCAGGAAGTACGATCCGCCCAGCGGATCCACGACGCTGGCGACGCCGCTCTCGTACGCGATGATCTGCTGCGTGCGGAGCGCGAGCGTCGCGGCTTCAGCCGTCGGCAACGCCAACGCCTCGTCGAGCGAGTTGGTATGGAGGGAATTCGTGCCGCCCAGGACGGCCGCGAGCGCCTGCAGCGCCGTCCGGACGACGTTGTTGTACGGCTGCTGAGCGGTCAGCGAGACGCCGGCCGTCTGCGTGTGGAAGCGCAGCTTCCACGACCGCTCGTTCTTCGCCTTGAACCGATCGCGCATGACGTCCGCCCACAGCCGGCGGGCGGCGCGGAACTTGGCGATCTCCTCGAAGAAATCGCTGTGTGAATTGAAGAAGAAGGAGATCTGCGGCGCGAAGGCGTCGACGTCGAGGCCCGCGTCGAGGCCGTACTGCACGTACTCGATGCCGTCGCGCAGCGTGAAGGCCAGCTCCTGCGCCGCGGTGGCTCCCGCCTCGCGGATGTGGTACCCGCTCACCGAGATCGTGTTCCACTTGGGAGCTTCCTTCGCGCAGAACGCGAAGACGTCGGTGACGAGCCGCATCGATTCGCGCGGCGGATAGATGTACTCCTTCTGCGCGATGAATTCCTTGAGGATGTCGTTCTGAATCGTTCCCGAGAGCCGCTGCCAGCTGGCGCCCTGCTTCTCGGCGACCGCGAGGTACATCGCGAAAATCATCGGCGCCGGCGAGTTGATCGTCATCGACGTCGTGATGTCGGCGAGCGAGATGCCGTCGAACAGCCGCTCCATGTCGGCGAGCGACACGACGCTGACGCCGCACTTCCCCACCTCGCCGAGCGACAGCTCGTGATCCGGATCGCGCCCCATCAGCGTGGGCAGATCGAACGCGACGCTCAGGCCGTGGCCGCCCGCCTTCAGCAGCTCCTTGAATCGCTGGTTCGTCTCCTCGGGCGAGCCGAACCCCGCGAACTGCCGCATCGTCCACAGCTTGCCGCGGTAGCCGGTCGGATGAATGCCGCGGGTGTACGGGAACTCGCCGGGCGCGGCGACATCCCGGTCGGGATCGAGATCCTGGAGGTCGTCAGAGGTGTACAGACGGTCGACCGGCCGGCCGGAGATCGTGGTGAACGGAATCGGGCGCTCCGGCGACTTCGCCAGCGCCGGCTCGAGGACCTCCCGCTGCCAGCGCTGTTTGTCTGTCTCCGCGACAGTTTTCATAACTCGCAATTATAGGGCACCTGTTGAGACTCGGTGATAGTGTCCCCTGACGGACTCGTTAGAAGTGTCCCCCTAAGCTTACGACCTTCACGGAGGTCGTGGATTGGGGCGGACAGCGATGAGTACGAGAGAGCTGACGCGTGCCGGC
>Ga0310810_10004162_pt1 | contig 15947 bp, 17 predicted proteins | sample NCmetagenome_FD_207641 | JGI IMG/M metagenome (GOLD analysis project Ga0310810, IMG submission 207641) | Soil microbial communities from experimental microcosm in Duke University, North Carolina, United States - NC | ecosystem: Engineered > Artificial ecosystem > Soil microcosm > Unclassified ...
GGCCTTCTCGTACGCGCGCTCGGCGGTGAGTGCATTCCGCATCGCGTTGTTACCTTCGTGGCAGCCGTATTCGTAGATCTGATATCCGGGCTGGCTCGTGATCGTCATCCGGAACGTCCACGGCTTGATGAAGGTCGCGGGATCGTCGATGTGAACCTCGTAGTCGATCATCTCGGGATCGACGCGCGTGAACCGCTCGACCATCCGCAGCTTCTCACTGTGCTGCGTCCCGCCGACCGCCGTCCTGTCCGTGAAGTTCTGCGATTCGATCACGAGCGTGTCGCCTTCGTAGTGACCGCGCGCGTCGCCCATCCACAGATGAATATCCTTGCCGATAGGCGCCCGGCCATCGATCGGAATCACGCGCGTGTCGTGCACCATCTCGTAGCTGATGACCACCGAGTCCGGCGTCTGGATGATGCGCGCCCCGTTGCCGTAGACGGCCGGCATGAAGGAGCCGATCGCGCCGCGCGTAATGCAGCGATCGTAGAGTCCGAAATCCTGGACCTTCTCCCACGGTCCCGTACCGAATGAGCCCTGCGCACGGGGTCGCGCCTGCGCCGCGGCCGTGAGCGCGGGTACACGGCCATCGGGAGGGTCGATCACCATCGAGGTGTAGCTGAAGTCGCGGCTGCCCTCTTCGTTGCGGAACGTACCGGTCCTCGCGTTGTCCACGTCGCGGGCGGTGCCCCGCTGCTTCGCGCGTTGGGCGAATTCGTCGTCGGTCAGATAGTTGCGGGTGCCGTACTGTTGCGGGCGCGACATCGGAACGCCGCGCATGTCGTCGGTCGTCCAGATTCCTTCGAGGTCCGGTTGACCCCACGCATTACGAGGCGCCTTCCAATGCGGGTTGGTCCGCTTGGCGGCCATCGCATCGGCCGACCCTTTTGCCTGCGCCGCGACTGGCGTACTGGAAAGAAAAGTACCGGCCGCGAACAGGGCGACCGTCGCTATGAATTGCCGAATCATTCAATCCTCCGTCCCCTCGAGGAGGGAATAGACCGTGGACGAGGTTATCACGAGGACTCAGTCGTCCGGCCTCGGCGGTAAATGACTGCGGGGCCCCCGACCGTAAGACTGCGAAACCGCACCGCTGGGAGGCGTTACATGCGATTCAGGACTTCTCTCGTTGTCGCCCTGTGCCTGTCGGCAGGCTTCGTGTCGGCTGCCGCGGCCCAGCAGCCCCCGACGCGCGGCATCGTGAACGTCACGGGGCAGCTCTATCGCGCGCAGAACAACAACCACTACACCGTGTTCCTGGTGACGCCGGACGGCATCATCATGAGCGACCCGATCAATCGTGACTTCGCACGCTGGCTCAAAGCCGAGTTCGCGTCACGCTTCAAGGTCCCGGTCCGCTACGTGCTCTACACGCATCGCGATTGGGATCACGCCTCCGGCGGTGTCGTCTTTGCCGATACGGCGGAGTTCGTCGGCCATCGCAACATGCTGACGGCGCTTGCGCCGCCAGCCGGCAATCCGCCGCTGACGCCAGATGCCGTGAAGATGGATGCCAACCGCAACGGTCTGGTCGAGCGCACCGAAGCCACCGGCGCGATTGCCGAGCGTTTCGATCTCTTCGACTACAACCGCGACAACGTCGTGAATGGCGGTGAGATCGCACGCGGGTCGATCTCTGACGTCTATCCACCGACGACGACGTATGTCGATCGGCACACCGTGACGCTAGGCGGGAAGCGCGTGACGATGACCTATCTTGGGATCGCGCATGCCGACGACAGCTCTGTGCTTCATTTTCCAGACGAGCGCGCGGTGTTCAGCGCAGACATCCTGCAAGTGAAACGTCTGCCCGGCGGACTGGCGCCGCATGTTGGCGCCTGGATCGATGCGCTGACGACGGTCAACGCGCTCGACTTCGAGCACGCGCTCACGGGGCATGCGCTCGCCGGAACGAAGAAAGACGCGGCCGAATCGCTGCGCTACCTCGAGGACATCTCGAAGGGCGTGGCCGCAGGCATCGGTGCAGGGCGCAGTCTCGTCGAGATTCAGAAGACGCTGACGCTCGATGCTTACAAGAGCTTTGAAAGATGGGATACAACCCGCGAAGCGCACATCGAGGCGGTCTACGCCACGATGCGTGGAACTCCAGCCAAATAAACGGTCGTGTAGAGGCGGGTCTTCAGACCCGCCTTTGAGTAAACCGTCGTGTAGAGGCGGGTCTTCAGACCCGCCTTAGAGGATTACTTGCTGTCGGGAGCGCCTCCGCCGGCGTCGAATTCGCGCCGCGTGAGCCGTCCGTTGTTGTCGGTGTCGTAGCGTGTGAAGCTTCGCGTCGTCCATTTCCATTCGTCCGGCGTCAGCGTACCGCTGCGATCGGCGTCGAGGCTGGCGAAGCTATCGAACTGATTTGACGTCTCACCGACGACCTCGCTTCGCGTGAGCACGTTGTCCCGATTGCGGTCCAGCCACTCGAATGCATCGAGGCTTCCGTGCCACTCGCTCTTCTCGATGCGCCCGTTACGATTGACGTCGAGGTTTTCGAAACGGTCGTCGCGGTCGTCGTCCATTGACGTGCTCGTGAACTCGGCCAGCGTCAGGGCGCCGTCACGGTTGCGATCGGCGCGCCGGAAGTATTCGGCGTTGTAAAACCACTCGCTGGATGTAATCCGTCCGTCGCGGTTGCGGTCGTACTGGCGGAACGCATCCTCGGTCCACGTCGCAGCCATGGTTGGGTCGAAGTCCTCTCCCTCCGTACGCGCGGCTCGACGCGCGCCGGGCTGCACTTCATCTCCCGACAATACGCCGTCACGGTTCCAGTCGTGAACGTCGAACGATCCCCGGCTGCCGTTCCACTCGTCGCGCTCGATCACGCGATTGCCGTTCCGGTCCATGGCTTGAAAACGGATGCGGCCACCTGGATTGTTATTTGCCGCAGGACTGCCACCGTCACGGCAGTAACGCCTCGTGCCGCCAGGCACCGTGTCGTCGCCGAACTTCTGCTGATACTCCTGTGAGTTGATGAAGAAGTCCGCAAGCGCTGCCAGGGAGTCACGGCCCTGTACGTGGCTGTTCAGACCAGCCGGATCGGGATCCCGGCCGAGCAGATGGCGGTAGAGATTGGTCACCGCCTGCGTTCGATTGTTCGCGGGCAGAAATCGCTGGAGATGCTCAGGCGACTTCGCGATGTCACGGACGATCTCGCGTACAGAGGTCTGTCCGTTCCTGAGTTGCTCAGCCCGGGCGTTGCCTTCGCCGCCGGCTGCACGCTCCAGGACCTGTCTGTAGATTGCATCGACCGTGCTGTCTGCATCAGATGTGCAGGGCTGCTGTGCCGACGCCAGCACGGGAACGAGAACGAGTACCGCTGACAAAGTGATAGCGCGCATGGCCCCCTCCAGGCTCGAGTGTGTGTGCGCGACGAACTCGGAGAGGGAAGTGCAAGAACGCCGCCGCCGCTACCGTTGAGCCGCAGTCGAATCGACGCCAGCTGGTGCGACGTTTGGCCCGTGTACTGTGCGGTGGGACAGGAACTGCCATTGGCCGTTCCGCTTCGCATAGACGCGCTCGAACCAGATCGAGTTCAGCCGCGCTGGGTTCGCGGCGTTGCGGTTGGCAGGCACGAAGAGACTGACGTAGCGCCCGGAGGTGATCGCGACGTCACCGTGCATTTCCACTTTCACCTGATCGAGATCGTGGACCAGGTATTCCTTGTCGGCGACGCGTTTCAGAAACGCGGCCTTGTCGTCCGACATCAGCGGCCGGCCGCCGTGGGTCCAGCCATCCCCATGGACGAAGCTGAAGTCAGGTGGTGTCACGCGATCGACGAACGCCACGTCGCCGCGAACAATCGCGTCTTCGATCTTCTGCTCGAGCGCGAGTACTTCAGCGGCTGGATCACGTGCGCCCTGCCGAGCAAAGAGGCCCGGCGACCACGCGACCGCCAGTGCGACGACGGCGAGCCACGGACGCCACCGGATTGAAACACGTCGCATGTCAATCAACCTCGCGATTGCTACGGCACGACGGCGATCGCGGTGTACGAGCCGCTCGGCGTCATGTCGATGTTGTGCGCTTTGACGATCAGCCTCGCGTTCTGATCGCGCTCCTGCGCGATCACGACTTCACGAAACTCCGGATCACTCTGCGCGGCCTTGAGTCGCTTGTCCCGCTCTTCCTTCGAGGGATACGCGCGGATGTAGATAAACGTGTCGGAGGCATCGATCCCGAGCTCGGGGTCGCTCTGTTGCGGGATGAAGTAGCCGACGTTGGTGATCGCGTAGCGCGCGTAGATGGCCGCCGTCCGGCTGGCGAAGCGCGCTGCGAGCGCATCCCGTTTGCCCGGTTGCGCCTTGTAAATGCGCAGCTCATAGAAACCAGGAAATGTCTGTTGCTGGGCGTAGCCCCACCCGAGACCACCCAGTCCGAAGGCCATGCCTGCAATGGCCAGAACCTTCCACTTGAGCATGTTCACTCCCTCGCGGATACCTACTGGACTGGGCATTCTACGCCCGATGCCGCTCGTCGAGAGTGTAGACAACGCCTGGGTGGCGTGGTGAAATCCGCGTATGCGCCTGCGGAATCTCGCGCCCATTCTCGTTGGCGTCGTCATCAGCGTCGCCACGCTGCCAGCACAATCACCTGGATCCGCTCCGTCCGCGCGCAAACTACCGGCGCCGCTCATCTCACCTGCCGACCAGTCAGCCGCGGGCAATGAAGTGCTTGCGCTCGAACGCGACATCGCCGCCGCGGTCGTCCGCGGCGATGCCGCATACTTCGATCGGGTGACGGCGGCCGACTTCGTGATGATTCACGGCGATGGCTGGACGAACGGAGGACGGCCGGCGCTCGTGGACGACAAGGCGAGCTTCATGCGCCGGGTGGCGAACAAGTCGTATGCCGCGCACGACTACGACGTCCAGTCGGTGGAGATGCACGGCGATGTGGCGATCACGTACGGCCGTTACGTCGGAAACATTCCGAGCTCGCCGGCGGGGCGCCAGTGGTTTTCGGTCTGGTATCAGAAGGTGTACGCGAAGCGCGACGGTCGCTGGTTGTATCTCTCGCATCGAACGGTCGACGGCGCGCATTACGGCGACGATCGTCGATCGGTCAGCGCGGACTAGCGTGGGTTTCATCGGAGGGTGCATCGTGAGACGAGTGACAGTCAGTAGCGCGTTGATGGTCGTTGTCCTTGCGAGTGGTGTGTTTGCGCAGGGAACACCGCAGACGCGGCCGCCGCTCTTTCTGAGCGAATCATGGAAGGGGCTCTCCACGCCTCCCGACGATCACGGCGCGTGGCCCGCGTCGCAGCAGGGTGTCGCCAACCCGAACCTGCAGCTGACGCTGCACGGGACCTCCGGCAAGGAGATCCAGCTCGTTGCCGTGCGTGGAAGCGCGGACGTATATCCGGTCAACCTGTGGACCGGGACGACGACGTCGCCAAGCGCGGCGACGCTTCGCGATCGAAACAATTTCGTCGACCTCACGAACCCTCTGGCGAAGATTCGCTGGGTGGTGCGCACGTCAGGCTTCCACCAGGTGCGACCCGTGATCAAGCTTGCCGACGGCACGTGGCTGGTGGGCGATCGCCCGACGGGTCCGTCCGCAGATTTCAACGAGACTGACATCTCGATCGCCGATCTGAAGTGGATGAAGCTCGACATCGCGAGGGTCGTCGCGGTTGGCAACTGGATCGACACTCCGGATCTGAGCAAGGTCGACGAGATCGGCTTCGCGGATCTCATGCCCGGCAGTGGCCACGGCCCAGGTGGTTACGTCAACGTAGGCCGGATCGAAGTTTACGGAAAGCCAGTGAAGCGGTAGCGCGATCGTTTTCCCCTGCTCGCGCGGCTGGGACTGTACGGTTTCAGCCGCGGCGACGTTCTGGGTCTGAAGCGGCGTATCGGTGTGCCGATACCCGGGAAGGAGCTCTCAAGGACCGCAGGGGATGATCAATCCAACGGACCCATCAGGCGGTCCTCTACGCGTATCGGTCGACAACTTACTCGAAGGCGTCCAGATCATCGATCGCGGGTGGCGGTACGCCTACGTCAACGCCGCGGCCGCCCGGCACGGTCAACGCTCGGCTGACGAGCTCGTTGGCCGCACGATGATGGACTGCTACCCGGGCATCTCAGGCACGGACATGTTCCGTGTGCTTGAACGGGTCATGGCGACCGGCCAGCGCGAGACTCTCGCCAACGAGTTCACATTTCCATCGGGCGATAAACGCTGGTTCGATCTCGCCATCAGCCCTGTCCCCGATGGCATCTGCATCCTGTCGCTCGATGTCACAGACTTGCGACGAACCGAGCTCGAGCTCCACCACGCGCAGCGCCTCGATGCGATCGGCCAGCTTGCAGGCGGGATCGCGCACGACTTCAACAATCAGCTCACGCTCATCCAGGGCGTGGCGCAGTTGCTGCTCGATGGGCAAGAGGACGAAAGCATTCGCACCGACCTGGAGGCGATCTGCTCAGCCGTCGAGCGATCCGCCGCGCTGACCCAGCGGCTCGTCGCATTCAGCCGCCGCCAGGTGCTTCGCGTCGAGCCGATTGATCTCAACCAGGTCGTGAGAAATATCGAGACACTGTTCCGCCGCGTTCTTCGCGCGGACATCGCTCTCGATCTCCAGTGTCACGGCGAGCCGGCCGTCATCACGGGCGACGCCCAGAAGCTCGAGAACGCCCTCACGAATCTCGCCGTCAACGCGAGTGACGCGATGCCGAACGGCGGTCGCCTGACAATCGGTACCTCCGTCACCGAGCTCACCGACGAAGACGCGCTCCAACACCCGACGATGTCAAAGGGGCGTTACGCGGTGTTGTCGGTGAGTGATACCGGACAGGGCATGGACGAAGCGACGAAGGCGCAGATCTTCCAACCCTTCTTCACGACCAAGCCCGCAGGCAAAGGTACCGGGCTCGGTCTCGCGATGGTGTACGGCACCGTGAAGCAGATGGGTGGCTTCATCTGGGTCTACAGCGAGATCGGATCGGGGACGACCTTCCGCCTCTATTTCCCCACGACGAGCGAGATGCCGCGCGACCATCCGCGCGAAGCGCCACAGTCGCGGCCTCGTCCGGGTGCGACCGTGCTCGTCGTGGACGACAACGACGGCATCCGCGAGCTCGTGGTGCGGGCGTTGTCACGTCACGGCTATCACGTCGAGTCGGCCGCCGACGCCGAGGAGGCACACAATCGCATCCGCGCGATGGGCGCCCTCCCTGACCTGTTGCTCGCCGACATCGTCATGCCCGGGGCGAGCGGAGTGGATCTTGTTCGAGACATCGGCGAGGGTCAGACGCGCGTGCTGTTCATGTCCGGGTATTCGCAGCGCGCGATTCCGGATGTGGTCGCCGTCGGTGGATTGCTGGAGAAGCCGTTTACCGTCAACGAGCTTCTGCGTGCAGTGGAGCAGGCGCTGACCTGAGCCTTCTGGCGTCGTGCCCGCGAGTCGCGATCGCCGCGATACTAGAGGCATGGCGTTCTCGCTCTCTTCCCGCGGACGACTGACCGACTACGATCTCGGCCGCTTCCCGGACGACACGCTCTTTCATCGGCTCGCCCGCGCCGTGTGCCACGCAGGGTGCCTGCCACGAAAAGAGCTCTTCGAAGCATGGGAGACCGCGCGGAGAGTCCGGCGTCTCTTTCGCGGCGGTCGCGTCGTTGACGTCGCGGGAGGCCACGGGCTGCTGGCTCACGCGATGCTCCTGCTGGACGACTCGTCAGCCGACGCGCTCGTCGTAGACCCGTCGCTGCCGCCTTCGAGTGCCAGGCTTCATGCGAGCGTGACGAAGGCGTGGCCGCGGCTATCCGGTCGCATCACGTTCCTGACCGCGCGGGTGGAAGATCTGGACCTCCGTCCCAGCGATATCGTCGTCTCCGTGCATGCGTGTGGGGGTCTCAGCGATGTCGTGCTCGAGCGGGCGGCGTCCGCGCGCGCCCGTGTTGCGGTTTTACCGTGCTGTCACGACCTCGCCGTGCACGATGACGGTGGACTGGCCGGGTGGATCGACAGGCCGCTGGCGGTGGACGTCGTGCGGGCGATGCGCCTGAGGCAGCAGGGCTACCGGACCTGGACGCAGTCGATTTCTGAGCAAATTACGCCCAAAAACCGTTTGTTGATAGGCGAGCCGTCCAACCTACAGGTCCGATCCGCCCAAGCCGATGTACACTAGTGAAAACTTTCACACAATCGGAAAGGCACATGGACTCAGATTTCGGACTGCTGTGGATTCCTGTTGGTTTCGCGGTGATCTTCCTGTCGGTCGCTGTTCTCTTCCTGACCGTTTCCGCCTGAACCACTGACATGCGCCGACACCGGCACGCGGCTGGTGACCGGCGATCGTAATGCACGTTCAGAGCAACGCCTTCGTCAGGTGTTGCTACTGAACGCTGTTGAGCGTGATGTCGAATACCAGCGTGGCGTTCGCTGGGATTGGCGCTCCGGGGCTTCTGTCGCCGTAGGCGAGCTCCGGCGGAATGACCAGGCGGCGCTGCCCACCCACGCGCATGCCGACCACGCCTTGATCCCACCCTCGAATCACGGCTCCGGTTCCAAGGCGGAATGGGAAGTTGGGACTCGAATCGAACTGAGTGCCCTTGGCCTCGGGCCTGCTCGAATCGTGGAGCCATCCCGTGTACGCGACAGTCAATTGATTACCAGGCTGGGCGATCGTTCCAGTCCCGACGACGAGATCGGTTTGTGAATACGGTGCGCTGGTGGTCGGTGGGAGAGCGGTCGGTCCGTTGTCACCACCACAAGCAGCGACGAAGAGCAGAGCGGCGAGTGGAATCAGACGTTTCATTGTTCCCAGTTTAGACGACGGGGCTCGTTGGCGGGCCTTCGCGGTGACAGTGGACGGCGGGTCTGAAAACCCGCCGCGACAGGCGTAGAGGCGCGTCTTCAGACGCGCCTGGTTCGGTTCTAGAACTCGATGTGCGTCTGGGCGAGCAACCGACGCGAGAGCAACTGAGAGTTGGCCGTCTGGTGGGTCTGCTCGAGGGAGACGACGACGCCAAGGCGCGCACGCGAGATCTGGCTCCAGTGCGCACCGCCGATCAGGAGCCGACGCTGCGAGTCACTGTCGTTCGAACCGTCCGGATCGAAGAGATCGAGACCGCCGATCACCGCCCAGCCCGCCGGACCTTGCCGACCCTCACCAAAGAACGAGAAGCCGCGGCGCTCGATGTCCACGGCGACGAACGGATTGTCCGTCGCGGACAGATACTGCGCGGTGAGCACGAGGTTGTCGTTCTCGTAGCTGCCCATCGCAATCGCGACGTTGCGCGGGCGATCCTTCGCGTACCAGCCGTACTGATAGAAGCCTGAGATCGTGACCTTGGCCAGCTCGCCTTCCGAGAAGGGGCGGAACGTCGCACGGCCGTCGATGCTCTTGTATTTGTCGATCTCGGCGCGTCCCTGCCCTTCGCCGTTGTAGATGCCGACGTGAATGTCGGTGCGCTCGGTGCTCCTCTTGACGCTCACGCCGAGATCCGTGACGCCCGGAATCAGCCCGAGGCGTTCCGAGAAGAACGGCCCGACCACGCGATAGCGATTGACGCTTTCTTCGAAGGCGAGCCAGGGCATCTCGTGCAAGCCGAACATGATTGCGATGGTGTCAGTCGTCTGAACATCGAGCGATGCATATTCGAGTCGTAAGGCGAGGTTCTGATTGAGGCTGGCATCGGTGGTCGGTCGCACGTCTGGCGTAAAGCGGACGCGGATGCGATCGGAGAGCTTCGCCTCGATGTTGAGATAGCCGCGCGTGACGTCGAAGGCGTTGTAACCGTTCGACTCGTGCAACTGGGCCTGGTACTGCAGGAACGTCAGGATGCCAAACGTCACCGCAGGAAAGCTGCTGCTGACCGGCGTCGCCGCTCGCTCTGGTGCCTGTGCCTCCGCCGCTGCAGCCACCGCCGCACTCACCGGCGCGGACTCGGAAGCGGGTGCCGGCGTGGGTGCGATGACGGTAGATGACAGCGCTGCCATTTGCACAGGCGCCGGCGCGGGGGCAGTCGTGGCGGTTTCGTTCGCAGTTGCCTGCGCCAACGCCGCAGCGGGGAGTGTCAACAGGACGATGGCTGTCAGAGCAAGTCGTTTCATGCTGTTCACCTAGAAGATGGCCGGTGCACCGGCACGGAAATCACCGCCGAGAATCGGCACCGAGCTGACACCCAACCACTGCTCGAGCAATCGCGCGTAGACGGATCGGAAGTCGGTTTCGTAGCGGACGTCGCCGGAGTTGTTTTCGAGCGTGGGATGTCCAGGCGACAGCGATGGCGCTGTACCGTGAAGCCCCCCACGCACGGCCCCGCCGAGCACCATCATCACGCCTGCGGCACCGTGATCGGTGCCGGCGCTGCCGTTCTCCGAGATGCGGCGGCCGAACTCGGAGAACACGATCACCGTCGTGTCGCCCGCGAGACCCTGATTGCGCACGTCGCTGTAGAACGCCCACAGTCCGTCGCCAAGCGTGCCCATCAGGTTTGCGTAGTCCCCGCCGCCTCCGCCGCCCTGGCCGGCGTGCGTGTCGTAGCCGCCGGTCTGCAGCCAGAACACACGCGAGCCGATGCCGCGCACGATTGCGCCCGCGACGGTTTGCAGTGCATCCGCGAAGCCGCCGTTTGGATACGCGACGGTCGGCGTGTACGACGTCGCGAGTGCTACGCGATCGAGCGTTGCGATGGCGCCGAGCGCCGTGCTGTTGACGAACGCCAGGTGCGGGCGTCCGCTCGCAGGATTACTCGCCATGAGCTGCGCGGCCGTGCGCTCCTGCGTGGCCGCCGCACCGCGGTTCGGGCTCGCATATGTGTACGTGCTCGCGTTTGGAATCGCAGGCACGCCGCTCGTTCCGGAGATCAGCGCCCGCGGTGTTTCTGCCGTCGTGTTCCACGCGGCGAGCGCATCGAGCGGCCGGGGAAGTACGTCGAGATAGCGACCGAGCCAGCCCGAGCCGGTTGACGACTGCGGGTTGGCGGTGCCCCAGATATCGGTGGCTTCGAAATGTGACCGGCTCGAGTTGGCGTATCCCGTGCGCTGCACGAGCGCGAGTCGTCCCTCGTTGAAGATGTTCAGGAGACCGCCAAGCCGAGGGTGCAGACCCATTGCCTGACCGGCCGCATCGCTGCCGACCTGCAGCACCTGGCCTGCCGGCACGGCAATCGAGGGACGGCGGCTGTAGTACGCGGCGTCGCGATACGAGATCAGCGTGTTGAGTGAATCGTTGCCGCCGCCCAGATAGACAACGACCAGATTCCGTGTGCGGGCGCCCTGTGCTTCCGCGATCGCGGTCAGGAACGAAGGCGCGGCAATGCCGAACGTGACGGTTGCGACGCCGTTGCGAATGAAGAGTCGTCGAGAAAGATCCATGATGCCCTTCTAAACGAGCTGGTATTCAGCGGAGCCGACGAGGAGTCGGGCAAGACCTGCGGCCCGCGTGTTGAGTTGTTCACCGCCGCCTGTCCACGACCCGGCCGCGGCCAGGTACGACATCAGCGCCTGACGCGGTGCTGAATCGAGCGGCGCGGGCGTGACGCGCACGAGCAATGCGTCGAGCAGCTCCTGCGGCGACTGCGCCACGGGCGCGATCGAGGCCGCGAGGAATTCCTTCTGGCTGGCGGCAAGCGTTGCGGCGAAGTTCGTCCGAGCGAGCATCGTCCCGGTCGAGAACCACGCGGCGCCAGGCGGCCACCCACCCACGTTCGGTGGTTCGAAGAGCTGCTGGCCCATCGCGGCCATCGGCGATCGCGCCTTGTCGACGGAGAAGTTCTGCCAGCCCACTTCTCTGATCGAGCGGATGACGAATTCAGCCGGCCACGAGTAGCGGGCGAACTGCATTTCCGGGTTGGTGAACCAGGGCGAGTTCAGGATGTGTCTGATGACCGGTCTGATTTGAGTCCCGGCCTGCAGGTAGACCGTTGACACGCTTTCGATGAATGCGGGATCGGGCGCGTGGACTTCGCTGATGAAGAAGTTCCAGAACTTGCGCGCCAGTCGACGACCTGTTTCCGGGTGAACCGCCAGCGCGGTAATCAGATCGATCCCGTCCTGCAGGCCGGCCGATTCGCTGCGCGAGGCGATCGTGTGGCTGCCGTTGCTGTAGATCGGAAAGGAGAACGTCTTGTCACCGGTGTCGTGCTGGTCGGCGTTGTAGACGAACTCCTGATACGAGTTCAGGTCGCCGTACTCGTCCTTGCGGTAGTCGTCCGATCCGCGCAGGTTCCAGCCGGTGAACACGCGCGCGGCTGCGTAGACATCCGACTCGACGTAGTTGCCGACACCGATCGTGAAGAGCTCGATGATCTCGCGGCCGAAGTTCTCCTGAGGTCTCGCCTTCGTGTTGCTCTTGCCGTCGAGCCAGATCAGCATGGCCGCGTCCTGCGCGACCTGCACCAGGAGATCGCGAAAGTTGCCGAGCGCGTACTGGCGGAAGAGTTCAATCTGTCCCTGTGGGCCGCGCAGCGTACCCGGTTTGTGCGCGAGCATCTTGGTCGCCTGCCGCTCACCGGAATCGACCGCCAGCTTGCTGTAAGCAGTGGCGAAGTGGTTGTGCCAGAACATCGCCATCTTTTCCTGCAGAGGGCGGCGCGAGTGGATCATGCGGAAGATCCAGCGCTGGCGAGCGTCGTCGATGTCGATGTCGGGCGCGAAGAGGTCCCTGGTCGCAATGAGCGCGTGATCCGGACGCCCCATGCGCTCATCGACGTCGTCTGGCCGGCCCTCGTAGTCGACGAGATAGTCGACCGCTCGGGCATGTGACATGTCGCGATAGATATCGACGTCCAACGTGCTGACGCCAAAGCCCGCGCGACGCAGGAGATGATCGATCTCTTGATTGACGGTAGCCATGCGCGCGCTCAGATCGTGATGGTCAGGACGTCGTTGGCAAAGGAGGTCGAGTACTGGCGCAGAGATGCCTTGGCGGGACCGTTGACCACCTGACCGTTGCGGTTGTAGCGGGACCCATGACACGGACACACGTAGATGGCGCCGTTCACGCCGTTGACGGTGCAGCCCTCGTGCGTGCAGGTCGCGTCGATCGCAGTGAACGTGGTGGCGCCGGTTCTCGCGACGAGGAACACACCCGCAATGGACTCGATGAGAGCGGCGCTGTCCACGTTGGCCAGTGCGGTTGTCGTCGTGACCTGGACTCGTGAGTTGGCGAATTGCCCTGAAAGGGTCGGGAGTGTCGATGTCCCGCCGCCGCCGCCTCCGCCCGGTGATGTGGGCGACCCATCGCCGCTGCAAGCGGACACGAACGTCGCGAGAGTGGCGCACGACGCCACCTGACAGGCGTTTGCGCAGAACTCGCGTCGCGAGACGAGTTGGCTCGGTTCTGACATCGTTTTCCTCGAGGGGTGGGTGAGAGCGCCTGGGGGCAGCGGCAAGATCGAGGCCACGCCGAAACGGCGCGGTTTGGCAAGCGTCAGCAGGCGAGACCGTCTGCGCCGATTACAAACGGGGTATGTAATTACTGTTTCTGTAAGTGCGTTCGACGCGGACGCGTTCGATCGACGAGAGGATCACGACTGTCGTCAACACATGACGACCATTGGAGCCTGGGTCCGCGCGGCGTGCCGGTGTCGGCCGCTAATGCTGTAAGGCTCTCAACTGCTGTTCTTCGCAAACGTTTCTCAGAACGAAATCATCTGGAAACTGCTTCTCGCAGGCGGCGTGCACGACACCGTACTCGGGCTTCGTCGTGGCCACCTGGCGCTTGCTGATCGACATCACGCCGGCATGTTGACGTGCCTGACAATTTAGCTGCATCGGCGGGGCGGTCGGCCAGTCGCGGGCGCACTTGTCCTTGATCACGTCGTCGATGCTCGCAAGCGGCTGTGCGGCTACCGGTGGCGTGACGACGTCGGCTGCGCTGACGACGATCTTGCGCCCGGACGCGAGCGTGATGGTGGCCGTGCCATCAGACTCTGCGACATGGTCGACGATCTGGAGAGTGACGGTGCGCTTTGCTGTCTGGGCCGAAAGGGTTGCACTTGCGAGCGCGATGACGAAAAGAATGACAAACGGTCGCTGCATGGATGGGCTCAGTATAACGGCTGTTGTACTCTCGACAGCTGTGAAACTGGTTTGCAATTCTGTGTACAAGCGCGAAAAGAATCGAAGACATGATGCCAACAGCACTGTCCGGCAGAATCGCCCTCGTGACCGGTGGAGGGCGTGGAATTGGAAAGGCGATCTCCCTCGCGCTGGCCGATGCGGGGTGTGATGTTGCGGTGAATTACGTCAGTCGCGAAGCCGACGCGCGTGCGACGTGCGACGCCATCCAGGCGAAGGGCCGGCGCGCGCTGGCCGCCAGAGGCGATGTGTCCAAGAACGCAGACGTGGTGGCGCTCATCGCGGCCGTCGAAGCGGGGCTCGGCCCGGTGGACATCCTGGTGAACAACGCCGGCCGAGTCGCGTTCGAAAGCATCGAGCAGATGTCGGAGGCGAGCTGGAACGAGATCATCCAGGTCAATCTCTCCTCGGTGTTCCTGATGACGCAGGCGGTGCTGCCCGGGATGCGCGCGCGGAAGTGGGGGCGCATCATCAACCTGACGTCGGTCGCCGCACAAGCCGGAAGCACGATGGCCGTGCACTACTCGGCCGCGAAGGCAGGCGTCATCGCGGCGACCAAGAGCTACGCGCGGATGCTGGCGAAAGAAGGCGTGACCGTCAATGCGATTTCGCCGGCGCTCATCGCAACAGAGATGGTGGCATCGAATCCCAACGTGAAACCGGACATGATTCCGGTCGGCCGCTTCGGGCGCGTGGAAGAGTGCGGCGACGTGGCCGTCCTGCTGGCGGGCAATCCCTACATCACTGGTCAGACGATCGGCGTCAACGGTGGGATGTATCTGGGGTCATGACAGAAGCGAAGGAGATCAGAATGCGATTGCTGCACCTCGTCACGGCGCTCTCGATCGTGCTGGGCTCGACCGCGGCCGCGCAGGCCCAGAGCAACGCGACGAACGCCTCGTCCTGCGACCTGGCTCACGCGTCGGGTGTCTCGACGGAACAGCTCATGTCCGGTCAGCGGCAGCGCTCGTACCGCCTGTTCGTGCCGCCCGGCTACGATGGCCGCCAGCGTCTGCCGCTCGTGCTCGATCTTCACGGCAGCGGCGGTAACGCAGCCGGTGAGGCGCGCAACAGCGGCCTCGAAACGGTGAGCGCGAGCGAACGGTTTCTCGTCGCGACGCTGGAAGCGGACGGCGGTCGCTGGAATGTCCCTGTTCAACAGAATCGCCCCGACGATGTGCTGTACGTGAGCGATGTGATCGCGCACGTCTCGGCGCGAGTGTGCACGGACAGCACGCGCGTGTACGCCACAGGTTTTTCGGGAGGCGGACGGATGTCGTCGCTGCTCGGCTGCGCGATGGGCACGCGTCTCGCGGCGATCGCGCCGGTGTCGGGGCTGCGCTTTTCATCGCCCTGCACCGGCAGCCCGGTGCCCGTGCTGACGTTTCACGGCCTCGCCGATCCGCAGAATCCGTACGACGGGCATGCGTCGGGTCGTGGGGCCGAGTGGGAAGAGAGCGTGCCTGATGCGCTCGCTGGATGGGCGCGCCGCAACTCCTGCAAAGGAGACGTTGTCCTAGAAGATCCTCCTGGTCCACTCTCGACGATGCGCTATGCCGGCTGCGCGGATGGCGCCGAGGTCCGCATGATTCGCATCGACGGCCTCGGGCACCGGTGGACGAGGGAGGAGGTCGATACCACGGCGGTGATGTGGCAGTTTTTCAAGAGCCATCACCGCTAACTCCCTTATGATCGATCGCACTCCTCCCGATAGCGATTGATATGCGACAGATAGCGTTGCGTGCATTGGTGATTTTGACGTGCGTCGCTGCGGCCCACTGCGGCGGCGACTCCGATCCCACGAATCCAACCCCTCCACCGTCAGGCGGGAGTGGCGGAGGCGGTGGTGGCGGCGGTGGTGGCGGCGGCACCAGAACCTCGGTCACGACGGACACCGAGTTTGACG
>Ga0310810_10004163_pt1 | contig 15945 bp, 12 predicted proteins | sample NCmetagenome_FD_207641 | JGI IMG/M metagenome (GOLD analysis project Ga0310810, IMG submission 207641) | Soil microbial communities from experimental microcosm in Duke University, North Carolina, United States - NC | ecosystem: Engineered > Artificial ecosystem > Soil microcosm > Unclassified ...
GAGTGAGATAGAATCATTCTGGTTGGCAGTCGAATAGGACCTATGCGACCTATAGGTCCTATTGATTTTTGCCGACACCACCCGTCAGAACATAATCCACCACATACCGCCGGAGCTTTTCAACGTTATCAGCTCGATAGGCAGCCAAGTCCTGTGCGATGCCCTTGTCAGGAATCGCGAGAAGAACATAAGCCTCCAGGAATCCTTCCTTGTCGAGTTTTGCCAAAGTTTTTAGTGAAGGATCAGTCTTTTGGGGATCGGCGTTCTTTGTCTCCGACAATACTTTTAATGCGGCGCGAATGGCGGCCACTTCTTCCTTCAGACTGTGCCGGTAAGTCTTTTCATTCGGATACTGTTTCGCAAACTCACCGAGCGGCCAACTTGCACGTATAAGTCCGTACGTTACCCAGGCTGCACCCGAACCGCTTTTGTCGTCATTCTTGAGTGCGTTTGGATCGATGTTGACAGTGAGGTTGCCGTTCTGCTGCGGTGTGACGCTTGTCGGAATATCTACTTTCGGATGGGCAAGGGGCACATTGACTCTTTCGCCCCAGCTTATAAGCGCAGCTCTTGATAATCGATTATAAGGTTCTGCGATGTAGGCCTCGACAAACTTTTCGCCGGCATGAGTTAGCCGGCCTTGTTTCATAAGCGCGTCTCCCCACTAACGATAAGCTGTTTCCCGATTGGGATCGATCGCTACTGCTCGTGCAAACCATTCGCCCGCTTTCGCCTGTTGATCCTGCTTGAAGTACACATCGCCCGTGAACAGTGCTGCTTCATAACACTTCGGATCCAGGAGCAGCGCACGTTGATACAGGTCGATGGCTTTCAAATAGTCGGCATTCGCGAATGCTGCCTCTCCTTCACGGACGGCTTCATCTACCTCTTTCTTAGTCGAAAACGAGAAGTCGCCGCCACCGTCTATTGCTATCGACTCAATCAGATTATTAACAAAAGGAGTGTCTGCGCCCGCCTTCTTTGCTCTCAACATGACTTCGCGAGCTCGTCTTCGCGCATCCTTGCGTACTGCGAGATCCTTCATGTTCACAGTTTGTGTGAACAACAGGAATCCGTACATCTCCAGGACTTGTGGATCTTCTGGATAAACCTTTTCGAGTTTTTCAAAGAGACCAACCGCTTCCGCATAGTTTCCGTCTCTGAGAACTTGAAATGCTCGTTTGCGTTCTGGATCATCCTGGCTCTGGACTCCGGTTGCCGCAGCGATTGAATCAGCAAACAACACGATCGCGATTAACCAAATGAATACGATCCGACGCTTGCTGCCTACGGGCGCGTATAAGGAGGAGGTCTGCATGGTGCAGTCCTTTAATAGTGAAGGATGAAGAACGAGCGCAGTTTAGGTAGGCAACGGTTGTTTAGTCAATGTGTCGCGGAAAACGTAATGGCCTTTGGATTTCTCCGTGCTACCGCCGTGTCTCTGTGGTGAATAAGGCTTTATTTCTAGCCCACCACAGAGAACACAGAGAACGCCAGAGAAGAATTTCCATTAGGTCGCTACCTGAAAAACGAGGGGTCGCATCCGTTGCATCGGATGCGACCGCCTGAGTTCAAAAGAAGTTCACTTGTGTTCGAGCGTGGGTTGATAAGAGGACTTCGTTTCACTTCTTGTCTGTGATGACTGATTGCCCATCGTGGATAACCGATCTTGTGTTGTGGATCCCTTGGGCAAGTAATCGCCAAGAAAATTCCTGAGCGATGTCATCAACGCGGGCAGTACTAGTGTCTTGGCCGTTTTCCCCAGTTCCTGAACGATCGCCTCACCGACACTGCTTGCTTCAGCCTTCACCCGACCAAACGCCGGCGTATGAGTCAGTTTTTGGAACAGACTGGGTCCTTCATCATGGCCGTTTTCTGCTGCCTGGAGCGAAGAGCCACGCTCAAGCGATGCCGCACCCGTTATTGGCTGTGCGGCGTAGCTCCGAGATGGGGCCGTGTTGAAGTTGATCGTATCGTTTTCACCACCGTCTCCCTTCACGACCGCAGCTAAACTGTAGCCGACCACAAACCCTACACCCACTGCACCAGCGCTCCACGCCACTGGTCGTTTCTTAAACTGTTCGCGCCAATCCAGTGTGTCCTTTACTGCTTGCACTTGATTTGCCACCGTTTCCTTTATTTCTGTGACTGTATTTGAAATCGAATCGCGGGCCTGATTCATCCTCCGCTGAAGTTCCTCCTTCGACGGGTCCTCAGCAGAAGAAGTTTCATGCGCCCGAGCAAACCCTAGAGTTCGTTCTTCAGCCATTGCTTATCCTTTCTCAGTTCAGCGACGGTCCTCTCTGGAACCAACTGCTGTTTGGCAAGTCGCCCTTTCATGAGTGCTATCAAGATGCCGCCAACGATCAGGTAAAACACACCCGTTGCTACAAAGCCTAATGCGTAACTCGCCGGCTGACTGAAATTCGCTCGCGCAAACAACGTCGAGACGCCTAATGCAACCGCGACATTGAGCAATGCGAATCCAATCCCACCTATGGCGGCCCCAACGGCAATCATGATCGCCCCCCGCGCAAACGTGTTCGCCTCCTCTTTTAGTTCGACTTTCAATAATGCAAGCTGCGAATTCAACAGTTGCATTACGTCGTCGCCGAGTCTGCTGAACAACGTTGGAAGTTGTTCAAGCTCGCTTCGCGAATTCACGTCATTTGTCTTAACCAGTGCTGCCTTGGTAGCCGCCATGATCGTTCCCCCTCGTTTGAAAAATTCGTCTCAATCATCTTCGCCCGCGAAGGATTAGACCTAACAAAAGGCCGACACCGGCCGAGATCAGGAGTGCCTGACCTGGTTTCTTCCGGGCATATTCTTTCGCGTTCTCGGCTAACTCTCCGAGATCCGCGTTCTGCAAGTCTTTAATTTTATCGCCGACTACTGAAACTTTTTCACTCACGTAGTCCTTAGCTTGCGACGCCACGTCAGAGATCTTCTGACCATAATCCTGCGCAGTTTGCGAAAGGGCAGTAGCGGTTCCGGCCGTGCTGGTTCCAGTTGTACTTTCGTTGATGCTTCCATTGTCTGGCATTTCGAATCTCCTCTTTTCGATGTAGAACCTTTGCAAAACTCTCAGCAATAGACGTGCCGACTCTGCGTTGTGTTTATTAACGACAAAATCGGCGCATCTCTCGAATGTTGAAACGATCAACGCGATGTTCTTGTTGTGAAAAAATACAAGCGCATCAAAGCAAGATCGCTATCCATACAATTTTCGAGGCACGTTTGTGCTGGGAGTACGGGCGTCCCCGCCTGCTGTGCTACCAACAGAGGCCGGATTGTGGGCAGGCGGAGACGCCTGCGCTCCCAGCACAAACATGCCTCGCCTCTACAAAGGGTCCCCTCCTTGACAGCGTCCTTTCGCAGATGGTAAGTAAGTACTTACTTTATTAAAAACGAAGGGTTCAGGATTGAGTAAACAAATGACAGTTGGGGTCAACGGGTCGGGAGCGCGCATGGCTGGCGAAGAACGTCGCCATCAAATCGTCGCTGTTGCCATGGGAGTCTTCTCGGAAAGAGGTTTTCGAGGCACTACAACCAGGGAAATTGCCCAGGCAGCCGGCGTTTCGGAGGCAATGGTATTTCGACACTTCGCGACGAAAGAAGAACTTTACGCCGCGATTCTCGACCATAAGGCCTGTTCCTCAGGAGGCAAGTTTGAACCGGCCGAAATGGTGGCAGACGCCATCAGTAACAAAGACGACCGGGGCGTGTTTGAAGGGCTTGCGCTCGGCGCGCTTCAGCATCACCAGGACGACCCGGCTTTTCAAAGGCTCCTTTTACATTCAGCCCTCGAGAAGCACGAGCTCGCTCAAATGTTTTTCGATCAGTTCGTACTTCGCGTCTACGAGTTCCTCGGTGGCTATATACGTCAAAGGCAGAGTGACGGTGCGTTCGTCGAAATGGATCCTGCGCTCGTTGTCCGTGCGTTCATTGGTATGGTGATGCACCATTCTTTGAACAACAACCTTTGGGATCCCAAGCGACGCTTATTGAACATATCCAACGAGAGCGCCGCTAAACACTTCACCGATATCCTACTCAGGGGAATAACCAATCAGGTGTCGAAATCGGAAACGGCGACGCGTCGTTCAACCAAACAATAGTGCAGTAACCAGTTCAAGGAATACCGAAAATAATGCGATTCCCCGCACAGTTAAAACTTGCGCTGCTGATTGTTCTCCTGGCCGTGGTTGTCGGAGTTATCGAGTCGTGCGGTGGTTCAAAAGCAAATGTCCGGAAGGAAGAACCCACGGCGACACCGAAAGTAGTCGATGTAACAACTGCCGCAGCAATCCGGCGAGACTTGCCGGAGTTCGTTGAAGCCACTGGAAGTTTGGCTGGCGATCAGCAAACCGATGTAGCACCGCAAACCTCCGGAAAAGTCGTGGAAGTTGGGGTCGATATCGGGAGCGCTGTAAGACGGGGACAAATGTTGGTCAAGTTAGACGACGCGGAGTTGAAGCTACGAGTTAATCAAGCGCAGGCCCAGGTCGAACAAGCTAAAGCTGGAGTAAAGCAAGCAGAAGAAAAGATTGGTTTGCGCAGTGGGCAATCATTTGAACCGACGCGCGTGGCTGAGGTTGCAGCAGCAAAGGTCGCTTATGATCTTGCGGAGAAAAATCTCAAGCGAGCCGAGAAACTCATCGAGTCGGGTGACGTTTCCCGATCGTTTTACGATCAGCAGCGAGCACAGCGCGACCAACTGAAGGAGCAGTACGATTCGGCGGTAGCCCAGGCCAGACAGAACTATGCCGCCGTGGAGGTTGCGCGCACCAACGTCGCGAACGCCGAAGCCCAGCTGGCCCTCGCACGAAGGAGTCTTTCTTACGCAGTAATTCCCGCACCCATCGACGGTTTTGTTTCAGAACGCACAGCCGATTTGGGTGAATACGTTTCACCAACGCAGAAAGTGGCGACTATCGTTCGAACCAATCCGCTTCGCGTTCGGATCGACATTCCTGAACAAGCAATTCCTGAAGTACATGTCGGACAAAGTGTCTCTGCAAACACCAGCGCGTGGCCGGATAAGAGTTTCAGCGGCCACATCGCTCGCATTGCTCCCAGTGTTACAACGAATTCACGAACATTAACTGTTGAGGCAGAGATCGATAACGCCAGCGGTGCCCTAAAGCCGGGACAGTTCGCGACTGTACGTATTCTGCAGCCAAGACCTGTCCCGGCTGTGTTGGTTCCCGCGAAAGCTGTCATTACCGATGCAGGCGTGAGTCGAGTTTTTGTGATTAAAGACGGCCACGCCGAGCAGCGTCTGGTTCAGCTCGGTGTCACTGAAGGCGATCTGATTCAGCTGAAGTCGGGTGTCACCGCCGATGAGAAGGTCGCTACAAGCAATCTTGAGCAATTAGCTGATGGAGTTCCAGTGCGGGGTTAGGTCTTTGGCCTTGGGTCTTTGGTCTTTGAGACCCAGCAAGGTTCGGAGCTTCAAAGACCAAAGACCCAAAACCAAAGGCCGTTTTTCAAAATGCAAAAACTAGCTGAAATCTGCGTCCGCCGTCCGGTTTTTGCGACGATGCTTATTTTGAGCCTCACCGTCGTCGGATTGTTTTCCTACAAGTCGCTGGGTGTCGATCTTTTTCCGAAGATCGATCTGCCGACCATCACGGTAACTGTCGTTAACCGAGGCGCATCACCTCAGGAGATCGAAACTGAAATCACGGACAAGGTCGAAGGTGCAGTTAATACAATTTCCGGTATCGACGAACTGCGTTCAACGTCAGTTGAAGGTGTTTCGCAGGTCTTCATCACTTTCTTGCTCGAAAAGAATCCAGATGTCGCAGCTCAGGAAGTGCGAAACAAAGTTGACTTGATTGTCAACGACTTACCTGTCACAGCCGAACAACCAATAGTTCAAAAGTTGGATACGGATGCGGCTCCTGTTGTCCGCATTGCTGTTTCCGCGCCTCGTTCATTGCGTGAAGTTACAGATATTGCTGACAAGAGGATCAAACAGCAGATCGAATCGATCAATGGTGTGGGCGATGTGCAAATCATCGGTGGACGTACGCGTGAAATCGAGATTTGGGTTGACCCAGACAAGCTACGAGCTTTCAACGTCACCGTCTCTCAAGTCGCCGATGCGGTCCGTGCTCAAAATCTTGAATTGCCTGGCGGTCGCGTCGATGAGGGTACGCGCGAACTCACTGTGCGAACGATGGGTCGAATAGTAGAACCGGCACAGTTCAATGATCTCGTCGTAGCGAACCGAGGGACCTATTCAGTCAAACTAAGCGACGTTGGTTACGCTGAAGACGGCGCGGAAGAACCTCGAACAGAAGCGCGCCTGAATGGATTGCCGGCGGTTACTTTGGTTGTTTCCAAACAGTCTGGTCAAAACACAGTTGCAATTGCCGATGCAGTCAAGGAACGACTCAAAGAGATCGCGGCAACGGTGCCTCCGGGCTTCAAAACGGAGGTGGTGGGCGATCAATCGATCTTCATCAAGGCGTCGATCGAAGCCATCCAAACCCACTTAATCGAAGGCAGCATTCTGGCAGCGATCGTTGTTTTTATTTTTCTGTGGAGTTTTCGCTCAACAGTAATCGCTGGTTTGGCAATTCCGACTTCATTGATTGCCACATTTGGTTTGATGGCGGCGATGGGTTTCACGCTGAATCAGATCACGATGCTGGCTTTGACTTTGATGGTCGGCATCGTTATCGACGACGCCATCGTCGTTTTGGAAAACATCTTCAGATTCGTTGAAGAAAAAGGTGTTCCACCATTCCAGGCGGCTATCGACGGCACGAAAGAAATTGGCTTGGCGGTTATGGCGACGACATTGTCGCTCCTCGCTGTGTTTCTCCCCGTTGGATTCATGGGTGGCATCGTTGGCCGATTCATGTCGTCATTTGGTTTGACTTCGTCGTTCGCAATTGCAGTCTCGCTGCTGGTGTCATTCACATTGACCCCAATGCTTGCGGCTCGTTTGATTAAACGAAGCGACGACGATCGTGAAAGAGCTTTCGAGAAACACACCGAACCAGCCGATCATGGTTCTAAAGAATCTCGTTTCTATCGTCCAATCGATCGCACCTACACGAAATTGCTGACCTGGTCGATGGCTCATCGTTGGGTGGTAGTGCTCGCATGCCTGCTTGTGATCATCAGCATTGTTCCGTTGTTCATGTTTGTCGGTAAGAACTTCCTGCCAGTAGACGATCAGGCGCAGTTCGAGATCACTGTGCGCGCGCCCGAGGGTTCAACGCTCGCGGCCACATCAACACTGGCGGAGCGGATCAGCAGTGACCTACGAAAGCTGACAGGCGTTACTGACACGCTTACGACAATTGGAGGTGGTCAGCAGGAACAGGTCAATGTTGCCTCGATATACGTGAAGTTGACGCCGATTGAAGAGCGAAGAGTGACGCAGCAACAACTGATGACTCAAGCGCGTTCTGAGGTTTTAGCGAACTATATCAAGCAGTATCAGGGCCAGTTGCGCACCAGCGTTCAGCAGGTTGCAGCAATCTCGGGAGGCGGTTTTCGAAACGCGGACATTCAGTACGTTATCGGAGGGCCAGATCTCACGAAGCTAACGCAATACTCAGATGCCTTACTGGCGAAGTTGAAAACCATTCCAGATGTCGTCGACGTCGATTCAACATTGATAACCGGAAAGCCTGAGGTTCGTGTCGTCATCGATCGCCAACGTAGCGCAGATCTCGGAGTCAGAGTGGGCGACATCGCACAGGCGCTGAATACTCTGGTTGCCGGTCAGAAAGTCTCGACTTTCAACGCCGGCACGGATCAGTACGACGTAAGAGTTCGCGCCACAGGTGAATATCGCACAAGCATCCAGGGCTTGCAGAAGATGATCGTTTCATCTTCCAAAATCGGATGGGTAAGCCTCGATAACCTCGTTCACTTCGAAGAGGGAACTGGTCCATCGGCCATTGATCGCTTAAATCGACAGCGACAAGTGACGTTACTTGCGAACGTGAAGCCCGGTGGTTCGCAGGCTGCAGTCATTCAGAAGATGAACGAGTTTGCGAAAGGGATAAATCTGGATCCGGCTTATCACACTGGGCTAGCGGGAAGATCGAAAGAGCTTGGACGCGCCGGCTACTATTTCATGCTGGCCTTCATACTGTCGTTCATCTTCATGTACATGGTCCTGGCAGCGCAGTTTGAGTCGTTCATTCATCCCGTAACGATCTTGTTAACACTGCCGCTCGCAATTCCGTTTGGCATCGTGTCGTTGTTAATGACTGGTCAGACGGTGAACATTTTCTCTGGACTTGGTCTGCTGCTCCTGTTCGGCGTGGTTAAGAAGAATGCCATTCTTCAGATAGATCACACCAACCAGTTGCGCGAACGAGGCATGGATCGACTCGAAGCAATTGTCCGTGCCAACCGAGATCGTCTACGTCCAATTCTCATGACAACCATCGCGCTGGTTGCCGGCATGTTGCCACTAACAATTTCTTCGGGTCCTGGTTCAGGAACTAATCGGTCTATTGGCGTGCTGGTCGTTGGTGGTCAGTCACTCTGTTTGTTGTTAACACTGGTTGCCGTTCCCGTTTTTTATTCGTTGTTCGACGATCTCGCCAGGAGTCATGTTTGGAGTCAAATCAACACCCTTTTCCATCGACTCTTTGGAAGGGTCAGACGTCGAGCAGTCAGCGCAACGGCATCAATCATAGGCTCAATTTCAAAGCATTGAAGAAATAACATGCACCAATTGAATTCAAAACGAAACGCGATTTTTCTGATGCGAATCCTCCTGTCTATTGTGGCGCTGTTGAGTGTCAATGCTGTTCAGGGCCAGCAAGGAACGCCATCACCTGCGGCTGATGATTTGAAGCAACTTCAAATTCCTTCAGTTGCGCCGGACTATCGCGGTCAGCATAAACCTTTGCCGGAATTGAGACGTGTAGGCGTTGAGATGGATCGTCAACATCCACTATCGTTGCGTGAAGCGTTGTCGATGGCGCTCGAATACAACAAGGACATTGAAGTTGCGCGTGAGAACGTAAAGATTGCCGAGTTTGATCTCTTGGGCGCTCACGGAATTTACGATCCGAAGATCAGCACCACAGCATTTTACGAGCGCGTCAAGAGCCCGATCTCGAGTTTTCTGAGCGGTGGTCAAAACGGCGCGATAATTCAAAGCGATTACACTGGAACTGCGCGGATGGAAGGTTTGACGTCGAAGCTAGGAGGCAGTTATCACTTCGACTTCTCCTCAGTAAGACTGACAACGAACAATTCGTTCACTGCACTAAATCCACAGTATCCAAGTTCGATAACCTTCAGTTACACGCAGCCGTTGATGCGTGGATTGAAGTTTGACAGTGCGCGACGTCAAATCGAGATTGGGAAGAAGAACCTTTCGCTAACTGATGCACAATTTCGCCAGCGCGCCATCGAAACAATTACGAGTGTGCAGCGGGCGTATTGGGATCTTGTTTTTGCCTTACGCAGTTTGCAGGTTCAAAGAGATGCAGTGGCAGTAGCTAAAACTCAACTCGAACACAATCGCCGGCTTGTGAATGAAGGGCAACTTGCCCCGATCGATCTGGTCTCTTCCGAATCACAGATAACCACTTATGAGCAAGGTGTCTTCACGGCGCTGGAGGATGTCACGCGATTTGAGAACACGTTAAAAAATCTGATTGCAAAGGACCACGCCGCAGACATTTGGGCCGATTCAATCATTCCAACCGATTCGGTAGATCTAACTGTGCCGGATATTTCGCTGACAGACGCTTTGAAGACAGCAGTCGAGAATCGGCCTGAGCTTCAGCAGTCAGAAGTTTTGAGTCAGATCAATCAGATCGATCAACGGTTTTATAAGGACCAAACGAAACCTGCGATCGATCTCGTCGGCAGTTATGGTTCGACTGGCTTGGCAGGTTCGATCGCTTCGTTGGGCGTGAATCCGTTTACAGCATCAAGTCAGGCGGTACGAGATCGGGTCGATGAACTGTCGAGACTTGCGCATTTAGATCCACTTCCCTTGCTACCAGCAACCACCTTCTCGCCGGATCTTGTTGGTTCTTATCCACAGTCGGTCGAAAATCTTCTGGCGAACCGCTATAACAATTTTAAGGTAGGAGTTCAGATCAACTTTCCTTTGCGAAACCGAACGGCAGAGGCTCAACTTGGAAGATCACTTATCGAGGGTCAACGTCTTGCCACGCAACGTGAGCAGCTGCAACAAACGATTCAGGTCGAAGTTCGCAATGCTTTGCAGTCAGTAAGGAGCGCCGAAACAAGACTGCGTGCGGCCGTAGCGACGAGAGAGCTGAACGAACAACAGTTTTCCAGTGAACAAAGAAAACTCGATGCTGGTCAATCAACTGTGTTTCTCGTGCTCGAACGACAGAACGCGTTAACTACTGCAAAGGGATTGGAGTTGAAGGCTCAAACAGATTTGAATAAGGCCATTGCTGATTTACAAAAGGCGACCGGAAACTCGCTGAATGTGAATAGCATTGTGGTGAGCGTGCACTGATTAAGAATTGGTCCAATAAGTCCTATAGGTCCTATTCCGAGGAATCCGATGCCAAACCAACTCGTCGATACCTGGAACATCCACAACCGCATAAACCTTTACCTCCTGGACGCAATCGATAAGAGCTCCCTTGCCGGCCATTCAGCATCGAAGGGTCGCAGTGTCGGCGAGCAGTTCGCTCACATCCACAATGTGCGACTGATGTGGTTAAAGTCAGCGGCGCCCGACTTGTTGAAGGGGCAGCAAAAAATCGAAGGAGAAGAAGCGCACGACAAAACGGTACTTAAGTCGTCGTTAGTCAACTCCGGCAAAGCGATTGCGACATTACTTGAGACTAGTCTTGAGGGCGAGGGAAAGATAAAAGGCTTCAAACCACATGCGGCAGCTTTTCTCGGGTACTTGATTTCACACGAATCTCATCATCGCGGTCAGATCGCCTTGAGCTTAAAGCAATCAGGAAAACCGCTCGACAAAAAGATCGCGTATGGGTTGTGGGAATGGGGTGTCAGATAACTAGAAGATGTGCTCCAGCATTACAAATGCAAGATATATTGCAATGATCACGAGAAGGGTTGTCGTGACGTACCAGCTCGGCATTTTAGTTTGACATGCCGGGCAGCGAGTTCGCGACCATCTCGCATGTCGTTTACAGGTCCTGCACTGCACGCAGAAATTTCGCTCCTGAATAGTTAGATTTGTTTGGTTAGGTGTCGTGGTCCAGCAAATTATTACGCACTGAGTCAACAAAAGTTTCGATTAGCCACAGATAAACACAGATTCACAGATCAAACAAGTGGACCTGCAAGCATCAGAAATGATCCGTCAAATTTGTGTTCATCTGTGGCTAATCTTAAGCGTGGCCCACAACGGAAAATGATCCGAAATTGTGATCTTGCGATCGATTCCAAAACCAGTCGGTTCAAGTCCTCGAAGCCAAATCCAGTCAAGTCTCAGATCTATCGGCACGAAGAAGACCTTCCTCAAAAAAGTCTTTTGACTGCCAAACGGTGTGGTCAAACCCGCATCCGTAAACAACTTGATCGTCTTGCGTGCCGCGTCGGGTTGCCAGGTGTTTAGGTCACCCATAATCACAACGGGCGAATTTGGTGCATGCTGTTTTAGATCGAGAAGAAGTGCATTCATCTGTTCGAGCTTCTTCTTCATCGATATGCGAGTTTCCGCATGAGCGGAATAAACACGCAGTTCCAGGTTGCCCATTTGAATCGACGCCCCAAGCGCGACTCGCCGACGATGATTCGGACCTTCATTTGGCAGGACTATCCGGTGGATCTTCGTCAGTGGATACACGCTCAGCAGCGCAACTCCTGTTTCTTCCTCCTCATTTGGTTTTGCGGTAGGAGGTGCCCCCCAGGCGTAATAAAGACCTAACTCATCAGCGAGCAGCTTCGCGGTATTTGTTTTTCCGCTGCGCTTCTTGTTTCTATCGACTTCCTGAAGTGCAAGGACGGTAGCATTCCCGATTTCAGCATCCTCGCGAAACAATTGAATGAGTTCCTTAAGATCGTCGCCACTGCGCCAACGAATGTTGTAGGACACGACACGAAACTCACCAGCAGTTGGTGGTGTACGAAGTTTGCTGGCCTCACCGGATTCGAACAAAGTCGAATTCTCTTTAACAAGCGCGTCTCGATCGCGTTCATTGACGGAGCCTTTGTCCTGTGGTGGAGTGATTGAAGCTAAAACAAGAAGCATCGCTACAACTGCTAAACACATATAGCTACCCTCCTAGATCGTTACCACCAGGCCGTCCTTCGCCTCGATCACTTCGCCTTGCCAGTGTCTGTTTGATTCAGCGACCACATCAAACTCGTCCCATTCAGGATAGAGATGAGTTAGCACGAGTTTGCCGGGGTCACACTTTTTCGCCAGACCCATTGCTTCGGTCAGCTCGAGATGCGTCTGCAAAGGTTTATTTCTCCTGAAAGAACATTCCATCAGAAGCACATCCGCTTCCTTTCCAAACTCGCCAAGTTCTTCAGTGAATCCCGTATCGCTAGTGTAGACGAATCGCTTTCCGTCGGAACATCTCAAACGGAGTGCCAGGCTTTCTTTTGTATGCGGGGTCTTCATCGTTTGCGCCATTAGGCCTCTCACAAACTCAAACTGTTCCTCTGGTTTGATCTCCATCACTTCAACAGGAAATCGCTGAGTGAGCAGGCGATAGTTATTCGCATCGTTGATCGTCTTCAGAAGGTTGTGCAAACCGGTGGGTCCGATTATTCGAAGTGGTTTGGTTCGGTCTGCCACTTGAGGTGCCCAGCGCAGTGAAAAGAGAAACGGTGGAAGACCGCCGAAGTGATCCAAATGAAAATGACTTATCCAAATCGCATCGATCTCGGGCCAATCGAGTTCTTCTTCCGCCATCCGATGCGGAGTGTCGGGCCCCATATCAAGCAACACTTTCCGATCCTTCGCATCCAGCCAAAAGCCTGGCGAAGCTCGCCGCGGATGCGGGACGGAAGTTCCCGAACCAAGAACTGTGAGCTTCATGTGTACTGAGTCTCTGCCCTTTGGCTTTGGGCCTTAGGTTTTTGGGTCTTTCGCTCAACCTTAATTGTTTCCGATGCAATTATATCTGCTCGGCAGCAATCCGTTGGTACGTCTTGACACCAAACCCCAAAGGTCAAAAGCCGAAGCCCGACCGGAATGTTTCGTGTCGATTAGTGGAACGTTTGTGTTGAGGTTTCGGAAAGGACGATCCACGAAATATCACGAATCACACGAAACCCCTGATGAGACTTAGAAGATGGGTCGCGACCGAAATCAAGGTGCCCTAATTTGGATCGGCCCACAAGCATTAGAACGGCGAGCGAAGCGACCGATTGACCTCACCTAATCTGAAACGTACGAATAACATAGGTCAATCGGTCGCTTCGCTCGCCGTTATAATTCATGCCCCATTTCAAATTAGGCACGACCGAAATCAACAATGACTTGACCAACGCCCCTGGTTAAGCTAAACCTCAAACAATGACGGCGAATCAAAGCAATCTCGATGTGCTTGCGGTTTTCTCCCATCCGGACGACGCTGAATTATCAGTCTCCGGAACACTGCTGAAGCTGAAGTCCTTCGGATATCGAACCGGTGTTTGTGATGTAACCAAAGGCGAGATGGGTACTCGAGGTACACCTGAGATCAGGGCGAGTGAAGCACTCGAAGCTGCGCGTATCCTCAAGCTCGATGCACGACTAAACCTCGAACAACCAGACGGGCACGTATGGCCAAGCGAAACTGCGCGGACAGCACTCGTTCGCGTCATTCGTAAACACAGTCCGAAGGTATTGATTACTACGCACGAGGACGATCCGCATCCCGACCACGCAAGCACATCAGTGATTGTTCGTCAGGCAGCACGACTTGCGACAATGGTTCGCTACGACGAAGAAGCAGGCCTCGCTGCTGTTCCAATGCCGGCGATCATGCACTCACTCTTCTCACGACGAATCGTGCCATCGTTCATTGTCGACGTCAGCGATTTCGTTGACGAGAAGATGCAGGCCATCAGGGCTTACGGTTCGCAGTTTTACAGTGAGCAGTCAAGCGAACCTGCAACTCGGATTAGTAAGCACGGTTTTCTCGAAGAGATTCAGTCACGAATGGAGTACTTCGGTTCTTTGATTGGTGTGAAGGCCGGTGAACCGTTCTATGTCCGAGAGGCTTTGAATGTTGACGATCCGCTGGCACTACTGACGAGACCTATGAATATTTATTCGTGATTGGCCTTGGGCCTTTGGCCTTTGGTCTTCGCTGATTCCTCCGTCGAGCGAAAGACTGCTGACATCTTATTTGTCTAAGACCAAAGACCAAAAACCAAAGACCAAAAACCAATATTTCAGTTTGCGCCGGAAGCCAATTGCTGTCGTTTTTCCAGCACAGACCTGGCAATGGCCAGAGTCGCAACCGCGCGTGGTGCTTCTCCCGTGAATCCCTTTGCAACCTCTATCGCGCGAAGAAGATCAGCCCGCGAAAGAATCCGGAATACAGAAAGCAGATCGAAATCTTCCGCAGTCGCACTGGTCGCGACAACCATTTGCGGTGTTTGTAAACGCGATGAGATTTGACTGTCTTCACCGGTAAATGCGTCAGCTGAGTTCGCGGCCTTAATGACTTCGTTGAGGGTTTCCCAACTGCGGACTGGATCAATTTCTCCGAATCCTGCGGCGACTGCTGTCAGCGCGCGTGCCTTGTCGGGATTACTTCCACTAATCCGGCGGCTCTCGTTAAGCGCTTCGTTCAATAGATCACTTGCGCGAGATCTTTCGGACACAGCTGCGAGTCGAGCAGCAGTGGTAAAGGCCCAAACTTTCTGGATGCTGGTCAACTCGCCAGTCTTTGCAAGCCTGGTGACTTCTGTTACGTCCTTGTTTCGCACTGCTAATTGAGTCAACTGAAAATCAGTGTAGGCCTTCACGTTCTTTCGCATCTCGGCGTTTTCGATCTTGTCGACTAATTCGCGCGCGCGCGGATCACCTTTGTCAGTTAACGCCACGGCATAATCAGCATAAATCGCGTCGCGTAGATCTGTGTTGTTTGCGTGGTCGAGCCTCTCTTGCATGCGCTCGTATGGATCACCTTCGACTGAGTCGGGCTGCAACCCAACTGTCACGGCGCGGTTTGGACCTTGTTGGAACTCGTTCGGAACATACGAAGTCAACGCCGTCATTTGCGTTCTCAGAGAAGAGGCGAGTTCAGGATCATATTGTTCGTAGACAGGAAGCAGTCGTTTGATAACTAAATACTTTCCGAGTCTTCCGGTGCTTGATTGATCCTGTTCCGGCGCCGGAGACGGCTGCATAAGAATTTGCGCGGCAACTCGCAGAAAACTCGTGCGCAGAACAGGGGGAATATCAGGTGCAGGCGTCGGCCCTCGCCCACGATTTTGATTTGCGCCGCCGTCAGCAGAAAAGGTCACATACAAGAAAGGGGTTAACACATATGAGGACAGACCGGAGACAGTGTTGGCGTCAGACAAAGGATCGCCCGCGGCCCTCGCCAACAAATTGTTGAAGGCGCCGTCAGCTGCTTGCGCATTTTTTTCGCGGAGGGCTGATAGAAAAAAGATTACGTCGATATTGACCCTGTCGAGAGCGGGTGCAGCAAATTCCATCGCGCGTTCAACCTCGCCATCTTGAACGAGCCGTCGAGCGAGTTGTAGACGCTTGGATGCACCTAACTGATCATTAAGCGCATTACGACGCGCCGCCGACGTTGCTTCGTCGCGTTCCTTCTGAGTAACTTCATCGAGCATCTTCAGGAACTCTTCGCCAAGTTTTCGGTCGCGTTTTGCTGCAAGCCGTAGAACCTCAATTCGCAGATCCGGGCCTCCGCGAACAACGACGGGTTCGCCGGCAGACTTTTTGAGCTCTTCGGCGCGTGCCCTGGCTGTTTCCTCATCGACCAGCGCCGCAGCATCCCAGGCACGACGAAACAACTC
>Ga0310810_10004164_pt1 | contig 15944 bp, 9 predicted proteins | sample NCmetagenome_FD_207641 | JGI IMG/M metagenome (GOLD analysis project Ga0310810, IMG submission 207641) | Soil microbial communities from experimental microcosm in Duke University, North Carolina, United States - NC | ecosystem: Engineered > Artificial ecosystem > Soil microcosm > Unclassified ...
TCGCGATCGTGCTCTGGAGCCTGGCTGCCATGGCGCACGCCGGCGTCATGGGCTTTGGCCCCGGGGCGGCGGCGCTGCTCGGCGTCTTCGGCATGAGCTACAGCGCGTCGGTGGCGGGATTCATGACCGCGCGCTTTGCGCTGGGACTTGGCGAATCCGGCAACTTCCCGGGCGCCATCAAGACGGTGGCGGAATGGTTCCCGCGAAAAGAGCGCGCGCTGGCCACGGGAATCTTCAATGCCGGCACGAATATCGGCGCGCTGCTGACGCCGCTGATGGTGCCGGTGCTCACTCTCGCATACGGCTGGAGCGCCGCCTTCATCGTGACGGGCGCGCTGGGTTTCGCGTGGCTTGCCATCTGGTGGCTGCTGTATCACTCGCCGGAAACGCATCCTCACGTGACGGCTCGCGAGCTGGCGTACATCCGCAGCGATCCGGCCGAACCCACGCAGCCCCTGTCGTGGGCGAGGATCCTGCCGCATCGCCAGACCTGGTCGTTCGCCGTCGCCAAGTTCATGACGGACCCAATCTGGTGGCTGTATCTGTTCTGGATTCCCGATTTTCTGTTCCGAAACTACAAGCTGAATTTGACCGCAATGGGCCTGCCGATCGTCGTGATCTACCTGCTGGGTGATCTCGGCAGCGTGGGCGGCGGCTGGTTGTCGTCCTCGCTGATCAAACGCGGCTGGACCGTGAATGCGGCACGCAAGACGGCCATGCTCTGCTGCGCACTGGCGGTGGTGCCGATCGTGTTCGCGGCGCACACGACAAGTCTTTGGGTAGCCGTGGGCCTCATCGGCCTCGCGGCGGCCGCGCATCAGGGTTGGTCCTGCAACGTGTACACGCTCACGTCGGACATGTTTCCGAAACAGGCCGTGGGATCGGTCGTTGGCTTCGGCGGCATGACGGGGGCGGTGGGCGGCATGCTGATCGCCAAGGTGACCGGCTACGTGCTGCAGGTCACCGGCAGCTACCTGCCGGTGTTCATCATCGCCGCGTCGGCGTACCTCGTGGCGCTCGCCATGGTCCAGCTGCTTTCGCCGCGGCTGGAACCCGCGCGTATCGAGTGATGAGCGCGACGGATATCGCCTTCGGCGCGGTCACCGACGAGTTCTCCCCGGACGACCTCGAGACCGCGCTGCGGGCGATGCAGGATCTCGGCATGACGCGCGCGGAGCTGCGCGTCGTGTCGGGAAAGAACATCATCGATTTCACCGACAGCCAGCTGGACGACGTGCGGGCCCGCGCGGAGGCGCGTGGTATGACGATCCTGTCGATCGCCTCGCCGCTGCTGAAATGCACGCTGCCGGACGCGCCGCCCATCGACCCGCACATCCAGATGGATATGTTCTCCTCCTCGTATTCGTTCGACGATCAGCCGCGTCTGACGCGCCGCGCGTTTGAAATCGCCGACCGGACCGGTGCGCGCATCATCCGGGTGTTTTCCTACTGGCGCACGGTCGATCCGGCGCGATGTTTCGAGCGCGTGGTCTCCGCGCTGCGCGCGCTCGCCGATGAGGCCGCCACGCGCGGCGTCATCATCGGACTGGAGAACGAGCATGCCTGCAATATCGCCACCGCGGAAGAGACCGCGCGCCTGCTCGAGGCGCTGGATCATCCGGCTTTCAAGGTGATTTGGGATCCCGGGAATGCGCTGGCTGGAGGAGAAGTTCCGTACCCGGACGGTTATGCCAAGCTGCCGCTCGCGCGGATCGTCCACGTGCACGTAAAGGACGGCGTGGTGCGCGATCACACGCCCGTCTGGGGTCCGCTCGGGGAGATGGGAATCGATTGGAAAGGCCAGATTGACGCGCTGGTCCGCGACGGCTATCGCGGGGCGATCCATCTGGAAACGCATTGGAAGGGCCCGGACGGCAACAAGCTGCAGGGCAGCATCATCTGCGGCCGGACGCTCAAGCACTGGCTGCAGTCCGCCGGCGTCAGCATCCGCGCCTGAAAAAGAGTACGGCACCTTTTTCATCCGCATCCGGCGAAAAAGGTGCGGTACTCCTTTCTGCCACCTACGGCAATCCAAACACGTAATATCCCTGCGTGTCCGGATCGGCGCCCACCCAGGAGATGTCCCCCGCGTCAGGCTTCTCGCAGCAACCTCCGAAGAACGCCACGTACTGCTTCCCGCGCGACTCGTACACGGCGGGAATACCCGCGAAGTTGGCCGCCATCGGCTTCTCCCACAGCACCTTCCCGTTGTCTTTGTCGAAGGCCCTTACAGTCCTATCCGCGCCTGTGGCAATGAAGATCAGGCCGCCGGCGGTGACCACCGGCGCGCTTCGGTGCACGCGATGGTTGTTGCCCGTATCCGTAATGCCCTTCTCCGCCAGCGCGGGCACCACGCCGAGCGGCGCGCGCCATTTGATCACTCCCGCATTGAGATCGTAGGCCACGATCTGCGCCCACGGCGGGCTGATCGCCGGAAGGCCGTTCTTCGCCAGAAACATCGATCCCAGCCGGCCGTTGTAGCGCACCTCGCCATTCGGGCCCTTTTGTTCGGTCATGGGTGCGTGGAACCCTGGCTGATCCGCGCTGCGGACGTAGAGCATGCCGGTTTCCGGATCGCCCGCCGCGCCGCCCCAGTTCGATCCGCCGAGCTCGCCCGGCATCGAGATCTGAGATGCCGTCACGCTCAGGGGCGTGAACACGCCTTCGTTGCGCGCCTCTTTCATGATCGTGAGCAGTCGCGCCCGCTCCTCGGCATCCAGGTAGGGATTGATCTCCTCGGGCGGGAACTTGAGCCGCGCAAACGGCGGCGGCTTGGTGGGAAACGGCTGCGTGCGCGACGCCCGCTCGCCCGGCACATCGCTCGGCGGAACGGGCCGCTCCTCGATGGGCCACAGCGGCTGCCCGGTCACGCGATCGAACACATAAAGGAGGCCGAACTTGGTGGCCTGCGCCACCACGTCCACGTTCCGACCGTCGTGCTTCACCGTGAGCAGCTTGGGACCGGTGATCGGATCGTAATCCCAGAGATCATGATGGACCATCTGGTAATGCCAAAGCCGCTTGCCGGTTCGCAGGTCCAGCGCCACGAGCGAATCGCCGAACAGGTTATCTCCCAGCCGATCGGCGCCATAGAGATCGAACGTCGGCGACCCCAGCGGGAAATATCCGATAGCGCGTTTCGTATCGATGGAGATTTCCGCCCACGCGTTGGCGCCGCCGGCGGTCTTCCACGCGTCGGGCGGCCACGTGTCGTAGCCCAATTCTCCCGGACGAGGAATGGTATGGAACGTCCACACAAGCTTGCCGGTAACGACGTCGTACGCGCGCAGGTCCCCCGGCGGCGAGTTGTAGCCTTCGCCCGGCGCCGATCCCATGATGATGAGATTTTCGAAGACGTGCCCGGCTGACCCGGACTGGACGGCGCCGACGGGCGTGGGCGTGCGGCCGAGGCCTTCACGGAGGTTCACCAGGCCCTTGAGACCGAACGTACTGATCTGCTCACCCGTTTTCGCATTCAGCTCCTGCAGGTAGCTGGCTGCCGCGAAGATCAGCCGCCGATCCGATCGATCCTTGCTTTCCCAGTAGTTGAACCCGCGATTGGTGGGCGCGCCTTCCACCGCGTGGGACCACAACGGCTTCCCAGTCGTGGCATCGATCGCGTTGATCGTGGAATCCTTGCCGACGACGAACATCACGTCGTCCACGATGAGCGGGCTGAAGGCGAAGCGTCCGCTCGGCCCCGGCGCCGGATAAAAGAACGCCAGCCGCAGCGAGCTTACGTTGGTCTTGTTGACCTGCTTGAGCGCGGAATACTGCATGGAATCCGCGCTCCCCGCGTAGTCGCTCCAGGCGGTGTAGGGATCAGGGGCGGGCGCCGGCGCGCCTTTCGCCACAACCAGGCCCAGCGCAGAAACCGCCAGGCCGATCAGAACGTTACGTGTGGTCACTCTCACTGCTCCCGCCTCAGGGCTCAAGCCTCAAGGCTCAGCCGGGCTCAGAACCTACTTGAGACCTGAGTCTTGAGCCTTGAGCCCTTGAGTCGATTCGAAATAATGGCATACTTTAGCGGTAAAGCCACCCCAGAGACAATCATGAAACGGAAGAGCGTCTGCCTTCTGTCGATCGTTGGCGCCGTGGCTATGGTCTCCGCGCAGACCCCGTCAAGATGGGTGTCTTTCGACAGCACCCACAGGCTCCAGTACGGCACCGATGCCCACAGCAACCGGATCATGGACTTTTCGCACGCCGGTTACCGGGGCGGCGGCGTGGCGTTGCCGGCGGTCCGCGCGGCGCGCACGCTCGCGCCCGTCGCGGGCGACAGCACGGCGCGAATTCAAACGGCGATCGACCAGGTGTCTGCGCTGCCGCTGGGCGCTGACGGATTCCGCGGCGCGGTGGTGCTGGAAAAGGGTGTCTACGACGTCACACGCGAATTGAAGATCTCTGCCAGCGGCGTGGTGCTGCGCGGAAGCGGTTCGGGGGACGGCGGCACCACGTTAAAGGTCAGCGGGCCACCCCATCGATTCCTGGACATTAGCGGCATCGGCGCCTGGCAACCCAACGGCGCGGCCGTTCCCATCACCGACGGATATGTGCCGGCGGGCACCACGTCGTTCACGGTGAGCGCCGCCGCCGGATTGAAGGCGGGGGACGCCATCCTCATTCAGCGCCCGGTCACCGAGAAGTGGATACATTTCATGGGAATGGATCTGCTCGAGCGCAATGGAGAGAAGCAGATCTGGATCAAGGCCGGCACGATTATCAGCATGGACCGGACAATCGCGTCGATTGCGGGCAATAAGATCACGGTCGACGTACCGCTCTCTGATTCGCTGGACGCCGAGTATCTCAATCCGCCCGGCGCGTCGATTGTGAAGTATGTATTTCCCGGACGCGTCGAGCGGATCGGCGTGGAATCGCTGCGTGTAGTCGCACCGGCGCAGGATGTATCAATTAATCAGGCACAGTACACGTTCCTTCGCACCAATGCGGTCAGCGACGCGTGGCTGCGCGACGTATCGGTGATCGATACGCAAAACACGATCACGCTTGGCCCTTCGTCCCGGCGCATGACACTTGAAGAGGTGCACATCACGCATACGGTGCCGTTCACGGAGGCCGCGTCGCCGGCGGACATCGCGATTTCCGGCACGCAGATCCTCGTTCATCGCAGCACGGTGGCCGGCAAAGGCGTGTGGCCGGTCGTCACGCAGGCGGGGGTGACGGGCCCGAACGTGGTGCTCCACTTCAAGAGTGATCAGGCCGGGGTGGCGCCGCATCAGCGGTGGGCCACCGGGTTGCTGGTGGACAGCAGCGACTTCGAAAATGGCACCGAGACGCGTCCGAGCGTGGCGTTCTCCAACCGGGAGTACGCCGGATCGGGGCACGGCTGGAGTGTGGGTTGGGCCGTAGCCTGGAACGTTACCGGCGCGTATTTGCTGATTCAGCAACCGCCAGGCGCCATGAACTGGTGCATCGGATGCACCGGCCGTCCTCCAACCATTCTCTGGCACGGCAACAAGATTGCGATTCCGCCGATCCCATCGGACACGTGGGAGCTGCCCGGCGTGAAGGTGGAACCCGCGAGCCTCTACATCGAACAGCTGCGCGAGCGCCTCGGACCGGCCGCGGTCAAGAACATCGGTTACTAGCGAAACGCAACCACGAAGTGCGAACCACGAAGCGCGAACCACGAAGCGCTCGAAGGAAGACGAAGGTCACGAAGGAAAACTTTTAAATCTTTTCGTGTCCTTCGGCTTTTTTCGTGACCTTCGTGGTTGTACTTAGTTAATGAAGCCGCTGGCGCGCAGCCAGTTTCCCAGCACCTTCGGCCATTCGGATAGCGCCGGACTCTGCATACCCAGCCCCGCACCGTGCGCGCCGTCCTTGAACACGTGCATCTCCGCCTGTACCCCCGCCTTTCGCAAGGCGAGGAAGTAATAGATGCTGTTCTCAACCGGGACCGTGGTGTCCGCGTTTGTGTGGAAGATGAACGTCGGCGGCGTATTCGATGTCACTTGCGTTTCGTTCGACAAACTGCGCGCGAGGGCCGCGTCTGCCCCCGCCCCCAGCAAGTTCGTTTTCGATCCTTGATGAGTCCAGGCCTCCGTGAGCGTGATCACCGGGTAGCCCAGCACGGCGTAGTCCGGTCTGCTGCTCACGCGATCGATGGGATCCGGAGCCGCCGGATCGCCGCTGTCGAAATGCGTCGAGGCAGTGGATGCCAGGTGTCCGCCGGCCGAGAAACCCATCACGCCGATGCGCGCAGGGTTCAGGTGCCATTCCTCCGCGCGAGCGCGCACCATACGGATGGCCCTCTGTATATCGCCGAGCTCGATCGGATGGTGATATCGCGGGCCAAGCCGGTATTTCAGCACAAAGGCGGCCACTCCCAGTGTGTTCAGATAGTTCGCCGGCATGCGGCCTTCGAGGTTCATCGCGAGGCTTTGATAACCGCCGCCCGGCGCGATGATGATGGCGGCCATCGGTCCCGTGGTATTCGGCGGCATGTAGATGGTCAGCGTTGGAATATCGGTGGCGGCGTCGCCCAGTGCACCCGGGGGCTTGCCTTCCCAGAGCGGAATCGTCTGCGGATCCTGAATGATCGGCGGAGTTCTCTGCTGGGCATACACCGGAACCGCCAACAGCGTCAGCAAAATCAGAACAAGCAGTCTGCGCATGGGGCTATCCTCACACACTTTCACAGGTAGTCACCAGATCACCGGCACTACCCAAAGCGTGTCTCACCACAGTTGAGATAGCGAATTCATCGGCCTTTGATAGCTCGTTTCTACCGCGGGAAGTCCAGGGGCTTGTCCTGCTGCTTCAGGTAGACGTTCCGATACCAGATCTGCCCGTTGCCCTCGAGCTGCAGGGACAGAATGCCCATCGGCGCGCGAGCCACCGGGTCGTCGTCAACCGTGATCGACGTCACCTGGCCGTTGATCATGTGAATCAGAGTATTTCCGCGTGCGATGATCTCGATCTGCTGCCACTCGCCATCAAGTCCCCGATGCGGCTTGATCGCGGCCTTCGCGTCGCTGGAGAGCTTGCCCAGCAGAATTTTGCAGCCGCCGGGCAGCAGCATGCCGATGTTGCCAGGCGCCGTGATGATGTTGCGGCCCTGGCCCTCATAGAGTCCGCCGGTGTACTGATTCGCCGAGTCCATGTCGAACTGGTAGCCGCTCACCTGCCACGGATTGCCCGTGGCCGGCGCTTGAGCGTTTCCCCGACCCGCCGGCGGAGCTGCTGATAGATTGCCGACTTCACCCACACACGGGTTCGGTGCAGGAGGTGCGGCCGGAGCAGCGCCACCGGGCGCGCCGCCACCGCCTGCTCCCCGCCCTCCGCCGGCATTGGCACCGCCTGCCGCATTGCCCCGAGCCGGTCCACCACCCTGCGCCGCACCCCGAGCAGCGGGCGGAGCGGGCGCGGCCGTGATTCCCGCGGCCACCGCCTCGGCCATCGTTGTTACGTTGGCCGGAATGGGCTTGCCAAGCGGATCGGCGATCGAGCCGCCGTGCGCCGGATGCAGGAGACGGCTGCGATACTGGATCCCGCCGTTGGCGCCCTCCGCCGACATCTTCACCTCAACCTTGAGGGTGAAATCGCGCATGACGGCCCCGGGCCCGGTGTAATGGATGTGATGCTGGCCGGGAGTCTTGGTCGTGTCCGCGTGCAGCATACCGTCGACGATGGACCAGACGTCGCGTTCGCCATTCCAGTTGGTGAACGTTCGCTCGTCGAAGATCTTCGTGAAGCCAGTGTAGTCGTCGTAGCGCGTCGTCGCAGTCGGCGCGCCGAATGCGACGCCACCTCCTCCGCGTCCACCGCCGCCTGCCGCCTGTCCGCCACCCTGAACGTGAACAACCGGCGACGTCGCCACCAACATCAAGAGTGCCGTCAACGCGACGAGCCGCGCTGATCGAGAAACAGTACCTCTCGTCATTCTGCAACTCCTTGAGCGAATCGATCACAACGGGTTATTTCGAACGTCACGCTGGGAGTTTCAACAGCATATGGACGTTGTCCCACGTGATCTTGCGAAACACGTCGGGCGTGGCGGAGCGCTTCAGCACCGTCAAGGTTTCGCGCGCCACGCATTTTCCGGCCAGCCTCGATGCGGCCGGGTTGTTCGCCTGACCTATGCCGGCACCGTGGCCATCGGCGCAACCGCAGTCGCTCCCGAACATCAGCTTGTTCTGATGACGCCGCAGGAAATCCGCCGTGAAGTCCGGATCGCGGGACAGCATGTTGTTCCCCGAGTTGGCTGACAGATCCCCGTACAGATTCGGATAGTTCGCGAGCAGCCGATCGGTCACGCCCCCGCGCGCGATGGGTCCCGAAGGATACGCGGACTCGTTGTGATAGTCGGCGCTCATGTTGGCCCAGAAGGCGTCGGCGTGACCGATGAAAATCGTCTTCGGGTACGCCTTCAGCATCGATTCGAACTTCGTGGCGAATCCCGGGCTCCACTTGCCCTCGTTTTCGGTGTGATCGACTTCCTGGAAGTGAATCAGGATCGGCACGCCGAGCTCGGCGGCCAACGCATAGGCACGCTGGAATTCGGGACCGTCGGTGGCGGAGTGAAATTTCATCTCGCCGAACCCACGCGCGCCGTTCTTGACGGCCTGCGTCAACGCCTGGACGCTGTCCGGTTGGGCGACGTCCGCGCTCGCAAACCAGGTGAACCGCCCAGGCGCCGCCGACTGCACGGCGGCCACCTGCTCGGCAGCCGTCGCCCGAGTGAGCAGGTTCGCTCTCGCGATGCCGGCGCCGTCAAGATGCGCGAGGTTCGCGGGAGGCTGCGGGCGCATGTGGAAATGCAGATCGAAGACCGGAGAGCCCCATTCGTTCGACTGCTGGCCGCGCAATGAGGCGGACGGCAAGGCGACGGACGCAGCAACGACACCAAGAAATTTGCGACGGCTCAGCATGGCAATCTCCCTTTGGCGGCACCATAGCACAAGAGGCGCGCCATTGGCGTCGCGCGTGGCGGACTTAATCCTGTTTCGCCCTGCGGAACTCGATCAGCTGCCAGCTGCCAGCTCCCAGCTTCCAGGTCCCAGCTCCCAGCTGCCAGCTTCCAGCTCACAGCTCACAGCTCACAGCTGCCAGCTGCCAGCTCCCAGCTTCAAGCTGGCATCAGCCCGTGAATTTGGAGGAAGCCATGAATAGGGCTGTCTTGATGTTTCTGATTCTGATGACAGGCATGAAAGTGTATCGAATGGCTCGGAAAGCCCAGAAGAAATAGCTTTTCAGCTTCGACCTGAGACCTGGGAACTGGGACATCGGAGGCGCGCGGCGGCACCTTCCTTCACATCGTCAATGGCCAGCTGATGGCCGCCATGATCGACGACGACCCGGCGTCATCGAACAACTGGTCGGGCCAGTTCGGGATCGAAATCGAGGCGACGACAAAGGTGTCGGTGCGCAATCTGTGGGTGAAGAAATTGAATTGACGCGAACCCGCTCGAAACAATGCTGTAGGGCGCAACTTCAGTTGCGCAACTAAAGTTGCGCCCTACATTTCTCAGAACGTAAACCGCGCCCCGAGCTGGATGCGACGCGCGCTGTTGGTGTTGCCGTTCAGCCTGCCGAAGGTATTCGCATTGGTCAAAGCGCCAGTGGTGTAGTCGAAGGACGCGTTCGTGTTGACGCCTGTCCACTGGTCAGTGTTGAACGCGTTGTAGAGCTCCACGCGTATCTGCAGCTTCCGGTCGCCCCCCAGCGGGACGTTCTTGAACGCCGAAAGGTCCCAGTTCACATAGCCGGGCCCAAGATATTCATCGTTATGAGCCGTGCCGAGACGGAACTGATCGGTCGGCGGAGCGACGCATTCGGTCCTGAATTGGCGTTCGAAGGTACGGTCTCCCCGCGGCAGATTCGGATTGCAGGTGATGATCACCCGGCTGCCGCCGGTGTTGATCCCGCCGGTCCCACTCAGCGTTCCCGTGGGCACATTGGAGTAGCTGTAGGTAAGGGAGCCATAGGTCCCGCTCGTGATCGTGGTGACACCGGAGAACTGCCAGTCATCGAAGATCGCTTTGGCGGCGAGGTTGTTCCACACGTGGCTCAGGTTTGGCACTTCATACGAGTAGTTCACCACCAGCGAATGCGGACGCCGCCCGTTCGACGTGTAGTTTCTGGCGCGGTTGTCCGGCACGTATGGATCGAACGCCTGGAGGCTCTTGTTGGAGATCTGGTAGGTGTATGCGGCACCCACCGACAGGCCATCCGACGATCGCCTGCGAGTGGCTGAGAGCTGCAGCGAGTGATAGTCCGCGTACCCGGTGTACTCGCGCTGCTGGATCCGCCCGACGCCCTGATAGGGCCGGAGGAAATCATCCGGAAGCGGCTGCGCGTGCCCGCCCGACACGTTGGTGGGATCCAGGCTCGACGGCAGGTACGCGTACCCGTACGGCCGGCTGTTGATGTCGATCGTCATCGGCTGATGTCGCGCCGCGTTTCCCACATACGCTGCATCGGCAACCACCCTGAAGCCGACGTCGCGCTGGACCCCCAGGCTCCAGTTGTACACAACAGGCGGCGTGAACGGCGCCACCCGACGCACGCCGGCCGGCGATGCGGTCAAGGGACTGGCCAGCAGCTCTTTGATGGTGGTGTAGTTCGTCGTGTACGTATTCAGCACGGGCGGCAGCTCAGTGAGATCGAGGATGTTGTCGTCGGAATAGCGGTCGAAGAACATGCCGGCGCCGCCGCGAACCGCAGTCCTGCCGTCTCCGGTGAGATCCCACGCGAACGAGAGCCGCGGCGCGACGCGGAACGGAGACGTGTCTTGCGGCGTACCGTCGTACACATGCATGCCGTTGTTGAAGGCTCCCGAATTCGGCACGAAGCGGCCGATGTAGACGGCGGGAAAGATCTCGCCGGTCAACGGGTTCAGCGCGCGGCGTCCCTCTGCCGTCGTGACCGGCTGGAACAATCTGGGCGCCTGCGATGCCTTCCATTCGTCGGGCTCGAACGCCGCCACCTTGTCGCCCTCACTCTGAGTGGGCGTCATGTAGTAGAACCGCAGACCCGCGTCCACGGTGAAATTGCGCTTCAGCCGCCAACTATCCTGCCCGTACCACTCGGTGATCAGGAACTGGCCGTGGGCGGACGGATGACGGTCGGATTCCCTGTACTCGGTGATGGCTCCAATCAGCGCGTTCGCAAAACCGACGTTCGTATTCCGGGGGTTCTGGGCGTCGTTGTTGAAGCTGTAGTTGCCGTTGAAGCTCGACGATCGCGCTGCGGGACGCGTCGTGTGCTCGAAGAAGAAGCCCGCTTTGAAGGAGTGAGCGCCGCGCACCTTCGTGAGGTTGCCCGAGACATTCGACAGCGTGTTGTACCCGAAGAAGGGGAAGCGCTGCTCTATGTTGAACGACGCGATCGTCCCCGGCGAGCCACCCGTGAACGTGGCCTGCGGAAGGATATTCAGCGGATTCGCCTCAGGAAAGAACTGCGGCATGCCCGGCAATACGGCACTGCGGTCATTCGACCGCCGGGCCGCCTCATCAAACGGGCTCGTGTGTTGGTGCGCCCAGTTCACCCCGACGGTAAATTCCCCGAACAGCGTGGGGCTGAATGTGTGCAGCACGGTGTTCACGTAGCTGACGGTATCGATCTCGTATTTCGTAGCCATCTGCGGCCAGCCGCCGCTCGATCCGAGGAGCGAGACGCCGCCGGATCGCTTCTCGTAGCCGAACTGCAGGCGCCCGTACGCCGTCGTACTCGGCGTTGCGTTCCAGTCCACTCGCAGGACCTGGTCATTGCGTGGCCAATCCTGGGTCGTTTGGAAGACGTAGTTGTACCCATTCGCGCCGGTGGGATCCGTGGCGTTCGGTAACGGGAACAGGTTCAACAACGCTTGTGCGTTGGCATCGATGCGGCTGGCTGGGATGACATTTCCTGGGAAACACGCGGGGCCGCCGGTGGTGGACGAGCAGTTGCCCGCCAGCTGCGGGTCGCGAATGAAGATCATCCGCCCCTGGTTGTCGAACGACTGCGAGAAGTCGCCCTTGCGCTCGAGCGCCGTGGGCACGCGCCGCTGGTTCAGGTTACCCGGATCCGTGCGGGCCAGAAGATCCTGCGACCAGAAGAAGAACAACTTGTTGCGGCTCCTGTTGAAGCCAGTCGTCGGGACGAGCACTGGTCCGCCGATCGTCCAGGCGGTGTTGTCGAACCTGTAAAGTGGCTGGTCGCACTGCGCCGTCTGGCCCTGGTTACAGAGGATGCGGCGCTGGTATTCGTTGCCGTTCCACTGATCGTCGCGTTTGTAATACGCCGCGCTCCCATGAAAGTCCCTGGTGCCGCTCCGCGTGACCACCGTGATCGTCGCGCCAGAACTGCGACCGTACTCGGCCTGGAAATTCGACGTCTGCACGCGGATTTCGGCGATCGAATCGAGCGCCGGCGCGGCGTAGTTGGCGCCGTTCTGCCCCGTATCCTTGTTCGTGACGCCGTCGTACGAGAAGTTGAACGAGCTGCGCCCGTTGATGGTGAGGTTGTTCATGTTCTCCCATCCCGGTGCTTCGCGGTTGCGCGTATCGATGACGCCGGGCAGGAGCTTGAGCATGCCCGCAAAATCGCGGCCCTTGAGCGCGATGTCGTCGATGTTGTCACGCGTGATCAATCCCGTGCGGGCGCCGGTAGTGGTCTGTACCTGCAGCGCCTCGGATTCCACCGTGATCGTCTCGGACACACCGCCCACCTCCAGCGAAATCGTGCGCGCGACCCGTTCGGTGGATGCCAGCTCGATTCCTCTTTGCGTGTACGTCTTGAAGCCCGGCATCGCGACCATCAAATCGAAGGTGCCTGCCAGCAAATCAGGAAACGCAAATGCCCCATCGGCGCGTGACACCGTTTCGCGTGTCAGGCCGGTCCCGACATTCCGAATCGTGACGACGGCACCCGGCATCACGGCCCCGGTGGCATCGGTGATGACGCCTGAAATCTGACCGGTGAGTCCTTGCGCGTGCAGCAGGCTCGGAAGGCCCAAGACAGCGAACGCGAACGCGAGCGCAAGCGTGGCTAAGCACTTTTTCACGACATCCTCCTCAGATGGCTCGTTTCGAACAGATTCGGGTAGTGTCCGCCCGTGAACGCGGTTCGCCCGTACGGATCGCGATCAGAACGCGGGTTCTACATGGCAAAACGTGAAGGGCGTCTTGCGCCGGGGGCGAGCATGCTCCCGGATAAGGAGACGTGGCGGGATGTTTTGTATTCCGAAACTGAACAGGTCAGCCGGCCAGGGTCACGCCGGTGACGCCGGTCACGGAATCGTTCGGATAGAAGTGATCGACGTTCTGGGCGGTGATGATTTGGTGGCGCATGAACACCGCGGGCGGCACCGGCTTCTTGGCTAAAATGTCCAGCGCCAGTCGCACGAGTCCAGCGCCGTACCGCTCGGGGAAATATCCGACGGACGCCACGAACGGCGTCCGCCGTTCACGAAGCTCCACTCGCGCATCCGGCTCGGCATTCTGCCCCACCACCGCGCACGTGAGTTCACGACCGGCCTCCTGAAACGCGCGGACGGCGCCAAGCGCGCTCGGATCGTTGGCGGCGCCCACGAGGATCCGCCGAGCCTTCGAAAATCGCAGATGGCGCCGCACCTTTTCCAGCGACAGCTTGAACTGGCCATCCCCATCGAGCGCGGTCACCGGGACGGTATCGCCTCCGTGGAGCGTCTCATGGACCCCCGCGAGAATGCCCTTGCTGCGCGCGCGCACCAGCGAACCGGCACGCGCCAGTTCCAGCACCAGGATTTCGTCCACCTGGCCGTTCCAGCACGTCTGCGCGTACTTCCCCAGATAGCGGCCGGCCAGCAGACCGGCCTGATAGTTGTTCGCTCCGAAGTACGTCGCACCGGGATGCGGAATATCGATCGCGATCAGGGGAATCCCGGCCTCGAGATATTTGGAGGCAATCGCCGGCGCCACAGACTCATCGGTCTGAAATTCAATGACGAGATCGACTTTCTCCTTTATAAGATGTTCTGCGTTGCGCAGCGCCACCTTCGCCTGATACCGGTTGTCGATGACGATCAACTCGAGATGCTCGCGTTCCACCGCACGAAGCAGGCCGGCGTGAACCTCCCGGGGAAACGAGCTGTCCTGCCCTTGAGAGGCGTAGCCGATGCGGAATCGCTTGCGACGGCCGATCTCCGCGGTGAGCCGGTATCGCCGCTCATCGACTTTCTCGACGAATCCGCAATGATGCAGCGTATGCAGCAGCCGGAAACACATGCCCTTGCCGAAGCCGGTCCGGTCCACGACGTCGCGCAGGCGCAGCACTTCGCCCGAGGACTGGAAGGCCTCCAGAATTTTCGCGGCATGGACGAGCGACTTCACGATGTACGGAGAAGTGCGGCTGGCCATTGATCTGGCAGATTGTGGGCGCGTTGAGCGTAAGATAACACGCCGAAAAACGGTGATGCGATGACAGCCCCTCTGAAATCGATCGAAAGTTGTTTAGACTCAATCCTTTAGCGTGATACCGGCCCCAACCCGGACGTTTCGCTACGAGAAACGTCGGGAGTCGGTTTGACGTAATCACCAGCGCGCAGCCGATTGGTGTCACCATGATGCGGCTCAAATCCGTCTAAGAAAAAGACGTGGCGCCCATGCCAAGCACACATCCGAAGGCGTATCTCGCGTTCGATTTCGGCGCCGAAAGCGGCCGCACCATCCTCGCCCATTTGCATTCGGGCGTCCTCACCATCGATGAAGTGCACCGTTTTTCCAACGATCCCGTGGAATACGGCGGATCGCTCCATTGGGATGTGCCCCGCTTGTGGTTTGAAACCCGCGCCGCGCTCTCGGCGGTGGAGGACACCAATCTCGCCGGGATCGGCGTGGACGGCTGGGGCGTGGACTATGCGCTGCTGGGCGAAGGCGGAGAGTTGCTGCAGAACCCGTATCATTATCGGGATCCACGCAACGCAAGGGCGATGGAAGACGTCCTGCAGCTCCTCACCAAAGATGAGATCTATGACGCCACCGGTATTCAGTTGATGGCCATCAACACGCTCAACCAGCTCTACGCGGCCACTCGCCGTACGCCACGGCTGCTGGACATGGCCGAACGGCTGCTGATGATTCCCGACCTGTTCAACTATTGGCTGACCGGCAATGCCGTCTGCGAGTTCACCAACGCCACCACCACGCAGTTGATCAACCCGCTGACTCGCACGTGGGCAACGCCACTGATGGAGCGGCTTGGGATTCCTGTGAGAATTACAGCGCCGATTGTCGAACCGGGATCGATCGTGGGCCGGCTCCTCCCCGGTGTCTCCAATTACCATGCGCTCGAAGGAACCTGCGTGGTGGCGTGCGCTTCGCACGACACCGCCTCGGCCGTGGCCGCGATCACCGCCCACGACGACACGGCGTTCATCAGTTCGGGCACCTGGTCGCTGGTGGGCATCGAAACCGACGCGCCGGTCATGACGGCGAAAGCGCGGCAGCTCAATTTCTCCAACGAAGGCGGCGTGTGCGGCACCACTCGTCTGCTCAAAAATGTCATGGGCTTGTGGATGCTTCAATGCTGCCGGCGGAGTTGGGCGGATCTCGGACGGAAATTCGCCTACGGCGAGTTAATGGAAGCCGCCGGCCGCGAGCCCGGGTTCCGTCATCTTGTGGATCCGGACGATGGATCGTTTTCGCGTCCGGCGAACATGCTCGAGGCCATCGACCGGTTCTGCCAGAAAACCGGTCAGTCCTCCCCTGCCACTCCCGCCGCGTACGCGCGGACGATTCTCGACAGCCTGGCGCTGAAATATCGCGTGGTGCTGAGCAACCTTGAATGTCTCACTCCGTCGCCGCTCACGCAGGTGCGCGTGATTGGCGGAGGATCCAAAAACCGTCTGCTGAATCAATTCACGGCTGACGCCACAGGCAAGCGCGTGCTGGCCGGGCCCGCCGAAGCCACTGCGCTTGGGAATATCGCGGTTCAGATGATGGCCACCGGCGCGGTGA
>Ga0310810_10004165_pt1 | contig 15944 bp, 5 predicted proteins | sample NCmetagenome_FD_207641 | JGI IMG/M metagenome (GOLD analysis project Ga0310810, IMG submission 207641) | Soil microbial communities from experimental microcosm in Duke University, North Carolina, United States - NC | ecosystem: Engineered > Artificial ecosystem > Soil microcosm > Unclassified ...
GGATTTGAGCGAAGGATTCCGGCGCCAAAGCATCGAAATCGATTCCCGTCAGCCGCATCTCGGATTTGAGCGCCTGCGTGTAAAGCCGTTCGATCTCCGGCCGTCCGAGCGGTGCCGCGAAATTCATGCCTTCGAAGGCAAGGCCCGTGGCCTGGCCAAAATCGAGCGCGGATTTTCCCGCAAGAAAAGAAAGCGCTTCTTCCGTGCGTTCCAGGCCCGTCACGCCGTAAGCCTGAGTCAGAGGAAGAAGGAGCTCGAGCTGCCCGGCTTGGCGCGCCAACTCCGCCGTGGGAGCCAGCCCGGACAGGGACACCAGCAGAATCTTTTCCAGATTTGAAAGTCCGAAACGACGGAAGGCCGAGACCAGGTCCTGTGCCGCGCCGAGATCCAGGGCTGAGGCAGCGAATTGCCGCACGGAAGCAGCTTTCATGGCGGATTCCGCGAGCTGCTTCAATTCCGTCCGCCGCAGAACAGGATCGCCGCCGAGGCTCTCGAGGAAGAAAGCCAGAGCCGCATCCGGAATCACGGCAAGCCGCGGCACATAGATTTTGAGAAGGCGCGCGAGCTTGTCCAGGCTCAGGCCTTCTCGCTGCGCAATGTCCAGGGCTTCTTCGAGGGAAAACAATTCTTCGGCCGTGACGTAGCGGTCAAGATATTCGCGCTCGACCTGCTCGCGGCTTTTTCCCGTGCGCTTGATCTGGTTTTCCACGTATTGATTGAGGCCTTTCAAATCCCCGGCCGCGGCTGCATGCAGGTGCGCATCCATCGCCCGCAGCGCGGCGGCCGCTTCCCGGCCGGGCCCGGGCTCCACGCCTTCCATGCCCGCGGCGGAGGAGATCTCGAGATAAAGGTTTTTCTGGACCACGGCGATGTGATCGAGATTGCCCGCGTCAAACTTCCCGAGCGGCGCGGCTTCGTCTCCGGAAAAATGCGCCGCGAGCCCGAGTCCCCGCGCTCTCTTCAAAAGCCGGTTGATGGCGTCATCTTCTTTTTTCTGGGTGGGGTACCGGTAGGGCGAAGGCTGGCGCAGCGCGGCCGCTTCTTTTTTCCGGTTCTCGACTTCCGCGAGGCTGTGATTGACGCGGTTGCGCCGGGCCGCTTCATACTCGCCGGCCACGCGCAGCGCTTCCAGTCGCCCGCGCAAGAGCCGCGCGTTTTTCTCGAATTCCGGCGAGCCGCTTTCCCGCTGGCGCATCAGCGCCGCGAGCTGGCGGTCCACGAGATGGGAAAGCCCGGGCTGCGAAAGATGATTGGCTTCGGCAAGCAGCTGTTTCCATATCTCGCCGTCGTTCCCCAGTTTCGCCAGAACCCATTCGATGCCGCGTTTCCAAAACGGTTCCGGCCTTCCCGCTTCGGCGCGCGCGAGATAAAGTTTTCTCGCATCGGCTTCGGAAACGCCTTGCGCGATAAGCGCCGCGATATTTTTCTCGAGCCTCGCCAGAAGCTCCGCGCCTTCCAGGCCCAGGCGCGCGAGCTGCTTTTCATCATAATGGCCAAGCAGCTGGTTCAAATGCAGGCGGTAAAGCTCGTCGTCCTGCGGCGCATCCGCCAGATCCAGCGCGGCAAGCAGCGCGGTCCTGCGATGAGCCGCCGCGTCCGCACCCTGCGGCGGCCGGTCCGCCAGAATTTTCTCGAGCGGCGCGCTCCGGCCTGCCTGGCGCAAATCGCGGAGCGCGTGTTCCTGTTTTTTCTCCGCCGCGTCGCGTTCTTTTTTCAGAGCCTTTTCCTGACGCTCGGCCGCTTCCCCGGTAAGTCCCGCGGCCGTAGCTGAGGCTTCGCGGAGGTCCGCCTGTTTCAATTGGCCCTGCGCCCGCAGCAGCGCGGGACGGCCCGCCGCGAGCTTTTCCAGATGGCGCCTTAACGCGGCCGGGGCTTCGCGGCCCTGGGCTTTCAAGAGTTCGAGCGCTTTTTCCGCGAGCCGGCTCCGCGCGCTCAGTTCCGAACGGCCGTCGCCGTAGATCGCATACAAAACCCTCGCGTCCAGCGAGCGGGGCGCGGCGCCCGCGGCCTCGAAAATAACCGCCGCGTCGCGGAGCTCCAGGATGCCGAGCCTGTCGTAATTCACAAAATCGAGAAGGCCCGCTTCGCGCAGCGCGAGCGCCGCGTTCAAAAGAGACGCGTCGTCTTCCCACGCCGCGGGCATTCTCACGGAAAGCTGACGGGAAAGCGCGGCCCGTTCTTCCGCGCCCAGCGCGCGCAGCTGTTCCAGGGCTTTGGCCAAGGCCGTGCCTTCTTTGGTCCACTGCCACTGGCCGTCGGTGCGCATGATATAACCGCCGAGGCCGTGCCGGCGGCAGTCCTTGTCAAAACAGATTTCGTCTTCCGGCGCTTCTTCCTCCTGAAAAAAGGGTTCGGCCGGCGTTTGCGCGGACAGACCCAGCACGCCCGCCTGCGTGGCGCCGTGTCCCGTGTCCGAAGGCGCGGGACCTTCCTGGTCTTTTTCCGGTTCGGGCAAAGTTGCCGGCGCGGCATTCGCCTGCTCGATCGAAGCCACCAAAGCCTCGGGCGTGGCGTAGCGGGATTCGCGGCGCAGGACCTGCGCCTGCGCGCCGCCTTCTCCCTGCGTGGCGATGACCATGTCCATGAGGCCCAGCGCGAATTCCGCGGTTTCCGCGTGCGTGTTCGCGGTCAAAAGGCTGGGATCTTTTTGCTGGGCCGCGGCTTCTACGCGCAGCCCCAGGTCGGACATGGCTTTCAGGACGTTCGGAGTAAAAGAGGCGGCGCAGTTGGGACAGGCTTCGTCGAGATTCCGAAGCTGCTGCTGGATTCCCGGATGCTCGCCCGCGCGTTTCAGCAAATCCTGCCAGGCCTGCTTTTCAGCCTGCTGCGCCTCGTCCAAAATCTCGCCGGAAGCTTCGCGGCGCAAGGCTTCTTGGGCCGCGGCTCCGGGCCGCAAAAGGCGCGCAAGGCCGAGATACACGGCTTCCGCGCGCGCGATATTCTCTTCCCGCGCGCCGCTTTCCTGCGGCTTGAGGGAGGCCGCCGCGCGGCCGAGCGCGGCTTCGATCTGCTCGAGCGCGTCCGGCGCGGCAAGGTCCGGCGCGCCGAGTTCCCGCGCCACGTCCTGGACCGCGTCCGCGAACTTCCGGGCGCGGCGCGAGATGCCGGTCTCGATGATTTGCCGCGCTTCCTTCACGTCGCGCAAATATTCCGCGACGACGAGCGCCGCGGCGTCCGGACTGCCGCTGAGCGTTTCGGGAATCTCGCTGCCGATCACGTCCTCGATCCTGCCGCCCAGTTTTGCGTAAAGCCCCTGCAGCGATTCTTCCAGGAGATTCAATTCGCGAAGCTGGTCCTGACGTATTTTTTCGCTGCCTGTCAATTCGCCCGCGCGCGGGCCGTCGAGGCGCACGTCCTTCAGCGCCTGCTCCCGATTCTGCAGATCGTGATACGCGTCACGGATGGCGGTGAATTCCGCGTCGCCCGCCACTTCCTTTTCCATTTTGTCTTTGAGGGCCGCGATCATGTTCTCGAGCTTGGCGCGCATCAACGGCTTTTTTTCCGCCTTGGCCTTCGCCAGCAGCTCCTCGATCTTCTTTTCGTATTTGGCCTTGGCTTTTTGCACGGCCGCGGCTTCGGCGCGCTGAACGAGCCCGCGGTAAAAGCGATGGCCCAGGCCCTGATGGTTTTCGCCAAGGGAATGCGAAACCGCGCCCGAGATGTCGTCGCGGATGTAGTTGTAGGCGGTGAGAAGCATCAGCCAATCCAGCTCCTTCAGATCCTCGTCGCGGTCCAGACGGTCGAGGACCGCGATCGCGTCCTGGAATTCGTTGTCGCCGGTTTCGTCGAAATATTTTGTGGCGTTGATGTCGCCCGAATCCACCTGCTGGTCCAGAAGCCGGGCCATGTCCGCGGCCACCCGGACGAGCGCCCGGCGCAATTCGGCGCGGCGCTGCGAATTTTTCGGGCCGATGATTTCGTCCTGCTTCCTTTTATAGTCGTGGGCCTGCATGACCAGGTAACGGTGGCCGAGCGCGCCCTCGTTGCGCACGATGCGGCCCACGATCTGCATGAGCTGGCGGTTGCCCAGCTCCACGGAATCGACCGACTCGGTCCATTCGCCTTCGAAGTCCACGCCCTGCTGTGTGCCCGTGATGTTGCTGGTGAGAACAACCGCGGGCGCGCCGCGGGAATTGGCCGTCTGCGCCACCGTGGAAATGAGTTCGTTGTAAGATCCGGAATCGATCAGATAAAGATAACTCTTCCCGTTTTGCAATGTCTCCAGCTCGCTCTGAAGGCCTGCGACCGTGCGCGCAGCCACGTCCTTGCCTTCGAGCCACGCCTTTTCGATCTCGACCGCCTCGCGTACGGCCTGCTCCTTGAGTTTGAGCTGGCCCTGGAGTTCCTCGATGCGCGGAAGAAACGCCGGGTCACGCGTGCGGGCCGCTTCTTTTTTCATGTCACGCAATTCTTTTTCCATTTTTTCGAACCGGCTGATCACGCGGTTCACGAACTGGCCGATGCGCACTTCCTGGAACGCAACGCCCGCGCTGTTTTCCATGAGCGTCTTGCGGATGCGCTCGAACTTCGCGTGGTTGGGCTGGAAGATCAGGCTGGAAACCTGCGTCTTCGGGCGCCCCTGCGTGTCCTGCGCGGCCACCGAGCCCAGCGCGATTGAGGCCTGAACCGCGGCCGTGTCTTCAGCCTGCGTGAAGGATTTCGTATTCCGCGCGGGCCGCGCGCGTTCGTTCATGCCTTCCTCGTGCGAATCGCGGATATGGCCTTCCACGATTTCCCGCGCCTTGGCCGGATCCGCCAGCGTCTCGAGGAACTGCCATCCCTGCGAAATCACGTTGCCCTTGGCGTCCTTTTGATCGCCCCGCTTCATGCCGGACCTGTCGCTCAGGACCGTTTCGAGGCCGAGCTGGTACAAGAGCACCGGATTGAATGTGGCCGTGGATCCGGAAAGCGTGATGTCCTTGTGCACGTGATAGACCGCGGCGCCGTCCTTGTCCACAGTGCGGCTGACCGCGGCGTAACGGTTTTTCGCGGGATTCGTGGGATTGTCCCGATCGTTCGAAATTTCCGCGAGCGGGATCTTGTCGGTCCCGTTCCGCCCCGTGACGTAGAGAAAATTTCCGTCGCTGTACAGGCCCACGTCCAGCACTCCGGCTTCAGACCCGGCCAGCGGCCGCAGCGTCACGACGACAGGCGACTCCGGGCCGGCTTTGCGCAGCGCCGCTTCTTCAACCGCGACCGCCTGCTTCATGAACAAAAGCCGCGCGGCCTTGAACACGCCGAACTTCGTGTTCGTGGACTGCGTGAGCGAATTTTCGAGCTTGGTCTCGTCGATCTTGCCGCTTTCGAGCGCCTGGATTTCCCTGCGCGCGAGGCGCGCCGCTTCTCCCTCCGGCATTTTTTTCAGGGCCTCTTCGAGCTCCGCGATCTTGGCCTGCTTGATCTCGCCCACCATCAGCGACAGAAAGACTTTGGTGACCTTGCCGCTGAAATTTGTTTTCTGCGGCTGACCGTTGTCGAGCGGCGTGAGCTCGCCCTGGGTGCCGTCGAAGTCGCGCCCAAATTCCAGGACAAGCGCGGTCTGCAGGGCCTGGTAGATGTGGCGCGGGTCATGGCCCTCGCGGATCAATTTCGTTTTTAGAGGAGTGGAAAGCGCGGCGCGGCGGGAGCGCGAATCCTTGCCGCCCCAGACAATGACCCTTTCCTGCTCACCCTTGTTCGCTTCGTTCCAGGCCTCGTCCGCCTCTTCCGCGGTCTCCACGAATTTCACGCGGCCGCTTTTTCCTTCCGCGTCAAAGGCAAGCCCCATGTCCGCGTAAAGCCTCCGGATCGCCGCGATGAATTCGGGCGCGTTGACCTTCGCGTTTTCCGTGTCCGACATGATGAACTGCGTTTTTTCCGAACCGAACTTGTCGATTTCTTCGATGCCCCAGGAATCGAGCGTGCCTTTGAAAAGGTCCAGGTTCGTCGGATTCAGGGAGATTTCCGAAAATCCGATCTGGTCGTAACCGATGACTTTGATCGCGCTGGAATTTTGAAGCGCCTCGGCCGTGCCTTTCTCGTCGTTGTTCTCCATGCTTTCCTGCAGGCTGACGAGCCCTCCGCGCGCGCCAAACAGCTTGGCGAGAAACTGGTTGGGGACGAAAAGTTTGAGGTTCTGCCCGTTCTTGTCCTTGAAATAACGGCCGTCGCGGCCTTTGACCGGGATGGGCGCGGAGCCGTGCACGAAGTCAAAGGCCTTGGCGCCGGTTTCCGCGGCAATGACCACGCCCACGGACTGGGCGCGTCCAGTCCTCGTGCCGTACTGTTCCGCGCGGATCGTTTCGATGCCGCCGCGCAAAAAAGCCACGATGTTTTTGCCGGCGGACGTCGCGGCCAGCGCGATGCGGCCCGAGAGCATGACCTTGGCGCCGATCTTCTGGATGTCGCGGATGCCGATGGCGGTTCTCATGTCCCCGTTTTGACGGAGCGGCGAGTTGTAACCCTCGGCCTGTTCCGCGAGCGCGCGGTAAAAGACGTAATAATTGAACAGCAGGGACTGAAGGATCAGGATCTCGGACGCCTGCAGCGAATGGCCGTAGGCCTTGAGCACTTCGTCCCACAGCGGCGAAGGATCGGGCGCGGGATTCGTGCCGCGGGCGATGCCTTCGAACCACGCGGCAAATCGGCCTTCGTTTAAGAGCATGGCCGCCTCGAGGCCGAAAAGGCCGTCGGACGCTTTTCGCGCGGCCTCCGGCTGGGAAGAGCGGAACGCGGCAATGCGCGCGCGCACGTCCGCATTGAATTCGCGCCGGCCCGCTTCGTCGAGGCTCTGGTTCGCAAGCGCGGCCATGAGCGCCTGCAGCGCGGCGCCATCGGATTCCAGGCTTTCCGGGGTCTCGAAGGCACGGGCGACAAATTCTTTCAGCGCCGCAGCGTCGCGGGTTTCGTAGGCTTCGACCGCGAGATCCGCGAGGCCTTTGAAGCCCGCGTCGAAATCGCCTTCGCGCAGGCGTTTGATTTCCGCGTCATTGGCTCTCAGCTGGCGGCGGTTGATCAATCGTCCAAAAATGCCGCGCGACAGGATTTGGTTTTCACGTTCCAATTGCGCGAGGCGTCTGAGCATCGCGCCGAATCTTTCGTTCAGCGTTCCTTCGAACGAGACGGGCGCAGTCTCCACGGCCGGAGCCGCGGCTGCGGGCGGCGGCCTTTGGTCCTGCGGGGTAAGCGCCGGCGTTTTGGCGGGAATCGCTTCGTGAGAGGCTTTCAGCAGGCTGAAATACAGGGCTTCGCGTCCCGCCTGTTCCACAAAAAAGCCGGCGGCGCTTCCGAATTGCCGCAGCGCGTCCAAAAGCTGGACGCGCCTTGCCGCGCGCATCGACGCAAAACGTTTGAGATCGTTCAGCACTACCTGCGATTCCTGCTCGCCGCCCGGCACGCCGAGGCTCGTCAGCCGGTGATGCTCGATTTCATGGCCGGAAAACAAATCCAGAAGCGCGGCCACGGCTTCCGGGCTGAGATCCGAAGTGAAAAGGCTTTCGTGATAGCGCACGGCGCCCGCGTCAAAATCGTAGTCCGCGGGATTTCGCATGTTGCGGACGATTTGAAAGCGCAGGTCGGTTTGAGGCATGCCGAGGGATTGAAGCCGGCGCAGCTCCGCGCGCACGATCCGCGCGAGCGTCTGCTGCTTTTCCGGGGCGTTGATGCCGAGCGCGTCAAAAACCGGCGCGAGCTCACGCGCCAGCTGTTCCAAGGCCTGCGCGCCTGCGAGCTTGCCGAGCGCCGCAGCGTGGAGAATGAGCGTGCCGTGCTCCGCGCTGATCACGGCCCCGGAAAAGTTGAGATCGCCAAGCGCGGAGGCTTCTTCGAGCGACGGGTCCGCAGTCGAGACGAGCGGAAAGGCCTGCGCGCGCCTGTGGCCGGCGAGCTCCGCGGCGGCCGACACGGTTTGCCGGAATAAAACCGGAATGGGGTCTTCGTTGCGGAACGCGGCTTCATTGCCTCGCACGGCGCGGCCAATGTCCGGGGTGTGCGCGGCCAGGGCTGCTTCGGTTTCCGCCGGCGAACGGAAACGGTCAATCCTGTCCAAGACCTCTTCCACGGCCCGCGCGGCCTGATGGGCCTTTGCATCCGGCGCCCGCGCCAGTTCCACGGCGCAAACGCTGCAGCTCAGGCTCAGGGCTTCGAGATCCGAAGCAAGCGACGATGAGAGCTGGAGCCTTCCCGAAGCAAGAGAGTCTCCCACTTCCCGGAAAATGACTGCCACGTTTGAAGCGCGGTCCAGAGAACCTTCTTCCCCGGCCGCTTCCTGCCATCTTTTTTGTTCGGCGAGCAGCTCGGAAACCGCCTGCCCCAGCGTCCCGGAATTTCCTTCGCGGCTTGCGCGGATCACGTCCAGCAGCTGGGCCTGGGCCATGTCGGGTGAAAATGCATCGGCTTGGGATTGCGCCGCCGCGGATTTTTCTGCGGGGCCTGCGGCTTCCTTTTCAAGACCTTGACGCGCGAGCTCGAGAATGGCGATCGCGTCTTCGGTCCGAGGCACGCTCTGAATGGCGCCTCGCACGAGCTCGGCCACGGGTCCGGCAAAGATTTGTTCCTGCGTCCGCAGGATGACTTCGTAAGCCGCGAGCGTTTCAAGGAGTTCGGTCCGCGCCACGGGCAGTTTCTGCAGCGCGCGCGCCTTTTCCTCGATCTCGCTTTGCGCGAGCGGAGCCGTGGCCGGGACCGGCGCCTGCGCCGCGTTCTCGGGAATCAGAGCCAGCGGCGTGGAAAGAGTTGCCGTCCGCGCCTGGTCAAACGCGCGTTGGACCGCTTCCCGGGAAATATTTTTTTCCATCCACATCTGCTTCACGCCGTCCAGAAAGACACGCGTCTTCTGCGCCGCGGCCTGGCGCGCGCGATCAAAATAAGTGGAGATGAAACTGTCGAGTTCTTCCTGCAGCCGGGCGCGGATCTCTTCCTCGGAAATGTTTTCTTCGTAGAGCGGGCTGTTTTTTTCGTAATCCTTGCGCAGGGCCTGGACCAGCGCGTCGATGTAGCGCGTGGCATGATTGGCGCGCGTGATTTTTTTTTCGGCGATGGAGTTCTGGATGAGCCGGTCGCGCCAGAGTTTCAGCGAAGGCGTCAGCTCCGCGGGGTCCAGAGACGCGGCCATCTTCGCGGCATAGTCCTGGGCCAGCGCGTCCCAAAGGCTGCCGCGGAAATATTTCATGTAGGACGTGCGGCCCTGCATGACCTGGCGGTAGCGCTGGCCGCTGCCGGGGCTCTGGATGTTGGGCGTGACGAGAATGTACGGGATTTTCGCGATCTTGAGCTTGCGCGCGATGCCGCCGGCATGGAAGCCGCCCGTCACCAGGACCGACAATCCGGTCTTGCCCTCTTTCATGGCGCGGAGGCTGTTGCGGAAAAGTGCCTCGTCGCGCCGGATCGCGAGTTCGTAGAAATCATAATGCCGGCTGAGACCCCGGTCCAAAATCCCCAAGGCCTTGTTGTCCGGAAGCGAAACGATCCACTGGCTCGGGCTTTTGCCCTTGAGGGCCTGCCAGTCTTCGCGCGAGAGTTTCAGCGCCGCCAGGTCCTGCAGAACGTCGAGACGGAAAAAGTCTTCGAGCAGAGCGCGTTCCTCCCCGGTTTCGGGAAGCACCTGGACCAGAAGCTTTTCCATTTCGCGGACTTCGTCGAACACGCGGCTGCCCTGGATCGAAGCCAGGGTGAGCGTCTGCCGCGCCGCGGGTTTCAGCTCCGCGGGAATTTCCATCGCAAATCCGTAATCGCGGATCCAGCCCTCGATCGCGCCGAGGAATTCTCCTCCGCTCAAATCCGCGGTCTGAAAAGCCTGCATGTCCTGGTTGAAGAGTTTCCGGTCGGAAGCGGAAAGCGTCTCGTAATGACGGACGCGAAATTCATCCGCGAAAGCGCGGACTCGCGGCATCAGGTCTTTGGCCGCGAGCTTGGTCCCGGCGGCTTCCGAGCTCAGGATTTTATGCAGCTCGGGAAAGGACTCGCGGAAAAGCGCCTGCTTCTCCGCGGGAAAAAACACCTGGGTTTCTTTCAGGTAATCCAGGAGATCGAGAATGTCCGTTCGGAATGCGTGGTGTTTGGCCCAGAAAATCTTCGTCAGTGTCGAAAAACCTTCCTGGCTGCGGCGGGACAATTCGTCCTCGACCTGCTTGAGGAGCCGATGAATCTCTTCGTCGTTGCGGACCGCGTCCAGGTAAGCGCTTTTGTTCTGGGCATAGAGTGACTCAGTCTCGACGCCGTAGTAACGCGCGTCCGGGGAATCTTCCAACACCGAGGCGGCCTCCCCGCCCGACAATTCCCCCTGCTTGAGATACTCGTCGAGCACCCGCGCCCGGAGCGCCGCATCCGGGAACGATTTGAAAAAAAGGCTGTCCAGTTCGCCTTCTCCGCCTTCCAGAAAAACCAGGGGAACGCCGTACGTCTCGCGGAAATAGCCGATCAACCTGACGATGCTCTTTCCGGAATCGTAAACCGCATGCGCGTCTTCGATGAAGATCACGGCTTTGTCGGACTTGCCTTCGGGAAAAAACGACTCGCGCACGGTTCCCCAATCCGCGGGAAGATTCAAGGTCTCCAGCGAAGACAGGATCTCGGGTGTGAGTGGAAAAGCTGCGGGGCCCGCGGCCCAAACCCAGGACGGCCGGACGCTCTGGAAAGGATCGAAAAGAAGAAGAAAGGCGAGAAACGCGGCAAGAGATTTTGTGAGAAGTCCGCTTCGTTGAGTCATTAGCCAGCCTTAAAATCTTTTCAAATAGGTTAATAAAGTATAGCTATTCACTCTTCCTGGTTCAAGCTGCCTGCTTTTGTTAGCGCCTGGATAACTCTTTTGATAATCGCAACTTACGGCTTGCTTAGAAATTCTAAGGGCGGGCCCCGGCAGGAAAAATTCGGCAAAGGGAAATGACAATCCGCGCCGGGTCCAAATCCATGGCTGTCTCCGGGCTTGCCACCTGTGATAAAATGGCGTTCTATTCGTCCTTGTTTTCTTAAACCATGAAAAATTCGGAGGCAAGAAATGGTTAAGGTTGGTGAGAAGGTTCAGGATTTTCAGGTCAAAGCGTATCACAACGACGATATCAAGCAGCAGCTCAAGCTGTCCGACTACCACGGCAAGTGGGTGGTCATGGTTTTCTATCCCGCGGACTTCACGTTCATCTGCCCTACCGAGCTCGAAGAGCTGGCCGCGCTGCATCCGGAATTCCAGAAGGCCGGAGCGGAAATCCTCAGCGTGAGCACGGACACGGTGTTCGTCCACAAGGCGTGGCATGACGCTTCGCCTTCCATCAAGAAAATCAAATACCCCATGCTCGCGGACCCGAGCGGCAACCTTTGCCGCCAGTTCGGCACGCTGATCGAAGGCGAAGGCCTTTCGCTGCGCGGCAGCTTCATCATTGATCCGGACGGCGTGCTCAAGTGCTACGAGCTGCACGACAACTCGATCGGCCGCAGCGCCAAAGAGCTTCTCCGCAAAGTCCTCGCTGCGAAGTTCGTGCGCGAGAACAAAGGCGAAGTTTGCCCCGCCAGCTGGGAACCGGGCAAGAAGACCCTGAAACCCGGCCTGGATCTGGTCGGCAAGATTTAACCCGTCTGTTCGTTTCCTCCGTCCCCGAGACGGCCCGGCCGTCTCGGGGGCTCTTTTTCAAGCCAAACAACATCGAAGGAGGTAGGCATGGCTTTGAATGATCTCTACAGTAACCTGCACTTACTTTTCCGCTGGCTCCACGTCATCGCGGGCATCACCTGGATCGGCCACCTGTATTTCTTCAACTTCGTCAACATTCCCCTGCAAGGCGCGATGGACGATGCCACGAAGAAGGCCGTCAATCCCAAGCTCATGCCGCGCGCCCTCTGGTGGTTCCGCTGGGGCGCCATGGTGACCTTCGTCATGGGCTGGATCCTCTTCACCCAGGTTTACATGTACACGCCCGGCAAAGGCTTTGGCCCGAGCGAGCTGTTCATGAACAGCGGCCGGATCACGGACCGCGCGGTGTGGATTCTGATGGGCATGTCGTTCGCCACCATGATGTGGTACAACGTGTGGTTCAAGATCTGGCCCACGCAGAAAAAGATTCTGAGCGGCCAGCTGCAGGGCGATGCGCTGACCGCAGGACGCGCCTTGGCCGGAAAAGCCTCGCGCATGAACACTTACATGTCCGGACCCATGCTGTTCGGCATGCTGGCGCCTTCGCACTACGGCGCCGTGAACCCGCTCACGCTCGTGGTCGTCATTGCCTTCGGCCTTTTCGCGATTTGGGCCGCGTACAATACTTCCAAGACAGCCGGAGCCACGGTTTAAGAAGACAGGCAGGCCTTAAAGTCAAAAAACCCCCGCGGTTGCAACCGCGGGGGTTTTTTATTTTCAGGGAAAGAAAATCTTAGAGAGAATCCACAAGGGTCAGGAAAAATTCTTTGTCCTTGGAGTGATAAAGCATGCCGGCCACTTTGGATTTCGGGACCCAGCGCGCGTCAAAGATGTTCGGGTCCTCCCATTTGAGGCGCGTCTCTTTCGTCCGGAAAAGAAAAAGGACGAGCGTTTTGATTTCGGTCATGTCATCGCCCTTGAGGCCGATCTTGGGCCGACGGTAGCGCCCCACCTCGCGGACAAACTCCAGCTCGCGGATACCCGTCTCTTCCACGATTTCGCGCTGCGCGGTTTCGAGGTGAGTCTCGCCTTCTTCGACATGCCCTTTGGGAAAAGACCAGACTTTGCCGCGCTGTTCCACGAGAAGGACTTCACCCTTGGGATTCAGCACGATCCCTCCCGCGCTTATCGTTTCTCGGGTTTCGGCCATGAGGACCTCCGGGTTAGGAGGGAGAATGAAGGAGGAGAAGGACAAACGCCGTGATCACGATATTGGCCAGCGCCACGGGAAAAATGCCTTTCCAGCCCAGTTCCATGAGCTGGTCGTAGCGGAAACGCGGCAGGGTCCAGCGCACGGTCATGAAGAGCCAGCAGAAAAAGACGACTTTGAACGTGAACGAAAAAATCTGGAGCGCGACGATCGCAAGATGCGGGACGCCGAGGACCGCGCCCCACGGAAAGTGAAAGCCGTCCGCAAAAAGCCACGGCACCTGCCAGCCGCCCACGAAAAGCGTGGTCGTGAGCGACGCGATCAGAATCGTCTCGATGAAGTCCGTGAAAAAGAACATGCCGAACTTCATGCCGCTGTATTCGGTGAAGTAGCCGATGATTTCCGATTCACCTTCGGGCATGTCGTAAGGAATGCGCTTGGTCTCGGCGATGCCCGCGGCCAGGAACAGGAAAAAGCCGACGGGCTGCGTCAGGAATCCCCAGAGCGGGATACCGAGAAACGAATACTCCCCCTGCCGGCGCACGATCTCCTGAAGGTCCACGGAACCGTAGATCATGACGATGCCCAGGATCGTCATGCCCAGCGTGATTTCGTAAGCCAGCATCTGGCTTGCCGCGCGCAGGCCGCCCATGAAAGCGTAATTGCTGTTGGAAGAAAATCCCGCGAGCACGACCCCGTAAACGCCCATCGAGGCCATGGCAAAAACGTACAGGATGCCGACGTTGACCGGCGCGACCTGCAGGTTGATCGCGTGGCCGCCCAGGATCAGCACGTTGCCGAACGGAATGGCCGCGAAGCCCACGAGCGAAAATGTCAGAGACAACATGGGTGCCAGCGTGTGCAGGAACTTGTCGCCGTAGGGCGGGATGTAATCTTCCTTCGTGAACATCTTGATCGCGTCCGCGATCGGATGGAAAAGCCCGAGGCTGTTGAGCGGCGTGAGCAGCCAGTTGATGGGTTTGGCCCATTTCCACGGCAGCACGATGTAAGCGCGGTTCGCGCCGATGCGGTCCTGGATGATGGCGCTTTGCTTGCGCTCGATCCAGGTGTGCAGCGCGGCAAAGTTGATCACCATGAAAAGCACAAGGCCGGCAAGAACGATCGTGACCATAATGTCCTAGAGAATGTTGTCGTACTGTTGCAGCGCGGGAATCGTCGGAGCGGCCATGGTGCGGATGTCCGCGCCTTTGGGCTCGAGCTGTTCGTAGCTGAGACCTTTGAAGCCTTCGTGGTTCAGGGCGATTTCCCGGAAAATGTCGGCGTAACAATCGTAGGCGATGTGCGGGCCGATTTCCTTGGCCAGGCGCATCAGGATGTCGCCTTCCGAAAGGGCCTGCCCCACAGGCTCGAGGACCTTGTCGAATTTCTGGACCACGCCTTCAAAATTCGTGAAGGTGCCTTCTTTTTCGAAATGCGTCGCGGACGGAAACACGTAGGAAGACGTTTCGGAGCTGAGATTATGATTGGGGCCGACGAAAAGCGTCCACTTGACCTTGCCGAGCGCGGCCTGGACCTTGGCGCTGTCGAGACGCGTCGTAAGGTTCTGTCCGAAAATGACGAGGCCTTCGATCTGCCCGGAGGCGCAGCGCTCGAGCAATTTGTTCAAAGCGCCGGCATCGTATTTGAAGCCGAGGAATTCCGCGCCTTTGGAATTCGGATTTTTATCCGCGCGGATCAGAATGTCGTCCTGATAGCCGTCCTCGTTCGGAGAAAGCAGGTGCACGTCGCCCTCTTTCAGCGCTTCCGAAAACAGCCTCTTGGCCAGATAAAGTTCTTCGTTGGACATCTGGGGCGAAAGCAGCACGCCGACTTTCTTGCCTGCCTGACTGATTTTCAGCGCCACTTCCGGAAGGATTTCCTGCCAGGACGTTTCCTGCACCTGGCCGGCCATGCGCCGGACCGGGGCGGTAATGCGGTTGCGGTCATGATACTTGTAGCCGTAGCGGCCTTCGTCGCACATCCACCACTTGTTCACGCGCTCGTTGAACCGGGGCTTGAGGCGCTTGACCCTTTCGCCTTTGCCGTGCTGCGGGCGGTCGAGGTTGTAATGCACCTGGATGTTGCAGCCGCGCGAGCAGCCGTTGCAGATGGAATCTTCTTCCTTCAGGTACCAGACGCGGATCTTAAAACGAAAATCGCGATCGGTCAGCGCGCCCACGGGACAAATGTCCACGGTGTTGCCGGAATATTTGTTGTCGAGTTCCTTGCCTGGCGCCACGGCGATTTCCGTATGGTCCCCGCGCTGGATAAAGCCGAGCTCGGAAGTCTTGGAGACTTCGTCACAAAAGCGGATGCAGCGCGAGCAAAGGATACAGCGCTCCGCGTCCAGCATGACCGTGGGCCCGAGCGGCACGGCCTTGGGCTTTTTGACTTTGTCTTCGCCCAGCCGGCTGTTGTACAGGCCATGCTTCATATAATAGTCCTGCAGCCAGCATTCGCCCGCCTGGTCGCAGACCGGGCAATCGACGGGATGATTCAGCAGAAGGAATTCGAGAACATGCTGGCGGGTCTTCAGGACCTGTTCGGTCTGGGTCTTCACGACCATGCCATCCGCCGCCTGGATATGGCAGGCGATCTGGAGCTTCGGCGTCTTTTCGACTTCGACCAGGCACATGCGGCAGTTGCCGGAAACGGAAAGGCCCGGATGATAGCAGTAGAACGGAACGTCGATGCCGCACTTCTTGGCCGCTTCGATCAACCGCGTTCCCGCCGGGACTTCGATTTCTTTTCCGTCAATGGTGAGCTTGGGCATGAATCTCCCTTTCCCCTCCGCGTTTTTTCGCGCCGCCATGCAGTTCCGAAAGCATGTCGGGATTGGACTTGCGTTTGGCAATATACTCCTCGAACTCCGCGCGGAATTTTTGCGGGTAGCTGCGCAGCGGCATGGCCGCGCCGTCGGCGAGCGCGCAAATCGTGGTGCCGCCCATAAACGAACAGATGTCGAGGAGATTGTCGATGTCTTTGGGACGCCCGTTGCCGCCGACCACGCGCGAGAGAATGCGGTGCACCCAGCCCGTGCCTTCGCGGCACGGCGAGCATTGGCCGCAGGATTCGTGCGCGTAAAAGCGCATGGTCACCATGAGCGCTTCGACCATGTTGGTGGTTTCATCCAGCACCATGACGCCGCCGGAACCGGCCATGGTGCCGAGCGCTTTCAGCTGGTCAAAGTCCATG
>Ga0310810_10004167_pt1 | contig 15941 bp, 14 predicted proteins | sample NCmetagenome_FD_207641 | JGI IMG/M metagenome (GOLD analysis project Ga0310810, IMG submission 207641) | Soil microbial communities from experimental microcosm in Duke University, North Carolina, United States - NC | ecosystem: Engineered > Artificial ecosystem > Soil microcosm > Unclassified ...
GCTTGCCTTCGGCGACAGTTACACGCACCGGCACTTCGGCCGACATCGTGTCCTTGTCCTCGAGCGATTCGATGTTGGCGAACTGGAACAGCTCCATCGAGTACAACTTCCGCTGGCTGTCGCGCAGGTCCTTGCGGGCGAACCGATCGCCCGGCTTGAACGTGAGTTGCCGGCGGACGACGTTGTCGCTGACGCTCGCCGCGCCGCGGATGTCGACGACGCCGATGTGGGCAAGCGTGCCCGGATCCGCGGTCAGGACGATCTTCTGCTTCCGCGGCGCCACTTCCTGCGGCTGCATGGCGACCGTCGCGTACGGGTAGCCCTCGTCGCGCAGGACATTGAGCGCGCGCTCACGGGTGGCCACCGCCAGTTGCCGATCGAGCGGCTGCCCGGGCTGCAGCGGCAGTGAGTCGCGCAGTCCGCGCTGCTGCGGCGTCGTCAGCACGTCGAACCCGGTCATCTCGATTGAATCGACGGTGACCGGCTCGCCTTCGGAAATGTTGACGATGACGTTGACTTCGGTTTGCGCGGGGTTCAGTTGCACGTCGAACGACTGCACGCGCGCATCCGGGAAACCGCGATCGAGATAGAAGGCACGGATCCGCTCGAGGTCGGCCTCGAACGCCCGGCGATCGAAGTAGGCCTTGTGACCCCACGGCAGCTTCGACCCCTGCTTCGTGACGAGGGCGTTCTTCAGCGCGTTCTTGTCGATCTTCTGAACGCCGTTGAAGTGGAGGCTCCTGATCCGGATATCGCCCTGCTCACGGCAACCGGTGACACACAGGGCGATGACGAGGAGCAAAAAGGGAAAGCGAACACGCGCTCCCGACATGGCGGTCTGTGCCGTAACACAGAACATGCCAAGGACCGCGTCGGAGTCGGTCACACGTCGCGTGTGGTCGTGGTTGTCACCGATCGCGGCGCCGATGCGACCGCGAGCATGATGCCGAATCCGACGGCGATGACCACGCCGATGGCCAGCCACATGCCGGGGATGTCGTCGAGGACGCCCGCCTGCCACAACGCCATTCCCGCACCGATGAGCAGGACGAAGTAGCCGATCAGGTACAGCTTCAGGAACTTCATGGGTCCTGCAGAAAGCAGAAAGGGTGCCGACTCGTCAGAATCGGCACCCTCGTGATGACGTCGGGAGCGCGTCGCGGATCCCGGCCTGCAGACAGGGCGGGACCAGCGGTCCCGCCACTTGTTTTACTGCACGTTTTCCACGATCACGACCAGGTGAGCGCGACGGTTCTCCGCACGACCCTGGGGCGTGTTGTTGTCGCCCATCGGGCGATCCTCGCCGTAGCTCACCGTGCGCAGCCGCGTGTTGGTGATGCCGCGGTTCACGAGGTAATCACGGACGGAGTTGGCGCGCCGTTCACCGAGCGCCAGGTTGTACTCCGACGTGCCGACGCTGTCCGTATGCCCCTCGATCGTGACGCGCACGTTGCCGTTCTGCATCAGCTTCGACACTGCGTCGTCGAGGATCCTCAGCGCGTCCGGCCGGAGGTTGAAGCGATCGAAGTCGAAGTGCACGTCTTCGAACGTCAGCTCGACGCGCCGTGTCACGTTGACCGTCACGCTCGAGGTCGCCGATCCACCGCGGGTGTCGCTGGCCGTCACCGTGAGCGGAACCGCTCCCGGATTCTGGCTCGCTGTCCAGGTTGTTGCCGCCGCATTGCCGGTGCCGAAGGTGCCCGACGGTCCGGCCCAGCGATAGCTCACCGCGTCGCCATCCGGATCGGTCGCCGTTGCGTTGCAGCGCGACACGCCGCCGGGATCGACTGTCGCCGGATCGCAGGTCGCGTTCACGCTGAACACAGGATTGCGATTCGGCGCCGGAGCGGGAGGCGCCGGCTGCGTGACCGTGTTGGTGACCGTCGTGGTTTCCTTGATCACGTGCACGCGCTCGCGCGCCGGCGTGACACCCGGGTGGAAGCCGATGCTCGCTTCGAGGCCCCAGGGATTGTGGTTGTAGGCCACACCGCTGACCATGCGATCGCCCACTCCCGGCGTGTAGTTGACGCCGGCATGGACGAACCATCCCTTCTTCGCCTGGAACACGCCGCCGAACTTGAAGTCGTTCGGGCCGCGCACGAGACTGTCGTCGGGATACGCCGAGCCGTCTTCCGCGGTCATCGGCACCAGCGTGACCACGTTGTTGCCGAGTGCGTAGAGGCCACGGTACTCGACCAGCGCGCGCAACTGCGAACGGGTCGGGAACGTGGTGCCGACGCCCCACAGCACTTTGTTCGGAATGTGGAATTCATCCGGCTGGTGACGGAAGAGCGCGCCGGTCGTGCCAGTGACTTCGACCGACTTGGCAAACTCGCGACTGGCCACGAGGCTGACTGTGGTCTCCAGTGAATCGGTCCCGCCCCACTGCGGACCGATCGGCAGAGAGAACAGCACGCGCGGCGCCAGGCTCATCGAATCGCCGCGCGACTGCGACAGAAGGGAGTACTTCGCCCCGAGTTCGAGCGGCGACCCGATGTTCTTGGACCAACTGCGACGCTGGAACGGGACCTCGTCGACGACGCCGCCGAACTTGGGATCGCTGGTGAACAGCGGGAACTGGACGTCGCGCTTGACGCGCATGATTCCCCACGACCCGAACACTTCGCCGCGCTCGAAGCCGAACGCGCCGGTCACGCCGATCTTGCTCAGATCCGACAGCCCCTGCTGGCGGTCCCAGTTTGCACGGAACACGCTTGCCGACCACTTGCCTTTCGGCAGCGTTTCCGCCGTCGGGACGAACCACAGGCCGGTGTCGCCATTGATTGTCGGAATGGCACCGCGTGGAGTGGTATCCCCCTGTAATTGAACTTCGTCTTGAGTTACCGCCGTCTGACGCGTTGAATTCTGCGTCGGCGCAGGCTGCTGTGCCGCAGCGGGGACAGCGCCCAACGCGGCCACGATCACCCCGCAACACAAAGTACGCACTGACACGAACGCCTCTCTTTTCCGGTCGAAACGAAGCATGCCGCTCGGCCTAGACCCCTAGTCCTGGCGACCCGGCTCCAAGCCGGACGCAGGAGCCGTGACTCCATTATTCACATCTGCGGCTGAAGTGGGTACCAGGCGCCCGCGTCCGCCGCGACTGATCTGCCCACCTTTTCGGCCCGCCGAGCGGGCTTCATCAGGCGTCCACTCGTGCGCCGTGCCCTTTTCATGGGCCGCGCGTCCGCCTTTGCTGGCAATTTCCCGCTGTTTCTCGGGGGACATCGATGCAAACCCGCGACGTTCTTTACGCACTCCGTCCACAGTACTCCTCCTGGTCACGGTCGCTCGCGCGAGGGAGCCCGGCGGCGACGGGCGGCTCGGCTACAAGGCGTGTGCCAGCCCGGCCAAAAGACCACCTTCAACAATCACCGTATTTCGAAGGTTTTGGCGAGGCCCGCTCCGCTCGATCGTCGCAGCATGACGCGGAACCCTACAGTAGAGGTTGAAAGTTGTACGGTTCGACATCGATCGCGCGATGGGAGATAACATCGGGAAATGGATGATTGCGCTCCCTCGCCGCAGGCGCCCGTTGCCAACAAGACGGGCCGCATCGTGCACTGCGTGAAGTTCCAGAAAGACATGCCCGGTCTCGACACCCAGCCGTGGCCGGGAGAACTCGGTCAGCGCATCTTCGAGAACGTCTCCGCTCAGGCGTGGAAGATGTGGGAAGACCGCCAGAAGATGATCCTCAATGAGTACCGGCTGATGCCCTGGCAGAAAGAGGCGCAGGAGCTCATGGCGCGCCACATGGAGGACTTCTTCTTCGGCGCCAGCGCCGCGTTGCCTCCCGGCTACGTGCCGCAGCAGACCAAGTAGGCCGCCGGCTGGCGGTTGCGCCCGCGGCTTGGCGGCTGGCGGTCGGCGGTTGCCCGCATCGCTGATGTGGTGCGGACCTTGTCCGGTCCGCGAGGCGAGTGACAACGCTGACTCCACAGTCCGCCGTTACGGCAGCACCGCCAGTTCGCGTTCAATCGTGAAGTGGAGGCGCGCATGCGCCTCCCGCAGTGCCCGTTCCACCGCCATCGGCGTGTCCCCGCGCGCGAAGATGAATCCCAGGTAACTCCGGCCCTCCGGCAGCGGCAGGAGCAACGCATCCTGTTTCGCGGTGATTTTCACGTCATTGATCAGCGATACGGCACGAGCCGCCTCGACGCCGTCGACACCGCGGAACACGCCGCGTGCAGGAATCGGAATCATCATGACGCCTGACGCAGCTGTCTCGCGCTGAATCCCTCGAACATCCTCACCGGCCGCGTGGCGCAACAACACCTCTTCGAGCGACGCGTCGTCCCCGAATCGCAAGGCGCGGGAACAGAGGCCGCCGATCGGCCGCGCCGCAACTTCCAGCACGAAGACGCCACGATCGTTGACGCGGCACTCGGCGTGAACCGGTCCATGGCGCAGTCCGAGTGCCAGGGCCGCTTCGCTGACCGTCTCGACGATCAGCTGCTGCACCGACGCTGCGGCGCGGGATGGTGTCACGTAGATGGTCTCTTCGAAGAACGGGCCATCCAGCGGATCGGGTTTGTCGAAGATCGCGAACGGCGTGAACACGCCATTCGTGAGCACGCCTTCCACCGCGAACTCGCATCCCGGAATGAACGATTCAATCAGCATGACCTCGTGCACGGCGTCGCGCTCGCCCCGGATATCGTCGGCGTGCAGGAGACGTCTGACGCGATCGAGCGCGGCCCGGCACTCGTCAGGCGTGTCGACGCGAATCACACCGCGACTGCCAGACAGCGCCAGCGGCTTCACCACCGCCGGGTACGACGCGGCGGTGGCGATCGATTCCGCGTCGCTGCCGCTCGGCACGATATCGAACGCTGGCGTGAGGAGGCCGGCGCTTCGCCATGCCTGACGTGCCGCCAGCTTGTTCCTGCTGCGATCGGCAGCATCCGGCGGGTTGCCAGGCAGGCCAGCGCGTGCAGCGAGGTGCGCGGCGAGCACCGTCGGCCGATCACCAACGGCGATCACGCCAGCCGGGGGGTCGCCGAGCGCGTCGAGCACCCGCTGAGCGGATCCTTCAGGGTCCTGGAACCGAATCGGAATCGCGTCGTCGTGCCAGGGATCGTCAAGGTGATCGCATCGATCGCTGGCGATCACGAGTCGCACGCCGAGAGCGCGCGCCGCCTCGCCAAACGACCGGATCTGATACCCGGTCGTCGTCGCAAGCAGGACGATGGTTCGCTGGCGTTCGTCGGGCACGACCGACGCATCGCGCGTCACAGATGGAATTCCGCCGGCTCGGCGCAGCAGTACCACGGTTCGCTGATGTAGGCGGGCGACTTTGCCGGCACCGCCGGCAACGGTGGCGCCTGGCGCCCGCTGTGCGCATGAGCCACGTCCCAGATGGCCGCGAAGGCGTCGCGACGGCCCGCATGGCCATCAGAGGCTATCAGCGCCATCACCTGCTGCTGCAACGCATCGACGGCCGGATCCGCGTGATGCCACGGATACGTCAACGAGCCAGGGTCGAACGCACCGACCATGTCTCGAATCTCCGGCAGATCGAGAAGCGCCGACCGGGACGTGATCAGAAGCCGGATGGCCAGTTGGATCGGCGCGACCTCCTCGATCAATCCCAGCGATGCGATTGTGCGGAGCAAGTCGAGATAACCCTCGCGATCGGTCCACGGCGTGAACGCCACGAACGTCGGCGACAGCGCGAGTCCGGCGGCACGACAGAGCCCGACCGCCCGTTCGAAGTCCGCACGCGTGTGCCCCTTGCGCAATCGTGCAAGGACGCTGTCGTCCACCGATTCCACGGCGCTCGTGACGAACAGGCAGCCGGTGCGCGTCAGAACGGGAAGCAGATCGGCATGCGTCAGCAGATGCTCGATCTTGATCGTCACGTCGTAGCTGACGCCCGGGTGGTCGATCGCCAACTGCTCGACGAGGCGCCGGGCATGAGTGGGACCGTTGAAGAAATCGGGATCACCGAACGAGATGTGCTCGGCGCCCGCCTGGATCTGCGCGCGAATGTCGGCCATCACGACGTCGATCGGAACGACGCGGAATGCACCCTGGTAAACCGGAACGATCGGACAGTGACGACACAGATGCTTGCAACCACGGGTGGCATCCGTGTTTCCCACGATCCGCTGTTGTCCGTCGGGCATGTGCAGGGACGCATACGCCGCGAGCGGCGCAAGCCCTTGCCGGTCCGGCTGGATGAACGCCAGCCGTGGCACAGTGGACTTTAGGCTTTCGGCTTCGGGCTTTCGGCCTTCGGCTTTGGCATTTGGGAGTTGGGCGTTGATTAGGAGTTGGGAGGTCGGAGTTGCCTGGGAGTTGCGAGCTGGGAGTTGGGAGTTCGCGATCCGCACCAACTCCTCTTCCGCCTCCGGCCCGATCACGTCGTCCACTCCCCGTTCGCGCAACCAATCCGCATTGAGCGGTGCATACAACCCGTACGCGGCCACGCGCGCGCGTGGATTGATGGACTGCACGCGCGTCAGCAGCGGTGCGGCCAGGCGCGTGGCGGTGTGCATCGGCAGGTAAAACGCGATGAGGTCCGCGGTGGCGATTCGATCGTCGTACAGTTCCTCACGCGACGCGTCGAGGCAGAAGACCTCGAGGCCCGCCCGCCGCAGCCACGCCGCCGGCGAGGCCAACCCGAACGGCTGGCGGCCGAGGTCATACGTCGAAATCAACAGCGCCTGCATCAATCAATGATAAAAGGTGTTCGATGACGACGACGACCATGCCGGCCGCGGATACGCGGTTTTTTGGGCATCCGCGCGGGGTGGCGACGCTGTTCTTCACCGAAATGTGGGAGCGCTTCAGCTATTACGGCATGCGCGCGTTCCTGCTCTACTACATGGTGGCGCCGGTCGCGAGCGGCGGTCTTGGCTTTTCGGATGCGCAGGGCGGTTCGTTGTACGGGACGTACACGGGTGCGGCGTGGGGTGCCGCGATCGTCGGCGGCATCGTCGCGGACAAGCTGCTCGGCCAGTACCGAAGCGTCCTGTATGGCGGCCTGTTGATCATGCTGGGTCACCTGTCGCTGGTCTTCCACCCGATCCCCTTTTTCTATTCAGGCCTCGCGCTGATCGTCCTGGGCACCGGGCTGCTGAAGCCGAGTGTCAGCACGCTGGTCGGCTCGCTGTATCCGCAGGGCGATCCGCGACGCGACGCCGGCTTTTCGCTCTTCTACATGGGCATCAATTCCGGGGCGCTGCTCGGCCCAATCATCGCCGGCTACATCGCGCAGCGGATCGATTGGCATCTCGGGTTCGGGTGCGCCGCGGTCGGCATGGCCTTCGGCCTCACGCAGTACGTGCTCGACCGGCGTCACCTGCAACCGGCGATTGAACGGATGGCCGCGGAAAAGGCACAACGCGCGGCGCAGGCAGTGGCCAGCACCAGTGGCGGCGGCTCGCTGTCGTTTACCGGCGGCGAATGGCAGCGCATCGTGGCGATCGTCGTCCTGTTTCTCTTCGCCACGCTCTTCTGGGCCGGCTACGAGCAGGCCGGCTCGACGCTGGCGCTGATGGGCGATCGCAACACGCGCCTCGAACTCGTCGGCGTGCCATTTCCTTCGTCATGGCTCCAGAGCCTGCAGCCGATCTTCGTGATTGCGCTGGCGCCTGTGTTCGCAGCCCTCTGGCTGAAGATGGGGCGACGCGAACCGTCGGTACCGGTGAAGTTCGGCCTCGGCCTCCTGTTCATGGGGCTCGCGTTCGTCATCATGATGCCGGCCGGCGCGGCCATCGATGCCAACACGGCGATCAAAGTCAGTCCCTGGCCATTGATCGCCTGGAACGTGTTCTCCGAACTGGCCGAGCTCTCGATCAGCCCGGTCGGTCTGAGCGCCATCACCAAGCTGTCTCCTGCGCGCATTGTCGGGCTGATGATGGGGGTGTGGTTCCTGTCGCTCTCGTTCGGCGACAAGCTCGCGGGATCGCTGACGGCCGTCATGGACCGGATGGCGCTGCACACGATGTTCGGCTGGAATGCGATCGTGCTGGTGGCCGCCGCGCTCGTCATGTTCGCGGTGGCCAGGCCGCTCAAGCGGTTGATGGGCGATCACGCATGAGTGATTGACGATTGACGATCTACCGATTGACGAATGTGGGGGCAAGACGTGGCGCTCGAGAAGTACAAAGCCAAACGCGACTTCACGCAGTCGCCCGAACCATCCGGTGAGAAGGCACACACGTCGCCGGCCGGCCGCAAAGCGCGGTTCTTCTGCGTGCAGAAGCACCTCGCCAGTCATCTGCATTACGACTTCCGCCTCGAACACAACGGCGTGCTGCTCTCGTGGGCGGTTCCGAAGGGGCCGGCGATCGATCCGTCGATCAAGCGGCTGGCAATGGCCGTGGAGGATCATCCCGTCGACTACGGCGACTTCGAGGGCGTGATTCCTTCCGGCTATGGCGCCGGCATCGTGATGCTCTGGGATCGCGGCACGTGGGTACCCGAAGTCGACGACATCGAGGCCGCATTGAAGAAGGGCGACCTGAAGTTCACGCTGAACGGCGTGAAGCTCAAAGGGTCATGGGTGCTAGTGCGGACCAAGGGCGGCGGCTGGGGGGCGCGCGGCGGCGGCGATCGCTCGTGGCTGCTGATCAAGCACAAGGACGACTGGGCCGGCCCGATCGACATCACCGAATTCGCGCCGCTCAGCGTCAAGACCAAGGGAGATTTCGCCGATATCCTCGCGCAGGACAACCCCGACATCTGGCACTCGAATCGCCCCGCCCAGGGGGGCGAGGCTGGCGCGATGTTCGAGCGGATCATCGCGCGCGCGCTCGAGATGCGAGACACGGCCGTGGCGCGCCAACCGGAGAGCGCCGCCGCTCGGAAGCGTTCTACACCGGTAGCGAAATCAACGCGCACAACGGCCGCCAAGCCGCGACCGACCACGACGCGCGTTGCCAAGCCGCGGAAGACGGTGAAGACTGCGAAAGCAAAGGGCACCAGGCGTTCGCGCTAGCCCGGCGTCGCGGAACTGCCGGCGCAATCACCCCGTCTCGCACCCTCGTCTCGCACCCTCGTCTCGCACCCTCGTCTCGCACCCTCGTCTCGCACCCCCGTCTCGCACCCCCGTCTCGCACCCCCGTCTCGCACCCTCGTCTCACACCTCCGTCTCGCACCCCCGTCTCGCACCGTCCGCTTCCGTCAACAGTCGTGCGCTCAGCACCGACCAGACGGCAAACGACAGGCGCCGTCGATCGTGCCGCGCGATCTCGGTACACCAGAAGCGTCCGAGCACGGTCGCGACATCAGCGGGCATCGAGCCGAGCTCCAGCGGTTCCTTGTGTTCAGCGGCGTAGCGCGTGAGCGCTTCCGCCGACGGCCGTCCGGTGTTGGCGATGACGACGTCGACAGGGCGATCGATGGCGTGCGACACCCATCGCACCGCGTCGGCCGCGGTGAATCCGCGCATGCCGCGGCCCTCGGTGAGGAGGTTCGCGATCAGGATGATCGGTCCGCGCATCTCGTGCAGCGCCTCGCGCACCCCACGCACCAGCAGCGGCGGCATCAGGCTGGTGAAGAAGCTTCCGGGACCGATGACCACCGCGTCGAACGAGCGAATGGCGTTCTCGACGGCTTCGTGGATGCTGACGTCGGGCTCGAGCCACAACCGCTGGACCCGTTTACCGGTTGCCTGCCGTTGATCGACTTCGACTTCGCCGCGCGTCTGGGTGGCGTCTGCGTACTCGGCGACCAGCGATGCGGGCTCGACGCTGACCGGCCAGACGCGGCCGCGGCATCCGAGCAAGCCGCGGAGCCCGTCGACCGCGGCAAGAAAGTCGCCGCTGTACTGCTCCATCATCGACAGCAGCAGGTTGCCGCCCGTGTGACCGGCGAGCCGGTCGTGCTGCAGCGTCGGCAGCCGCGCCAGCAGCACGCGACGGGCTTCCCCTTCGTTGCGGGCGAGCGCGAGCGCGCACTTGAGGACATCGCCCGGCGGCAGCACGCCGAGTTCGTCGCGCAACTGGCCCGAGCTGCCGCCGCTGTCGAACATCGTGACGACGGCATTGAGGTGAAGCCACGGGTTGGTCTTCAGCCCGCCGAGCAGGCTGGGCAGCCCCGTCCCACCGCCGACGCAACCGATGTTCAGCTCACGCAACTGCATCGGCCCATTCTACGTAAACTACAATCGCTCCCATGACTGAGTCGTGGCGCCCCGCAGCCGACGCCGTCGCCGCGCAACTGCGAACCATCTTCGGTTCCCGCCTTCGCTCGCTTGTGGCCTACGGACCGTGCATCGACGGCGTCAACGCGCCGCTGACGTGCCTGGCACTGGTCGACAGCCTCACCATCGCCGACCTGGATGCCTGCGCCGCGCGTGCCGGCGCCTGGCGCCGTACCCGCATCGCCACGCCGCTGATGCTGCCACTGACGGAATTCGAACGGTCGCTCGACGCGTTTCCGCTCGAATACGGTGAAATCCTCCGGGCGCACCGCACCGTCTGCGGCGAGGACCTCCTGAGCACGGCGACGATCGACGCCGACGACCTCCGGCGCGCGTGCGAATCGCAGGTGAAGAGTCACCTGCTGCACCTCCGACAGACCTATGTGGAAGCCGGCGGCCGCCCGGCCGCGATTGCCGATCTGGTCACGGCATCGGCGCCGGCATTCAGTGCGCTGCTGCGGAACGTCGCCCGCCTCTCCGGCGTCCATTCCTCCAGCAGGATGGACGCGACCCTTCAGGGAGCTCGAACGGCCGGCATTTCCGAACGACTCATCGCCGACGTGGTCGCCCTCGAACACCCTGCCGGTCTTCCGACGTCCGATTCCGCCCGGCTGTATCCGGAGTACCTCGCCGCCGTCGAACGGCTTGCCCAGGTCGTCGACGACTGGCGCGCCACATAACGATGCTCAATCATCTCGGCGCCCGGATGCTGGCGTGGTGCTGGCTTCTGGTGCTCGCCGCCGCGGCCACTGCGCACGCCCAGCCACAGCCACCCGAGCTGACGCAACCGGTGAACGATTTCGCCGGCGTGATCGATGCGGGCAGCGCATCAGCCATCGAAGCGCAGATCCGCGCGCTGCAGCAGGCCAGCGGTGACATCGTGGTCGTCGCCACCATCGACACCTTCAAGCCGTACGGCACCATCGAAGAGTACGCGGTGAAGATGTTCGAGAACCATGGCCGCGGCATCGGACAGAAAGGCAAGGACAACGGCCTGCTGGTGCTGATCGCCGTGCAGGATCGGCGCGCCAGGATCGAGGTCGGCTACGACCTCGAGTCGTTCGTCACCGACGGGTATGCCGGCCAGACGATTCGTCAGGACATGGGCCCGGCGTTCGCGCAGGGACGCTACGGTGCCGGCGTGCTCGCCGGCGTCTCGCGGCTCGTCGGCCGCATCGCCGAAGGGCGCCAGGTCACGTTGCAGGGCGTGCCGCAGCGACGCCGGCAGCCCAATGACTCCGGTGCCGGCCAATTCGGCATGATCGGTCTGTTCTCGCTGTTCATGCTCGTGAACGTCATCATGGCGATCGTGCGTCGCGGTCGCCGGCGTCGCTCCAGCTGGTGGGGCGGCCCGTTCGGAGGCTGGAGCAGCGGCGTCGGTCCGTTCGGCGGTGGATTCGGCGGCGGCGGGTCCGGTGGTGGCGGCGGCTTCGGCGGCGGCTTCGGCGGCTTCGGTGGCGGCAGCAGCGGCGGCGGCGGCGCGTCAGGCGGGTGGTAGTCGTTGATTCTGGATTCTTGAATCGTGATTCGTGATTCTTGAGTCCTGAATGCGGCACGACACCGACGAATGGCGGATCCCTATTCAACAATCACCAATCACGAATCACGAATCACACGTTGAGGTGAAAAGGCCATGCGCGCAGCGATGCGGAAGGTAACGTTCTTCGCGGTTGTGATGACAGCGGCGGTCGGCCTGTCCGGGTGCTCCTACAACCGGTTCGTCGGCCAGGAAGAGGCCATCAAGACGCAGTGGGCTCAGGTCGAAAACCAGTTGCAGCGCCGGAACGACCTGATTCCGAACCTGGTGGAAACCGTGAAGGGCTACGCGCAGCAGGAGCGCGACGTGTTCGGCCAGATCGCCGACGCCCGGTCGAAGCTGTCGGGGGCGCAGAGCGCCAATCCCGGCGTGCCCACCGAACAGAAGATCCAGGCGGCGAACGAGCAGAGCGCGGCGCTGGCACGGCTGCTGGTGGTGGTCGAAAACTACCCGCAGCTCCGCTCGAACGAGTCGTTCAACCGCCTGATGGACGAGCTCTCCGGAACGGAGAACCGGATCGCAGTGGAACGCATGCGCTACAACCAGCGCGTGCAGGAGTACAACGTGTCGCGGCGGAAGTTCCCCAGCAACATCACCGCGGGCATCTTCGGCTTCAAGGAGTACCCGCTGTTCAACGCGCCGCCGGAAGCGGAGCGGGTGCCGCGCGTCGATTTCGGCCGGTCCGCTCCGCAGCCACAGTCGCCGCCGCAGGGGCAGACGCGTTAGGCTTCTGTTCATGCTGCAAGTGGATGCACTGCTCCCGGAATTCGATCACGAGATCAGCACCACCCGGAAACTGCTGGAACGCGTCCCGGACGACAAGCTGTCGTGGACACCCCACCCGAAATCGATGTCGCTGGCCAGGCTCGCGACACACCTGGCCACCTTGCCCTGGTGGGGCGAAATGACGCTGACCCAGTCAGAGTTCGACACCGCCGGCGTGCCGACGCCCGCTGATGCGGCATCGCGCGCCGAGCTTCTGAGCCGGTTCGACACGAACGCGGCGAAAACACGCGCCGCGCTCGCCGACCGGAGCGATGCGGAGCTGATGGCGCCATGGTCGCTGAAGCGCAGCGGCCAGACGATCTTCTCGATGCCGAAGGCGGCCGTCTGGCGTTCGTTCGTCCTCAGCCACCTCGTCCACCATCGCGGTCAGCTCTCGGTGTATCTGCGCTTGCTCGACGTGTCAGTGCCGTCGATCTACGGACCGAGCGCCGACGAAGGCTCATTCTGAAGACCTGGGTCGCGGCTGGTGTCCTGTTCGCCGTGGTCGCCACCGCGAACGCCGGGGGCTACCGCTACGGCGTTTCCGATCAGGCGTTCTACATCCCGGTCATCCTGCGCGCGCTCGATCCATCGGCGTTTCCACGCGACGCCACGCTGATCGACGCACAGGGAAAGCTGATGCTCGCTGATGAGGCGATCGCCGGCATCGTTCGCGTGACCGGCCTCTCGCTCGAGCATCTCTTTTTCGCGGCGTATCTCCTGTCATTGGCGCTGATCTGGATCGCAATCGTCCTGATCGGCAACCGGCTGTACCAGCATCGCTACACCACGCTCGCGCTCGGTTTTCTCGTCTCGCTGCGCCATCGCATTCCGCGGACCAGTGCCAACAGCTTCGAGCCGTATTTCCATCCGCGCATGCTGGCGTTCGGGATCTGCCTGCTCGCTACCGCCGCGGTGCTGCGGCGCCGGCCGTGGACGGCCATCGTGCTCGTCGCGGTCGCCGCGCTGGTCCACATCACCACCGCTCTCTGGTTTGCGCTCCTCCTCGGTGTGGCGATTCTCTGTCTCGATCAGCGCCTCCAGCGGCTGCTGCTGCCAGCAGCAGTCGCCGTTGCGGCGGCGGCGGTCGCGGTGATTGCGTTCGGGCCGCTCCGCGCATCGCTCACGCGGATGGATCCGATCTGGCTGCAGGCAGTCGCCTCGAAGGACTCGCTGTTTGCGACCGAGTGGCCGCTCTGGCCGTGGCTCCTGAACCTCGGCCTGGTCGCCGTGATCCTGATCATCGAGCGCGGGCGAGTGGCAAGGGGTGTGGCGACGCCTGAGTCGCGCGCGCTGGTCTGGGGCACGCTCACGTTGACCGCCGTCTTCCTCCTGACGCTGCCGCTGGTCGCCGCCCGGTACGCGCTCCCGGTACAGTTGCAGATCTCACGGGTCTTCTGGCCGATCGACTTCATCGCCGCTGTGTTCATCGTCGGCGAGATCGTCGATCGCCACGCGCGCCGGGCGCTGGTGGGACTCGTCGCGATCGCGCTGATCGCCATCGGTCGCGGCACCTACATCCTCCGATTCGAGCGGGTGGCGCGTCCGCTGGTGGCCATTTCGCTGCCCGACACGCCATGGGAACAGGCGATGGCCTGGGTGCGGACGCAACCCACGAATGCTCACGTGCTCGCCGACCCCGGTCATGCGTGGAAATACGGCACCAGCGTTCGCGTCTCTGGTCAGCGAGACGTCTTCCTCGAGGACGTCAAGGACGCCGCCATCGCGATCTACTCCCACGACGTCGCGGCGCGCGTCGTCGAGCGTTCCGCGGCCCTGGGAGACTTCTCGACGCTGACGGCGGAGCGAGCCCGCGCGCTGGCGTCCGAATATCACCTCGACTTCCTCGTCACTGAAGCAACACTGCCGCTGCCGCTCGCCTACAGCAACCGGCAGTTCCACATCTATCGGTTAAGCTGAATCGATCGACGTGACCTTCGAGCCCTCGGCGTTCCACCCGCGCTTTACCGGCGGTCATAAGCAGACTCTCTACGCGTGGGCGAAGCCACGCCGCTTTCCACGACTGCCCGAGCCGGCCGTGCGCCTGTTCCAGGTCGCAACCGATGCGCAGGTGCTCGCGCACTGTCACTGGCACGAACGGCCGCAGGAACACCCGACGTTCATCCTGCTGCACGGGCTCGAGGGGTCGAGCCGCGCGCACTACATGGCGGGAATCGCGGAGAAGGCCTGGACCGCCGGGTGGAATGTGGTCCGCCTCAATCAGCGGAATTGCGGCGGTACCGAACATCTGTCGCGCGGGCTGTACCACTCGGGACTGACCGGCGATCCGCTGTTCGTGCTGCGCGAGCTGATCGAGCAGGACGGGATGCAGGCGATCGCGTTTGCCGGCTACTCGCTCGGCGGCAACCTCGCGTTGAAGCTCGCCGGCGAACTGGGCGAGGCAGCTCCGCAGGAGTTGAAAGCGGTGTGCGCGGTGTCGCCGACCATGGACCTCGGCCTGTGCGTCGCGGCGCTCGAACGCCGTTCGAACCTCGCCTACGAGTTCAATTTCGTCCGCAACCTGAAAGCACGGATGCGTCGAAAGGCCGCCGCCCACCCGGGCCTGTTCTCATTGGACGCGCTCCGCCGCGTGAGGACCGTGCGTCAGTTCGACGAAGCCTACACGGCGCCGCATCATGGCTTTCGTGACGCCACCGATTATTACTACCGCGCCAGCGCGATGCGGGTGCTCGATCGCATTGCCGTGCCCACATTGATTCTGACTGCCGAAAACGACCCGTTTGTACCGAGCGAGCCGTTCCGGAGTGCAGCCGTCACCGGCAACCGGCACGTGACCGCTGTGATCACGACAGAAGGTGGGCATTGCGCGTTCGTCGAACGCGGCGACGGCAATGGTTACGACGGCTATTGGGCCGAACGCGAAGTCGTCCGCTTCGCGAGCGCCCACGACGCCGCGTCGGTACAGGTCAGGCTGTATCCGTACGTGGAGTCAGCGCGCGGCTAGCCGATCCATCAGCAGCCTTCCGAACTCCGGCCCCTTCCCCTCCTCTTCGTGTTTGAAATACACGAAGACCTCCCTGCACGAGGCGGTCTTGTCGCGAATGACATCGGCCCAGCAATTGATATCCGCGGCTTGATAGCCCTCATCGCGAAGCCGGAAGTAACCGTAGTCGGCCGTGATCTCGACGGGCGTGGACAGTTTCTCGCTGTCGGCGACGCACAGCGCGAGGTTGCGCGCCCGCAGTCGTTGGTAAACCTCTTCATCTAGCCACGAGACGTGCCGGAACTCGAACGCAGCGCAGACGCGCGGCGGGAAGGTGTCGAGAAATGCGTCGAAGAGGGCGAGATCCTTCTTCAGGTTGGGCGGCAACTGAAACAGCAGTGCCCCCAGTTTCGGGCCGAGCGTCGAGGCCGTCTCCAGGAACTGCCGCACGCGATCGCCGCAGTCGCGCAGCCGCGCGTCATGCGTGATCCGCTTCGGCGCTTTCAGCGTCAGCCTGAACTGTTCCGGGGTCGCCTGAGCCC
>Ga0310810_10004170_pt1 | contig 15931 bp, 18 predicted proteins | sample NCmetagenome_FD_207641 | JGI IMG/M metagenome (GOLD analysis project Ga0310810, IMG submission 207641) | Soil microbial communities from experimental microcosm in Duke University, North Carolina, United States - NC | ecosystem: Engineered > Artificial ecosystem > Soil microcosm > Unclassified ...
TGATATTTCGCATCCAAGTGTCCTTGCGAAGCGGTGGTGCACGAAGTACCGGATCCCCGGATGATCGAGCGACCGGGCCCGGACCCAATTTGTCATGCATTTTTTCGTTGAAACCAGAGGGCAATCATGGTATGTTACTTGAGCGTTGGGAGGGCTCGTGCACTGTAGCGGTTCGAGATGTGGCATGCCGGGCTATTCCGCTTCATATTTTTCTCGCCTTTAAAAAATTCTCCGACAAACTTTCCCCACGCATCGCCGACATTCCTTTGCTCTTACACAGGGTGAGTGTTCTTGTTGAAGAACACCGAGAGGAGAAAAGATGATGCTTCAGAAAAAGTTCTTCCACATTCTTAACGACTCTGAGATTCGGACGCTTGCTGGAGGCCCATAACGTGATCGGTGGTACTTTATTGGCATTCTCGAAAAAACAGGAGGCGACTTTATAGTTCGCGTAATCCACGCAAAACTTCGAAATCAAATGCAAAGTCAGAAATCCCCTGCTTTTCCGGCTGGCTACGAACCATTCCTAGTTCACTACTCGCGAGAGAGTAGGTTCTGTCTTGCGCGGTACACGATCGAAGTTCCACGCCTAACATCAATTCTCTCGAATAGTTGCGTTTTTGTGACCACGGAGTATTTGCCCGCTTGTATTTTGAATCCACGAAGAAACACTGATCAGTTTGAACTGTTGCTGAGAAAGGCGGAGCGATTCGAGCTGGAGGCAGAAATTCGAGTACTTGCAGCACGGACGCCCGATGCCCTACAGGTGGCTGCGGAGCTGCTCGCACCGGTTCTAGCCGGTACAAACGGGAGTAGAGTCTCGGCTAACACTGCCGAACGATTGGAGATTTATCTTGAGTATGCTGAAACACAGCAACTTCGAGATTTGGTGCAGTTGCTTCGGTTGCCCGAGCCTGAGGGCAAACCTAGTCTGCCAATTGCCGCGTAACATGCGCTCCGGTCGCGAATTTTCCCTATCCGATAGGGCGGAGTGGGCCACCCGCTCATTTTAGCCGCGTCTGCTCGCTTTTGCCTCGATGACCTGCTCTTGTGCTTGAAGCATCTCTTCTTCGGCTTGGAGCCAGTCGTCGAATTCCGAGCCAGATTGATTCCCTCGCTGGACGTAGAGTTCGTGGGCTCGTCGCCGGATTCGTTCCTCGAATGGAAGCGTCTCGATTAGGTTCTTTCGCACGCGTTGGCACTGGCATGGGGACCACCTCTGGCATGCAATATACACCTCACAGGCTCTGTATTAAAAGGGTCCAGCCCAACTCCAACCCAGTCATCCCAGTTTCGCTCCGCAGTTCTCCGCGTTGAATGAAGTTCAGCTCAGATGGAGTTCAGCTCAGCTTCCCAAATCCGGAGCGTGGCAGAACGGCGACCACTCTCCGAGTGGCCGACCACACGCCCGGAGGTCAGGTAAATACTACGCCGTCAGGAAGGATTGATCCTGCGGCGACCGCTTCTCATCGTCGCGCGTTTCCCGTCATTTGATGGCGGAACCCGACTCCGAGTGAAACGTCATTCGTTCACGATCCATTACGATGGGCCACTTCAGGTTCCACAACCGCCTTCGCGAGCATTGCGTTGGCAGCCCACGTGCCGTAGCTGGAGGCGAGCGAATCACGATGAACGAACGCTACTGAATCACCACACGTTATTCGGCCCGCAAAGCGATGATCGGGTCCGTATGGACCGCGCGCCAAGCAGGAACGATACTGGCCCCTAAGGCAACTAGGGCCAAGATCGAAGGCACGGCGATCAAGGTTCCAAGATCATGTGGGCTCGTGTCGTAAAGCAGAGAGGTGAGAGCGCGGGTCGCGAAAATGGATACGAGCAAGCCGACCGCCATACCTGTCCCGGATAATCGCAAACAACGCGTTAAGACCAGGAGAAAGAGAGCGCGGCGGTCCGCTCCCAAGGCAATGCGGACCCCGAACTCGTGAGTCCGTTGTGAGGTGTTGTAAGCGAGTAATCCAGCGATCCCCAGCATGGCCAATAGCAGCGCGGCAATTGCGAAACAGATCAGCAGCCAGGTCCGAAAGCGCTCAGCGGATAATGATTTTCCGAGTGCCTGGTCGACCGTCTCAATGCTTCCCACGGGTAGACTCGGATCGAGCCGATTTATCTCGCGCCGGATGGCGCTTGCGAGGAAAAGCGGATCACCTGAAGTTCGGACGAGCACATTCATCTGGTTGACCCATTCCGGCCAAGTCATAAACAGCAGGGACCGGGGAGCATTGCTGTTGAGGCGTGCCTTCACATCCGCCACCACGCCAACTACGGCCAGCCACGGCTCGCCGTTGTTCGGAATCTCTACACCAAATCGAATACGTCTCCCGATGGGATCGGCGTGTGGCCAGGCACGTTTGGCCAAAGTTTCGGAGATCACAACAGCATGTGGCTTCCCGATCTGATCCTCCGGCTGCAGCAGACGCCCTCGCAATAGTGTGACGCCGAGCGATTCCAGTGCATTGCCGCGGCAGAAGAGGGTATCCACTCTTTCGGTATTCCTGCCTTCCATCGAGATGATTACGTTGGAAGTGGATCCGGTCGGCAGATCTGACACCGCGCCGGTGTGGCGTGCACCAGGCAAAGTGCTGAGCTCGGTAAGCAGGCGGTCAAAGAAACCGGCAATCTGAGCAGGTGGTTTGTAAACAGCAGTCGGTAAGGTTATCTGAGCGCTGATCAAGTGCTCCGGACGGAATCCCGGATCGGCTTCAGTTGCTTTCAATAAGCTTCTTGTCAACAATCCTGCCGTTGTAAGCAAAAGAAAAGCAAGAGCGAATTGGGCAATCACGGCTGCCGACATCATCACGCGTGGGTGCTTGCCTTGCGTCGTCGTCCGTCCTTCCCCGCGAAGCTGATTCACGAGGCCCGAGCGAAAAGTGTTTGCGAGCGGGCCCAGACAGAACACGCACGGCGTTGTCAGCGTGACGGCGACGACGAATGCCATCATCCGCCCATTCAAGCCGATTTCGCTTAAACGGGGAAAATTGCCGGGAGCAAAGCGCACAAGCAGCGGCAAGGTCCAGAATGCAAGACACAATCCCAGAGCGCCACCCGTTACTGAAAGAACTAGACCTTCGACTAGCGTCTGACGGGCCAGACGCCAGCGCGTTGCGCCCAGCGCAGTTCGGAGCGCCAACTCTCGCTGCCGCCCCACCATGCGGCTAAACATGAGGTTTGCGACATCGGCGCAACCAATCAGCAGAACAATACCTACGGCCACCAGGAGCAGCAGCAGCGGGCGCTCCACATTACCAGTAAACTCTTCCCGAAACGGAACGGTCTGCGATTCCAGCGAAAACTTCGGCATGTGGCTGAGAGCTTCTTTCATCTTCGGCGGATAATTCTCAACCACGCGCTTGAGTAAACGATGCACATCCGCGCTAGCCTGTGGAATCGTCACGTTGGTTCTCAAACGGGCAACCATACTGTAATCAAAGCCGCTTACATTCTGTTGACGGTCTTCGTTGGTCCAGGAAACGGGCACAAACACCTCTGCCGGATGATCAACGAATCGCGATCCGCCTATGGGAAACGAAAATGACTGCGGCATGATGCCGATGACCGTGTACGGAGTCCGGTCGAGAAAAATCGTCCGACCGAGCGCCTGCCCCGTACCGCCAAACGCACTCCGGGCGAATGCGGAAGTGAGAACCGCCACTCGCTTCGAGTGCTCGTCTTCTTCCTGTGTGTAAACCCGGCCGTAAACCGGCGAGACTCCTAGAACTGCAAACAACGAGGCGGTGACGCGCGCGCCCGTCAGACGCCGAGAAGGGCCCGCGCCCGAAATCTCGTAATCTTGAGTCGTATAAGTTCCCGTGGCGGCAAAGGACTGGTTATTAGCAGCAACAAACAGATAGTCGGGGCAGGAAAAGGGCAGAACCGGGAAGCCCAGCCCTGGAACGCCCTCCGTGACGGCGACCAGGCGATGCTGATTGGGGAAAGGCAGCGGCCGAAACAGCACGGTATCCACGACAGAAAAAATGGCCGTGTTGGCGCCAATGCAAAAACCCAAAGCGGCAATCACCGTGACTGTAAATACCGGCGCTTTGCGGAGTGTACGAACTGCAAATCGCACGTCGCTGAAGGTGTCTTCCAACCACCGGATACCCCGCGCGTCGCGACACTCTTCCTTGAGACGTTCCGTGCCGCCTAAGCTTGAAAGCGCACGCCTCTTCGCCTCTTCGGCTGTCGCTCCAGCGGCGACTTCGCGCTCGGTTTCGCGATCGATGTAGTCGCGTAGCTCGTCCTCCAGATCGTTTTCGACACGGGAACGATCGAATAGAGATTGAAAGCGAAGACGCCATTTCCTGAACCATCGCATATAAGTTAGCCTTGGGCGGGGAGGACGATCTCGGAGATCGCTCCGGACAACCGCTTCCAATCGGCGGTCTGGGACTCGAGTTGCTTTCGGCCCGCTTTGGTCAGGGAGTAGAACTTGACGCGACGCCTGGTGTCGCTGAGCAACCATTCGGCCGTAATCCAGCCTTCCTGTTCCAATTTGTGTAGCGCCGGGTACAGGGAACCGGGGCCGACCTGCAAGACGTCGTTCGACATTTGCTTAAGACGCTGCGAAAGAGCCCATCCGTGTGTGGACTCCAACGCCAGGATTCTCAGAATCAGCAGACTCAGCGTACCTTGAACGAGGTCATTAGGCTTCATCGTCTTATCGATATCCGATAACAGCATACCTCCCGACTGCTTTTGATGCAAGCGCCAGGAGCAGGGGCGTGCATTCAGAAATTCAAGCTTCGCTGAACTTTACTGCGCCAATGCGGTGGAAGTGGGTTATCGGAAGCACGAGTCGGCCTTCCGAAAAAGCCATCCACATGAGCGTAAAGTCGCCTATGCTGAGGCTGGCCAGACCGGCGTTGCAGAGATTGCTCCCTCCTGCTCGCGCAGCGTTTACCGGTGTACCAGTCGCGAGTGCGCTCAGGGCGTATCACGCGCCACTCGTAGACAGGCTTTTCGCGGCCGCACCCGCTCGCCGCTCTATCCGGGTTTCTGCCGACACACTCAGTGGCACAGGTACAGTCCCTCGTCAGGCAGCGTAGAATACCTGTGGGCGCACGCTATTCTTATCCTGGTGGAACGAGCACCGGTAGTGCGTGCCTGATACTAGTGATCGGCCAAAGGATGGCGACCGAAGAAGAGCGCTGCGCAAAGGTGAAAGAGTTCCAGCGGATTGACGAGGCTTTTCGCAAGGGTGACCTCGATGCGTTGCGCGAGGCAGTCAACGATCCCACGGTAATACCGAACGGCCGGATGCCAGACACCATCGGAGCGTGCCTGGTCTACGCCATCTATCACAGCCCTCTTCCATTCATCCGCGCACTGCTGGAGATGGGCGCTGACCCGAATGCTCCCGTGGACGACGGCTTTCCACCGCTCATTGCAGCGCTGAGCTGCGCGCGCGACGTGCCGGGCGCGAACAGACGCACTGACGTAGACGACATCCTGAGACTCCTACTAAGGTTTGGCGCGGACCCGAACCAACGCGGAATCAATGACTACACGCCGCTCCACATGGCCATTGCCGCGCGTGATGCGCTTGCCGTCCAAATTCTCCTCATCGGCGGCGCGGATCCTGAACTGCGTACGCGGATCGATGAGTGTGAGACGCCAGTCGAAATGGCGACGGCGGCCGGCTTGATGGCCATTGCGGCAATACTTGCGCGCAAGGGTGAACCCCTTCGCCAACGCCTGAGATCCGGTCTGAACTTGCTGGCTGACATACCTGGTACCGGTGATTTGGTGCGCCGGCAGCACAACTACCGAATCCGCCTTCGTCTGTGGCTCAACCGGGGGGAAGCGGTCCGTTGGCAGACCGCGTGGGGACCGGTGGGTGTCGCGAGGCTCGACGACAACGGGAAAACGTTGATAACTGAAGTCCGAATCGACCGCCGTTCGCTAATCAACGGTCTGTTCTATGGTGTCGAAGGCATGCGAATCGGAGGAACCCGCCGGCTAGAAATTGCGCCGCATTTGGCCTACGGAGATCGGGGGATTCCGGGAGTTATTCCTGCTGGTGCGATGCTGATCGCTGAAATCACAGTACTCGAGGGATCCCGGCTAGATCGCTGAACCGACAAAATCATAGTAGCGTCCTGATACTTCTGGTTTGGCCAGACCACAGGGAGGTCAAGTGTCTGTTGAGTTGGCCGATCCGGGCGAGTAACGCGCTAACCGGAGAATGGTGTGCACTCGTCGACCTCCGTACGAATCGCCGACCATCCACCCGGAGCAACGATCCGGGCACTTCCGCGACTGGGGCGTTTCTCGTCAGCTTGATCTCTACCCACCCTCCGGATGGCGCATTATCCAGGACTTCGCTGCGGCCGCGCCCTCGATCCCAACGTAGCTCGGCCTCTACCGCGAGCAGCTACCATGATCAATGCGTGCGGGCGCGGAACACTGCGGTACGAAGGACCATGTCTTACTCGTGCCGCAGAGCCGCCAGCGGATCAATTCGGGACGCTCGCCTTGCCGGCGCATAGCCAGCGAGAATCGCGGCGCTCAGGAGGACCACGCCTGCCAGCGCCAGGGTTCCCAGATCATTGGGCTGCGTCTCGAACAGAAACGATTTGACAAGCTTCGATGCGCTTAACGCGGCAGGCACGCTGATCGCGAGTCCCACCGCCGCCAGTAGTAGAACGCGGCGCAGAACCATCCAAACCACGTCGCCGCGTTGCGCGCCCAGAGCCATACGGATTCCGATCTCGCCGACCTGCCGCGCGACGTTGTACGACATCGTTCCATAGAGCCCCACGCACGCGATCAGCAGAGCGAGAACCGCGAAACCCGTACACAATTTCGCGAACGTGACTTCCCGGCTGATCGTCCGATCGATTTCCGCTGCCTGCGTGACCACGTTGGTGACCGGTATGCGGGAATCTGCCTCCCGCGCGATCTCATGCACACTCTGAACAAACCTTAGCGGATCACCCGCAGTGCGCAGCGCGTAGGTCATTCGGTCCGGAGAAAACTGGCTGACCGCTACGAACACGGTCATTGCACTCTCCTCTTCATTTTTCAGACCACCGTACCGCAGGTTAGCCGACACGCCGACGATTTCGAGATCGCGCTTCTCCTCCGGGAGCGTGATGCGCCGGCCCACCGGGTTCTCGTTCCCGAAGTAAGTTCGCGCCAGCTCCTTGCTGATCACCGCAACCGGCCTCGAGCCCGGTTGGTCGCGGTCGTCAATCTCACGCCCGGCCAGGATCGGAATCTGCATCGTCGTGAGGAAACGCGGTCCGGCGACCAGAACGCGCGCGTCTTCGATGGTAACAGCGCCGATCTTCATTGGCCCCCTGATTGCCTGCCCGGTGCGGCCGGCGTTGATGATCGAGGATTGCGAAAGCGTCGCGCTGCTCACGCCAGGGATCGATTCGAAGCGCTTGCGGAGGTCCGTGTAAAAAGTGGTAATCTCCGGGTCGCGATGCCCGGCCTGGCGCGCGTTTAACGAGAACAGAAGGATGTGCTCGCGAGCGTATCCCAGTTGGACGGAGTGCAGCCTGTTGAGTGTCCGGACAAACAAACCGGCGGCGACCAGGATGAGAAAAGAGATCGCGATTTGAGCGACTACCAGAACATGCTGCGCGCGACGGCGCGGACCGCCCCCGCGGCCATCCTTTAGCGCGGGCATGACGTCCGGACGCGTCGATTGAATCGCTGGAGCGAGGCCAAATAGCAGGCCGCAAACCACTGAGAGCGCCGCCGTCACGCCCAGCACGTTCCAGTTCAATTCCGCGTGCAGCGTAAAGTTCTCCTGCCCGTTGGAGAACAGAAACGTCAGCGATCGCATGCCCCAGATCGCAAACAAGACCCCTACTGCTCCGCCGAGCGACGCCAGCATCACACTCTCGGTAAGCAACTGCCGCACGACGCGGAACCGTCCCGCTCCCAGGCTGAGCCGGACAGCCATTTCGCGGCGTCGCACGGCGGCTCTTGCCAGCAACAGATTGGCGATGTTCGCGCACGCGATCGCCAGGAGCAATCCCACTATCGTCAGGAGCACGTACAGAGGCTTGGAATACTGGCGGCGCAAACTGCCCAGACCGGCGGCGCCGGGCTTTAACATCAGCGCGGGCAGTTTGGCGCGCTCACCGTCGGTCGTCGCGGTAGCGGCAACCCATTGATGGAAACGAGGAGCCAGCACTGCCTGCGCCTGGGCCATGCTGACGCCGGGACGCAGGCGGCCCATCATTTCGATCCAGTAGAAGTTTCCATCGCCATACATACGAGCCGCTCCGGCGCCCTCGACGAGCAGATTCGTGTGCAACGGAAGGTAGAGGTCCGGCGCGACCGCAGGGTCGACCCCGAAGAATTCCGGCGGCGCCACGCCGATCACCGTGAAGGGCGCATTATCGACGAGAATCGACTGTCCAATCGCATTCGGCGGTCCTCCAAAGCGATTTTGGCTTGTCGCGAAACTGATTACGGCCACCGGCGCTGCGCCTGGACGGTCGTCTTCGGAGTCGATCAGGCGTCCTGCGGCCGGTGACACTGCCAGGCCGCGAAAATATTCGCCGGTGACGTACTCCGCGCTGGCGCTCGTGGCCTGCCCGCGGACGGCCAGGGTACGGTTTAGTCCATCGAAGTACCCGAAGAGCGTGGAAAAGACGGTTCTCTCCTCGCGAAGCGTCTCAAACGCGGCGTAGGGGAACATCCCGCTGACCATGGCGCCTTTGTCGCCCGGCCACGCCATGCCCTGTACCCCGTGCATGACGTGGACCCATTCCTTGTTGGCGTTCTGGGGCGGCCGGCTATGCCAATTCAAGACCACCAGCGACTCGGGATCGGCCACCGGCAGCGAGCGCAACAGGATCGACTCCATGAAGCTGTAGATCGTAGTATTGGCGCCGATTCCGAGCGCCAGTGACAGAACGGCCAGGGCGCTGAATGCCTTGTTGGCGGTCATAGTGCGACAGCCATAGCGGACATCCTGGCCAAGTTCCGACCAAAACCGTGTCATCCAAATCTCCCGTGACTCTTCGTGCTTCAGTCCGACGTTGCCAAATCGCCGGCGCGCTTCAGCCCGGGCGCGCTCCGCCGTCATACCGTCTGCTTGCAATTCCGCGGCTTTTTCCGCAAGGTGGAGTTCCATTTCCTCGCGCAGCGCCTCGCTGCGCCTGGCGCTCTCCATCCAATACCTCAGCCGTCGTATCAACATGTCCGTCACTCCGCTCCCATCACACGGGCGATCGCCAGCGTGAGTCTTTTGTACTTCCGGGTTTCAACCGCCAGCTGCTTGCGGCCAGCCGCAGTGATCTTGTAGATCCTCGCCCGCCGATTATTCGACGTCACGCCCCAGACACCGTCGATCCAGCCGTTTAGCTCCAGCCGCTGGAGAGCGGGGTACAGCGAGCCCTCCTCGACCAAGAGCTCGTTGTCGGACGATTGCTGAATGAACTGGACTATGCCGTATCCGTGGAGGTCGCGTCGCGACAGCGTTCGCAGAATCAACATGTCCAGCGAACCTGGCAACGAATCGTTCTTTTGCGCCTTGCGTCCCATACCAAGAATTCTTAGCTTACAGCGACGAGATGACGCGAGTCAAGTTCAGATTGGCGAGCCCTCGCGCCGCAAGACGATTTTGGGGGTGCTCACGCGCGCCGGATGCGAATGGCGCGCGCTGCCGCTGTCGATCAACAGGCTATGTCCGATCTCAACTAGCGTAAAGGGTCACAGCGCTCGTGCGAGTGGTCGGCAAGCTGGAGGTGATCCAGTTGGACGAGAAGTCATCTCGCGGATTTGCCGGCGCCGCAAAACCTGGTGCTTCGGTCGGATTACGCGCAAACCGGAAGTTGGCCGACTGCAGCCCGCGGTCGCAATGTCCAGTTTGACCATCTTGGAATTAGCGGTGGGCGCATCCGGGCCAACAACAGGGGCGTCGTTTTCCATCCTTAAGACTTGAACGGCCCCACTCGATCCGGCGGCTTCTAGTTTCTGCTTTTTTAGCTGACTCAATCCAACATATCCACTCGTTGCGTGCGAGCGGTGTAATACCCTCCCATGCTGCTAACGCTTGCGGGTCGGATATAAGTGCTTTTCTAAAATCTGCAGGCACTTCGTGTACTACACCGCTTGAAATCTTTTTTGGCGGCATAGATAAGCTCTCCTTTCGTAAGGCTCAGTCGCGCGAGGATCTGTTGGGGAGCAAAGGATGTGGGTCGTTCGGCCATTACCGAGTCCTGACGTTCAGGTTAACTCAGAGCTTGACCATCCATTGCGGTCGTGTGACGCGCCACTCGGAGAATGGGGTGGATTTAGACGCGGCGAAGGATCGCTCCCGAGATACGGCGTTCTGGTAACCTTGCCTGGACCCGGACGCGCGCTTACCGCGCTGTCGCAGACCTCGCTAACGAGTTCGCTTCTGCAGCGCCCACCGCGTCTGTTGCGCCGCCGCTACTCTCATCAGTTGACGCGAATGGCTATCATCAGCTGGCCGCTTCGCGTACTCCACCATCCATCTCTCCCAGTCATCTGTCCTCGCCGTCTACGTCCGGGCCCGACGACGCGACTCGATGGCCCGGTCGAGAATCGCCGCGAACTATTTGAGGCTGATCCCAGACGCGCGGCTGAAGCTCGCCCTGACGGGCCGATTCCACCAGCCCTGGGCAGTGATCGCCGATATCATTTGAATTTGGAGAACCCAGCTGCTTCCATTACGTCCTCGGATATTCGCATGATCCGCCGATAAGCTGCGCTATTCGTCGAACCTCTAAATTCATTGATCTTCTTCCCGCCTTCAAGACGAAAGACCATCGCGCGAGATTCCCCGAACAGTTCCTGACAGTACTTTTCATCCTTGTATGCAGCGCGACCGATAGCTAACACGCTTTTCGGGCGGCGGCTTACCTCTATCGTTTCTCGCGCACAGGGGATTTCTTCAGGCACCGTCACGATCTCTGAACGATCCCACCGCGCAATGTCACGTATAAAAAGATTAACCAGGCACCTGCCCGCTCCAGGCGCACGCTCCGCTTTGGCCTCAGCGCAAATCTTACTTCCCTTGAGACAGATGATTTCGGAAACATTTTCGGAGGGACTCTTATCTCCCTCTTCGACCCAAGAACCGGTCGCCTGAAAAAAGCCCTTTTCCCAAGAGTCAGTCGATACATTCGACTCTGGAAGGTAGAGGGGTTTTTGGTCAATGGCTTTATCGTCAGCGTTGAGCTGCTCGAGAGTATCGAAATCGACTTCGCCAGTAACAGGCAGCTTGTTCACATGCTGATATTCACGGATGGCCTTGGTGGTTTCCTCATCCGGGATACCGGTGAACCGTGTACCATAGCCAATCTGCCGAGGGATATTTGTGCGGTCAGAAGCAGGCCGGTCTGGGCTTGTTTGAATCGTTTCGGGTCGGTACGCTGAAAGCGTTCCTTTTCCGCGTTGAACGCCTTTCGGTCTTCAGCGCGCTTTGCGCTGTCATGGGTCGCACTGCTGCTATTTCTACCTGCTGTCGCCAGCTCGCTCGATGTTGGCGTGATGGGCGGCGTTGGTACGCTTTGCTGTTGCTTTAAATTCTTCGAGAGCAGTAGCCAGGTTCCAGACGCGCCCAGCACGGTGCCCACGGCAAGCGTGAGCGCGAGGCTCGATGCGCCGTGCTTCAGATCCACGAGATTCACCTCGAACAGTGAACTAGTATCTCGTCCCGGAAATAACTGAACAAAGTCGCCTGATCTTTTGCAAGATGGAATCCGCTGTAGCGGTCCAGACGAAGGGTCGATGCGAGCGATTGTAATGCCGGACAAAGGAGTCGATCTTTTCGATCAAATCCTTGACGCTGCTGAACGAGCCGCGGCGAATGGCCCGCTGGGTGATCAGGCCAAACCAGCGCTCCACCTGTCCATGGCGAATTGATAGAATCACGCGGCGATTGGAGTCTGGTACAAGCCTCGGCAGTGCCTCCGCCACTGGTACGAATCGAGGGCTATTGGTGACCTAGATCCGGCAACAACCGGTTCTGGTAGGCCGCCTTCCAGCCCCGCATGCGTTCGATGGCCATTATAGTAATGCTGAAAATCGATCAGCTTCGTCTCCAGATCGGCCGTAGTCCAGAATAGGATCCGGTCGAGGTACTCGCGCCGAACTGTCCCGATCAGTCGCTTCAGTCGCTCTACGAAGGGGTGCGAAAACGGCACGTAAGGAACAGTCTTGATTTCGGTGACCCCGAGTACCCGAAGATTGGCTTGCCATTGGTGGAATCGATACAGCGGATCATGATCCGAGCTGAGGTATTTAGGCAGACTGTGCGCGGGAACCGCTCGGCGGAACATCCGGCACAGCGCCACTCCATCCACGATGCCGCGGTGCACGCCAAACCCAATGACGCGACGAGTAAATTGGTCCATCACGACGAGGACCCAATGTGTTCTCAGGGTTGCCGATTCGCATCGAAATAAATCGCAGCTCCACAAACTGTCCTTCACATGGCCGAGAAACGTAAGCCAGGACGGACCTCCTCCCGAATCTGCTTCCGGCCGGTAATGAACACTCAGGAGACGACGAACAACATCCTTGTCGATCTCGACGCCGAAGGCCAGCTCGATCTGCTGAGCGATGCGGGGACAGCCCCAGGTGGGATTCCGCCGTTTCATGGCAACGACGGCGTCGATGAGGGCTTTGTTGGGTCCCTTCGGGCCGGGCCGCCGCCCGCGCACGGGCGAAAACAACATACGGTACTTTCGTTTCCTCAGCACACTGTGCAGATGCAACAGAGTGGAAGGCTTCAGAGCGATGGCTGAACGGAGAACGCGTGCCCGGCGCATGAAAAGCGTACACAAACCGGCCACGATCCGATCGGCGGTGCGCAGGTTGGGCGCACGCTTGCGTCCGCGATTGAGGACCAGTAGTTGATGCCGGACCAGCACGGATTCGGCAACAACGGAACGGAGTCCGCCCGGCCTTGCCAGTCGGGCCACGGTGACGACCAAATGAACGAACAGGATGAGGAAGTCGCGCATCCCGGCAATGGTATCAGCACCTCAACAACCACCACATTCAGGCCAATTTGGTAATTCGCCATGGACAGGTCTCGATTCGTACCAGTGGCGGAGGCACTGTCGAGGCTTGTACCAGACTCCAATCGCCGCGTGATTCTAGCAAATTCGCCATCAACAGCTCCCCGGCCAGCAGCTCCCGTTTGATTTCCAAACCCACAACGAAGAAGAACAGGGCCATGAGCGCGTCGTTGACCCAGAAGTGAATCTCGTGACTCAACTGGAAACCGCCCAACCCGACCGAGAACGGCGTATGCCACAAAGCCGCATAGTGGTGCGCCCAGGGCGAGTTGGCCCAGACAAGAGCCGCCAGCGTACAGGCCAACAGCAGAATACCGCCCGAGGTTTCCCGGCCAGGCAAACAGCTGAAAGGGCCGCACAAGCGTCATGATCGGCGTTTTCTCCGGAGTGATGCGCTGGGGGTTGACCACTGGAACCATTAGACCATCGCTTAAGTGAAAGCGACGCGTTACAACCTTGGCGCCCCGCTCGGGCGCCTCGATCAGGCCATCAGGCGCAACACGCTGGATGGGCCTTCCGAAGGCCCTGGCTGGGTCTAATGGCGGAACGTACCCAGGCTGGGAGCGTGGGACAGATTCTGTAGTACAATACAGCGCAACTGCGCCCTTGTCATCAATTCCGGAGCGCTCGTTAGAGGGAGACTTATACGTGCCCAGACCTTCCATGCTCGCTGTCGCCGGCTCAAAGGTATTTCGCCGCGCCGTTCCTGGCTTGATCATCAGTTTGCTCTCGCTCGCTTTCGCAGGCTGCGGCGGTAGCGGGCGCAATCTCGACGGCCTCTACCATGGCGTCACTGGCGGGCCGATCACCATCTCCATCAAAGGGGCAAAGGCCACGGTCCAGGTGGCGAACGAGTCCAAGACTTTGGATTACAAAGTCGAAGGTAACAAGCTCACGATCCTCAACCCCGGGGAGGGTGATATTGTATTCACCATAAACGACGATGGCACCCTCAACGGCGAACTCGGAATGATGACCAAGAAGCCGCTGTGAATCCGGGTTATCCGTCAAATACACTGGCGGCTGCGCGGCCTAAAACCTTCGTCTTAGCGGTTTGCGCCCGTCGATTCCTTTATCTCCGATGTCGCGCCCGGAATTCTTTCGGCGATGGTCATGGGGAGCCCGTTCGCACTATTGAATTGCTTATGGCTTGGAGCTTATAGCCTGGGTTTGGCTGCTTCCCTGAGCTTCGCCTGGCGAACGTTGTAGACGGTTTCAGATTCGATCAGCACGACGCCGTCGAGAATGGTTGCGTCTACAACCTTGTATTCGACGTGCAGCCCGGGGAACTCCCAGTCGAGGTCCCAGACTTCAAATTTGCTCCCGCCGTTGTTTGGCGTAATAAAACGCTGCTGCCTGCTCGCGCGCTGGCCGTATTTGCCGCGCAGTTCTTTTCCGGCGGCAGCCTCCACGTCACGCCCCTTGGTACGGAGCCGGGCTGCAACGAACCTCCCGTTTTGGATCGTAGCGTAAAAGCTGCATTCCATCCATGTCGGGCAATTGCCTGGGGTGAGCTGGATTTCGACCGCGGTTCCCGCACCGGGATCGGGATCGGGCCCGGCGACGGCGGACGCCACGGCATTCCCCACAGCGTTGAGGAATTCGTGTTCCTCGATACAGTTTGCCGACGGTGGGGGTCCTAATATCCCGCCGGTGCATTTTGGAAGCGCCAGGGGTTCGCCCAGGGCAATGCCGAAGACCCTGGTATCGACGTTCGCGGCGCGAGCCTTGGCGATTCCGGGATCGGGCGGACCGGCAACAGTTACGGGCTTGACGGAATCGTTCCCGGCAACCGGCGGCTTGCCCTGCTGCCGCGCGGCGTCCTGGATTGCACGGATCACGTCGTCCCGCGACGGCATTTCCCTCTGAGAGGGGGGATCGGCGGGCCGGTTGGGGATTGGCGTCGTCGCCGCGGGGCCGGGCCGGGCTGCCGGTCTTGCGGCGGCAGGCGACACCGGGCAACGCTTTATCATATCCGTGAACTGCGAGCGCGCAATGTATCGCTCGCTCTCGTTCCCCTCGTAATGGAAGAAGCAGACCTCTCCCTTGGACCCGTGCTCGCAGCGCTGGATGACATAGACGTTTCCGTCCGGGCAGCGGTAGGGAACATTGAACTGCAACGGTGGAAGCGCTTCCTGCGCCTGTACCGGCGCCAAGCTGGAAACCAGCCCGAGGAATATAAGCGATCGGAGACCAAAAGGCGAACCGGCCTCGACAACAGCACCCAAGCGCTTCATGTTCATGAATGGCCCCCCAAATCCAGGTACAAAATCTGCGTCGCTCGTAATGATAACAGACCTGCTCGAAACCAGCCCGGTGCGAGCGCAAAATATACAGCGAGAGATGGCCCGCGCCAGCCGGGCTGCGCCAACTTTTCATCGAACGCTTTCATGGCGGTCTCGCGCTGTTTTTTTCAGGGGCGACAGATAGAATCTGCCGGGGTTACAAAAGGCTGTGAAGCCGGGAAGCTGCGAAGGCCGGAATTTACACAGTTTCTTACACAGTTTCACATTTTTAAAATAGAACCGCCCTTTTTTCAATTCGTTGTGAGCACACATAGGGGACTACTGGTCCGATTTGAAACCGGCAAGCAAACCAAGCACAATCCACGCAAGAAACGACATAATCACCTCATTGGAATTGGGAAGATAAACGGGCAGCACCCCACCCTGACAACGGGCGCTGCCCAACGTTGCTGAGACCGACTAGAGCTTGCTCGAAGCAGTGCCGGTCTGCACACCGTGTGAACTGACCGCTTTTTCCCCTGCGGAGGAAATATCTTCTGCTCCGGTCTGCTTCAGCAGATCCTTCGCCCTGGCGATGTCGTCGGACGAGTCGCAATGCACCGATAACAACACACCACCGTCCTTGACTCGACCTTCGTACCGCTTGGCCTC